>Ga0315338_1000257_pt1 | contig 167141 bp, 176 predicted proteins | sample ASW8metaG_FD_204518 | JGI IMG/M metagenome (GOLD analysis project Ga0315338, IMG submission 204518) | Ammonia-oxidizing marine archaeal communities from Monterey Bay, California, United States - ASW #8 | ecosystem: Environmental > Aquatic > Marine > Coastal | place: USA: California | collected...
GCGACAAACCATGACACTTGCTTTCATCACACTCTCCCATAAACGGCATTGGAATACTCATCTTGCTTATCTTATTCATTTTCATTTGTATTTTTACATCTTTCACAAAAAAGTATTTCAATTTTATTTTGTTTTGTAACAAAATTGAAGTAATTGAAGTAATTAATATATTATTTATGATTGTATATATTTAATAATTACTAATGATTTAATGATTTAACTTTAAATCATATAAAATGTCTAAAACAACTGGAGGACGTCGAGACGCATTAAATAAATACATTGCAAAAAAATGGGATATATATTTCGCTAATTTTATAATGAAATACAGTGATAAAATAAATTGGTGGAGTCTCTCACAAAATCCAAATCTCACATTTAAAATAGTTAAAAATAATCCAAATAAACCTTGGAATTGGTATAAAATATCACAAAATCAAAATATTTCTCTGGAAATTATTAAAAACAATCCTAATTATCCATGGGATTGGGATGGAGTATCACAAAATCCTAATTTAACTTTGGAATTCATTAAACTTAATTCACATCAAAAATGGGATTGGGGACATATATCATCTAATAAAAATATGACAATGAAAATTATTAAAAGCAATCCTGGTGAACCTTGGAAATGGGAATGGATATCATTAAATCCAAATTTAACTATAGACTTTATTAAAGACTATCCTAATAAACCTTGGGTTTGGGGACATATATCATGTAATAAAAATATGACTTTTAAAATTATTAAAGATAATCCTTGGGCGCCTTGGGAATGGAATTATGTATCACATAATCCAAATATGACAATGGAAATTATTAAAAACAATCCTGGTGAATCTTGGAAATGGGATTGGATGTCACTAAATCCTAATCTAACTATTGAATATATTAATGATAATCCACACATAAAATGGATTTGGGGCTGTATATCACAAAATTCAAATATAACAATAGAAGAGATTGAAAATAATTCTAATTATCCATGGAACTGGGATGAAATATCACATAATCAAAATTTAACTATAGAAATGATTGAACAAAATCAAAATAAACATGATTTTAACTGGGACGGATTATCTGAAAATAAACTCACCAAAGAAAAAGAATTATTCTACCAAAAATATTATCGTATTTATTTGGCCACTTTTAGATTACAACAATACTTTAATCGTATGTATGACAATCCAAGATATCTATTTTGTAAAAAAAGATTGGAAAAGGTATTTTTAGAATATTAATAATATAAATAACTTTTTATAGAGACTTCATGTGAGTAATTTTCTTTATTTTTATTTCTTTATTTCTTTATTTTTACATTATTGTGTTTTGTTTATCTAGGTGTGGTGTAATGACTACATAAACGAGAAGGGGAGGGGTGCGTAGTCATCACCGCACATAATATGTAATGGACAACCATTAATTCTCGCCCATTCAACAATTTCATGATATCCACCAATATAAGAATATAATGTAGTTAAATCGTTCCACGGACAAGGAACATTTCTTTCTCTCAACCATTTTAAAATATCTAAATGACCACTTTGAGCCGCATTTGCACACGTATAAACATCCCAGGGACATCCATAAAATCTAGCCCATTTTAAAATTTGAAAATAGCCTCCACATGCTGCATAAGTGCATACTTTTGAATCCCATTCACAACCATTTTGCCTAGCCCATCGAAGTAAATCAAAATGCCCATATTTAGCGGCTAATATACACACATTTTTGTTCCACGAACATCCCTTTTCACACAACCATTTTAACATTTTCAAATTCCCAATTTCGGCAGCGAAATTACATATTTCTACGTCAAATGGGCAATTTCTCTTATATAACCAATCCATTATTTGAATATTATTACCCCGACAAGCTTCGATGTAAGATGTGGATGTTAATATACAATCATCGTATACCCAGTCCATAATTTCCATGTTGCCTGTTTCAACGGCATTAACAACCGCCGTTTCCATTGTAGTTATATCAAATTTATCTACTATATCATACAACCATTTTGCAAAATCAAGGTTATTAATACTAATAGCATTTACAATCGCCATAGGTTCAACATCATATCCTTCTTCAATAAGCCATTTTGCCACATCAATATAGTTATTATCTATAGCAATATTTATAGAATTAGAATCACCCCTACAACCATTTTCATGCAACCATTTCAATACTTCAAGTTGCCCATCTTGTGTGGTATACTCAAATATAAATTTATCATTCAATATATTTGGAAATTTGGAGTAAATATACTTAAGAATTTGTAGTTCACCATTTCTTGCTACGTATGATGCTGTTAAACCTGAGATAGAACATCCCATGTCAATTAACCATAATAGAATATCATAATGGCCATTTTTTGCTGCGTATGCTGGCGCTGCAATTCCAAGTGGACAATCATTATTATATGCCCATTCTAATATTTCGAAATTACCGCTATTGGCAGCATAAGCTGTTGTCCATTCATCCCATGGACAATCCTGTTCTTTTAACCATTGTAACATTTCTAGTCCATTTTTATGATACGCCGCCCAAGCACAACACCAACTATTTAACCCATTTCCGTTTAACCATAACCACTTAAATGTATAAAAATGACCATATTTAATAGCCAGACTGCAAGACTCATCATCAACGTTCGGTCCATTTCTTTTTATTGTTTTTAACCATTTTAAAATAGGAATATTCCCTTGACGAACAGCCATATTATAAGTAAGATCATTAGGAAAACATTCCATTTGATACAACCATTGCAATAATTCTAGATTTTCTCCTTTTGCCGCATACAAAGTGGTTTTTGAACTCCAATAACATGCTTGTTTTCTAGCCCACTTTATCGTTTCTAAACGGTTTGCCTCAGCAGCATATGCGCACGTATCTTCATCCCATGGACAATTAAATGAACGAGCATATTTTAAAACGGCGTAGTCTTCATTTTTCGCGGCATAAGCGCACACTTTTTCATTCCATGGACATCCATATTCTCTAGCCCACTTCAATAAAGTAATTGTGCTTGTTACGTCACAAATATATAGTTTATTTTTACCCTTTATTTTCTTTGCGTTTTTAAATGATACTAAATTATGATAAAATAGGCGTGAAATAAAACTAATAATTCCAAATAATTCCTCCCCAGCAACATCAATAATTTTTTGTATCAATTCATTTGGTAAATCATACATTTTTTTCTTTTTATTCACATTTGAAATTCGTTTAGTTTGATTCATAGTTGGAACTAAATTATGATTAATAATACTTATATTAATAATCATATAATAAATCAATTTTATGAAATATTCAGCATCCGTAACAATCAGACGCAAATAAACATTGATTGTATGAGGAGCCGGGATTCACACATCCAACCGCTCCATTACCTAAATCACTACAACCTTTTTTACATAATCCATTAAACATAAACCAAGGATAATACCAAGGGTAATCAAATCGGTAATTATAAATACCGCGCCCATATCTAACTCCTGGTCCATAAAATCTACCACGTCGGTGAAATCTACCCCCCCGGCGCCAACCACCACGACCACCACGTCTCCATCCTCTGCGTCCTCCTCTAAATCCTTCAACGGAAAGGAAAATACAAGATAAAACAATTACTAATATTAAAACTAAAATAATTTTAGTCAATTTCATTTTAGATTATAGAGAGAAAAAACAAAAACTACTTAATCTACAACTATTAAATTAACTAAATTAACTAAAATCTACCTAATCATTTGGCGAGTTTTTGGTTATTTTTTATAAGTTTTCGTTAGTCTTCGTAGGGGTCATTTGTCATTGGCATCACACATCCACACCCAAGTATTTATCCACGCTTATGCTTACCTTGAACGATTCACCAAGCTCTCCAACATCAATGTAGTAATCCGTGCGCAAGTAGTAGTCGACCCAAACCCAATAACATAGAAGAAGATTGAATGGAAATATTCGCAGACGGTTCATCAAGAGCCACTTCACCACGTTGAATCATATTGAGGTATTGCGCCCCTATCTCAATATAATACGCTTCATCAATCAGGGGTGGCATGTCATCATATGAAATGTCATTATTATCAATGATCTGAGTCTCCATTAATGGGCTCCGACATAAAGGGCAAGGAGCATTTTTTTTGTGCTCGCGGCACATGCGCAAACACATAGAGTGAAACCGATGACCACAGGGTGTATGAGCAACGACTTGATTCTTCATTTTGTCCAAACAAATAGAGCATTCCTCATTGTTGGGATAGGCCATTTGCAAGATTACTTGCTTATGCTCTTTTGCATAAGTAGTATGGTCATTCACCTTGACAACGAGGCCAGTCTCCAAGGCAACAGTCGTATCATTTTTGTGTGGATCAATATGGGTAATGATTGGAACAGGCTCATAGGGCAAATCCATAATAGTTAATCTTTCAAGAAGAGAAATAATGCAATCACAACAACATTTTTTTGTCACATCTTCATATTTCACATCGTAGTGTGAAACCCTCATAATATTAATGTAGTGTGCTGGTTTATCAACAGAACCACAGCATAGAGCAAGATGACCGGGAGGAGCCATGTTTTTGTGTTTTTTTGTGTTTAAAACAGTTTCAGTGCGATATTGAAGTTGATTTGATAAAGGTTGGAAATATCTTCTACAAAATAAGAAAAAGTATTTCAATTTTATTTATTCGTTATTCTAGTAAGTTTATATAGGTGCTTTAGACTAGATAGATATTTTAGCGTGGAATAACATATAATATATTTAATATATATATAACGATAATGGCAACAAACGCACATAAAGTGTGTCAAAAATTGTCAAAAGAAGATTGTGAAAAAAAAGAACAATGTATATACACACGCGGAACCAAGCGCAAATTCTGTAGAGTAAAGAATAATCTAAAAAAAACTAATAAAAATTTAACGAAAAAGGTCATTCCTCCCAAAAAATATAAATTAATAATAAAACAAACACAAAAAAGCAAAGAAATGTTAGAACGGGAAAATATGGAAAAAGAAGCAAACGCACGTGAAATAATCGGACGATTTATGAAAAAAACTAAACATACGCGCAAATCCACTTTTTTAAGATCGATATGCAGTGATTCTGGATTATGTCTTGCGTTTGGAACACGTTCAGACGAAATAAAAAAACACTTTGGCGGATTTATAAATTTCGAATATGCCGTAGCACCAATTAAGCGCATAGGCGAGCCGTCCTCAAACGGATTTATAGATGAAATTAAATACCAACATAAAGAATATATAGCATATGCCGTATTAAAATCAGCGATGAAAGAAAATTCGGATAATTTAATGTATGAATATATGGTTGGACAATATGTTAATAAATTAAATAAACTGTTTCCCTGCTTTTTAGAAACATATGGATATTATACATACAATAGTAATAAAGCATGGAAGTTTTTAAAAAACACTAAAATAACTAATAATATGGATGCTATAAAAAAAGATATAACATTACGAAAAACAACGGATTATGCGGTAGCATGTAAAGAATCAAAACATCTAGCTATACTTATACAACACTTAAAGGGTATTATTCCAATTAAAAACAAATTAAATAGTCCTACGTTCATAAGTGATGAATTATTGAATGTTCTTTTTCAAGTTTATATGCCACTATATGTTAAAAGATTCGGATTTACTCATTATGATCTACATCACGAAAATGTTAATTTATATGAACCGAAAAAAGATAGTTATGTTCATTTTCATTATACGGTAAAAGGTCATATATATTCATTTAAATCAAAATACATAGCAAAAATTATCGACTATGGACGTTGTTATTTTGTTAATGTAGCAGATCGCATAAACAGTAAAAAAATCTATAAAGCGTTGTGTGAACAACCTGAATGTAGTCCTCACTGTGGTTATAGTAAAGGATTTCAGTGGATGAAAGATCTTGGAAGAAATCCAAGCACTACTTACTGGATTAGTTCCCAAAAACGAAACGAAAGTCACGATTTGCGTTTATTAAATGAAGTTAAACAAAACATTAAAGTAAATAATACACGCGCATTTGCACCTATAGGAATAATTACTTTGTTAGACTATTTGCGTTACAATCACCGATATGGAACACCTGAACTAGGTGATGGATATCCTCAAATAAATACTGTTTCTGATGCTTTGAAATGGCTAATGTTTTATATAAATACACCTGAAGAAATGCAAAAAAATGAACTTGCATATGATGGAAAATTAAAACTCGCGGATTTATATATTTATGACGATGGAACTCCAATGCGATTTGTTAAAGCGTAAACTTTTTTATTCAAACCAATTACTTACCTCGGATAAATCATTGATTGGAACATCACCAAAGAGATTACGCTTGTAATTATTATCGATTAACCATTGTGCGCAGTGCTCCTGCTTGTGCATCAATGATGTAATAAAAGGTAATTCTTGTGTTATATAATATTCTTTGTGAAGATAAGGCAACGCTTCACAAAAACCGCACGAAATCGCTTTAATAAATTGTTCGTCACGAACATATTCAAGATATTTTTTATTATGTAAGAGTTTAATTATTTCTACCTGCGAATTTTCTATGGCAATGCTTACAATAATATCGAAGTTTATATGATGTGTTTTCAATAAGCTAATATTTATAAACCACTCAAGAATATCCACTCTTCCATATTTTGCCGATGTTTCAAAACAACCTTGAAGCGATTCCACTGAATCATCCGTAAGACGAAACAAATAATAAGGTTTATATTGACTATCATTTATCCATTTTAACATTTCTAAATCACCCTTTTTTATTATTTTTGTAATTAAATTATAGTTTGAAGGTATAACATTCCAATTCCCGGTATACTTGACCTGGTTACTTATAAATCGACTCAACCCATTTATGAGTGACCAGGACAAGTATGGAATAGAACATATAGAATCTTTAACATAAGACATTCTTCTCGTAGTTGGTAGTTTATGTCTGCGTCGCCATTCAAGCAGAATAGAATACCATAAACGACAAACACTCATAAATGCGTGATGATGTGTAGTTCCTGCCGCGATTAAAATTTGCTCCAACATTTCAATCGGTAATAAATGAAATGGGAACGGTGTTTCTTTTTTTTCTATTTTTGTTGTTTTTTCTATTTTTGCTGTTTTTGCTGTTTTTGCTGTTTTTGCTGTTTTTGTTGTATGTGGTGGCATTACTGCGGAGGATGCCATTGCGCCGATATGTTTATATAAGTTGCTTTTATTGCTTTTGTTGCTTGTAACATTAATCATGTATAAAAAAGTATTTCAATTTTATACATAAACAATAATTATTTTTCAACTAACACTAAGTTAGACAAGATAATTTTCAAATTCATTTTCACCATAACTATTATTAGGCCTCGCGCAACAACCATCAGCATCGTCATCATACTTATCATACTCATCATAGTCATCATGTCCAGGGTCTAGCATATATTTCAACAAATCTTCTTGTAATCTCTTATTTACTCTTTCTTGCTCAGTCATTTTCTCGATGTGTTGGACCTCTTTGTTTGTATGTTTTGAACGACTTGTTGACTTATTTTTTTTTTTTGGAATGGATGTATTCTTATGAATAATCCAGAAATATTTTTCATTATTATTGGAATGAAATATTTTCGCAGATATGCGTTCGTCTGGCTCTATTATAAGTTCCTGTAGATAGCACGTAACATTTGTTTTATACCACTTCAAATAAATATACGCAGAAAACAACGAGGGATTACCCTTGTGTGGAACAAAATCAACACGATATACGTGTCCAAAGTTTTTTTTGTGAAATATATTGCGAATATACGTTATGTTAGCATCACGATGATATATTACAGGGATATAAAGTGACAATTTTTTGTTTATATTTTTTACATCGGGGACGAAATAAGCCATGTTTTTTGTGTTTTGTATTTTTGTGTTTTTGTGTTTAAAACAGTTTCAACGCGAAATTGAAGTTGATTTGATAAAGGTTGGAAATATCTTCTACAAAATATATAAAAAGCATTTCAATTTTTTGTGTGTAATATAATAATTATAATTATAATTGTCGTGAGAGATATTCGCTATAATATGCATCATTATATATGTAATTCTTACTTATCAACCATTGAACGGTCTCTATATTTGTATTATATGCAAAAGCAATACTCATCATATAAACATCATTACAATAATGTTCTTTATGGAGTAGTTTCACGCCTTCTGTAAATTTTTCTTGTATCGCTGACATAAAATGACATTTATTGAAAGATATACGACGGTCTGATAATAAATATTTCAACAAAATTGTTTTATGTTGTCCAATACAACAATTTTTAATGTATCTCATTACCTCACCGCAAACGGTTTCCCTTTTTCCCCAAACAAAGTTTTCATAAATCCACTTAAAAATGTCGAGATTATTTCTTTGGGTTATTATTGTTATAATATTTTCTTTATTCCATTCCATTTCGTGGTGGACCAAGAATACATGAATTTCGTTTTCTATTATGTTATCATATTTCTTTGTAAACCATTTGATAATATCAGTAGACCCCTTTTTAATGATTTGTTTGTACATCATAGCAGGTGATAGATCATTGTATTCAATAGACCAACCTATATAATTAATAGAATATGGATAAAACGTATTAATATTTAATTTACGCACATGAGACATTTTATGCCTTCTTCTATAACCACTTATAATATTATGCCAATCGCGTGAAACACTCATAAATACGTGATGGAAATCAGGACCAGCACTACATAATATCATTTCTTTGAGTTCATCTGGAAAATTGTTAAATGAAAATAGTTGCTTTGCCATAATGACGGTTTGCTTATATTACAATATAATTGGTTAACTTGTATTGTAATAATAATAATAATGATTCAATTTTTTTCGGCAACAAATACAACTTTATTATTATAGATGTATTCCATACTGGTTATTGTTCCACCTGCCATATGAACAATATCTTTTGTTTTTGAAATGGTCATTGCCTCGCCCTGAGTCAAGGATAACATAGGAATATATTTAACAATTTTGGTCTTAAAAAAGTTAATAATATTAACAAATGAAAAGAAAACAGTATGAGCCATTACTATTTTACATTCAGGATTATGTTTCCATATATATTCTAAAAACTTATGAGGCTCTGGAAGTTGCATTATAACTTCAATAAATAAAGCAACGTCTAATTTCTCTTCTAATTTCAAATCAAACAAAGAGATATTTTTAATATTTATGTTTTCGCAGTCATTTAATAAATATGCGGGATATTGTAGAATATCTTTATCTAGGTCAATACAAGTAATACTTTTATCTTTAATTAAATCTTTATTATCTCTCCAAATTTTACACGTTCCACAACCAAAATCCAATATATTTTTAAAACCAGTATACGAGCAAATTTCAAATAATGTTTCTGTAAATATTTTAGTTTCTTCTTCGTAAAGAATATCAAATACCCTAAAAAAAAAGTATGGATTACTTACTTGATTTTTGTATTTAATATAAATAGGAATATATTTCCAAAAAGAACGTTCGTTGAATGATTTACTTGTTCTTTTTATAATCTCTCCATCTATTTCCTCAATAATAGCACAATCTTCTTTTTCAAATGGATTCATTCTTAATATTATTGTTGTAATTTTGTTTTTATCTATATATTATTATTTATATAACTGGGTAATTGCTTATTCTACCACAAATATTTGTGACTCAATATTTTCGGATTATAGTATCCTTTTGATTTGCGTTTTTCTAATTCAATCGCATTTTCTCGTAATGGAGTTCCACTATGACGATTAAAATAGTTTCTCATTCGGCGGCGCGTATAATGATTTTTATGAGCATATAATTTTAAAGGTGTTCTATCTTTATATTGCTGATAATCAGACGCACCAAAATGTATTATTCGCCTTTTTTTAGTTTTCAAATCTTCAACTATCACTTGGTATTTTTTACCATTTCGGCTACTTTTTTCAAATTTTAAAATGCGTTCTTTCATACGATATCCACCCAACTGAACTTTTTTTCGGGTGGTTGGTGCTTTTGGGTTCTTAGCTAAACGTAAAGCCTTACTTGTTTTTTTACAATTATTTTCTAAAATGGTTTTGTCTATCTTAGAAGCTGGTCCGCCTGTAATAGCACTATATAATCTCGCTTTTCCCCATGAATGCGCGGTTTGGTTAGGTCTAGAACCTGACGAATAATATGCACCCATACCTTTCTTAATTATTTTATTTAATCCTTTTTTTGAACAACGTGTTTTCTTGATTAGTTCGTTTAGTTTAATAGGTTTATTATCATTTAATTTATAAATTCTCCGTACGTTCGCAGCATGACCGGTTGGTTTTGATTTAAAACTCTTAAATTGTTTACGCGTATAATATTTTCCTTGTTTATATAATTTGCGTGATTTTTTTAGTTCTTGTTTTTGGTGTTTTTTATCTTTTTTATTTAATTGTTCAGGAATATAGTGTTTTGGAATTGATACCATTATAATATATTGTTATAATATATTATTATGACCAAAAAACGGATTACTTACAAAACAAAGAAAAACAAAACAAGAAAAAACAAAACAAAACAGGAAAATATATATAATACTTGTTTAAAAAACAAATATATATTACAACATGAAAAACTAACATCAAAACATAATTTAGAAAAAATCAAATCAATAGAAAAGAACTTCTTTTTTGATAAAAAAGGATATAATAACAATCTAAAAAATGAACTTATCAAAAATAATCTAGACAATATACCTAAAAAATATTTACCAAATGAAGATTTTTATACATATATTAATCATAAATGGTTATCTGTTGAAACAAAAAAACTATTGAAAGACCCAAAATATTTTGTAGAAGTAGATGATTTTAGAATTGTCCAGGACAAAGTATATCATGAACTAATGATTGATGTGAGAAAATATACTGTTAAAAATAAACACACTGAAAAGGGTAAATCAGTTGGTAATTTACTTAAATCATTAGAAACTACTGATATAAAACATCTAAGATACAGCGCAAAAAATATTGAAAACATTATTAGTCAATATATTGAGAATGAATCATTATATGATTTGTTAGCATATATCAATAAAAATGGTATTGTGTCTTGGCAATGTCCTATACAATGGTCTGTTGCTCCAGATGAAAAAAATGTTAAAATTTATATCAGCCATTTAGCGGGGCCACAATTAGGGTTGTATGATTATATGTTGTATATTGATGATCCAAGCGACTCAAAAAAACAAAAAGCCTTTAAAAAAGAGGTAAAAGATAAATATTTTAAATTTATCAGAGAGGTATTTAATGCGTGTGACATAAAAGTTAATAATAAACATGTGAATCCAAATGATATTTGGGAGGTTGAACAAGAACTATTGGAAGCAATGGGATGTACTGGTAAAAAAAAAGAAGATCCTAATTATTATAATGTAGTAACACGCAAAGAGTTAGAAGAAGATTACAAGTTTAATTGGAGTTTATTTTCGGAGAAACTTGGTTATAAATCAAAAAATATTCCAAATAAAGTAATTCTCTCCGGAACAAATTCGTTTAAATGCATAATTGATTTAGTTAAAAAGAATTGGCACACTGATAAATGGAAAACATACTGGCTTTTTATGTACTACAAGCAAGCGGTTCGTTTTATTGATGAAACAAGAAATATTTATTTTAATTTCTATAATAAGTTTTTGAAAGGCGCATTAAAACCATTTCCAAATGAAATATATTCTATATTTGGATTATCGTTTTGTTTTAATACATTATTGACTGATTTATATGTAGAAAAGCATAAAAATCCACTATATGAAAATTATGTACGAAATCTTGGTGATGATTTAAAATATATTTTTATAAAAAAAATAACACAAAACAAATGGTTATCTCCGTCTACCAAAAAATCAGCTCTTCATAAATTAGAAAAATTGGAATTTATTATAGGAAAACCCAGGAATATGCGAGACGATCCTATTATAAAATATGGCACAGATAACATATTGGATAATATTATGAAAATCAATGACTGGAAACTTAAAAAATTTATTGAATTAGAAGGAAAACCTGTTATTGATATTCCTGTGGTAGATTGGAATAATTTTAAATTAGTGGGAACACAAGCATATATGGTAAATGCTTATTATAGACCAACCAGCAACTCTATTTACGTGCCACAAGCCTATATTCAAAAACCATTTATTGACCTTGATGAACGCGGTATTGAATATAATTTAGCATATATGGGATATACTTTAGGACATGAGCTCAGTCATTCTCTTGACGATATGGGAAGCAAATTTGATGCGAATGGTAATCTCAATAACTGGTGGACACCACACGACAGAAAAATTTTTAATGCTAAAATAAAAGATGTGGTTAAGCAATACGAAGAATTCGCGGCGAGAGATGGAATTAAATTTGACGCAGAAATAGGAGTTGGGGAAGATTTAGCAGATATATCCGGATTATCTTTAGCAGAAGAATACCTATACTTTTATCAAATGATTATTGAGGATATTTCAATTGTTAAGAAGCTATCTTTAGAATTATTCTATATTTATACAGCAATTCAATCTAGACAAAAAATTTTAGATAATGCTCTTCCAGCACAATTAAAAATGAATCCACATCCTTTAGAAAAATATAGATGCAACTGTCCATTGTCGCGTTTAGTATTATTTAGACATATTTACGATGTTAAAAAAGACGATAATATGTGGTGGCATAATACCGATACTATTTGGTAAAATTACTTATATATTAACTAAAATTATTTTATAGTTATACTATATATAATGTCCGTTACTAGAAGTGTCCGTCGTTCTGCTTCCCGCGCTGCCCGCAAAACCCGTTCTGCTCGCCGTTCTGCTGCTGCCAGCCGTTCTGCCCGCCGTTCCGCTGCCGCACACAAAGCCGCCGCCGCCCACAAAGCCGCCGCCGCCGCCAGATCCGCCAGCAAAGCCGCCGCTGCCCACAAAGCTGCCGCCGCCGCCCGCGCCAAAGCTGCTGCCAAAGCCGCTGCTGCTGCCAAAGCCGCCGCTGCTGCCAAAGCCGCCGCTGCTTCCAAAGCCGCCGCTGCTGCCAGAGCCGCTAAATAAATATATTTAACATACTTATAATTTTATAAATATATTAAATTCCACTGCTTATTGTGTAATATTTTTCAATGTAATAAACTTTTCAATGATGTATAGTCGTTTATATAATTTTTTTCCATCTTTAGAATAACCATCACAAATACGTTTAGGATACAAGTTATAATTGCATGATTTCAAAATCTGCCGCGTCAAATTTATCAAAGGCCACTTTTGGTTTTGTTCAGCAGGATTTTGTAATGATGTCAGCGTTGTAGTAGAAAAAATTGTTCGCAATTCAGGTATGTGTTCTTTAGCCTTTTTATATCTTTCCTCATTTAATAATATATTTCGTTCAATTTGTGTCCCTTCCAGTTCTTCTATTTTTTCGCACACGATTCCAATCTTATTAAAAAAATCTATTAATATTTTGTCTTTTTTTGAGTCCATTGATATAAATTATAATAATTAATGTTGATTTTTTATGTTTAAATATAAAATTCTTCTATAGAATAATCACCATTATCATTTAATACCCATTTTGCTATTATGTCGGGATTACTTTTATTTGATATAATATCTTCTGTTTGGTAAACGTTATTGTTTTGATCGATATAATAATGAATTCCTTTAATTTCTTGAACCCATACTTCTATTTTAGTTTTAACCAAAGATTCTTCACCATCTTGAACCAAAATACCATGAGGTGTTCCTTTAATGTGTGTTCCGCAAAAATTATCACCATCCTTCTTGCGCCGAGTGCACTGATGTCCTTCTGCTTTTTTAGCTATACAACGTTGAAAATGTGGAACAGTATTTTTAATTCTTTTCCGCTTTTGAAAATCTTCTTTTGAAATACCGATTCCTTGAAAATCATAAATGAATTGTAAGAACTCACTTGTTTTGTTGTTATGTTCGCAGTCATTAATACTGACCCCTTCCTTCTCTATCCATTCCTTAATCGCATCTTTAAAATTAACCTGGTAATTCTCAATTTTTTTTGTAATACGTCGCTCCATATTAGGATTATGTCTTTAATATTATTTATAGTATTAACTTTATTTCAATTTTATAATTAATAAAGTTAACTTAGTTAAAAACGGATTCTACTTTTCCAGGTAAAATAGAGAAAAATAAGGCTAATGCTATAAACCATAAAAGATAATTACCATACGCTTCTACACCGATACCAAAGAATGTAAAGGCGGTCGTAATAATAAAAGTAAATAATAAAGTTAAAATAAGGGTGTATGCTAATTTTTTAAGCATTCTTATAATATATAAAGTATTTATATATTATTTTATCTACTGCGCCTATGTATTACTGCGCCTATGTATTACTGCGCCTATGTATTACTGTGCCTATGTATTACTGCGCCTATTCAATTACCGCATTATCCGTTGTATCTAAAGTTACATCCTGTGTTGTATCAATATAGTAATAAGCTAAAGGAACTTGCTGATTATAATCTTTAACAATAATTTGTGGTTCAAGCAGTCGTAATCCTGATTTTGTTTCAATATATACTCTACCTTGAAGCATTGAATTATATTTGTATACCCATTTACCATCACTATCTCTAATTTTTAAAGTTCGTTTTATAAAATCACTATTTTCGGCTTGTTGTAAGCTAATTTCTGAATCATCTTCTGGATCAGTCTCTCTATTTAATAACATATTTGTTTTTCCCAAAAATAAAGCAAATTTAACAAGTCCACCGCGATCATAAAGTCCTTTATCATCAATAGTTATTAACTTGTCGTCTATTTTCATAGGATTCAATCTTGGTGTCCAAAAAGCATAGCGCATAGCTCTTTTATATGAACCAAAATAATAATATGGTCCCAATGATGCTGTGGGCGGTTCTTTCATATGACCGAATACCGATGTAAATGCTATACGCTTATAATAATTTCCATAATAACCGACGCTTGGAGTTTCATATATATCACCATCGTCATTTTTTAGCATTAAAAATTCAGGATTTGCTATACAAAAATTAGTAACATTTTCATTTATATTAAAAGATAGTGTGTATTGTTGATTTATCAATTCACATGCTAAACACCACCATAATTTATCTTTATACTTGCCGGTTTCTAATTTATACTTTCTATCAATATTAAACCATAAAGAAGTATTTTCATTTTCATTTTCATCAATATAAAAACCTTTATAAGAGAGATTATCAAAATTTTTACTTAAATTATCTTGTATAGTTTTAAAATCATTATCACCTGTACATTTATGACTCAACCAACTTAAATTATTATTTTCTCTCTCAAGACAAAATTCTAGATAAGGAAAAACATGCTCATTCTGTATTGAATAAATACATACGTTTACATTTTGTTTTTTAATAAGAACAGGTTCCCCTGGATTAAGCGACGACTCTCCCAAATAGTGATATTCGTGTGTTTTTGTTATTTCTTGATACATATTTGGGTTAAATGTATTTTCATAATTCATCAAACTGGTACTATCTTTCATCTCTTTTTCATCATATAATGTTAGATCATGAACATTTATATTATCTAAAGGTTTTTTGATGTTATTTTTAAAATTAAATTTTTCTTTTATAAGGTCTCTTGTTTTATTGCTTAACATATACATTTTAATTATATATTATTTCAGTTCTTTATGGCGAATGCCCTCTTTAACTTGGGTCTCTCTGTTCTCCATAATAAAATTACTGACGTCTTCCGCCTTAATATTTGGATTATTTTCAAAATATTTATTTAAACTAGACATCAAACACTTTTTATTGAGTGGTGTTTTTACTTTATTTTTTGTATAAATAATTTTCCCTTCTGATAAATCAAAGCAATCTATGTCGTTGCCCTTCATAACATCCACTAAAGAGTTGGTTAATTTTTTTTTCTTTTCTCTCCTGTCTTTGATTTCTTTTTGTAATATCTTAATTTCTTTATCATTTTGCATCCACTCTTTAATGTTATTAACTAAATCTTCTTTTGTTGCCATTTAATATTATAATTATTATAATATTTAATTTACTTTTCTATAATAACTTCCTTGGCAATATTCTTAATTACTTTATTTTTGTTTTTCTCGTAATCACCTTTTCCACCCATGGTTTCTATCAAAATTTGTAGATATTCATCATTTTCTTTTGTAGTTGAATTGGTAAACTTGGGGTGTTTATCCGTCCATTCACTTATCAATTTAATATTTTTCTTTTCCACGGTTCTTATGGCGGTTTTCATTTTGGTGTTTTCTGGGCATTCTTTTTCCCACTTGTCTTCGTCTTTTATATACAGGGTTTCTCTCTTGGCGTCACTGCAATGGACCGGGCGTTTTGTGATATCCAAACCGCGCAACTCCTTTATAATAATAGAGGATATACCATTAACATAACCCAATGAACCCATGTTTTCCAAGTCGCTAAGACTAAGTGTTACAGAATTTATAAAATCAGTGATGTTCATAGCATCTTTACATTGTTCATTCAAGAAAAATTGTAAATTAAATGTTTTGTTATTACTATTGTTATTACTATTAGAAATGTTGGGTTGAATATTTTTACATACATCCAATACTTGTTTCTGTAATTCAAAATTTTGTTTCTGCAATTCATTATTACTTTTCATAACTTCAATGACAATATTTTTCAAATCATTTTGTTCTTTTATAACCAAATCAATATCTGTGTTTTTCTTCTCATTAATTTCCATTTTTATGTTGTTACATTTTTTTTTATGGTTCCACAAAGAACTATTATGAATGTAGGTCTTGCCACACATACACGAATAACTTTTTTTTTTGGGGATTTTTGGGGATTTTTTGGCTATACCCATAGTCCCAACCACATTATTGTGCTTCTTGGTCTTAAGGTGTTTATTAAAGTCTTTTTTATTACACGTGTTATAATCACAAATTTCACACCATAAAATTAGGGGATTTTTGGGATTTTTTAGGGTAGTCATATTATAGTATAATATAGTATAAAATACTATCCAAAAAAATCCCCTAAATTTTACCAACAAAAATAAAAAAAAGTAGATGGTCACAAATGAAATTCTCAAAAACCAAAATAAGAGCATTATGCTCTAAACCCAATTTTCACGTTTTTCATTTTTAATTCTCTATTTGTAAAACTCATTTTGGACATTTATAAATGTCCATTTTCCATTTTAGAAATTACAAATCCAAAAACCCGTTTTATTAAAAAAAACTACCTACATGCCCTACATAAACCAAATATATTTTTACAGAGTTTATTTAGATAAATGAAGATAATATACAAAAACACATCAAAATAATATAGGTGTGTTTTATATTTAATGTTGTATTGCAGTAACAATCCTATGAACTAAAATATGTTTTGTTCCACCAACTTTGAGTCCATGTTTGCGTAGTTCATTGCGTAAGTCAACTATTTTTAATTTTTTAAACATGTCCTGCATTTCATTTGTCCATGGTTGTGGAATATTGATCTTCTTTTTACCTTTTTCCGGAGCCAACGCGCGATTCACGCTTACCTTCCAATGCGTTTGACAAAAAGTTCCGTATTTACTTTTAAAAGCGTGTTTATTACACATTTCATTTTTTTTATTACCACTAGCAAATAAATATTCGCATTTTTTATGTTCCATACATAATTCCTCTGGATAATTAACCCCAGTATACCTATGTTTAGTATCTTTTTCTGGAATATAAGGAAGCAACCTATTAGAGATTGTTCTACAATATGGACATTTAAATTGGCACACAGATAGTCTAACATTATCCCTCATACCATAATTTTTTTTAGTAATCTTTTGAGAAATAACTTCATTGTATAACGGCAGATAATTAAATTTATGATTACATTGTAACTCAATATGATTATAAGTCAAATTCTCTCCAGTTAAAAGACACGTATCCGCGCTATCATCATCTGAATCATTCATAAGTTCAGCATAAAAATCAATATTACCATTAATAATATAATTACACATATAATATAATAAATAAATAACTATTCTTTATTATATTATAATTAAATGTCAAAAAAGGAATGGGGAAACGCCACCTGGTATTTATTTCATACTCTTGCTGAAAAAATCAAACCCGAATACACCGAATCAGCATCAGAAATATATAATTTAATCGTGCAAATTTGTAAAAGTCTACCTTGTCCGGATTGCCAAGAACACGCAACTAAAATGTTAAGAACTGTAAATTCTAGAAATATACAAACTAGAGAAAACCTGATAAATTTTATCTGGGAATTTCATAATAAAGTAAATGCTAGATTAAATAAAAGACTTTTCACTGAAGATGAAAGAGACGCATTATATAAAAAAGCAATTACAGTTAATGTAATAAATAATTTTGTTACAACTATGAATAAACGTATGGGTAATGAAAGAGGTATGCTGAATGCATACTATAGGTCAAAAAGCACAAATCTGTTTGTGGACTACATTAAGAGTAACGGATACAAGCTTAATAAATAATCTTAAGCAATATTACTTGAAATTAACTGACCATTTTTATATACAGAACATTTAAATGTTTGTTTAGATGGACGCGAGCAAGCAACCCTATTACTTGTTAGCTCATCAAAATAAAGAAGCGAATCATAGCCAGTATAATGGAATACAGAGAACCAAGCAGCTCCAAGGATTAATCCAACCAATCCACCCAATATAGAACCACTCACCGTAGTGCATTTATTCATGACTTTAGTAACGGCATCAAGACCATACAAGCCTAATAAACTTGCTAGAACAAGATAATTCATTTGATTATTATATTTCATAGGAAGCACTAAATAAGCAATAGTAAATGCAATAAATAAGCAACTGGGAGCAGGGCTATTATATCTAGTCAAATAGGGTATTTCAACCAAGTTACAACTCATTGAAGAATTAATATTTTTTTCACTTCCAATTTGGTTCATTAAAAATATATTAATCACGGAAGCGAGAAGAACACCACCTAAATAAACCAGACCTTTAATATCTTGATTAAAGAGAGAAGACATCACAAGAAAAAAACCAAGCAATAAAGGTGATATTGCGGAAAATAATTGTAACACATTTGATAATGTTAACGCTATGGCCATAATATATATAATATAGATATATTATTGCTTTTCCATGTTTTCATTTTACATTTAACATTTCATCAATCGACAAATACAATTTCTAGTACTTCTTGTATTGTTTCTACTTGCTTAAATTCAATCCCCTCGATTAATGGTGTATTTTCATATTTCTCCATAAATTCTTTGAAATCCTTATCATTATCTTTTGGAAAAATAAAGCATTTAACACCTGCTTTAATACCTCCTAAAATTTTTAAATTAAGACCACCAATTCCAGTAACTTTTCCCTGTAAGCACATTTCTCCTGTAATAGCAATATCATGTTTAATACGCCTATTGGAAAATAAACTATACAATACAACTGTAATAGCAGTACCTGCTGAAGGTCCATTTTTCGGCGTTGCGCCTTCAGGAACGTGAATATGTATTCCTTGATGTTTAGTTTCATCCATTTCTTTTTGTAATTCTTTCATTTGATCTTTGCTCAATAAAGACCAAGCAAGAGTTTTCGCGACAGTCATACTTTCTTTCATAACATCGCCCTGCAATCCACTCAATTTCAAATCTAAGAAAGTTCCACAAGGATAATATTTTGCCTCAATCGGTAATACACCGCCTCGTCCAAGAGCATTAGCCCATAATCCGCTAATTAAACCCGCGGATGCCTTTGTATGAATTTTCTGGGGATTAATTTCGGGTTTTCCTTTCAAATACTTGTGTTTGATATCATCATGTGTAATTTTAATAGGTATTTCATAATCCTCATTATTCTTTAATATAGCCAAATTAATCTCTCCAACAATTTCAAATAATAATTCCTTTAGTTTTCTTACACCTGGTTCACACGTCCATTCATCAATAATATATTCAATAACATCGTCATTTATTTCAATTACATCTTCTAATCCCATTTTTTTATAGATTTCAGGAAACAAATAGTTTTTAGTAATAGTGAGTTTCTCATCTAAAGACAAGTGTTTAAATTTAACCCTGTGAATTCTATCTAATAAAATTTTGTCAATTGCATCGGGGTCATTATAAGAAAATATAAAGAGTGCCTTAGAAAGGTCTAAATCAATACCATTAAAATACTTGTCCTGAAATGAATCGTTCTGCGTTTGGTCGATTAAATGAGTTAAAATACCAATAATTTCCTTACCATGTTCGGTTTGACTAACTTTATCCAACTCATCAATAAATATAATAGGGTTCATACATTTATTTTCCATCAAAATATCTACTATGCGCCCCCAAGTAGAACCAACATAAGTATAATTATGTCCATCTAGCGTGCTTCCATTTGATGAGCCGCCAACAGCAATAAAGGCAAATGGGCGCGAATTTCCATTCTCATCTTTCAAACAATTTGCGATTCCTTTTTTTGCTATCGAGGTTTTTCCTATTCCAGGTGGCCCTTCAAACCCAAAACAGTAACCGCTTTTATCGCCGTTAATCCATTGCCCGATAATTCGTTCAATTTGCCGTTTTGCTTTTTCGTGCCCATGAACAGCATTATTTAATGTATTATCAACCTCGTCCATAAAAGAATTAACATAATCAACCTTTTCATCAATTTTAGAAAATGTTTCTTTTATGGTAGATATAATATTATATTCCTCTTTATTTATATTACATTTTTTGGCAATTTCCATTAAAACATTTATATTTTTGTTATTTATATCTATAAATTTGCTAATATTTTCTTGCATATATTCGATTTTTTTGCCAGAATGGCAAATTTTAGGCACATTTAACGAATGGTTTTTTATAATTAAATTAATATTGTAAATATTTGAAATCAGTTTATTTCGTTTCGCATTAATAATATTTTGTTTAATAAATTCGGACATTAAACCGCACACTTTATCAGAATATTCATTTTGTATTATTGACCTATATTTGCGCATTTCTATGCTTGTATAGTTTTCTTTAATTGGAAAATCCGTTATCGCAAATGGCGTATTATTTATTTTTTTAACAAAAGCATTAAATAAATTAGTGCTCTCTGCCATTACCTTCAATATAGGTTCATCTTTGTAAATTCCAAAGGGAATTTTCATAAGTCCATCCAAATATTGTCTTGCTTTTGAACCAGAATCTTCTGATTTAGATTTAACCTCTTTTAATTTCATCATTGCTTTTTCTTTCACAGAATCATTTGCTTTCATTAAACAAATTTGTTGTTCAAGCGGAATTTTATTATTGTCAAAGTTTGTAAGATCATTAGTATAATTAACAGTTTGTTTCATTGCCTCTCTAAAGTATTTTTTTATAGACCAAGGCAAACTATCAAATAAAATAGTCTGTTCCTGAGTATCAACCTTACCGTTGAGGTCGTCAGATAGTAAATCGTATAATAAGTATGCTAGATACTTATATTCATTTTCATTTGACTTAAGAAGCAACTGTATAAGTGTAGTTCTTTTGATATATAATTCACTGCAAATGAATTCCTTAGTAACCTGAGATATAGTTTTTTGTTTAATTAAATAAACTTGATTTATATAGCCCATATATCTATCATATAATTCAGTGTCACTGTGTATCAAAATTTCTTTTAATGTAATACTTTTTAAAAACCGTTTAAAAGATACATCATTAAAATCGGGATATTCTGGTTTATTATTTTTCAAATCTTCCAGTCTTTTCTCAACAAAAGGATAATTTAAACAATTAAGCATGATATCGTCAACAATACCACAAATTATTAGTGTTTTACGACTTTTGGTGTTATGAATCGCTAATTTTATTCCATACACCTTTGTTTGAAACGAATTATTGGTTCGCGCAAGGTCAAAACATTCAAGATCATCAGCACTCTCGATAATCATAAAGTCTTCAATAATTCTGTTTTTTTTAATAACTTGTGATTTAGAATCGGTTTGTTTTTGGGGATTATGTTTCCACGGCAGTACTTTGTAACCAATAGGATGAACATACCGTTTCATAACTTCATATTTTTCCAATATTGGTTTGGTAGTAAAATTAACATTTATAAAGTCATTGCCAAAGCATACCAATATTAAATCATCTATATTATCTGTGCCAAATGTGCGGAATAATGATGACAAGTCATTATTTATTTCCTGTAATTTTGTAATATATTGTTCATGGTCAATAACCTGTTTTTTTTGTATAGGTTCGTATAAAGTATTTAATTGAGAAAATAACTCTTCAAGTTTCTTAACGCATATGTTTAATTCGTTTGCTCCAAAAACATCAATCATTTTATATTTCTGAACGGCCAAAATTGTGCGTTTAATAATATCTTGAAATATCATTATTTTGTTACCTAATGTGAGATACATAGTATCAGTAATATTTGTGTTGTTTATATGTTTAACTTGGGAATTCGTTTGTATTTTAATATTTTTGCTTTCTCCCATGTATATATTTATTCCGATTTTTAAATTTTTATTTATTTAAAATTACGGTTTTAGTGTAAACCGCCTAAATAGATTGGTTTTGTTATTGTTTTAATAAGATTTAAATATATTACCGTAGCATATATAGCTGTTATGGGAATTCCTAGTTATTTTATGCACATTGTGCAACGTCATAGAAACATAATTAAAAAGTATGAACACCATGAAATGATAATTCAAAATCTATATTTGGATTGCAATTCTTTAATATACGATGCTGTTTATGGATTGGTCAGTCAATCAATAAGCAAAGATATAGAAAACAATATTATAAATGAAGTATGCAAAAAATTAATTCAGTATATTAATATTATTAAACCGACTAATAATATTCTTATTGCCTTTGATGGCGTTGCTCCTGTTGCAAAGTTGAGTCAGCAAAAAACACGACGGTATAAATCGTGGTTTCAAGAAAAATTAATTAATGATATTTGTGAAACTTTTGATGAAAATAAATGGAGCACCACCGCAATCACACCCGGCACCAATTTTATGAAGAAACTTGGAGAGCGAATAACTGCGCGATTTGCCGACCCTAGCGAGTTTTCTTTAAATAAAATCATTATTTCTACCTCTGACGAAGTAGGTGAAGGTGAACACAAGATATTTGACTACATACGAAATAATGCTGAATACCACGAAAAAACTAAGACAGTAATTTATGGATTAGATGCGGATTTAATAATGCTTACGTTGAATCATCTTCACGTTAGCGAGGGAATATATTTATATAGGGAAACTCCGCATTTTATTAGTAATATAGATAAAACGTTGGACCCAGATACAAGTTATTTACTTGATATACCTGAATTTGCGAAAATTTTAAGTGAAGAGTTAAATGATGGAAATTTAGTTACAACAGAGCAGCAAAAGCGGCGTATATTTGATTATATTTTGCTATGTTTTTTTCTAGGGAATGATTTTATGCCGCATTTTCCGTCATTAAATATTAGAACGTCAGGGATTGATAGATTGATGAATGTATATAAGCATGTGTTTGGTAATAGTAAAGAAAACTTGACAGATGGAAAAGCAATTATATGGAAAAACATGCGTAAATTTATCAGTGTATTAGCCAATAATGAGAGTGAATATATTAAAGAAGAGTATAAAATCCGTAATAAATTTAGAATTCACAAACGAACTAATGACAATATAAGTAAAAATGATGATATCAAGGATAAACGGAAAGAGATTGAGAAGGAGATATTGTTAATTCCTATGAGAGAACGAAAGATAGAGAAACATATTAATCCATATGAAAGTGGTTGGCAAAAAAGATATTATGCAACTTTATTTGATTTGAAAATTGATGACGAGAGACGTAGAGAAATTTCATTAAATTACTTGGAAGGTCTTGAATGGACTATGAATTATTATACAACAGGATGTATTGATTGGCGATGGAAATATAACTATGATTATCCACCTTTGCTTAGCGATTTAATAAAATATGTTCCTTATTTTGATACGAATTTGATAGAACCTAAAAAGGAAAATCCCGTTTCTCCGATAGTTCAATTAAGCTATGTATTGCCTAGAAGTAGTTTGACTTTATTGCCAGATAAAATCCATAAATTATTGATTAATAAATATCCAGAACGGTATAAAACTAATTATCAGTTTGAGTGGGCTTTCTGCAAATATTTTTGGGAAGCGCATATTAAAACGCCTGAAGTTGATATTGTTGAACTTGAAAATACCTTGAGTGAGTATATACCTTGAGTGAGTATATACGTTAAGTGAGTATATACGTTAAGTGAGTATATACGTTAAGTGAGTATATACACACTTGAAGATTTTAACATTAAGAATATTTTAATAAAAAAACATAAAAAAATATGCGTATAATTAATTAAAATGAGTTTGGGAAAGGAGATTTACGAAGAGTTGTCTTTAAATACGTTTAAAGAACTTCAAAATAATTTGAATAATAAAATACTTATAGTCAAATTTGGCGCCACGTGGTGTAAACCATGTAAAACTATTAAGAATACATGCGAGCAATGGTTTGGTGAAATGCCAAATAATGTTATTTGTGTTGACATTGATATTGATGAATGTTTGGATTTGTATATGGCGTTAAAAACCAAAAAAATGGTAAAAGGTGTACCAACGATTTTAGCGTATTATGGTGATGTTAAAAGAGACCAATGGTTTATTCCAGATGACTCTGTAAGTGGTGGTGATATTGAAAATGTTAATAAATTTTTTGAGAGATGTTTATCAAAAGCGAAAACCTTGGCATAAAATATAATTTTACATGAATATAATTATATATGAATATAATTAAACATTTCATTCATTATATATCATATAATTTATAATGAATCAACACGAAGATATAGATTTAAATATAGATAATTACAACTTGGATGATCTTCTTGGTTTATTTAAGTTAGGCTATAATTTTACCGAAAATGATATGAAACAAGCAAAACGTATTGTTTTAAAAACCCACCCCGACAAATCAAAAATGGACAAAAAATATTTTCTATTTTTTTCCAAAGCATATAAAGTATTATATTCAATACATCAATTTAGGACACAATCCAATAGTGAAAAATCAACAGTTTATACTATAGAAAAAGATGAAGCCAAAGAAAAATTTATTAAATCTATTTCCAAAACAGAAAATTTCCATAAAGTATTTAATGAATTTTTTGATAATAATTATATTAGAACTGATGATATTAAAACCGGTTATGGTGATTGGTTAAAATCCGACGAAGATTTAAATGATGATAAAATTAGCAATATGACCCAAATGAATGAGACGTTTGAGAAAAAGAAAAATACCATGAGAGCATTGGCAAAAAAAGAGGAAATTAAAGACACAAGTAATGAATCATATGTAAATTTATCAGGTAATACTCCAGAATCATATAGTTCTTCTCTCTTTAGTAATCTACAGTATGAGGATCTTAAAAAAGCACATGTTGAAACAGTTATACCTGTAAGTAAACAAGATTATGAAGAAAAACAGAAATTTTCTAATATGAACGACCTGAAAATGTATCGTGATACAGATAATGTGGCTCCTGTATCATTACAACAATCTAAGCAATTATTAAAAAATCAACAAAACCTAGAAAATAAAAATAGTGTAATGAGAGCTTTTGAATTAGCGAAACAAGATGAAATATCCAAAAAAACTAATAGCGAGTGGCTAACAAGATTTAAACAATTAAAAAATTAAAAACAAAAATTAAAAACAAAAACAAAAACAAAAAAAACAAAAAAAAACAAAAAAACAAATCATTACATAAAAATATAAAGTAATATTATACATATGGATTATATTAAGTATGGTGCGTCTTTACTTGTATTAATGGCAGTAGGAATGTTATATGAAAAATACAAAGGATATATTGATGATGATGAAGAACTAAAACATTATGAATTAGTAAGAAAATATCTTTTAAATGATTCTTCTTTAGCACAAAGCAAGCGACCAATAATTTGGATTCATTTAAATTATGAACAAAACAGCCGTCGTTGGCTTAGTTTTGGATCGAGAAATAGTAATGATTTAAACCAGCCTTACTTACATTTAACTATTAAATCTATTATTGATAAATGTGGAGAAGATTTCAATATATGTTTAATTGATGATGATTCGTTCGCGAATATTTTGCCAGGATGGAATATTGACCTTCATTTAGTTGCCGATCCAGTTAAAGATAAATTAAGACAACTTGCTTTGGCTCAAGTTTTACATTCATTTGGAGGAATGTTGTTGCCAGCATCTTTTATTTGCTTCGACAATTTAAATAAAGTATATAATTCTAAAACAAAAGGCGACAAAATGTTTGTAGGTGAATTTGCTGATAATAATAGTACTTCAGTAAGCCATAATTTTTATCCTTCAACAAAAATAATGGGATGTGAAAAAAACAATAAAGTAATGGCTGAATATATTCAGTTTTTACAAAATATTATTTCACAGGATTATACTGACGAGAGCAATTTTCTTGGCTGTTATGGCAGATGGTGTAATGATAAAATTAGTGCAAATGAAATAAACATAATTACTGCTGATATTCTTGGAATTAAAGATAGAACAAATAAAGTAATTAATGTAGAGAGATTAATAGGTAATTCATATATTGATTTGTGCAGTAATGTTGTGGGTGTTTATGTGCCTCATGATGAGATTTTAAAACGTACATCTATTCAGTGGTTTGCTAGATTATCAGCAAAACAATCATTGGAAGCAGATACTAATATAAGTAAGTATTTGCTTACATGCTAATAAATTCATATAATCCATAAATTCATATAATCCATAAATTCATATAATCCATAAATTCATATAATCCATAAATTCATATAATCCATAAATTCACAGACCCGGAATATAAATATAGTATAATATGTCATAACTTGATTTATTATATAAGATATTTGATGTATATAATATTTTGTTTGTTTTACATATCTGTCGAATAATAGTAACAAATTTTGTATAATTTAGTTTACGGTCAACATAATATTCCTTTGATTTATGATAATAATCTTTTAGTGTGTTACAAAAATCATCGATATAATTATGATAACACGCCTGTTTATATGCCGTTTTAGATAATACGTAATTGTTATTATTTTTTTCACAGATTTTATCTAATAATTCAAATAATATTATTTCTGGAACATTTTTTTTAAATATTTGCGAATTCATGTGTATATTATACAGAAAACAATTCAATTAAATTATTTGTAAATAGTGCTAATTCAATTTCGTCTTCGTGAATATCATAGAACATTGTAATATATTTACATATCACAGGTATAATTTTATATTTTTCGGTTTCGGTTAACATATTTGTAGTTTTTACAAAAAGAAAATAACTATCTAAAATATCCATGACAGAATACCCTTTATCAAAAAACTTGTACATTACTTTAATTGCCGATTTAACATTTTTATTTTTACAATATTCTGTGTAGGTAATAAATTCTTGAAAAGAAATATTAGTGCATATTGAAGATGCGACTTCAATTGTGACATCTTTTCCAAGTAGTTTAAATTTCTCTAAATAATTAATTAGAATTCTCACCGAATTATTACAAATAGAAAGAATAAATTTCTCAGCATCATCGGTGATATTAATATTTTCTATTTTGCAAATTTTTTGCACTATTTTTGTCAGATTATCATAATGCAGTGATTTTACTTTAATAATATTCATTCGTGATTGTAGGCTATTAATTACTTTTTGTGTATTACCACACGAAGCGATAAAGTGGACATTATGACTATATTTATCAATACAATTACGAAATACTTGTTGACTTTGTTCATTAATAATATCCAGGTCATCCAATACGACAAATTTTTTTTTGCCAAAAACACTGCTTGATGTCTGGCAAAACGTCTTCACGTCATTTCTATAGTATGTTATGCCTTGTTCTTTTAAAGTATTTATAGAGAGAACGTCTTCACTTTTTGGAGGAGCGTTATAATAATCTCTGATGATCGCATTCATAAGTGAAGTTTTACCACTACCAGAGTCCCCTACAAATAATATATTTAAAGTATCCATATTTATTAATGTTTTAATAAGCATTAGCAATTCTTCATCTATTTCAAAATCCTTTAGAAAAATCGGCTGATATTTATAAATAAATTGTAATTCCATTTTAAATATTTAGTAGTTATATTTTAACGTTAATAAGTATTTAAGTTTATGTGAAGTAATTATAATAAACTCATGCCGAGTGATTTATATAAACAATTAGAAGTTGAAAAAAATTCTACGCAAGAAGAGATTAAAAAGTCGTATAGAAAATTGTCATTGAAATATCACCCTGATCGTAATCAGGGCAATGAAGAATCCACGAAAAAATTTCAGGAAATAAGTTCTGCTTATGAAATATTAGGAGATGCCGAAAAACGACAACAGTATGATTTAAAAGAAAATCATAGAAATTTTCCTTCTGGTGCTAACAATCCTAATATTAATCCTGAAGAACTATTTAAATTTTTCACCAGTAGTAACAATGTGTTTAAAGCAGGACCACACGGCCCAACCTCTCATAAACATGTATTTAATTTTAATACAGCATCGAACAAACCAGTTCCTATCGTGAAGAATATTGAAATCACTTTAATGGAATCATATAATGGATGTACGAAACCTATTATGGTTACCAGATGGGTAATTGAAAATAATATACGTCGCCAAGAAAATGAAAAATTATATGTAATAATCCCAAGGGGTGTTGATGATAATGAAATGATTATTGTTAGAGGAAAAGGTAATAGCCAGAGCTGCACAAATCAAGGTGATATTAAAATATTTATAAAAATTATTAATAAAACAGAATTTACAAGGAACGGATTAGATTTAATTTATAATAAGCAAATTACGCTCAAAGAGGCACTTTGTGGATTTGCATTTAATATGAAATATATTAACGATAAAATATACAAAATAAATAATGATAATGGAAATGTAATTTCACCGAATTACAAAAAAATGATTCCAAATATGGGAATGATTCGGGGGGAACATAATGGTAATTTAATAATAGAATTTGTTATATCTTTTCCAGAACATTTAGATAAAGATAAAATAAACGAGTTGAGCAAAATTCTATAAGTAATGAGTCGATATATTACTTTATTGGTTTTAATTTTAAAATCCAAGAATTGTTTTCACATTCTGGATCAGTATTGATGCTATGTAAGTTATTTTCTAACACTTTATTAATCTCAACCACTTCACAATTGAAAGGCGCACATATGGAAGCAACCGCTTTTATACTTTCAATAGTAGTTAGTTCTTCATTAATGTCAATATTATCTTTTTCTTCTACAAGATAGTCAATAAATGTAACTTCGCCTAATTCTTTTCCGGCTTTTTTGGATATTCCCATTTTAATAATCCCTTTCTCATCTGCGTCAGTAAGCCACTCATGTGTAGGTAAATAGGTCTTATATCGGCGTGTATTATACATAATAGCATTGCGATACATTGGAATTGCCGAAGGCTTTATCATTGCCGAAGGCTTTATCATTGCCGAAGGCTTTATCAACGCACAAAACATAATGAATATATGTAAATATATCTATTTATTTAAATATATATCTTCAATTGTAATAGTTAGATTTTCTTAATTTCAAGTAAAAGTAATTTAAGTAAATGAAATAAAGAAACCGTTTATTATATATATAATCAACATACAATGGGAACAATAAATCGTATAAAATTAGAATTAAAAGAAATCACGGAAAATCCTCCAATGAATTGTTCAGCAGGTATTTCAGATGATGATGATTTATATCAATGGCAGGCTACTATTATGGGACCATCAGGAAGTCCTTATGAAGGTGGAATATTTTATTTAAAAATAGATTTCCCCCGCGATTATCCATTTAAACCGCCAAAGATAATATTTTTAACAAAAATATATCATTGTAATATTAATTCAAGCGGAGGTATTTGTTTGGATATTTTAAAAGAACAATGGAGTCCTGCGCTTACGATTAGTAAGGTTTTATTAAGTATATGTTCTTTGATGGATGACCCAAATCCCGATGATCCTCTAGTGCCCGAAATCGCAGATTTACTTGTTTCTAATAAACTGGAGCACGACGCAAGAGCGCGCATATATACAATGGAATATGCCACCACATAAACATTTTATTTTGTAATAAACATATTTTATTTTGTATAAAATATATTTTACACCATTTTTGTATTTAAGAAATGCGTTTAGTTTGAATTCCTGCCGAAACAAGATAAAGTGAATTTTCAGTTACAATAATATATTCATTTTCAACTTTATAAATTTTAGAAATAGGAGATGTATATTCGTCCTCACTTTTAACAAGAAGCTTCTCTCCAGCTTCCCTAACACCAATAAGAACTTTTCCTTCCTGAGAAGCAGTCCAGTAATCCATCATAATAGGTTTATCATCAATGACAGCTAATTTAGAACAATGCTGTAAACACGGATTGCTGGGCATGACATATTTTTCTTCACTTGTAGACATTTATATAAATATTGTTATGTTCGTTTTTAAATACTTATATCAATAAAAAATTAAAATAAATTATTTGTCATTTATTATATTTTATAGTATTAAATGACAAATAATTCATTGCAAAATATTGAAAATTACAAAAAGACATTTTCCAATACTTCCACAGAAATATACGCAAAATATTTGGGATTAATACAAGAATATATGACTCAATGTGTAGAATCAATCTATATTAAGAACAAGTTTTATAATGAATATGTTATTTATAAAGGTATTGAAACTATAAGTCATGTTTTCCATTTATTGCTTTTATACACTAAGAATATAGAATTGACTTACCATCATTGCCAGAAGTCATTTTATTACTATGTTGAATTCATGGGACAAGTTGGCAATGAAAATCATAGCTTCCTTCAATTAAATTCAAAAGACGCATCATTATTCGTGTATAAAAAAACAATATTTGATATTAATAACGAATATAGAAAGCAATTTGAGGAATTTGAGGCAAATACAAAAATAATTGAAAATGTTAATTTACTTGTAACAATTTATAATAGGTCTTTGTTGCGTCTTATACATAAACATGAATTTTTACCTAATGATAAACACTCAATTATAAAAAAAATGGGTGATTTCCCCTCAAAAATATCACAAAACCTATTGAATATTAAGTTAATTTGTAATGAAAATGAATATTTTGATAAGTTATCTATTGTTAATGAGTTTGATAAAAACCTCTTGTGCGATAACATTGAAATTGATTTGAATTTGTATGTTGAATTATTTATTCGTAAATTAAAAAAATCTTCTATAGATATTGAAAAAATGCGTTTACAATTGCTACACGAGGGAAATAATAATAAATTTAAAGCATTAGCTCCACCACGTTATATTAACTGGATTCTTCAATTGTAATTGTCTTTTTCTGAATCTTTGGTTTTTTTTTAGTATTGGTTTTAGTCTGTTGCGTGATTATTTCCCCGCCCACATCATTAAATTCAATCTCAAACAAATTTTTAAGAAATTTATATGTTTCTTTTAAAACAAACTCATCGCATTTCCCTACAATTAAAACACTTCCTGTTCTAAATATCATAAATGTCACCTTGGTTATATTTTTCATTTCACCTTCATCTACAGAAGTGAACGGTTGTCTTCCTGTTTGAATTTCTAATTTTGGATTATAATAAAATTTGCATTGAATACCTGGATATGAACATGGGTCATAAGCGCTATTAATTTTATATTTATACTTTAATATTTCATACAATTTCTCTCTATTTATAAAATAGCCACAATTAAAATTAGAGTTGATTAAAACTGTCTCATTAATATCATTATAACTTAGTGTCGGTTCTATTAACGGCCTCATTATTTTAGTTAATAATTCCAATACACTGATAAGCGTTTTATCTGTTTTAATACCAGGAATTTCTAGTTTCCCAGTATTAAATACCTTCACGTGTATTTCTTTGAAAGAATTTATTTCCTTATCAAATAATCGTAATTCAACAACAAAACAATTATAAAAGGCCTCCTTTTGTTTACATTTATAGTTTGTAATATCTTTTTTACAAAGACCTATACTAAGTTTCCTTACATCTTTAAATTTAATTCTACCAGTTGGATTTACAATCCTTTTAATTTCATAAGAATCAGTATATAAATATTTTTCTGTTTTTTTCATTATATTATCAACCTCTGTCTGTGAAGGACTATTAAATTTCATTTGTTTTTTTATAACACCTTCAGTTTGTTGATGATATGGTATTACTGGTAGTTCCCAAAATACCGTTTTTAAATCAATTGGAGATGATAAATATGATATCATTGTTTTTGTTGAAATATAAAGTTCGTTACATTTAGGAGTATCGACGGTTTTACAAGCGGATTTTTTATCGGGTTTATCGTTTATGTTATTATTATTAAACGCATTTGTATCATACTCGCAAAAACTGTTCCAGTCAGCATCAATGTCTGCTTCCAATTCCATCTTTATATTGTGATTTAAATATATATATTCTGTGTGATAGTGTTTATACTATTTCCTTAAATTATTTTGAATCAATTATTATCTAATATTATTATAAAATATGGATGTTATAAGTGATAAAAATACACCTGGCATCAGCAAAAGCAAGCCCATAGCAGTTCCTAGACTAATTAAAAATAATAGTAGTTCTGAAATTTTTTTAAATAATAATTTATTTGATCCAAATAAATCTTCACCCCCAGATGACTGGAACAAAAGATTAGTTTCAAGAATTGGAAGTAGCTACGAAATAAGAAAAATTATTTATGGATAACCAACAATCTGTGTAGACGTTCTATTGAATACAACTTTATATATTCTGTCTTGGGTTCATGAATATGCATTATAAATTCAGTCAATTTCAAAAAATCATTGTCAACATAGTCAATATTAAACCTAATAATATAATTTAAATAATCTTTTATTATATTTTTAATTTCGATATTATATTCACTACTTATTTGTTCGATTTTTTCATTTGCTTTTTTATAAGTATTTTTATTTTTAAGAATATTTGTTAGTTCGACCCATACTTTAGTGTCAATAACTTTATGTTCATGTATAATATTTTGGTTAGATTGCATATAATTAATCATGCTTCTTATATCTGATTTATATAAAGACTGAATAGATGTCAGCGCGTCATTTGTTAAAGATAGCTTTTCATTTTGGCTAATTATTTTTAAGAAATTAATAATATCTCTCTGTGGGAGTTGATTAAATCGTAGTCGCATAAATTCATTTTGTAATGAATCATCAATTCTACTTATATAATTACATATAAGACAAAACCTTACATTTTTATTAAAACCTTGAAGAAGGTATTTTAGCGCATGCTGCGCGTTTTTAGTCATGTAATCTACTTCATCCAAAACAACAAATTTTGTGCCTTTATTAAATAAGGTGCTGGAATTAACAAAAGTATTAATTTGATTACGTATAATATCAATTCCGCGTTCGTCTGATGCATTAAGATGTATCATTAATCCTTTACTTTCCTGATTATTAATTTTCTGAAAACCATTAACCAAGTTAATAATTGTTGTTGTTTTTCCAGTACCTGGAGGACCATATAAAAGTAAATTCGGGAAATAGTTTTTCTTCATTATATTTTCCATTATTGTTCTATTATGTGGGTCAAGAACTATATTTTCGAAATTAGTAGGTCTATACTTTTCTACCCAAGGAATGGTTGTTTGTGGTTCTAATAACATTATAGATATATTAATAATATCGTTTATTAAGTTTTAAGTTAAAAAATAAAATTGCTTCTTTATTAATATAAAATAATATGGACACAATCAAAACCATGCCGGATATTTACGATTCTGGATATTTATCACTATATGTTGGACCTATGTATTCAGGTAAAACGTCAAAACTACTTGAATTATATAAACAATATACATTTTGTAATATTAAGACAATTGTAATTAATTATGAGGGAGATACTAGATATTCTAAAGAAAATATGTTATCCTCTCATGATAAAGTTATGATTCCATGTGTTAAAGCAAGCGAATTAAAAGAAATTGCCGATATTTTAAATGAAAAAGCAGTTATATCACAAGATTTTATAAATAGTAGTGTTATTCTTATCAATGAAGGGCAGTTCTTTGATGATATTGTGCCTTGGGTTTCAATGGCAATCAGTTCAAAATATAAAAAACAAATTCATATATGTGGACTTGATGGTGATTTTAAAAGAGAGAAATTTGGATGTTGGTTAGATCTTATACCTTTGTGTGATAACATAGAAAAATTACATTCTTATTGTAGTGATTGTAAAAGAACATTTGCAATATTTAGCTATAGGATAAGTGATGAAAAAGAGCAGACTATTATCGGATCTTCTAATTATATACCATTGTGTCGAAAATGTTATGAAGTTAGAATTTCCGTATAAGAGTGCTTTATGTTTAATAAAAACAATTTAAATTGTTAAAGTAATACTTAATTAAAATGAAGAAGGAGGAAAATATAGTCTCTCAGGATGATTTAAATCTTAAACCAGTTCCTAAAAAAAAAGGAAGAAAACCAAAGAGTGATACAGTTCAACCCATAGAAAATGCCATAGTGGAACCAAAGATACCAAAAAAACGCGGTAGAAAGCCAAAAGGTGGTAAAATTATTATCAACTCAAATGAAAATAACCAGGTTAACATTCCTGAACAAAATATTATATTACACTTAAAGTGTAGATTATCTAATTTAAAAACTGATAAATTTTCTATTTGTAATACATCGCCGAATGTTTTAGAAAATGGTAAAAATATTGAACCATTTCAGTTTGAAAACAAACAGGATTCAATAAATTATAAAATTATAAATAACACTAGTATAAATAATAATTGTAATAATGAAATAAAAAGTGATAATAATGATTCAGACACAGAATATGATAAAAATAGTGATATATGTAAAAAAATTAAAACGCTAACTGTAAATTTACATACAAATAATATTTCGGAAAAAAAATCAGCGTGTTTTTGGTGTACATGCGACTTTGACAATCCACCTATTTATATACCAAAACACGAATTAAATAACACATATCATTGTTATGGATGCTTTTGTAGTCCCGAATGTGCTACTGCTTATTTATTTAAAGAGCCGATAGATGGGTCCGTTCGGTTTGAGAGATATCATTTAATAAATCATTTATATTGTAAAATATATAATTATGAGAAAAATGTTAAACCCGCGCCGAATCCATTTTATACTCTTGATAAGTATTATGGGAACTTAAGTATTCAAGAATACAGAAAACTTTTGAAAAATGAGAGATTATTATTGGTGGTTGATAAACCATTGACGCGTATTTTACCTGAATTACACGAAGACAATGATGACTTTATTTTAAATAATAAATCTATTCCATCTGGTTCTAGATATCAGTTGAGACGTTCCAGACAAAAGCAAAGTAAAACCGACCTATTGAATCAGGCTTTTAATGTAAAATAATGTAAAGCGTAATAAAGCTTAATAAAGCAAAGTGAAATAAATTATTAATTTATGTATTTTTAATGATTTATTTATCAAGTATATGATTTATTCATTTACACTGTCCTGAAGTTTTTTTGCTGCTTCCTTTTGTTTGTTTTGCATCCTTTCTATAAACATATTTTTTCTTTCTTCTAAGTCCTTTTTAATTCTATAATTAGCGGCGGCCGTATCCATCATCGTTCTTATTTCTTTCATTATAACCTGGTTTGTAGATGTAGGGTTATTACTTTCTATTTTTTTAGAAGCACCCATATATTCTCTGATAACCATCATAACATTACCATCGTATTCTTTTAATTTTTGCATAGCAGTTTCGGCATCATAATCGGTTTGACGCATAACTAAATCACGTAATGTTATTCTATATTGTTCTCTTTTTGCTTCAATAATTTTTTTTCTACGTTCTTGTTGTTCTAAAAGTGCTACTTCATTATTGGAAACATCTATAATTTGATTATTTGAAGTATCAGACATATATAATCTAATTATAGTATTTTTAAAATGATATTAAACGAATTTTATTATATAAAAATAGTAATCATAATAATAAGAATGAATCCTGTTATGACATTTGAAGATATAAATAAAGATATGAATAAAGATATGGATCTTGATACCATGTTAAATTATATTAATCAAAACATAAATTTGACTTTGAAGAATTGTTTGTCTCCATTTGTTGAAAAAATTAATTGTAATCAAAAGAGTTTTGAAACTATTACAAATATTTTAAAACAAATGCCTGAATTTCAAAATTTAGTTGCGGAGAATGATAAACTTAAAAGTGAATTGGCGGTTCTTAAACAAGATGGGTCTAAAAATCGTGATTTACATCAAATAACTCTTAAAGTAAAAGAAAAAATAGAAAATGATGAAAATATTACTGAAAAAGTTGAAAATATATACAAGGATGTTGATATTAACATAGTTGAAAGCAATAATTTGGAACAAAATAATTCAGAGACAGAAGAAGAGGTAGAGGTTGTAGAAGAGACTGAAGAAGAGGTAGAAGAGACAGAGGAGGAGGAAGTTGAGGTGGTGGAAGAAGATGAGGAAGTTGAAGAGACTGAAGAAGAGGTGGAGAAAGTAGAAGAGGTAGAAGAGACCGAGGAAGAGGAGGAAGAGGAAGAGGTAGAAGAGGTAGAAGAGACCGAGGATGAGGGGGCAGTGGCCATGGATGTGGAGGAAGAGGAAGAGGTAGAAGAGACAGAGGTAGAAGAGACAGAGGTAGAAGAGACTGAAGAAGAGGTGGAGGAAGTTGAAGAGGAAGAGGTGGAGGAAGTTGAAGAGGAGGAAGTCACTGATGAAGATGAAGAAAACTCAACTAAACCTATTATTGCGCGTGCCCCCGCGATAAAACAATCGCAAGAAGAGGAAGAGGAAGAGGAGGAAGAGGAAGATGAGGAGGTTTTTATCGTTGAATTAGAAATAGACGACGAGGAACAAGCATTTTATACAAATGATGAAGAAAATGGAACTATTTATCGTATTCTATGCAACGAAGAAATTGGTGAAAAACTTGGTGTATTTGTAAATGGAGAACCAATTTTTGATGAATAAGTAAAAATCTTAAGATAGTATATAATGGTTCTTGAACAACTGTGTCCCCCGGCTTTATTATATGTTGGATTTTCATTAACTCAAATAATAATTGATATTTTCAAAAGAATGTATAATACTGCTTTTTTAAAATTAATAGTTACCTTTATTTTTACAATGCTTCTTAATATATTATGTAAACAAGGTTTAGGAATTATTTCTTGGTTTATTGTGTTTGTCCCATTTATTATGATGAGTATTATTACTACATTGCTGTTATTTGTTTTTGGATTATCGCCATTTACTGGAAAACTTAATTATAATGTAGATTATCAAGATAATTCTCAAACTAATGACCAACAATAACTATCAAATATATAAAAACCAAAATCCTACTAACTATTAATAAAGTGATTTAAAACTATTATTATAATACAATACATTACATTATAATAATATGGTCATGTTATCTATCATTAATTATATAGGATTACTATCACTTCCTGCGATGTTGTTTTATGAATATATGCGTGCTAATTACCCCAATGAAACACTCCATTTTATTCAACAATCGGGCTGGTTTGCTTTGAAAGTAGAAACACAACTTAAAATTTCATTTAATCGAACCAAACGTTATTTAACTAATAACATCTGGAAACCGTTGCGTAGTTTAATATATCCTGTAAATGAAGAACAGCATATTACTTTTATTAAAGATGGAAAGGAAATAGCACATATATCTCATAAAGACTTTTTACAAACAACTGAATTTCCCAAGTATGATTTCGTAATATGTAACATTGATAATAATATAATCCGATATAATGATGTTAATCTTCTTAAGCAACACGGTGATTATATTAAATTTGTTAAAAGTAGTGTTAATTTTTTGACTATAGAGGTTAGCATTCTTGGCGATATTGATAATCAATTTACTATTTCATTTGAAGAGGATAATTTTTATATTGAAAATAATATTTTATTTGACAAACCATTCATTATGTGGTATCTAAATAAATATCATAATTTTGATATTGATATCAATACACCTGGTGGTTTTAGTTATATGGTTAATCTCATTGATAATAATATTAATTGCATAACATTGACCGATGATGAATGCATTATTTTAACAAAAGATAACTACTGTCTATAATAAAAAAGTCAAATAAATTACATATTCAAGTGTGTAAATGATATAAAAAGATAATTTATATTAACATATAAATGGAGAATTCCGCATTAGCGATGGACTCAGCACCATCTCTTGGGGAATCTATTCAAGAGCCATCACCGCAATATAATAAATTATATGATAATTGGACATTATGGGCACATTTGCCACATGATACCGACTGGACAGTTAAAAGTTATAAACCAATTTTTACGTTTAATACCGCCGAAGAGGCAATTTCACTATGTGAGACACTTCCTGAAAAAATGATTAAAAATTGTATGTTGTTTTTAATGCGAAAAGGAATTAAGCCCACATGGGAAGATATTAAAAACAGAAACGGCGGTTGTTTCTCTTACAAAGTCAGTAATAAAATTGTTACTAATGCCTGGAAAAATTTATCATATACTTTAGTTGGTGAGAGTCTTACGAATGATGCTGGTCTTCGTCCTAATATTAACGGAATAACCATATCTCCAAAAAAGAATTTTTGCATTATTAAAATTTGGTGTGCAAATTGTGATTATAAGAATCCTAGTTTAATTACAAATATAGAACACCTTACATCCCACGGGTGCTTGTTTAAAAAACATAACCCTGAGTATTAAATTATTCAATATACTATATACTAATATTCGATATCCTAATATTCAATATCCTAATATTCAATATCTTGCCAATTAATAGAATGATTAACGAATTGATTAAAATTATAATTTGAGTTTTTATTTAAATTTAAACTCAAATTAGATCTATTTGGTGGCGTTGGAATTGCTTTTATAGGTTTATAATGTTTCATATTTTTATTTTTAATCGTTCGTATAAGATTCATATCAATTAACTCGGGATGAACATACCAGTCTTCATAAGGATTTGCTCCTTCATTATTAATATCTTCAAATATTCTAATATATTTTCTTTTATCAAATATTTTTCTTGATTTCTCTCTAGTATTATCGAAATTACTATGATAAATGTCATGCTCAAATGTTACTGTCGCAAATTTATGTTTATCAAATAATTCTCTATCCAACTTTTCAAGTGTTCGCAGAGTTGAGCCATTATGAGCATCTAAATCTATTTGTAAATAATCCATATTTGGTGGCAAATTATTTTTCTCAAAAATAGATTTATAATCAACCTTTGTAGCATCATTAATTACGTGTAAACATCTATCTCTAGTTTTTTTATACGATGGTAAAAAAATAGGATTATATTCAACCATAATTCCCCTCCAATTATATTTTTTCTCTAGTAAAAAGGTATTACTAAATTCAATGGGATGACTTGACCCGATTTCTAAAAATAAACCATCTTTTTTATGGTTCAACATGTTTAAAACAAATTTGTCTTGTTGTGCTTGCCCACAATATTTATCCATTTTAGATAATATAGTAATTTAATATATTATTAATTACATTATAACACAATAAGTTTACATAATATTAATGTATTTACACAAATTAAACTAAATAAGTGTATTTTTCACCAAAAAAAATTATAAATAATTATTAACTAACTAAAATTATGACCATAGTTAATAATTATTTCGCAATAATGTTTCTGTTAACATTAATATTTTACATAATAAATTTCGGTTGCCACGAATCCAGCTGTGAACCTCGCATGTGTAATTATTCGTGTGGTAGTAATAATATATGCATAAAAAATGGAAGTATATTTATTTATAATTTACATATTCACCATTGGATAATAGGTGTTATCGTTATTTTCTTTTCTTTATGTTTTCTCTCTAATTCTATTTTTAAATCATTGTTAATGGGGATGGCATCATCAGCAATTCTTGATGGATTATGTTTTGATGATCGATTTTGTTTATGAGGAAGGTAGCGCAGCCAAACACAATTTAATTTCACCCAAACTGGCAACATTATATTTGACGACTAAAGGCAAGTCATTTGCCAAATACATTTCAATTTGATTACAAAGATTTGTACATTTAATAAAATAACTGAGGTTTTTTAGAGAAAACTCACCTTGAATAATTTTACTGGGTTCCTGTTTTTCGATAAATTCCATGCTTCCATCTTCTTCCTCGCGGCGAATTTCAGCGTGCGCGAATCCACCTTTACAGCTAAACACAAGTTCCGCGCCATCAGTCGTAGCAATAGAACGAATCTCAATCTTATCTGAAATAATAGATAAATCACGAATAATTTTCTGGAAATCAGTAGAAGGAAGATTTAGGATAGAAGAAAACTTAACGTCTGGAACAGTTAATTCTTCGTTATCGGGCTCAATAAGTCTTAACTTTTGAATTTTCTGCTGTTTAATATCTCCGTTTTCAAACTTCAATCCTAAAAACTGGACAATTCCATCCGTATAGTCAGCTTCCTCAATATAAATTGTTAACGTATCATCATTATCAATCGTATTAATAAGTTTAAACAAATGAAACATGTTTACACCGATAATAATCTTGTCCCGCTTGATCTCGTAACGTTCAAAATTAGGGGCATGGAGAGATAAATGTGCCAAAATAGTATGCGATTTATCCATATTAATAATTTTAATTCCATCTCTATCAAATGTAATATTTGTTTCTAATAAAATGTCTTTCAACGCAGTCATTAATGTTCTAAATGGAGCAATTTGTACAGTTTGAATAGTTAATATGTTTTTGCTTGTATCCATGCCGGTCATAATATATGTTATACTTACTAACAGACCTTTAAATACTTATGTGCGTTTACATTTTTTTTAGAAAAGACTTTTTCTTAAAAAGTTCCTGGGTTTTTGATTAACTTTTTTCTAAAAAGTCCTAGGATTTTTGATTAACTTTTTTCTAAAAAGTTCTTGGATTTTTGATTAACTTTTTTCTAAAAAGTCCTAGGATTTTTGATTAACTTTTTTCTAAAAAGTCCTAGGATTTTTGATTAACTTTTTTCTAAAAAGTTCTTGAAATACTCAATAGTCTTTAGCAATCCTGTTTTTAAATCATGTTTAGGAGTCCAGCCCAATATATTTTTTGCACGAGTTATATCTGGCCGTCTATTTGTCGGATCATCGCTAGGTAAAGGTTTATAAATAATCGCGGAATTATTTGGCTGTATTAATTCTAATATTGTATCAGCCAATTCCTTAACAGTTATTTCATTATTATTACCAATATTGATAGGTAAAATATAATTACTATTCATTAAATAAATTATACCATCTAACAAGTCATCAATATAACAAAAACTTCTTGTTTGCTGACCAGTGCCATACAAAGTGATTGGTTCTCTTTTTAAAGCTTGATTTATAAAATTAGTAACAACCCGCCCATCATTTATATCCATTCTTGGTCCATATGTGTTAAAAATACGAACAATTCTGGTATCAACCTGATGGTAATTATGATAATCCATCATAAGAGTTTCGGCGATTCTTTTTCCTTCATCATAACAACTTCGCATCCCAATACAATTAACATTGCCTCTGTATTCCTCTGGTTGGGGAGACATTTTAGGCTCTCCATAAATTTCGGATGTTGATGTTAGCAAAATTCTGGCGTTTTTCTTTTTTGCCAACTCTAACGCATTGAGTGTTCCCAAAAAATTGGTTTTAGATGTGTAAATTGGGTCAATTTGATATTTTGGCGGAGACGCCGGACAAGCCAAGTGGTATATTTGATTAATCTCTCCTTCAATGTCAATTAAATTAATAACATTATGCTCAATAAAAGTAAACATTGGATTGTTTAATAAGTCTTTTATATTGTTTATATTACCTGTAAATAAATTATCCATACAAATTACTTTATTGCCTTCATTAATTAGTCTGTGGCACAAGTTGGAGCCAATAAATCCTGCGCCACCAGTAACAAGTATTACCATGATATGTAATAAATATTATACTGCTTTTATTATATATCAACTCAATATTATATATCAACTCAATATTATATAAATATATATATTCTCTCCAAGTAAATAATATAAATAAAGATTATTTGTAATAATAATAATAATGGATGAAGATAAATTATATAAGATTATTGATGCTTTAATGGAAAAATACAAAGACAATGAATACATTAAGGGCCGCATCGGCAATTATATTGAAAACTTATTACCGGTTATTTTAGAAAACGAAGCCAAGGTTCAAAAGCAGCGCGAAGAAAGAAAACAGGAATTAACTACAAATAGGGATGAATTTACAGAGAGATTCATGCATAAAAACAATTATTCCTATTGCCTGCATAGTGAAATGTTTTTAATTTATGACGGACTTCATTTTAAATCTTATAGTGAAGATAATATATATCATCAAATCGTAACAACAATCGCAAAAGAAAAAACCTTACTTCCATGGAAATATAAAATAAAAAACAACATTCTTAAACAAATCAGAGAGAAATCGCCACTTAAATACCTACCAGAGTCGGCCACAATTCAATTTGTTTTAAATAATATATATCCGAAAATATTCTCATCGCGAAACCACGCCAAATATTTTCTAACGATCATAGGCGATTGCTTACTGAAAAAAACATCTCAAAATCTTGTTTATATTGCCTCATCTAATTTAAAAGAATTTATTAGAGAGATAGAAAATCAAACATATACCTATTTTGGTATATCAAACGCATTTCAATCGATTAAATTCAAACATTATGAGCATGATTACAAACATTGTAGGCTATTATACATAGCTGATAATTCACATAATTCACATAATTCACATAATTCACATAATTCGCATAATTCGCATAATTCGCATAATTCAAAATCTATTTATGTTCCACATGAAATTTCCAAATACATGTTAGATTTGTTCTGTGTCGCCACACACTATTCCACGCGCTATGGTTCTGCCGACAAATTTCTCGAACAATGTAACGAAAGTTCTTTGGTTGATAATGCTTTGTATTTAAATAATAACACACTTGAAAATATTGTTAATAATTTTATTGAAACAGCCATTCACCCTTGTACAAGTGGTATAATGAAAAGTAAAAATATGATTTTTGTTTGGAAGAAATTTTTAGAAGAGAGAAATGTGCCGAATATCGTGTTTTATGAAACATTAAAAGGTATATTCCGCAATAAAATGACCTATGATGAAGCCACCAACAGTTATTTAAATGTTACAAGTGTTTATTTACCCGTTGTGTCTAATTTTATACAATTTTGGGAAGAAAATATGAAAGAGGATGACACTGAAACAGAACTAGAAATGGATGAAATAGGTTCACTATTTAAAAATTGGTTAGGAAAAGGGAAAAATCACCTAACAGCGAATTTAACTGATTCTCTCTTGATAGAATTAATAAGACACCTTTATCAAGACGTTATTATTGAGGAAGATAAATATATTCTTAATATGAGTTGTTTACTTTGGAATAAACGCGATGAGGTCATTAATTCACTTGAAGTATTTAGAATGATGTGTATGGAAATGGATACTAATAATGAGAGCAGTTCAGGGACAACCCAATCTTTATATATGGCGTATGAGTATTATTCAGAAAACAACAAAAATACTTATACAGTCAGTAAGCGATATTTTGAGAAAATTGCTAGAGAGATTATTGATAAACACGTCGATGAATATGGTGTTATTTCTTCGAGTTGGTGGAAATAAAATATTAAATTCCACAAAACAATACATATAAACCCCAGAATATTTATATTTTCAAATTTTATAAATATTCATGATTTGCACAGTTGAAATAATGGGTGGTCTTGGAAACCAATTATTTCAAATCTTTACTTTGATTTCTTATAGTTTAAATGAAGGAGTAGGATTTTATTTTGAAAATAAACAAATAACTTATGGTTGGAGGAAAAAAAATTATATAGACACGCCTATGCTTTCGTTTTTGAAAAGTTATGTTAGAAAAGTAACAAAAACTAGTATTTTTAAAGAATCAAATGCAATAAATTACAATCCAATTCCATCATTTAAGAAATATAATAAAAATGTAAAATTAGATGGATACTTTCAATCTTATAAATATTTTGAAAATAAAAAACTAAACATAATAAGTGCTCTGAAAATACATGAACTTCAAAAACAAGTAAAAGCACGATTTCAATCAGTTAGTTTAATTTCTCTCAATAATACTATTTCAATCCATTTTCGTATAGGTGATTATATAAATATTGAAAAAGGACAAACTATAATGCCAATTACTTATTATGAAAAAGCATTAGAACAATTATTAACGGATACACCCGAAAAACAAGACTGGAATGTATTATATTTCTTTGAAAAACAAGATGTGGAGAGAATTAATACAAATATTGGTAAATTAAAGGAAAATCCAAAGTTTTCAAAATTAACATTTATACCGATAAATCACGCATTAATACCAGAAGATTGGGAACAAATGATCCTAATGTCATTATGCCAACAGCATATAATAGCGAATAGTAGTTTTAGTTGGTGGGGAGCTTATTTAAACTTAAACAATCAAAGACCAAATGTCTACTATCCATCACAAACATTTATTTCAAAAAATGATGATGAATATAAAGATTATTATTTACCTCATTGGAAAATGATTAAAAAATAAAAAAGTTTGTTTATTTTACAATATATTTAAACATTTATTAATCATATATTGTAAAATGTTTTGCACAACTGAATTAATGGGTGGTTTGGGAAATCAATTATTTCAAATTTTTTCTTTAATAGCATATAGCTTAAAAAACAAAAAACCATTTTATTTTGAAAATAAACAAATAAATGCTGGATGGAGGAAGAAATACTATTGGAATACATCACTTTTAAATAATTTAAAAAAATTTATCAAAGATGTAAAACCAAATACGTTAGTTTATAGAGAGCCACATCATCATTATGCAGAAATACCACCTACTAGTCAATATACTCAACCTGTAAAACTGTTTGGATATTTTCAATCATATAAGTATTCAATAAATTATAAAGAATCCATTTTAAAATTTATAAAATTAACAAATACTCAAGAATTAATTAAAAATAAAGTTTTACCTTGCTTACCTATAGATTTTTCAAATATAGTTTCAATACATTTTAGAGTTGGAGATTATAAAAACATTCAACACAATCATCCAGTAATGACAGCAGAATATTATGAAAAAGCGTTAGAACAACTATTAATAGACATACCGGAGAAAGATGACTGGTATGTATTATATTTTTTCGAAGAAGATGATAAAAGTGATATTGATAACAAAATAAACAAAATAAAAGAAAATTCCAAGTTCAGCAAGATGAATTTTATTCCAATAGACCATAATCTTATAAAGGATGATTGGGAAGAGATGGTTACAATGTCTTTATGTCGGCATCATATAATAGCGAATAGTTCATTTAGTTGGTGGGGGGCTTACTTAAATCAAAATCAAGAAACACCAAATGTATATTATCCTTCTGTATGGTTTGGACCATCGATGCACGCAAATTCAGTAAAAGATTTATGTCCAGATGAATGGAAAAAAATTATTGTTTAAAATAGTTAATTATATTAATTTTATAGTTATCATAAATATAAATATAATTATAAATTATATTTATTTTTGTATTTTTTTCTCAAAAGAACTTTATTATTTCAATATCTAATTAATTTTTACACCTTTGAACATTTAAAACGCCGATATAATTAATATTTATCATTTTCTAAAATAAAAAAATGCACCGAATACGAATATTTAATTCTGAAAACATATAATTTTTCGTTATATAATTTTAAGAATGAATTTAAATCATTCTCTGTGAAATCCACATATTATTTATTGATAATAAACTCTTTAAAATATTAATATAATTACATCTTTTGTGCTATTATATCATTACCATCCATATCATTTATATCTCTTAATGTATAACCATTCTTTTTAAATTTTTCTTCAACAAATTTCATTCCGTTTATACCAAATTTTTCTTTATTTTCATTATGATATCTTGTAAATCTGTCTACAGGAAAACCCCACTTCTCATATCGTATTTGTTTAATATTGTATTTATTTAAATCCAACATTTTAATAATTTCACTATCAAACCCTTCTGTATCTATTTGTAAATATTCTATATCAGTAATATTTAGTTTTTGACAAATGGTATCAAAAGTTATTGTTTTTGCTATTATTTTAATCATATTTTTTTTCTCACCCCAATCATTCATAGGTAATAAACTAAATTGCCCGTTTGAGTATCTATGACCATTTTCTCCTTTATTTCCATATACACCATTAATTGCTGGTAAGTATAGTTCAACCTCTTTATTATCTTCATAATATATCGCATTATTGAATATATGAATATTAGGCATACCCCTATAATTATTTTCAATATCTTTTGTATGTATAATGTTGGGTTCAACCAACACTATAATGTCTGGTTTATGTTCAATACATAATTTTCTAAAATTATCATTGCCTGTATTTGTTCCTATTTGAAAAAATACCTTTTTCATATAATTATTTAATAATATATAATGTTTAAATAATTATTTATTATTAATATATAATATTTTAAATACATTATTTATGTTTTTTTAGTAATAATATATAATGCCACCACACAAAACAAGTGATTATAAATTATCAGCAGTCAAATACTATTTATCTAGCTCAATGAGAAAAAGAAAACCTAAAATATCTGGATTAGGTCGGCGTTTTAAATGTTCAAAGGTGTAAAGGATTAATAATATTTATATTTGTTTCATATAAAATGCATCACCCCAACCAGTTTTACCCTGCATTTTTGTTGCAACCCGAATAAAATTAAATTTATTTAAATATTCATCAATTTCACCAATTAGATTACAATCTTTATAAACATAATCTTCATTAACTTCTGTATAAATATAATTAATATATTTTAAATATTTCTCCATTGATTTGAGAGCTCGTAATTCTACACCTTGAATATCCAAATTAATAAAATTTAAATCATTAATAGGAATATTATTTTCATCAATTAATGTATCTAATCTTTTTGTTCTGGCCTCGAATTTATCGGTATACTTAACTTGTGGATGATGTATACTATGAGTTCCAAATTCTAAAATAGATGAACTTTGTCCATTATTTGATACATTAAAAACAACCTTTTTATTATCATGCTCATCAATTATTGCTTGATAGATATTAGGTATTTTTAAAGATTTTATATAATTTACTTTATTTGGTTGAGCTTCAATCCAATATATATTTTTTGGATTAATTCTAAAACGCATATAGTCAACTAATTCTTCACATTCATGAGCTCCCACATGTAAAATACCTTTAACATTCAAATTATAATTAATCATTAATTCTCGAAATGGAATGAGCATTTATATGTTATTCATATGGACAATTATTTAAATATATTATTTATATTATTTATAATTATTTTAATGAATTATTCAATTTATCAAATATTGATTTTTCTACTTTACTAGTATAAATCTTACTTTTACTTAATTTATAATTAGAATTGGAATGAACTCTATGTTTATAAACTAAATTCTGAACAACTAATAAAAAATTTCCATTTGAAAGCCAATCAGATAATAAAATACATGAATCCAAAGAATCAATTATTTCTCTATCATAATTATATTTATTCATTATTGATATATAATTTTTAACATTTACAAAATAATTACAGGTATTTGCTAAGCATTTAAATATAATATTATTTTTGTAATAATATGAATCTATATATTTTTTTGAATCAAACATAACATTTTTAAAAATGCTGTAATTAAGGGTTTGAGATACATTTCCTGGAAATGTATAAGCCCACATTGGTGCATATATTACATTTTCTTTCCAATTTTCAAATTCAAATATTTTATCTATATATAATTTATCTATTATATTATCAGAATCAATTAAACAGGCCCATTCATTTTTACATTTTGAAAGAGTTGATAATTTATTATGATAGCAGCCAATATTAACTTCATTTTTAAATAATTTTATTTTTTCACAATTTAATTTGTTTAAGATATTTTCTAGTTTATCTATATCATTTGATTTATCATCACATATAATTATTTCATCTATTCTATCATCTTCCTTTATATACCTAAGTGTATCATTCATAAAATGTGAATTATTATAATGTGGAATAGCAACTGAAATACTTTTATTCATTATATTATATTATATAATTTATTAATTAAATCAATTTATTTTTTATATATTTAAAAGTATTTTCAAATGTAAAATAATGTTTCACATCTTCTATTTTTTTTTGCATTTTACTAATATCACATGTACTCAATATATTTGGTAAATTTTTTATTTCATTTTCATTTATAATAATAGAAAATTCATTCCAATTTAATATATCTTCAAATGGTAATATTTTTTTATTTTCCCATATATATATTGGAATACTACCCGCTAATATTGCCTCATAAATTCTAAAAGATGTATACCCATAACCTCTTGGAGCTAATGTAAATATACTTCTATTTAAAATTTCCTTATATTTTTCAAAACCGGAAGAATTGAAAAAAATAAATTTATTATTATTACTTAATTCATTTCTCATTATTACTCTACATTTATGAGTATCATATCTTCCCATAAACGAACAATAAATATTTTTAGAAATTTTTAAAGATGGAAACAATGGAAAACATATTAGAGGTATATGAAAATCAGCCACATTTCCATAAAATATATGCCTTTTTAATCCAAAAAAAATTTCCTCTTTTACAGAAGTTTCCTTATTATTTAATCCACCGCCACCAGCACTAAATACAAGCAAGTTTTTTAAATTTTCTTTTATGTAAATCCCCGACGCATATTGAACTATTGTAAAGTAGTGTTTATTTTTATCAAGTGTGGTAATATAATTTAATAAAGGATCTATATTATTTCCATAATTATTAATTACATAATATGAAGTCCAAAAAATTGGCAAATAAATTGCATCTGTTTTAATTAAATCTTTGTATTTTGAAAAAATTTCATAATAAATTTCTTCTATGTTTTTCCCACAACTATATTGAGGATAATTTGATTTATAAACAGGTTGAAATATTTTAGGTATTTTTTCAATTATCATTAAATAATCATTAATAATTAATATTTAATATTATTTACTTAATATTAATTATTTTCTAATATATTCCATAATTTATCATAAGTATATCTTTGTAAAGAAGTATATATATTATTATATTGTAAATAAATACTATCATTTGAAGAAGAGTGTATATAACTACAATTATTTACTATATAAAAATCTATATCTAGTTGAAAAAAACAAATTAATAAAAATAAACATACATCAAAACTAAAACTTTTACTGATTAATTCTTCAAAAGGTAATATATTTATATTATTAATAATACTTTTGTTAATAACAAAATTTCCGATATTCATTAGATGTGACAAACATCCAGCATTTTTATTATTAATTCCATGGAGTGCATCTATATTTTTTATTTTTTTATAAGTAATTTTATTAAGTAAATTGTTATTAGTTTGTGACAAATATTTCCATTGAAAAACTTCTGATGCATAATCTGGAGACAATATCGTATAATTCTTCAGTTTATTATCGTCAATAAATAACTTCATTTTGAAAAAATAATCTTCATCAGCAAAATTATCTGAATCAATTAATGCAATCCATTCATTTTTTGCTAATTTACAACATTTTATTTTATTTAAAAATGGACCTAATCTTTTTTCGTTTATAAATATTTTTACTTTTTCATTATTTTGAAAGTATTCTCTAATTTTTTTAGCATCATTTCCATTTTCATCGCATATTATAATTTCAGTTATTAATGGATTACTTATATATTTTGGAATATATTGTTTTAAATAATTATCAAACCTATCCATAGTAGGAATACATAATGAAAACATTATATATAATAATTTACTTATGCTTTATATATTAAAAATTATAAGATAATAAATATATATTTACTATTTTATAAAATGACTGTAAATTTTGTTATAAAAGGTAGACTTGGAAATGCTATATTTAGATATCTAGCTTGTGTTATTATTAGTATATTTTGTAATAAAGATTATAGTATTAATAATAAAGGAAATTTAAATTTAACAGATAAATTATTTTTTGAAGTTTCTAAAAAATTATTACAATCTAAAAATTTATTATTGTCTGAAAATTCTTTTGATATGAATGGATTTTATCAGCATGATAAAATATATAAAAAATATAAAAGTGAGATAATTAATTACATAAATAGCAATCCTTCACATATTGTTATAACTGATGGAATTACCGCAGGAGATGGTAAGCATGAAAAATTTTTTATGAAAGAAATTTTAAATACACCTGATAATTTTAAAAAAAAATACAAAAATGTTCTCCATTTGAGATTAGAAGATTTTGTTACACATAATTTATATTTACCTGTTGAAAGAATACTTAATTTATTAAATAAAAATATAATAATAGATAGTATTTGTATTGTTTGTAAAAAAACTACAACCAATCTTGAAGATAATTATATAAAGACAATATTAGATTTTTTAAAGGAAAAAAATATAGATGTTAAAATTGAAAACAACGAATTACTTACTGATTATTATATTATGAAAGAAGCAGAATTATTAATTTGTTCAAAAAGCACTTTATCATGGTGTGCCGCATTTTTTTCAAATAAAATAAATATTTGTTATTTTCCAGATTATGAGGAACAACCACAAATTATGACTTGTAAAAAACCTATTGAAAATACTATTTTATATTAAACATTAAACCCTTGCTTCTTACAATGATATGGAAAATTTTCTTTTTCTAGATAATATGTTAAGGCAGGTTTATAATTATTTCCATTATAGTTATTTTTTAATTCAGAATTTAGATTTAAAAATTCTTGCACCAAATTTTTATCACAAAAAGGATATCTTGTTTCAAAACTAAAACATCCCCCAACATATTCTTCCCCTTTTATATAATTTTTCATTGAACCGTTAAAGAAATTTGGCCAAGGAAATAAATGTAATAATTCATTAGGAAAATAATCAACATTTCCATATCCTTGACTATAATAACTATTTAATGCCATTACCTCATCTGCTCCTATTCCAGAATAACTAATATTTATATTTGGATATACATTTTTTATTAAATCTAATATTTTACATTTTCCTAACATAGAACCCATTGTAAATCCATTTGGTTTATAATTTCTCATTTTAGGATGATATGTCCAATCCCAATAAAATAATTCACAATTATCTTGTAAATAATTACCCCATTTATTTTTTTCATTAATATCCAAATCTAATAAAATTAATTTATCTTTTAATATTGATTTTCTTTTTATTATTATATCTATATTTTCATTTTTATTAATACAAACTGCAATAAAAGGTTTATTATATTTATGAAGACAACAAACTATAGCTCCACTGTCATGACCACTACTTAAACATATCAATGGTATTGTTTTTTCAGGATATCTTTTTAAAATAGCTTTTTCTAATATATTACAAAAATCATCATAATTATTTTTTATTTGATTTAAATTAAAATTATATACACTTAACTTATTAATTAATTTTTTTGTATTTAAATTAAAAATTAATGCTTCGTTTGGATTTATTTCAAAATAATGCTGATCTTTAATTTTTTTACATATGCTTTCATAACTTGATATAACAATATTTTTATTTATATTAAAAAATAATGGTTTTGTTTTAAATATATCACTAATTATAAATAATTTATGGTAATTAAAATCAAACAAAACTATAGTAAATTCTCCATCTAAAAATTTAAAGAAAGAATCTCCATACTTTTTATAAGCATAAATTATACTATATATATCAGATTTTGACTCTTTGTTAATATCTTTATAATTATATATTTCACCATTAAATATACAAACAATATTATCAATACAAATTGGTTGTACAGTTTTCTCTCCTGTTATATGTAATAAAAAATGAATAAAATTAAAATTATTTATCGATAAAATATTTGTAGCATCTGGACCTCTATTTTTAATAAATTTATAATCAGTAGGAATATTTAAATCACTAACTATAATTCCACACATTATGTTGTTAATTGAAAAGTAATATTTAAATTATCATTTACTAGAATCTTATAACCTTTATTAATTAATCTACGTATAATTTTTAAAGTTTTATTATCATAATCCTTATTTTTTAATTTTAAATCAAATTCAATACATAAATATAAAGGTAAAATATTATCGTCTAACATATTATTCAATACATTTATTTCAGCGCCTTCAATATCTAGTTTCAATAAATCTATTTTTTGATGATTATACTTTTTCATTATTGATTTTATAGTATTAACATTTATAATGTCATATTCTTTACCAAACATATTTTCTATTATTGATTGAGACACATGATTTTTATTCAATTGTTTAAAAAATTTTAATCGAGTTTCTTCATGCCATAATCCAACATTTTCATATGCAAATTTATTAAGATTTGGATGAATGTTACTAATTGTTTTATAATAATCAGTTTGAATATTTCCAGTAAATAAATTTTTTTTATTAAAATATTTTTTTACTTCTTCAAAATGTATTATAGATTTTTTTGTTGGATCAATTAATAATATATTACAATTATATTTTGAACTTAATAACAAATCAAAGGAAATATCTTCTCCCACTCCACCAGAATAAATTATACTATTTTCATTTAAATTACAATTTTTTGGTAAAATCCATCCACCATAATCTGTTCCTAATTTAATTAAATTACTCATATAATATATTTTAATTAAATTATTTTAAGTTTTATTTATTAGTTATATCATTCTCTATTTTATATTTATGCCATTCACATTTATTAAAAAAAGTTTTCCAATAATTATAAGTTTCATAATCATCAGGTGTTCCCCAACAGATGTAATGATCTACTTCAAAAACTTTAACTTTTAATCCACAATTTATATTTTGATTTATAACATCATCTACATAGAACTCATTATTTGAACGAATATTATTTTTATAGTTTAATTTTAAACCATCTATAAAATATTGCCCCTTCCTAAAAAACATAGTTCCAATAATTACATGACTTGTTTTAATATTATGAATACTTTCTACAAATTTTTTACATGAAACACTTTTAACAATGTCATTTTCATCGGTTTCCAACCACGCATACATATTAGGATTATTTTGACTTGTTGGATTATTACGAAAAGTCCAAACAATGATATCTATGTTTTCATCAATAAGTAATGAATTGTATTTTTCCTTATCATAATATACACCATTATCGCAAGCACTAATTAAAATAGGATTGTTTAAATCTAATGAAGATTTTAATATAGATTGTTTAATACCTATATCACAAGTACAAGCTTGTCCTTCTGTTAACTTATTAATAGATATAATAGAGGAATTATGATAATATTTTTTTATAGTTTCTCTTAATGAATATAATAATAAATGTTCTTCTTGACAAATAAATACTTTACTATGTGTTTTTGGTAAACAATTAACAGCTTGAATAACCATAGGTTTATTATTTACATCAATAAGTGGTTTTGGTGTTTTATATCCTTTTTTTAGAAATCTACTTCCAGCACCTGCCATTGGTAATATCAAAGTAGTTTCTAATTTATCTTCATAATTATTTTGTATTTTTGTAATATTGTTGAAATAATTTGACCAATTGTTATAAATTTCAAGATCATAAGGGGTTCCCCATTGTAACATATTATTTATTTCAAAAATATTTACTTTTAAATTATCAAGAACTAATAAATTATATACCATAGATACATAATATTCATTATTTATAGTTTCTTTCATATTCATAAGTTGTTTAAAATATTTTTTCATTATTGCACCTGTTTTAAAATAATATGTTCCATTTGAAGCATATTCATTCATACGATTATCAGTAAATGGTTTCTTTTCTTGTATTTTATACATCCACCGTGAACCAATTTCTGTTTCTTTTAAAAATGCATAATTATCCGTTCCTAACATATGAGGATGAAACCCTCTATAACAAGCAATAGCACCATCTGCATTTCTTTCTCGTGTATCTTTTAAAAATTTTACATAATCCCAATCTGCTCCATAATCACAATAACTCACAATTATTTCTTCTTCTTCATTTATATTTTCAAAAATTAATGATACAGCATGCACTGGACCCATTCTTCTCTCAACAGGCACTTTATATATTTTTCCATTTGGACAAAAAGACTGTAAAATAGATTTCATATTTGTTGTATTTAAATGTAAATCATTACAAATAAAAGAAATATTATTTTCATTTGGAAATAAATTAACTACATGTTGTATTATAGGTATTCCATCTACTTTAATCAAAGGTTTGGGAACTATATAACCTGCATCTACAAAACGTTTCCCTATACCAGACATAGGAATTACAATTTGCATATTAATTAAATATAATAATTATTATTTAATTAAATTTAATCATATTATATTAACTATAACCATTTCTCAATATTATAATATTTTGTACAAATCATATCCAAAATAATATTATTTTCTTGAAAATATTTTTTATAAATATCTATTTTTTCTGGTTGTTGTTGCAATTCAGGAGATACAAAACATAATTTATAATTCATACTTTTTAACTCATTATATATTTCTAGTGTTAATGGATTTTTAGTGAAACAATCTACCCAAACCCATTTTACTTTATCTTTCATTTTTATAATAGTATCTAATCCTTCAAATTCAGAGAAACGTATTGCTATATTTTTTTCATTATTATTAGATAATTGATAAATCATAGGAAAAGAAGAATCTAAAAAAAAATAATCATTAATATTATATTTTTTCAAAAGATCTAATACTTTCCATTCAATTCGCTCACTTTTAATATTTAAAATAATAAAAGAATGATTATAATTCATTAAAAATTCTTCAAAATCTTCACCTGGTTTAAATGGATCGTGAGAAATATGAATATTTCCATTAACCGTATCTCGCAAATCCAATTCAATTCCATAGTGAATTGGTATTTGTTTTAATTCATTGATTGTATTAATTCTATGACAACAATACATACAATTAATATAAAAGTATTATTTAAATAATTAATTTAAACGAACTATTTAATCCATTATCTAATTTATCAACTTCATTTATTTTAAATTCTCTTGTTAAAAATGTATTATTACTATTCCAACCTGTATTTGAACCATCTGTATACTGCATTATTATACTTTCTTCTTTTACTTCAATAATTTCTCCAATGAATTTGTTATCTATTGTCTTTACACGCATATATTTTTTAAAGTCTGTATTTTCAATGTGTTCTGTATTTTTATCATAAAACACTTCTACACAATCTAAACTATATTTAAATCTTTTATTTACTTCTAAAAAAGTAGGAGAAATTATAGCTATTAATTTTGTGGTTGGATTAGAAAATAATACATTGGATATACCACCACCAATACATCCAACCACATGCGTTGCATTTGCAAAATAAGCAATTTTTTCTATTGTAGAAAGACATTCCGTAAATACCTCCAGATAATTTTCTTTTATCAGTTTGTCAACTAGTTCATTTTCATTGACGAGTTTTCTACGTTGTGTATAATTTGTTCCAATGTTTGAAAAATCATTATGTAAATGAGTCCGTCTTGATATGTATAATTTTTTAGGAGTTGGGTTTTTATAAATACCTAATACTTTTTTGGAAATAGATTGATAAAAGTGATATATTTCTTTTCTAGGAGGTAAATTTGAATCAGAATCATGAGTATAAGAAGTAGATACAAAAACGTTTTCATATTGATATTCTGGATCAACAATTTCAATATTAGTATTTGTTATTCCTAATAATTCTAACATTTCTATTACAAATGGATAATGATTATTTTTTTGAGGGTTAGGATATTGCATTAACAATTTTAAATCAGGTAATTCTTTTTTCAATTCAAAATAACTTATCAAATAAGGTAAGGTGTCATATAAAAAATGAAAATAATTATCTGTATTATAAATAAAGAAAAAGAAATTTCCTTTTAATTTTATACATCCTTTTGGAATATAGTCATATATCATATTTTGTTTTTCATAAATTGTTCCCATATTCAAAGACATGGTTTTTTCTAATAGTGGTAAATAAAGGTTATTTTCTGAATATAATAAGCAATTTGGGTAATATAAACTATGACCAGTTATACTTGTGTTAGAAAAATGATATATATTTATTTCTCTATTATTTTCATCTTTTTGAAATAAATTTTTATACGTAGTTTGGTTTTTAAACAAATGAATTTTCATTTATTATTTAATTAGTGTATATATATTTAAAGTATTTTATCTTTATAATAAATAAGTATGAAAATTATATTAATACCCCCCTGTGATACATATGGAGATATATTTTCTATAATTGGCATGATATATTTTTTAAAGGAACATTATGAAAAAGTATTTTTATTAATACAATCTATTAAATTAATCACTTATTATAATCATTATTTTTCCCAATGCAGATTTTTTAATACAAATATATTCATTATTTCATTATATGAAATAAATAGTAAATTACAAAATTGTAGTTATGATGAATATCATATTTGCAACACTCATACGGCTAAATGGGATGGTCCATCATATATGTTATCTAATTTTAAGACTATAAATAAAATTCACTATTTTAATACAGAAAACCCAATTTATAATTTTTTATATATTTCCAATGAATATAAACTCTGTCCAAATAAAAAAATGCCTTTACAACAATTAGAAATAAATCATATGGTGTATTATAAATTTTTAGGTTTAAATAACGAGGTTAGAATGAATTATTTTCAATATTCTAGAAATATAATAAAAGAAAATGAAATAAATAAGCAAATAAAAAATAAATATCAAATCAAAGAAAATGAAAAATATAATATCATTTATAATCCATTACCAGATATAGATATTAGTAAATTAGTTAAAAATAATTTTAAAATTATAAATATTCATTATTTAGTAGAATTTCCTGGATGGTTATTTAAATTAATTGAAAATGCAGAGCATATTTATTTAATAGAAGGAAATATAGTAAATTTTATATATCATTGTCAATATAAAAATATAATTTATAAAAATCCTGTTTATTTTTATACTAATATACGTAATCGAAATTGGCCGGATTATAAGTTGGATTATTCTTGGAAAATGATGTCTTTTCCAAAATTAAATAATTGGAACTTTATTATTTAAGAGTAAATATGTATATTTATACATAATGAAAATTAGTATTTTATATATTGGATACTATTACAATAAAGTAGATACATATAATATTGATGGCAAGATAAGAAATGTAAATTGGCGCGATACATACGGAAATCAACAGAATAATATATATGACGATTTAATTTCTACTTATAATGCAGAAATAGATGTTTATATATCAACATACAATTCTAAATACAATAATAAATTATTACAAGATTTTAAACCAAAAAAATGTATATTTAATGAATTAAACACAAATTTAACAAATGCCGAAGGGAGATATAACAATATTATAAAAGGTTTAAATTTAATAAACAAAGAAAATATTGAATATGACCAGATAATATTACTAAGATTAGACTTATTTTTAATAAATAAAATAACTTCATTAAATATAGACTTAAATAGATTCAATATAACATTTTTAAATTACGACGGTTTATGTTACGACGATATATTTACTTTTTGTATATTTAATTATAAATATTTCGAAGTTCTAAAAAATTTTTTATTTTCTGATTATTATAAATATAAGGCTTTACATGGAGGGTATAATGTTCATATATTATGTTATGATTTATTTAATAAAACCCAAATACAGCCTAATTTAATGATAAAAGACGGAAATTATAAATTAGTTAAAGGTTGGCAAGTAAATATAAACCCTATTTATTTTTTAACATCACAAATGAATGAATATTGTTGTTATTTGTGTTATCAAAAATATGATAATAATAAATATGATTTTCCTTGTGGGTGTATTTACCATAAAAATTGTTATTTTAAATTTCATAAAAATAATGAAAAATGTGTGAAATGTAGAAATAATAATTTATTAAATATGTATTTACTGAATAACAGCGATTAATTATAATTTTTATTGTTTGAATTAAAAATTATAATTGTTTATTGTATATTAAGTAAGCAACATAAATTATATTTTCCAAATAGATATAAAAAGTTGTTAAGGGGCGATTGGTGTAATGGTGCCATATTAATCCATATTAAAGAGGTTAAAATCTTTACTTTAAATAAATCTAAATCATTATCTAATATAAATTTATCAAAATCTTCAATTTGACGTATTAACATATAATTGCATTTTAAATCAATATTAACTGAATAATCATTGATATATTCTAACGTAAATAAATTATTACTAATATTATCATGGTTTAAATAGATATTATGTCTTAACTTCGCAAGATCATAATATTTATCACCAAACTCAAGATCACCAGCAAAATCTTGACGCCAATCTATTAATTTATAAATATTATCCGTTTTGATTATATTATCTAATATAAAATCACCATGATATATAGTTGCATTTGAATTACATAACCAATCGAAATTAATCTTATCTATTAAATTATAAATATTACTAACATTTGTATCATTAATTATTGTAATATCATTATAATTATCTAAATATTTTTTAATTCTTTGCAATGTTTTATGTTTATAAAATTTTATACAAGATTCTTTAAAATTAAAGTTAGGAGTTCTTTCTATCCATAACTCTTGTTTTGCCCAATTCAACAATTTATTAATTTCTCCAAATTTGTTATTATTACTCATTAATAATCCATCTATTAATTCCATTTTAAAAAAATTGTCTCTGTAATCAATAATTTTTGGAATTAATTCTTTTAAATAGTTACTTCTTTTTACTCTATTAATACAAACTGTTTTATCGTGAAAAAATTTAATTACACTATTGTTTAAAAAACATATACTCTCATTATTTTTATCTAATACTGTATAATTACACTTATATTTATTTTTTACTCTTTCATTATAATCAGTAACATTTCCTGTATCATACCAAGTATTAAGTTCTACATATTTAAATTTTGTTTTAGGCAATAACTTATTAATAACATCAACATCACTTAGTTCTTTTTCTTGATTATTATTAGTATATATGTTTTCAAGAGTATTCCAGTATTCGTTATAATCTTTAATAAATGCAATACCAGTATAGGAATAATCAAATATTATTTGTCCTTTTTTATTAATATTATTAATATTATTAATATAATTATTATGGCTTTTTGTAATAGTTGCATATAATGTTCCATTTTTATTATTATTAACGTAAATTGTATTTTCTTTTGGTATATTTATACAATCATCTGTTAAGGAATCACAACAATTAAATATGAATTTACAATTTAATGCACTTCTTGCTTGTAATAATGAATATACAAGCGAACTACTAGCTCCTTCATATGTATCAATTAACACAAATGTAAATTTACGATCAGGATATGCAAGTTCTAAAAACTGTTTTACAAAATCCCCATAATAACCTAATGTAACAACATACTCTACATATTTTTTATATTTTTCTACAATATGGCATATAGCTAATTTATCACCAACTTTTATCAAAGATTTATTTGTATATTTTGTAATATCGCCTAATCTTTTCCCAATACCAGAAGTTGTAATTAAAACTTTATAATACGAATCATGAAGACTATGATATTCTCTTAACTTATTTAATAGTTCTTTTTTTATTTTTTCATCTATATTTGGTATTTCGTTTTTTATATCTAAAAATTCTGGATAAGAAAACACATAATGACCACATATCATAATCAGTTTTTTTTTATTTTCTTCAGGTATAAATTCTTTAGTTACCCATTTTATCCATTTATTTGATTTAAAACACAAATCATAAAATTTATTAAAAAGTGTAGTTTTTAAATTTTTGTTTTTTATTTTATTAATTTCATTTAATATAATTTTTGTTTCAATTTCACCTAATTCAGGTGCAACATTAATATAATCTAAACCTAAGTTTAGTTTATTTTTCATTAAATTAATTGCAACCCAGTCTCCATTATGTTCTTTTGAGATAAATCCATATTTTTTACATAAACTTATCATATTTTTTAAACGTTCTTTATCATATAAACCATTGTTATTTGCTTCAAGTAAACCAGTTCCACATTGAACTACTAAATATTTTATTTGTTTATATATTTCTGGTTTTAATGATTTTTGTAAATCTAATATTAATTTTTCTAATTCATCCACTTCAAATTTTCTTATACTTTCTTCTGTTGCTATTTCAAATATTATATCAGGATTTTCATTATAACAAAAATTTATAGCATTTATTGTTTCTTTTAAACCATCATTATAATTAGGATATTTTTTCCAAGGATCAATATGTATTATATCCATATATTTACAATCTTCTTTAAATGAATCAATACCATTATCTACATTTAAACCTTGTCCTGAACCACCATGATCCCTCTCAATAGTAACAAAATCTCCTTTATTTTTTACATATTCACAAAATTCTTTGGTAGTCCAATTATTTACATAACCACCATTATATTCTATTTGTCTTCTTGAAGGTATGAAAGTAATAGGGAAAGATAATGCATTTGAATATTCAATAGAAACATCAACAATATTTTTTGACATTGGTCCTAAATAAATCTTACTCATTTATTTTATAGTTTATAAAAATAATTTATATTTATATAAAAGTTAATTAATAAAATATATAATAATATATTAATATATTAATATTATAATGGATAAAACTATATATAATATTGAAAATAGAGGTTATTGCATTATAGGTCATTGGTTTTTTTTTATGTTAGCTGGCTTATTAGATATTACTAATGGAAATCCAATAGAAGGTTCGAATTGTTCTATTTATAGATTAAATCATAATGTATTTGATAGAAATATTAAAATAAATGGTAAAATTAAAATCTGTTTTAATAATCAAATTATAGATGAAGGAACAACTTGGAAATCTCAAAGCGGGTTTCAGAGTTTTAATTTTGAATCATTAAAAATAATATCTAATAAATTTGAATTAATTACTGATATTAATAAATACAAAGATAAAGGATATCAGATTATAAATCACTATGGATGTGTTATAAATAATAATCATAATTATCCTTTTGTAAAAATTGAAAATATTAAATTCGTTCGTAATTTATTTTTAGAAAATACAAACTATAATTATGATAATAACAAATATATTTATATTTCTAGAAAAAAAGCAATTACATGTAAAAATTCTCCAAGTTTTAATGTAAATAGAAGAACCGTTTTGAATGAAAATACACTTTTTAATAATTATTTATCAAAGTTAGGATTTAATATAGTATATTTGGAAGATTATAGTGTTGAAAATAAAATAAAATTATTCAATACATCATCAATAATTATCAGTCCATTTGGAGGAGCATTAACATTTACTATTTTTGCTAATAAAAATACAAATATAATAGAAATTTCGAGTAATTTTAAGCAGGTTGGATGGTATGGGCAATGGGAACAAATTACAAGAATGTTAAATATACCATATATAAAATATATTACTAATAATATAGATAATATGGATAATATGACTGTTAATGAAATAGAATTATACAATAAAATAAATAATATTATTCATACTAAACAAAATTAATTTATTTATAATCACTTTCAATTGTATTTTCTCTCTTATATTTATCATCAAGTCTTACCACATCCCATAATTCCGGTGTTGAACACTCTAGGTATTCACAATCACTAATACCCTCCATTCTATGTATGGTATATGGTGGAATGGTAATTTTATCTCCTGCAATCATTTCACGTTTTTCCAAGTTATCTATATCTTTTCCAATATATAATCTGACCTTTCCACTTAAAACATAAATAGTTTCTCTTTTTAATTCATGATATTGCATACTACAACATTCATTAGTTTTCATATATAATTTTTTTACCACATAATGGTCGTTGTATTCTATTAATTCTTCTTTACCCCAAGGTTTTTCAACTTCTTTTGGTTGGTCATCACTTATTGTCACAAATTTTGATGTAAAATCATAATATTGTATTCCTTTATTCCGCACTACATTTATTGCATAACAAGTATTTGTATCACCATTAGGTTTTCTATCATTTATTAATATTCTTACACCACCGCCTAAACCCATAATTAGTGTGTCATATACAATACCTAAATTCAATAATTCCTTTTCGGTTTTTTCTCTCATACTTTCTTTCCGCCCAGTTGTTAAAATAATTTTATAACATAGTCGATCCCATTTATTTATAGCTTGTATTGTATTAGGTAATAACTCATATTCTTTTAGTGTTGCTTGATTAAAAGCATCACCAACATGTTTTAACAATGTTCCATCTATATCACAAAATATTGTTTTTGGTTTTTCCATTTATATAATTAGTTTAAAGAAAATATGTTTAAATAATTAATAATATATATCATTATTAATTATAATATATTATGAATTACTGCATATTATTACATACTCATTCTAGTTATCATTATTTATGGCCAGTAATTAATGACTATTTAAAAAAATATAATTTTAAAAAAATATTAGCCTATGATTCTATCCCTGAAAATGCAATTTTACCTGATTGTTTTGATAAATATATTCAATATAATAGTTCACAAATGTTTTCTACACGATTAATTCCAGTATTAGAAGAAATAGAAGAAGAGTTTGTATTTTTAATTTATGATGTAGATATAGTTATAAATATTGATGAATTTACTCTAAAAACTTATATAGAAATTATGTATGAAAATAATATAGATCGCGTATGCTCTGCTATATTTAATGGAAATGGTCAAATTCATAAAAATGATGTAGGGTTATGTAATTTAAATTTACCATTAAAGTCTAAATCAAATCATTTTGTTCCTGTTGACTGTAGTCCTGTCATTTGGAAACGCAGCTCATTTTTGATTTTTTTAAAATTATTTCCAAATAAATCATATGCATCATTAGAATTAGATAGGAATGTTATTCATTATTGTAAAACAAATGTTAAATGTTATGGCATTCAATATACATCTAATTTACAAATATTATATAATCGTGGTTTAACTCATAGCGACAAACTATCTTTCTTACATATAACTACAAAAGGTAAATTTTTAATTCCATCTTCTGTTTATGGCGATTATGAAATACATTTAAAAAATATAATTAAAAGATATAATTTAAATATTTCTGTTATTGGTTTTCTTAAAGCAGGAAAAGGATGTTTTAATTATTATAAATTATAATACTTAAATATAATTTATATTATAAATTATATATGCAAAATTCTATTTTGTTTGAAAAAAATGTAGATAAACAATATATTAATGCATATAATTCTTGCTCCTGGGTTAAATTATATTATGGAGTTATATCAAAAGTTATAAATAAAAATAATTTTAAAAAATGTGCTGAAATAGGTATTGGTTATGGATTTCACGCAAAAGAGATACTTACTAATACAGAAGTTGAATCGCTTTATTTAATAGATCCATATATTCATTACTCAAATGATGGATTTCCGATTGATGTTAAAAATTTATTTGGAAATTTTGATAATTTAGCTAATAATGTAAAAAAAAATTTGGAACCATATAATCATAAATATACTTGGTTTCGCCAACCAAGTATTACAATTAAAAATGATCAAATTTCTGATGGATCATTAGATTTAGTATTTATTGATGCAGATCATAGTTATGAAGCAGTTATACAAGATCTTGTATTTTGGTATAAAAAAATTAGATCGGGCGGTTGGTTGTTAGGAGATGATTATAATAGTTGCCATCCTGGCACTACAAAAGCCGTTAACGAATTTGCAAATAAAATGAATTTAAAACTTAATTTTTTAAGAAAAGATGGTACTGATTATCCTATTTATTACTTTATTAAACAGTAAAATATTTTATTTAATAGTTTTTCTATATTTTTCTGCATCCCAATTATTTAAATAACATATTTCCTTATTGGTTAAATATGTTTTTTCCATATTATTATCTAAAGTCATCAAGTTCCCTTTTAAAACATCTTCGGTATCTTTACATTTTTGTAATGAAATATTAATAATATAAATCAATTGATTTATTACAATTATTTTGGGATATTCATTATATGTTTCAAAATAAGATTGAAGTTCATTCAAATCATCTATAAATAGTATTTTTAATCCACAAAAGATTAAAGCATCTGGAAATGTTATTTTTTCTAAAAATAGTTCCTTTTTGTGAAACAAATAATCATAAATAGTTTTATTTTCACATAAATAGGATATATTTTCATAATTATTATTAATATGTTTACTTATTTTGTTTACAAATTTATATTTATCAAAATCAATATTTAATTTTTGTTCAAATATAACTAATGTATTTTCTAATAATGGAATCATTTCTTCATAATTATCTACAGTTATAATAATTCCATGATTTTTTAAAAATATTAAATTTTCATTATTATAACTTTTCATAATTTTATTACATACATTTATTCCTGGAGTATCATATTCAATTAATAAACTAGTTGGAAAAAATTCTCTAATAAATTCATCACATTTTTTACTAATTAATATTTTATTTATTTGTATTGGATGTAAATGTATAGTATATTTTTTTAATATTGAATGCATATATGTTTCAATCGATGCTCGTAAAGAGCCAATAATATTATACTCAATTATAGGTTTTGTATTATTATCATATATATCTTGTTTTAATATTTCATTATTAATTGAAATATACCCATTTATTTGATTTACTTGAGTTAAATGATATCCAGATGCTTTTATAAACATGAAATCTTTATATTTAACTGAAGTATTTCCCCCTCCTGCTTGAGTTAAATCAAATCTTTCACCACAATATTTTGAAATATATTCTAATCTTTGTATTTCAGTTTTACAATTGGTAAAATATAAATACAACTCTTTAAAATGATTAAATTCAAAATAATTATTATGTTTATAAAATGAATTATTATTATTTTTATGAAACCAAAAAGCACATATATTTAAATTAATTGCACCTACTATATCTTTATCAAAATTATCACCAATCATAATAACTTCATCTAATTTACAATTTAACTTATGTAAAGACGTTAAGAATATTAATTTACTCGGCTTTTCGATGCCAACCTCTTCGCTTGTTATAATATTATCTATATATGATAATAAACCTAATTTTTCTAATTTTTGTATTTGATATTCAGTTTCATAGTCAGTAATAATGGCTATTTTTATATTTTCTGATTTTATCCATTTTATAAATTCTAATATTCCATCAAAACAACACAGATGATTATAAAATACATCCCAATACATTTTTTCATAATAAATACAATATGATAAATCTATATTTAATTGTTCTAATAAATGTTTTATATAAATAAATTTATTATGACTTGAAGCCGTTTGTTTTAATTCATATTTTAATTTTGTGCTTATTGAATCATATAAATTTTTCAATTCTTGAATATTTTTATTACATTTTAATTGTAGTTCTTGAATTATGCTATTAATCGCTTTATTATGACATAAATTATAATCATAAATAGTATTATCCAAATCTAATAATATATACTTGAAAAACATTATATATTATATATCATATATCATATATTTTTTAATATTTTTAATAAATTAATAACTGTATTATGTAATTCATCTATATTGGTAAAATATAAATATATTAATTTACCATCTTTCATAATTTTATCATAATTTGTAATTGAGCTTAATATATTATTTATATTAAACATATTTGTAATACCAATCCGATATTTTATTATAATATTTTCATCAGCATTAAATTTTTCAATAATAAATTTATAATCATCACTATATATATTAATAATAATATCAGATTCATGTTTTTGAGGTAAAATATATTTTTCAAAATCAGTTTTTCGATTTAATATTTGTTCATATACTTTTTCTTTAGTATACCCTCTTTTTATAATATCTCTTTTTATTTTCCAAAAAATGCGCAAGTCTTCTTGCGTATCCATATATATTTTTAAATCTGATATATCATGTGATAAATATAATGAGTGTAATCCACATACAATTACATTTTCTTTGCTTTTAATTTGGGTTTTTGATGTAAATTTACCGGTTGAGTGATTATAATCTACTTGATAAATATTATTTCCTAATTTTAAATCAAATACATCATTTTGCATTTTTGTTATATAATTCGCTTCTGGATTTAAATGAGTATAATTATTCCAATTTATATTTCCTCTTTCCCATTTATGATAACGATCACACTCTAATAATATAGAATTTGTATACGCATTACTTATAATATTAGATAAAGTAGTTTTACCTGACCCTGAATCACCAGTAATAGCAATTGTATTACATTTTGATAATATTATACAATAATCAATATCCACTTCTTCAATAATAATATTATTTTTTTTTAAATAATGATATAATATTGTTTCATTTACATAACCATATTGTTTTATCAGCTCTTTATTAGATTCAAAAAAATTCAAATATTTATTCATAGTAAAATAATCACCATAAGCAAGAATATCACATATATATTTATCGTCTGAATTTTTTAATTTAGTTTTATCTAGTTTGCTATCCTTTGGAACATATAATATATTTTCTTTTACTAATGAGTAGTCTATTTTAGATTTTAAATACACATCTGGTCTAATCTTAACTATTATATCATATTTTTTATATTGAACCTTTAATAATGTTTGTATATGCTGATTTAATATATATAATTTATAGTTTTGATTTAATGTATTATTTTCATTTGGATTATCAGACAATAATAAATCATTTGTATATAATATTGTTTTAATAGATATTTTTTTTTTAATTTCTTCTATTGATACATCTTCATTATAATATTTATTTTCTAAAGAATTTTTGGAATAATGTAAAAAAATATCAAAATTATTATTATATATTAAATTTTCTTTTAAACTATGTATTGTATCAGAAAAACATCTTAAATATCCACTAAATACAATTCCAATGTTCATTTATAATCTTTTATAAATTATCAATATAAATAATAATATAAATAATAATATAAATAATAATATAAATAATAATATAAATAATAAAAAATATATTATTTATATTATGGAATTAATACCTAACTCTAATTTTTATTGTAAAAATAAAGATACATATCCACCATTTAAAAATGGTTTATATTTGGAAGAATATTTTTGTAAATATATGATTGATAATAATATTCAAACAAATAGAAAATATATTCCAGCGTTATGGACTAATTTTCAAATTGAAGGTTGGTTTAAACACAAGAAAAATGAAATGCAATCAGCTTTAAATCAATGGATAAGTCAAAATCCATCTAAAAATGGATATTTTACAATAGTTCAATATGACGATGGACCTTTACTTAACTTACCAGAAAATACTATTGTTTATGGTGCGTGTAGTGGTAATATTCCACTTCCATTAATTTATCAAGATATTAATAATACCCTCTTTAACTTACCAAAAAAATCATTTAATGAAAAGAAAATATTATGTTCATTTGTAGGAAATATTACTAGTAACAATATACAACCAAATGTTCGAACATTAATGTTTAATAAATTTGTTACAAATATCTCATTTAAACTAATAAATTCTGGTGGATGGACACCAGCAGTAAATGGTAATTTACAAAAAATATTTATTGAAACTACTGTTATGTCTAAATTTGCATTGGCGCCTCGTGGATATGGTCGTTCTTCCTTTAGATTTTTTGAATGTTTTTTATTAGGTACAATTCCTATTTATGTTTGGAATGACAAAAATTGGTTACCTTTTCAAGATAAAATAAATTATAATAAATTATGTGTTGTGATACATATTTCTGAAATAGAACAACTTGAAAATATACTAAAAAATATAAATGAACTTCAATACAATAATATGTGGAATTATTATAAAGAAATTAAATATTTATTTGATTTAGATGGTATGACAAAAGAAATTATTAATGAAATAAATTTATAAATATTTCTCTTTTAATTTATTTACATATAAATTATTACCTTTTGCATTAAATGCACTTTCTTGATGTATTCTGTGTAGAACTTGAATATCTGGAACATTAAAAAATTTCTTATTGTCTTTCCGTAATCTTAACCATAAATCATAGTCTTCTAGGTTTAAATCACCATTCCAATAACATAATTCTTTTTTTAATAAACAACTACTATTTATAACAGGATTAACCAATAAAAAATTAAATTTTGTTATATTACCTACCGGTATATAAGGTATTACATCACTATCTCCAAAATATTTACATCTTGTTCCAATTACATCAAATTCATTCATATAAGAAATTTGAGAAGATAATTTTGTATTTAACCATTTATCATCTACATCTAATAAACTTATCCAATTAAAATTACTATATGCTAACATTTTATTTAATGATTCTGATTTTCCTTTAATATTTTGAGGTAAATCATAAACCTTAATTCTCTTATCTTTTTCTTCATATTTTTTAGCTATTTTATATACTTCTGAATTCTCTGGATGACCGTTTATTCCCATTATTAATTCCCAATCTAAATAAGTTTGCTTTATAATACTTGATACTGATTCATCAATAAATTCTATACCATTATATATCGGCATTAATATTGTAATCATTATTTAATTATGATTAATAAATAGTTTTTAATTATAATTTATTGGTATTAATTAATATTTAAAAGCATTAAAATCTTCTTTATAATATAAATAAACTTTTTGTTTTAGATCTTCTGTATAAAAATTTTCATATTTCGGAACATTCGCACCTTGATATCCTACTCCAGCACATCCTTTTGGATAAAGACACAACCTATCTTTTCTATTTTCAGCTATATCAAAATCCTTATATTTCATTAAATGAGCATTTTTTATATTAACTTTATTATTAGTATATAAATATTTTTCTCTATAATTTTCAAATTTATTTTTACACCTTTAAACATTTAAAACGCCGATTTTATAATAAAGCATTTTTTAATTTTTGAGATAATAATTTATGTAAAACTAAACCTTCATTTCTCCAATTTCCACCAGCTCTATAATGTAAAAATGCGTTATCATAAATTTCACAAAAAAATTTATCACTTACATTTCTTACATCATTGTTTAAAAAATCAATTAATTTTGTATTATCTTGTAAATTTATTGGTAATTCGCTTATATCCCAAGAACAAGACCAAAGATGTTTTATGAAATAAATATTATTTTTATGAAATTCTTTATCTGTCCACCGAATTTCATCTGTATTCGGCATAGGTGTATTTACCATTTGTTTTGCCAACCATTTTTGCATCATTCCGCCAACATCACAATTTGTACAACAATTCCAGTTTAATAATTCTATATTTTTCATTTTTGTTAAATCAAAATAATAAATACCATTCCAAAAATAATTTATTTTATACTGGTTTCTACTTTGTAAAACTATCGCGCAATCATAATTTGAGTATTTATTTATTTCAAAATAATCTACTAAAAACATATCACTATCTAACAATAAATATTTATCGGAATTATTTTTTTGGTATTCTAAAATATAATTCATAGAGTCAGCACATCTTAAAGCGGCATCTCTATTTTGTTTATGATGTTCATTTGGAATATTTATACAAGTTATATTCAATTTATTACAAGTGTGTTGTATTTCGGTTTTTATTGTAATATCATTTCCATTTGTAAAATCAGGAAAATCTTTAGCATCATTAAATACAATAAATTCATATTCACCTTGAAAATATTTTTGTAAAGTATAATATTGTATTTCAATAAAAAGTGGATTATTAACTACTGCCGTAATAATTTTCATTATATAATAATAATAATATATATTATTATTTACTTCAATTAAACAAATATAAAATCAGTGTTTGAAATGTAAAAAGGTGTAAAATGTCGTAAAAAATCGGCGTTTTAAATGTCCAAAGGGGTAAAACCTAAATATTTAAGTATGTTATTTATCTTATTTGTATTTTCCATTTTTAATATAATACTATTATCTATATTATTATCTATATTATTATGTTGTAAATGTTGAGGTTGAAAATGAGCATCTAAATTTTTTTTAGGTTGAGTAATTAAATAATCAACTAATTGTTGAAAAGATATTCGTATATTATCATCATTAATGTTATAATATTTTTTAGCATTTTGACAAAATTGTAAATGATAATAATTTCCTGTTAAAAATTTATCTATATAACCAGAAACTAATCTATCATAAGGATTTCTTACAATTATTATATTGTAAATATAATTTACATTTTTAATATTTAAATTAGAAAATAAATTTAATTCTCTCCATATTTTTTCTGGATTATATATATTCTCTTCTTTTAAAATAAGATATCTAATACTTTCTTCTCCACATTTAGGTGACACTGAAAATAAAGTTTTTTTTTTGGGACAATATAATTTACTCATATATTTTATATTATAATATAAAATTATAATAATATTAAATACTTAATAAGAAATAAAGATATTTTAATTTTTATTATTAATGAATAACATTACTACAAATATTTCTATTTTAATACCCAGTTACAATACATGCGAAAAATTTATAGTTGAATGTATTAATTCAATAATAAACCAAAAATTAACAAGAAAAATAGAGTTTGAAATTGTATGGATAGATGATGGTTCTGATGAACAAAATAGTATCATTCTGCATAATTCATTAAAATTATTTGATAAACATTCACATATTAAAGTTATTTATAAAAAATTATCAACTAATAAAGGTATAGTTGATGCATTAAACATAGGATTATCTCTATGTTCAAATGAATTAATTTTTAGAATGGACAGTGATGATAAAATGTTTCCAACAAGAATTCAAAAACAAGTAGATTTTATGGATAAAAATATTAATTGTATGATATGTGGGACACAGATAACATATTTTAAGGAAATATATAATGATGGTAGATATTATTATAATACTCCTGAAAATAACATACCATTTGGTATGTTTACATTTAAAGATTATTTAAATAATCCTGTAGATTGGATTATGTGTCATCCCACATTATGTTATAGAAAAGATGCCATAAATAATGTAGGTAATTATGATACAAATAAAATTATAAAATATTCTCATATGGAAGACATAGCATTAGAATTAAAATTTCTAAAAAAATATGGTTTTATATATAATATTGAAGAACCTCTATTATATTATAGAATTCATAATAACCAAATTACATATGATAATAATACTGATGATATAAATAAAAATTTTAAGAAAAAATATTATTTAAATTATATAAAAAATATTTACAATTAAAATAATAAATAATAATTTTAATTTAATAACATATATTTATTAAATTATAAAAACTATGAAAAATATATATTTAGTTACGGTTTCTGATGATAGATCTAAAAGAAAGAAAGGAAAATATGGAATAACACAAAAAATGATTACTGAATATTTTAAAGAAAATGATATAGGATTAACCAAACATTTTGCATATACTTGGAATGATATATACCAAAGTGATTTTTATAAAAAAAATAGTAATTTACTTAAATGGATAAATCCAGATATTAATGGTCGAGCATATAAACCATACGTTATATTAGAGACTTTAAATAAAATAAATAGCAATGATTTCATTATCTATAATGACTGTTCTCCAGAACATTGGCATTTTGCAAATAAAAAATTTACTACTAAGAAATTACCAAAAGAAATTATAGATTTGAATAACATTATTGAATTATGTGAAAAAAACAAAGATTTATTAACAGTTTATGTTGGAGGCAATTATTCAAAAATTAAAGATGAAAATTGGAGAGGAGGACATGGTAATCATACACATGAAAGAATGACCTCGCCTACATGTTTAAAATATATGAAATGCGAACAATATAAAAATTATTTACAACATGCGGGAGGTATGATGGTTATAAAAAAAACAGAAAAAAATATAAATTTTGTTAAGGAATGGTTACATTATAATACAATAAAAGAGTGTTGCAGTTTAGCAGATTATGATTATATTGAGAAATATGAAAAAGATTCAATCATTAATCATTGTGAATTCAAAGAGAGTAAAGGGACTTTAATATATTGGACAGATGGTTTAAAAGAAAATCCAAAATTAGCAGGACATCGTCATGATCAATCTATTTCTGGCTTGTTATTAAATAAATTAAATCATAAATTAATAAATCCACTATCAAATATAATTTTTAGTAAATGGAATTTTTTAGAATATTGTAGAAAAGATTTAAAATATGAATTTATTGCACCAGACCCAAATAGTCAAATTATTAAAATTAATATTCCAAGACTTAAAAACAATTTCAATGATAAAGAAGAGTTGTTAATATCTTATTGTGAAAATAAAAAAAATCATATATTAAAAGCCACATTAACACAACAACAAAAAGTATTTTACATCACAGAAATAAAAAAATATTTTAAACAAGAGTATAATAAATTAAAAGAAGAATTAGATAAAAATATTTTACAAGAAGAAAATCTAAATGATAAGTCTATATTATGATAATTTATTAGATTAATATTAATACATAATTAATTATATATTTGTTCTGCAAATTTTACATTATAATTTGTAATTCCTTTCTCAATATCTGAATAATCTTGTAATTGTCCTGCAAATATATCTTTAAAATATAAAAATACATATTTTTCCTGCATAGGTTTCCATATTTGATCACAAGTATTTTTTGGAACTGCGCTTACACCATATTTTACCATATTTATAATACCTATTTTTAAATAATTTAATAATTTATCTATTATATCTATTTTAATAATATACGCAGTTGTCGTTTGATTTTCAATAATTCTTTTAAAATTATATGTTTTAAATTTATCATAATTAAACATAGTATTTCCCCGTGGTGTTAGAGTAATAATATCCCAATCATTAAAATCTTTGATTAAATTAAAATTTATAATAAAATTATTTAAGTTTGTTTCATTACTAATATATAAATCATCTTCACACATCATTACATATTTTTCTTTATATTTAAATTTATGTAATAATAACATAAGTGCTTTATAATGGGACATCGAACATCCAAGCCAACCATTATTTAATTTAATTGCTTCAAATCTTTCAATTTCACAAAAAAATGAATATTTTTTTTTTAGATTTTCAAAATGATTATATCTATCTTTTCTCTCTTTTAAGTTAATACAAAATCCTTGCATGGTTTTTATTATATTGGCAAATTCTTTTATATAAAATTATTAAACGAAAATAATAAAAATTTAAATTAGTTAAATAAGTTAAATTATTAAGTAATACTATTTAATAATACTATTTAATAATAATGATCAACCAAGATTTTATATTATTAATTTTTAATTGTAAAAAATATAAATTTAAAGCTGATTTACAAAGAAAAACTTGGCTTAAAAATATTCCAAAAAATTTGCTATATTTTCATGTAATTGGAGACCCTAATTTATCACAAGAATTTATTTTCGATAATAAAGATAATATTTTAATTGTCAAAACTAAAGATGATTATATTTCACTCCCTCAAAAAGTAATATCAGCATATGAAGCCATTTATAAAACATATAACTTTAAATATATATTTAAAACCGACGATGATCAAAACTTAATTTACCCAAAATTTTTATTTGTATTAATTAAATACTTAATAAAAAATAATTATGATTATGGTGGAAATAATATTATAGTTCCTAAAACACAATATAGTAATTATCATGAATATCATGACGAAATACCCAAAGATTGTATACTTATAAAAGGAATGTATTGTAATGGTAGATTTTATTTTTTATCATATAATTCAATACAAAATTTAATATCTAAAAAAAATATTTTCAAAAATGAATATTTTGAAGATTATGCAATTGGTTATAATTTAGATGAAAAATTAAAAAATAACTTTTTTAATTTACCAACAGAAATAGTTTTTAATGATTTTGAATTTAAGTAAATATTAAATCAAATAACTATTAAAAGCAAACCACTTATCATAATTTAAATTTTCTTGTTTTATCAACATAAATTTTTCATAATTATTGATAATACGATCTATGATAATAATTTGATCGTCTTTAACTAAGTAATTATAAACAAAATAAAGATACAATCTTTTATAATATGTTTTACACCACCAATCAATATTATTAGGCATTATTAAAAAAAATCCTCCTGCGATTGTAGTTTGATTATCTGGCATAGGATTTAATGGCAAATCTTGATCATTTTTTGTTAAAATAATTTTACTCATTTTGTTTAATTCTTCATCACTACAAGCTTGAGTATAATAAATTTTACTTTTATCAAGTGATTTCATCTTATCACTCGCAGGCCATAATTTAATTTTATCAATATCCATATTATTATCTCCATCTCTAAAATAACCAATATCACACCATCCAAACCACTCTTCATTTAAATTTGAATTAAAATAATTATTATTTATTGCTCTTTTAACAAAATAAATTTTTTCTGACCATAACATATTAACCTTCCAATCTATTTTATTATTTAATAAATGATTTCTCTCGTGATTTTTAATCCAAGAATCTTTAAATTTATAACAAAAAAAATCTTCTATTTCCAGAATAATAATTTTTATATTACAATTATTATTTATGAAAGGTTCTAATACATATTTGCTTTTACTATCTGTAAAAATAACTAATTTAAAATTTTTTACATTTAATAATAAATTTGATATCCATTTCTTGTATTCATTAATATCAAACTTAGCTTTTAAAATATACCAACAAGATACTAATGTTAACATTAAATATAATTAATTAATTAATATTCTTAATTATATTTTAATAATTTTTCTTATAATATTGTTTAATTATATTCTCTATTATTTTCTTTTTCACAAAAGATTTTTTATAATATCTTTTCTAATTGTTCCCCAATATTCTGGTCCTTCCTTACCTCCTTTATGTGTTATTTGATTTTCATGTAACCTATATTTCAGCAAAACATCTTCCGTATTATAAACATACCCGAATTTTTTCAGCATTCTCAGCTCTAATTCAAAATCTTCTGCCATTAATTTCAAATCTTTATTATAATTACCTGCTTCTAACACCGCTGATTTTCTATAGCATACTGTTGGATGATTCATAAACCAATGCTTAGGCTTTTCCTTATATTCATCCCAAGTAATAGATTTATGTTTTGAACATCCTATAACATTATTATTTTTAAACATTTCAACCTGTCCACCACCAATCATAACATGAGGGTGAGATTCCATAAATTTATATTGTTTTTTAATTCTATCTTTCAACATAATATCATCACTATCCATTTTAACAATAATTTCATTGCTACATAATTCAATTCCTTTATTTAATGTGAAACCAATACCTTTATTACCGTTATTTTCACTATAAACTACATTAACAAATCGCGTTGTTTTCTTGAAATTATCCAAATGTCTTTTCAATAATGTTGTATTTAATTGATCTGAACCATCATTAATCCAAACTAATTCTATATTAAAATATCCTTCTTGATCTCTAATGGAATCCAAACACTCTTTAATATAAAGTGCTTTAGTATTGTAACTTGAAACTAAAATAGAAACCGCTTTTTCTGCCGGAGGCGGCATAAATTGATCAGGCAAAGTTTTACTATTCATTTCATCATAATTTCTTTTCGTAGAACCCCATTCTTGGTGCGCATATACCTTACCATGTCCTTGATATTCCAGCTTGGTACAATGAATCGGTAAAAAATAATAACTTGGAAATATAGTCAAATCCTTAAATTTTTTTGTATTATATATTCGTGTTAAAAGTCCAGGACCAACGGTACGCCATGCTCTTACGCCTGTTTGTTTATGACTTACCTGATTTGCTATAATCCAATCAATGGCTGCTTTAACGAATGGATGTTTCGGTGGAAATCCCATTGTCCCTGTTGCAACAAGTCCATCTCTAACATCTTCGTTTTCCCAACCCGCAAAACATTTTGCATTCATCAATATCTCATCTATTGGCTCAATACATATAGAATCCGCATCAATAAAAACACCACCAAAATGATAAAGCAATTCCCAACGAATTATATCAGCTTTTCCATTTATTTCCTCTATTTCATTTATACGATTTAAACAGCTAAATGGAATTTTATGTTTTCTTAATTTATCCTCATTCCATCTAATATATTTAAAATTTGGATTTTTATCTCTCCAAGTATCCATGTGGTTGCTTGGTGGATCACGAGGTCCAATCCATAATTGATGTATTATATTAGGTATTTTGTTAGACATTGTAATTATTATTAGTTTTATTTATTTAAATAAAATTAATAATTTATTGTTTTTTTATTTTACACCTTTGCGCATTTTAAATGCGCATGGTAACCTTGCCTTCGTGACTCATTTATTTGCGTCCACTTTTCTTGGACGATTTGCGGTGTTTTTTGGTCGCACTCTTTTTAACAAAACCGAATTTGCCCTTCTTGGTGAAGAAACCGTGTTTCTCTAAACGCTTCTCTTTCTTGGCAGTAGTGTGCTTTGCTTTGGAGACAATACGTCCGTGTTTGTTCATAAGCAGACCATGCTTGGTAAGGTCGCCAGCAGTTTTGTAGGCGTTTCCGTGATGAACCTGGGCGCGCGATCCAATCAAATGTTCATAGGATTTACCGGCAATGTGATAGTGTCCGTCAGCGCTTTTAGAATGTCTCTTAACCATATTATAAATAATGGAGAGAAAAAAACGTCTAAATATGGTGATATATTGTATGGTTTAATATTGTAGAATTAACCAAATTTATTTCGTGGAGGCGCGCCAGAACCGCGCGGAGCACCACTCCATTTCCCGAACGCATTTAGTTGTATATTCGCAAATGTAGGTTTAGTGCATTGTGGATTTCGTATATTTGTTGCGTGTATAAATGGCTGAGTCATTAAATTACCAGGTCTATTTTCTGTTCCTCCAAAGTTAATACCTAATGAATTTCCAGGTAATGCTGGTTTGGGACATGGACACGGATCATTAAAAGAAGCCATATATATAAACTATTTCAATATAAGAATATTCAACTACATATTTTTATTTAATTTTTATATAAAATTGAAATTATTTAAAAAGAAAATCTCATATCATCATCATTACTCTATATTCACAATGGCAAACTCAACAACCAATACTAATCTGGCGAAGACTTATCAGAAGAAAACTGATAAGCAACACGTGCTTGATAATCCCGATACTTATACTGGATCTATGGAACCAACCGACTATGATACTTATGTTTTCGACCAAACATCATCTTCAGTTGTTAGAAAAAGCATTACTATTATTCCCGGTCTTTATAAACTCTTTGATGAAGGTATAGTCAATTGTCGCGATCATCAAGTCCGCACAGAACAAGCAATGAGTGCGTGTAAACCTAATACTATTCCAGTTTCCTACATCGATGTTTCTATAAATGATGACGGCACTATTACCATGACCAACGACGGAAATGGTATAGATATTGTTAAACATCCAGAACACGATATATGGATTCCTGAAATGATTTTCGGTCATCTTCGCACTTCTACCAACTACGATAAAGACCAAAAGAAAATCGTCGGCGGAAAAAATGGGTTTGGGTTCAAGTTGGTTTTAATTTGGTCTACCTGGGGTAAGATTGAAACAGTAGACCACGTGCGGGGCCTTAAATACACACAAGAGTTTGAGGACAACCTTACTGTTATCAAAACGCCAAGCATAAAAAAATGCCGAACTAAACCTTATACAACAGTTACATTCAAGCCCGATTACAAACGTTTAGGCATTTCTAAACTATCTCCTGATATGATGAACTTGTTTCAGCGCAGAGTATATGATATTGCCGCGGTGACAAATAAAAACATAAAAGTTAAATATAATGGCGAACTTGTCCCTGTCAAAACGTTTCAACAATATGTTGATTTGTATATTGGCTCCAAAACTGATAAACCACGTATTTATGAAGAAGCCAATGAGCGATGGGAATATGCTGTATGTCTTGCCCCTAAAGAAGAGTTCACGCAGGTTTCCTTTGTAAATGGTATTTATACCGGAAAGGGTGGCAAACATGTAGATTATATTCTTAATCAAATTATCCGCAAACTTACAGCATTTATTGCCAAAAAAAAGAAAATCGATGTAAAATCCAGCACTATTAAAGAACAATTGATGCTGTTTATTCGCTGCGATATTGAAAATCCCACGTTCGACAGCCAAACAAAAGATTATATGAATTCGCCTATGGGAAAATTCGGTTCTTCGTGTGATGTAAGCGAGAAATTCATTGAAAAGTTGGCTAAAATGGGTGTTATGGATGCGGCGTGCGCTCTTACTGAGGTGAAGGACACGAAAGCAGCGAAGAAAACCGATGGCGCTATGACCAAAACCGTGCGCGGGATTCCAAAGCTGATTGATGCGAATTTTGCCGGTACAGAACAGAGTAACCTATGCACTATTATATTTTGTGAAGGAGATTCGGCCAAAGCTGGTATTGTTTCTGGTCTATCAAAAGACGACCGCAATATTATCGGCGTTTATCCAATGCGGGGTAAACTCTTTAATGTGCGCGGTGAAACACAGAAACGAATTTTGGAAAATAAAGAAATTAATGAAATTAAGCAAATTCTCGGTTTGAAAACTGGAAAAACATATACTGACGATGATGTTAAAAAATCATTGCGATATGGAAAAATCCTTTTTATGACGGACCAAGATTTGGATGGCAGCCATATTAAAGGTTTGGGTATTAATCTCTTTGACGCCGAATGGAACTCGCTTATAAAAATTCCCGGATTTATCGGGTTTATGAATACTCCTATTCTCAAGGCACGCAAAGGGGCTCAAGAATTGATGTTTTATAACGACGGTGAGTATGAACAGTGGAAAACGGCTAATTCAGGCAGTACAAAAGGCTGGACTATTAAGTATTACAAGGGTCTAGGCACAAGCACTAGCAAAGAATTTAAAGAATATTTCCAACATAAAAAGTTTGTTAGTTTCACAAGCACTGGCGAAAAATGCGGCGATTCAATTGATATGGTTTTCAATAAAAAGCGGGCAAGCGATCGTAAAACATGGTTGCAAGGATATGATCGCGAACTTTATCTAGACACAAGCAAAAAAGATGTTAGTTATGAAGAGTTTATCGGTCGCGAGATGATCCATTTCTCCAAATATGATTGTGATCGGTCTATTCCAAATCTAATGGATGGTCTTAAAACAAGTCAGAGAAAAATCATTTATACTGCCTTTAAACGACGACTTTTTAAAGAAATTAAAGTCGCCCAATTTAGTGGAAGTGTATCTGAAATCAGTTGCTATCATCACGGCGAGCAAAGTTTAAATGGCGCGATCATCGACATGGCTCAAAATTATGTTGGTTCAAATAATATTAATTTGCTGGAACCGAAAGGTCAATTTGGAACACGTCTACAAGGAGGCAAAGACTCGGCTGCGCCCAGGTATATATTTACCCTTCTTAACAAATTGACGCGAACATTGTTTCAAGAGGCGGACGATAATGTGTTGCGATATCTTGATGATGATGGAACTCCGGTAGAGCCGATTTATTACGTGCCTATTATTCCAATGATTTTGGTAAATGGAAGCATAGGAATTGGCACAGGTTTTAGCACGGATATAATGTGCTATAATCCACTTGAAATCATTGATTATATTAATGCCAGTATAACTGGAAAAGAGACCAGCAATATTAAGATTAATCCTTATTATCAAGGATTCAAAGGTACAATTAATGAAATCACACCGCAAAAATACCTTATTAAAGGCTCGTATGACATTATCTCGGCAAAGCAAGTAAGGGTGACAGAACTTCCAATTGGAACTTGGACCGATGATTATAAACAATATCTGGAAAACTTGATTGATAATAGTGCTCCTAATGGAAAAAAGAAACCTCAACAAATCGTAAAAGATTATACAGATATGAGCACAGATCAAATTATTGATATTACAATAACATTCGCGTCTGGTATGTTGGATGACCTCGTGATGAAAGAAACCGAATATGGATGTAATGCACTTGAAAAATTGCTAAAATTGTATACTACAAAATCCACTTCTAATATGCATTTATTTGATGAAAATGATAAACTTACAAAGTTTGAAAATACAACAGAAATTATTGATAAATTTATTAGTGTTAGACGCGAAATTTATGTAAAACGTAAAGAATACCAAATAACTGCGCTTGAACGCGAAGCGCTTGTGTTATCAAACAAAGCGCGATTTATTAGTGAACTATTAAATGATACACTTGACTTGCGTCGTAAAAAACGGGCAGAAGTTACAGAAATACTTACCAATTCAAATTATGATATAGTGGACAATGATCAAGACTATAAATATTTGGTTAAAATGCCAATGGATACGGTAACAGAGGAAAATGTCGCTAAACTTATGACTGATAAAGAAACAAAACTCAACGAAATTAAAACTCTTAAAGCTACTTCAATAGAACAATTGTGGTTGAATGAGTTGGATATTCTTAAATCTCAATATGCTGAATACACTAAGGAGCGTGAAGCTTTATTGTCAGACAAAACATTAAATAAAACTTCAAATAACACTTCAAATAAAACTAAGGTTAAAAAACTCAACAAAAAAGTGAGCAAGTAAGCAAGTAAGCAAGTAAGCAAGTAGGCAAGTGACGTGTAAAACTATATTATAATTAATAATAATCATAACATATTTGGAATCATATGGCCTGAAGTGGTATTTAAAACCATTTTTTTAATACAAGTTGTTTATCGTTAGTTTTAGACATAACGGGGCGAGCGATTGGTGTATACATTGTGCTAGCATCACGTTTATATTTAATATAACCTTCGGCCTCACCATATACTTGTTTAATAGCATAATTAAGAACTAAATTATTTAATTCCTGAATTTGACCAGTTATATCCGTAGGTAAATTTTTAGCATATTGAAGAAACATGCTTCTCATAATAATTTTTAGTTCATCACAGTCTTGGTTTCCCACTACATACATTCCATTTGATTTTTTATAAACACCTGCGCGGATACCATTCTGTAAAATCTGAACATTTTTGGCACTAAAAAATGTATCAGATAATATGGTATTATACCAATTACCTGTCATAGCATCTCTAAAGTCTGTGCATTCGCTTACAGGTATTCGGTCAGTCATAGCAAACAATGTATTTGTATCAGGGCTTATAATATTAACTCTGCCATTACTATTATTGCAATCCATTATATATAATTCATCATAAAAAATTTAATATAAATTTTTTTTATATAATTCACGATAAAAAATTATATATAATTATTTATATATAATGGCGAATACATTTCAAAGCATTGTAATGACCATAGCAATTGTATTACTTATTATTTGCTTGGTTTTAATTGGTATAACGATTTATAATACCAAATATAATATGGTATTTCCTCCTGTAGTTGCCGATTGTCCCGATTATTGGTTAGACGAATCTCAAGGAGATGCCTCAAGTTGCGTTAATTCCAAAAATTTAGGCACTTGCAATGTTAATAAAATGGATTTTTCTAAATCTATGTGGAGAGGTAATAACGGGCTTTGTAACAAAGCAAAATGGGCTAAAGCATGTAATTTAACCTGGGACGGAATTACAAATAGTTCGGAATCCTGCGCTTGATTATATGTAGGTCTCATATAAAAATTATGTTGTAAAAACCACCTTGACACGGTGAAAAGCACACAAGTATATATAAATAAATATAAGATATATACAAATATAAGATATAAACAATCATAATAAATATACTTTAATAAATATCATATATTATGGAACAATTAGAGTTTAATAAAATATTAAATAGAGAGATACTTTCCACACAAATAACAGATGTATTAGCAAATTTCCAAAATAATAAATCCAATCACCTAGAAAAGAGAGGAATATATATCTATGGCGCACCAGGCAGTGGAAAGACGCAATTTATTATTTCTTTATTAAAGAAATTAGACTATGATGTTATTAAATATGATGCTGGAGATATTCGCAACAAATCTATTATTGATACGATTACCAAGCATAATATGGCAGATAAAAGTATTGTAAGTTTATTTCACAAAAAAGCAAAACCCATTGCAATATTAATGGATGAAATCGACGGAATGAACAATGGTGATAAAGGTGGAATAAATTCACTCATAAAATTAATTCGTCCAAAAAAAACAAAGAAACAAAAAACAGAAGAAATAACTTACAATCCTATTATTTGTATTAGTAATTATCATATTGATAAAAAAATCAAAGAATTAATGAAGGTGTGTATTCCGTTTGAGTTGAAAACACCTACCACAAATCAAATTAAAACAATATTAAATACATCTATGCCTGATTTAGACAGCATATTATCTAAAAACATCATAGAATTTATACAGGGTGATTTAAGAAAACTCGCGTCTATTTATAATATTTATAAAAATCATTATAGTATTTTAAAAAATGAAATAATTCAAAATATTTTTAAACCTAAATCATATAATGAAGACACAAAAGAAATAACTAAAAAATTAATAAATAATAAATATACGATTGATGACCACCTAACAATAATGAATGAAACCGATAGAACAATTGTTGGTTTATTATGGCACGAAAACATTATTGATGTTTTAAATAAGATTCCTAACAAACAATCCGTTCCATTATATTTAAATATTTTGGACAATATATGTTTATCTGATTACATTGATCGCATCACCTTTCAAAAACAAATATGGCAGTTTAATGAAATGAGTTCTCTCATAAAAACATTTCATAATAATAAAATCTATCATGAAAACTTTACTAAAAAACCAACATATAATCCTTTAGAAGTTAGGTTTACAAAAGTATTGACAAAATATAGCACAGAATATAATAATTCTCTCTTTATTCAAAATTTATGTCAGCAACTCGGGTTTGATAAAAAAGACATGTTTTCTTTTTTCTTAGAGTTGAGAAACAACTATAACGATGAAGAGATATATGGTATGTTTGAATCATATGATATTGGTAAATTAGATATTAATAGAATTTATAGATATCTTGACAAATATACAAAGCCGGATGATGAAAACGATGATGAGTAAAATATATATTTAATCATAAGTAAAATATATATTTAATCATAAGTAAAATATATATTTGTTAATTTGCGTATAAGAAAATCGCAAAATTAATACCGTTTATTGTTTTTTTTACGGATTCTTTTTGTAACCGTATGCCACTGAGTATCGGTTTCCCAAACAAAAAACCCAGGTTCTCGTGGGGTTTCATACAACGTATTATTTTTTATTTTCTCCAAATCACGCTTCTGCCGTTTCAAGAAATTGCTCCTCATTTCCATCACCTTTTCTTGCTGTATTTTCTCGTATTTCTCGCGGTTAAATTCGCCGTCTTCATCAAAAAATAGTTCATTAGCATATTTATGCCATGCCTGAACTCTATGTGGATCCAAAACCACCTTACGGTGTTGCATATATTGTTCCGGGCTATCATAATACAAACTATTCATACACCCTGTTTCTGTATCCTTGTCCGTGTTCTTAATAATAAATCCTTTGTTGTCACAAACCGTCGTGGCGTCAATAACATTATATAGACGCAAACTAGAGTATGAACCTACCTTAAAAGGATATTTCACACCAGTCATAGCATTAAGAATATGCATCTCGGAAACATTTGATGGATAATATTTCCGCTTCCCAGGGGACTTGCTTTTAATACTCGGGATTTCATTAATAATATTTTCGATGTCTTGACTAGTCATTTTTAATTATATCAATTAATATTAATATTATTAAAATAATCTTTATGCCGTTTAATTAAAGATATATTATTCACATATATGAATATGCGAATATATGTAATTATTCAATATTATCAATAGTTGTTTCATTTTCTGTTATTTTCAAATAAATATTTTCACTTTCTTTCATAGAGGTAATATTTTGTAAAATTTCAATCATATTTTCCGCTTTTTGCAATTTCTCTCTCAATTCATTAACCTCGTCATCTTTTTTCTGTAAATTATTTGTTATATTAATTATGTGTAATTTTTGATTCTTTATTATATCTACAACTTGCTCTAATGACAAAGGTATTTTAACGCCATCATTATCACTCATTATAATAGAGCGTTCATTTTTTTCCTTTAATTCCGCTTGGTGTGTTTTCTCTAACAAGTCAATTTCAAGTTCTTTACCTTTTAATTGTTGAGTTAAATTTTGTAATGTATTTTGCTGCTGTTGTAATAACTGTAATGTTTCGTCTAATGTTAATTTACGCGACTCTCCATTATCTCCTTTTATAATTATACATTTGTTATTTTCATTGGCCATATTTTGAGCCATTTTTTCAGCCTCCTTTCTTCGTCGTTCTTCTATTTCAATAATTTGTTTTAAAACATCTGGTTTCATGCTAGGCTTTCCTGGTTCATAAGCCTTTAATAATTCTTCCACTTGATTCATATAAAAATCACGCATTTCGCAATCTTTTACTATTGTTTCTACTTTCTTGTCACTTTCTTTTACAATATCCGGGTGGGGATTCTCCAATAGTTTTCTTTTATCAAATGTATTGTGTTCGTGAGAGAAAACTAAAATTGTTTTAACAGGATCTAACTGCACAAACGGAACGGTATAATTTTTTAAAAATGCTCGTTCTTCTGCCAATGCCGCCGATTTTTCATATGCGTGGTCTTTTAACAATTTACGTTTAAAAGCAAATGTTCCAGCAGTTCCGTGATTTGGTCCATATGGCCCAAATTGTATAATTTTATCAATATGTTTAAAATAGATATAACATATACTACTGCCGGCGCATAAAGCATCTGGGTGTGTTCGTAACATTTCCACCGCGTGTGAAACACGTTCAGGTGGATAGTAATCATCATCATCCATATAAACCAAAATCTCTCCGCACGTTTTTGTATGCATTAAATTCCTTTTCTCTCCCAAACTCATTTTCTTATCATACTTAAAATATTTAACTTGTGGAATATGTGTAACCAAATCTTCTATTTTGTCTGTGCCGTCATCTATAATAATCCATTCCATTCTATTTTTTGGATAATCTTGATGTTCAAAGCATTTTATCATGTGTGTTATAAACGGTCGTCTATTAAATGTCGGGGTACATATACTAACAAAAGGTAAAGTTGAATTGGGTTTTTTATGTTTTTTTCCTCCTCGCTTTTTATTGGTCATTTATATAAATAATAAATTTATTGTTTATATATATTTTTTGTGTGTTCTTTTTTCCGTAAAACTCGTATTTTATATAATGTAAACTTTATCTAAACTATATCTGTAAACAGCCTCTTAAAAAAAAAGTGATTTAATCAGTAATATGATATAAACAACCATCATCGAAGTAGAAATTGAACTATCTAAATATGTGCTAGCAGAACCCACGGTCATGGCTCCAAATAACATAGCAACACTGTGCGCATTACATTTCATAATTTCACCGAGTAATTTATAATTTGCCATTGCCGGAAAAACCAAGAATGTTCCCATAAATTTCACCACTTCTACTATCATTGTCATTGCTGCTATAAATGTCGTATAACCAAATAGTAATCCCAATAGAGACCACGCCCAACCAAATTGAGGCTGTGTAAAACTATTATAAATATACCCGAAAAATCCCAATACAGCTGCCACAAATTGGCCCACAAATAATGTCATTGGGGCAACCACAAACATTTGTAATGTTTTATTTGAAAGCGCGCCCTCTGAAAATATTTTCAACCACCATTGAATTAATTTCCGGCTCATTATAAAAGTATCTGCCACTGATTTTGAAAACCAATTTTCAAAACTCTGGATTGGTCCAGGAAACATTTCATCTTCATATAAACGGTATGGCCAACTTACACCTGTTCCGCCAAATCCAAGCTGTTTCAGAAAATCCATATTAAAATCTTTTGTTGGCCGTTTATAACAATTATATGTCCTTTTAACTTCTACAGGGGCACCACCACCCATAAACGACGAGCTATTAGCAGGCATTTTTGGAGAATATGCCGCCATATCTACGGGGAAATACTTGTTGAGTTCAAGAGCAGGTGCTGTAGTGAAAAATATAAAATTCGCTCCAATAAATCCATAAATAATAGAAATCACTATGTTTGATAAAATCGCTTTACCAAACGACCCCCACTGATTTATTTTAGTAGTTTTTGTATTGGAATCACCAGTCGTCTCTTTTTTCTTTTTTTCAATATCTGGAGTATTAGAATCAGACATATATATATATTATTAAAATATTAATTTATATATTATCCCTTAATTTATCTTATAATATATAATGAATACCGAAAAAGTCGCGATTCTTGGTTGTGCCAAGAATTGTGCTAATTACATTCAGCAATCCGTTAATAATATGATTAACATTGGTAATATGTTTCAGGATTATAAAATTATTATATTTGAAAATGATAGCAAAGATAATACTTCCACACTATTGAATAAATTAACTCAACAAAACAGTAAAATAAAATTACTTACAGAGAAATATATTGCTCGTCAATATCCATATAGAACATGGTGTATTGCCTATGGAAGACAACGGTGTTCCGACTATCTACGAAATTCCGGATTTGAACCTGATTACGTTATTGTGATGGACCTAGATGATGTTGGCGCGCGTGGAAACGGAACTAATGCTATTTCAAAGATGATGAACAAAAAAGAACACTGGGATGCCGCTTTTCCTAGGCCAACATATGATTTATGGGCACTCCGCTTTCCTAATCATACTATAAATTATATTGAATCATCTAAAATCTTACAAAGAATGTATATAAATAAACCCTTAAACGAGTTGACACGTGAATTGCGCTTATTCAAAAAATATAAATGCGAACTTGAAGACTATTCGAATAACCCAAACAATTATGATAAAAACAAATTACTAAATGTATATAGTTCTTTTAATGGGATAGCGATTTATAAATATAAGTTTTTTAAAAAAGGAACATATTCGGGTAAAAATATATATTTTTCAAGTATTACTGACCCTAAAAATAGAGAGTTAGAAGAGTGCGAACACGTTAACTTTCATCACAGCATTCGCCCGTTTGCGCGTTTAAAAATCGTATATGACGCTTTTTTTTGTTAACAATCCAGTCCAAAAAACAACAATTTATCTCGTATACATTAATCCGGCATTACCAGAACTAAATGTCAGTATATTATATCGTTCTTCAAGAACACTTAGATTATAGTTATAGTCATATAATCGCCAATTTGGTTTATTTACACCAATTAAGCAACCACTATTATCATAAATTGATAAAAATTGAGCGGATGGGTCAAACGGGGGGACAAATGTTGATATTTCAAACTGAATATTATTAAATTTACTTAAATTTATCGCCCCACTCGGTTGAAAATCACGCGGATTGGTATGCAGCCCAAAATTATAGCAATATAAACCATCCTGCCCATTTCCACAAGTTCGCGTATATTTTTCAACATAATCAAACACTCCTGCGCTTAAAACATTTTCTCTATATTTTCCATCAAGCAAAAGTCCCCATGTTTGCATAATGTTTTTTTGATTCTCAATACTATAATTACCAGTAATCATAATGTTAGTGGTCGACTCGCCCAATGGCCCTGGCGGATTAATATCAGGGCTATAATCAATTCCATCGCACGTTATTGATTGACCACTCCCCGATGGATCAACTACATTTGACGGCAAATAATCATAAGCCCAATTTGTATAATTCGACCATTCATTTCTAAGATTAACGTCGCTCCGCTGGAAAAACCACATCCAATTTGCAACCATACCTAAACTATCTAAATCTACGCGTTTGCTACCAGTAACATTAACAAAATTGGTTGTATATGATTCTTTAATCAAGTATTTCTGGTCTCCCGCCGCGAAAATTCTTACTTCATCATCCGTTAAAAAAGAATACGTGCTTAACAAATGTATATCAGCAGCCCAATTCGTTCGCTGGTCTACATAACTTGAAGCATTTAAAGACAAATCCGGCGGCGGTTGTAAAAATCTATAAAATCCATAATTAGGATTATTAAAATTAGGTTGATGGTAAAATCCACCTTCGCCTTCTACGTCGCGCACTACAAACAATTCTTTAACAGGGCGTATGTCTACTTCTATTTTAAGTTCTGCGTATTGAAGGCTCACCAATGGAAATGCCATCTTGGCCGCTAATGTAAACCAAATATTAAGAGGTATATATAATTCACGCGCTCTAATCGAAGGCTCAGGTCCTAGTGTCGCATAATTTGCTAATGTAGTGGGGAAGGCACTTGGATAAACATTTATACGACCATTTGCATTCGCAGGGTCATTTAATTCATTGACATTTCCAGTCATTTTATAGTATAATTCTTTTTTAACCTTATCAAAATCCCTCTCAACTAAATTATATAAATATTGTCCGGTAAATTCTTGAATTACTTGGCCACCTACTGTAAAACGAACCCTTTCAATCATCTGCGACCCTAAATTTTTAATCCATTTAAATTCATAAGGTCGCCATGTATTAATTTCCTGTCCAGATATGTCTTCTGTTGGACATACTGGTGGAATAATCGGACTCCAAATTGTAGGCAAATTAACCACCAAATATGTATCCATGAGCAAGTCAGCATACCGAGGAACATTAAATATGAATTGGGAACTTTCGTTCAATCTCAATGTGCGTTGACCCTCAAAATCTATTCTAAATTTTTGTAATCCAAAGTTAGTATGTTTTGCATAGGTACATTTAAAAAATGTTTTTGAAGGATTGCCTGTAAGTATTACATTTTGATTTCCATAGGCTACAAGGTTTAAAAGTCCGCCAGGCATTATATACTTAGTATTGATATTATTTAACTTTCTTTATTTCTTTAAAATATACTTCTTTAAAATATACTTCTTTAAAATAAAAAAAATAATAAGATATAATAAGTGTATTATGTCAAATAATAATATGAATCCATTAAATTTATTAAAAATAGAAAATAATGCCCAGTTGGTTAAAGTAATTGTTCTTGTTATTGGAGGATTATTAGTTTTTATGGTTATATTATGGATTTATTCAAAGCTAACTCTTAACAACGCTAACTGTAGTGTTATGAATAAATTATATAAGGATTTTCCTTTAATTAGAACAATCAATCCAAATACAGAACAATTTAGCCATAGTTTACGGGATTATTATATTAAAACAGCATATAATGCCTGTTGTGCGGGGACATTTAAAAATAATTTCGTAAATTTATGTGCCTTGAAAAATTGTATTAAACAAGGTGCGCGATGTTTAGACATGGAAGTATATTCCGTGAATGATAAACCAGTAATAGCAACATCTTCCGTCGACGATTTCACAGTTAAAGAAACATATAATAGCATCCCTTTTGCCTCTGCTTTACAAACTATTTCCGATTATGCTTTTGCCGGAAGCACCTGTCCAAATCCAGGAGATCCCTTAATTATTCATCTCCGTATTATGAGTAAAAACAAACCTATTTACACAACTATGGCTAATGATTTTTACAATACTTTAGAACGTCGTTTATTAGGACCTAATTATAGTTATGAAAATCACGGCAAAAGTTTAGGGATAGAACCTATTAAAAATTTAATGGGAAAAGTCATTTTAATTGTGGATAAAACCAATGCTTTGTTTGAGGATACTCCTTTAGATGAATATGTAAATATTGCCAGCAATTCTATTTTTATGCGTGCGGTAAGATACTCGCAAGGTACTAAATTTTCACCTGATATGCAAGAGGTTATTGAATTTAACAAAAAACATATGACTATTTGCTTACCTGATTTAGGTATTGAACCTACCAACCCTTCTTCTTCTTTGGCAATGAAATATGGGTGTCAAATGGTAGCAATGTCTTTCCAAAATTTCGACACCAATATGGAATATTATGACGAGTTCTTTGATTCTACGGGATCAGCATTTGTTTTAAAACCCGCTCCTCTCAGATACATACCTGTAAAGATAGATATTCCTGCGCCACCACCAGAAAAATATTCTTACAAGAAACGTCCTGTAAAGTCAGATTATTATTCATTTACAGTATAAACTGTTGATTTTTCAAAAAAAAATGGATTTTTTATATTATTATTATATAATATATAAAATGGTATCATTACAAGATAAAGAATTAGAATTAATAAGAAAAGCAGTAGATTTAGCTGAACAAAAAGAAGGAAGACGTATCATCGAAAGTCCAGAAATGAAACAAATAATTAATATTGTAGAAAATTTTTTGCGTTCAACAAAAACCGTATGTTATGGTGGAACCGCTATTAATAATATTTTACCTGTATCAGATCAATTCTACGATAAATCCATTGAAATTCCTGATTATGATTTCTTCTCAACAACTCCTCAAAAACACGCTATTGAATTAGCTGATAGATACTATAAGGAAGGTTTTACTGAAGTTGAAGCAAAAAGTGGATCCCACACAGGCACATATAAGGTTTTCGTAAATTTTATTCCTGTCGCTGATATCACTCTACTTTCAGAAGAATTTTTTAAAAATATCTATAAAGATGCTATCATTCGTGATGGTATTCGATATTGTCCTCCTAACTTTTTACGCATGGCAATGTATTTAGAATTATCACGTCCTGCCGGAGATATCTCTCGCTGGGAAAAAGTTGTTAAGCGTCTTATGCTATTAAACAAAAATTATCCACTTAGAGGAGTTAATTGCGAAAATGTTGATTATCAACGTGACATGGAAACTGATGTATTAGAAGAGGAAAGTATTTATAAATATGTTAGAAATTCTTTCATTAATCAAGGCGTTGTTTTTTTTGGTGGTTTTGCTATAGGACATTATTCCAAATATATGCCTGCAAAATATCGCCGTCAATTAGAACGTGTTCCTGATTTTGATGTATTAGCGATTGATGCAAAAGAATGTGCTACTATTGTTAAAGAAAAACTTCAATATATGGGTATTAAACACGTTAAAATTATTAAACACAAAGCACCAAGCGAATGGCTAAGCGAACACTATGAAATTATTGTTAATAAAGAAACTGTTGCATTTGTATATCAGACTAAGGCTTGTTATAGTTATAATGTAATTACTGTTGATGGTAAAAAAATTCATATTGCTACTATTGATACAATGTTGAGTTTGTATTTAGCCTTCTTATATGCTGATAATGATTGCTATGGTGGTTGCGATCGAATTTTATGTATGGCTGACTTTTTATTTAATGTTCAGCAAAAAAATAGATTAGAACAAAAAGGGTTACTTAAACGTTTTACTGTTCAATGCTATGGACATCAGGAAAGCTTACAGGAAATGCGGGCGGAAAAAGCAATCAAATTCAAAGAATTAAAAGGGGACCGAGGTTCAAAAGAATATAATTTATATTTTTTCAAATATATTCCTGGCGAAACTAAACCAAAGAAAACTAAGAAAAATACAAAGAAAACTAAAAAGGCTACAAATAAAACACCCAGCAAACGCAAAACAGAAAAAAATACAAAAACCCGCAAAGGATTTTTTAAAAATATAGAGAGATTATTGTAAAATATAAATTATCTCGAAAATAAAATCCAATTAATATATAATGTTTAAATTAAATAATATATTAATTATTCTAGTTTCTATTTTATTTTTATTATTTTTAATTATTTATTTTAATCTTTTCTCTCCATCTAAAAAAGAATATTTCTCTGAATCATATTATTCTTGTATAAACCAAGCGTTTCCAAGAGACTTTTGTTTACAGGTTCCATTTCAATCTAAGCTATAATATGTGAAAATGTATCTCCGCATACTTCATGTAGAACCTTTGAACATCCATGATAAATTGTAGTCTTTGTCAAAGATTTCGGAATGTAAATTTTACAAGCATAAATAAGTTCTATGAGAGAAAATATAAAAAAAACAAATAATTCTTTGCCTCGGTGGATTAAAAAATCTTTATAAGACCAATTTTTATAATACTTACACATATCTGAATGGCCATCAGAGAAAAACTGACTCGCATCTGCCACTCCAGCCAATAAACGAAAATATGAATTCACCTCTTTTTTAAATGTAATTGATCGTAATAACTTTTTAGATGTCATTAATTCAATAATAAGCGTTTCTCTCTTGGCATCATTAAAAATATAGGGTGTTATTCCATCCATATAACGTTCTTTATACCTTAAATTACCATCTGTTAGTCTTGGTATATGGCTTGAACTAAGCAAACAGTCAATTAAATGCTCAACAGACTTATAATTATTTATTGTTTTTTGCTTACCTTTTTTCATATCATAGAAACTAATAAATAATCGCCCGTTAAGTATATTTAATTTATCTTCATTATCAAAAACTTTATTAACTATTTCTTTTACCTTTTCTTGATATCCCTTAAGATTCAAATCTTTTTTAAAACATGTTACTATATTCGTAAATAACACATCCATATCTTCATCAGGATTTGTTATATACCATAAGGCTAATATAGCGCCTGCACTACACCCTGACACGCGAACTACTTTTGTAAGTTTACGTTCTTCCAATGCTTTTATATAATATAAAATTCCTAATCCAAATACACAATTGAATGCTCCGCCACTAAAAACTAAATCTATCTCCTTTGGTAATTTTGTCGAATCTATATTTAAAATCAAAGCATTTATATATTCACGCAATAACATGGAAATATTTGTCATTTAAAAAATACATATAGGAAAATATATGTATTTATACTCATAATTATATACTCATAATTATACACTCATAATTATACACTCATAATTATACACTCATAATTATACACTCAAATAATTAACGCTTTTCATAATTAAATAAGATAAAGCTCCAAATGAAACACTATTTACTAGATAACCAGATATATTTGGATTCCCGTCTTTATTGAAAAGCATTGGAAGAAACTTAAATAAATTCTTTTTTAATACCGGCATCTGGAATACAAAATATAAAACAGCAATCATTAATGGAATACTAAACTCGTCATACATGGCGTCTAATTTATCTTTGCTTTTTTCGTGTTCCGCATTCTTTCTAATTATATCTTCGTGTGATTGATGCGATGTAATATAATCATCTGGTCCACTCGGTATATAATTCGCCCGTGTCTCTCTATCCTGCGTTATATGATTTTGTTCACGCGGTATATCGCGCGCAGGTAAAGAAGTCATTCCAGCAGCACTCGCTTGTTGGATTCCATTAATTAACTGATTTAAATCCGCTGTTTGGCCTTCTCTCTGCTTTTGTAAATCCTGCGAAGAATTCGCATCATTACCGTTTTGTATCTCTTTTGTATTTAATTTTATATTAGGACTGGCGGTTTGTGGCGATAATGGTAAATCATCTATGCTCGTTGTTCCATCTCCCATATTTAATATATTATAATCAACTCTAATATATTAAATATACTTACGCAATTAACACTTACTCAAATTCAACACTTTTAGGGGCTGACCCGCATTTCATCGCCATTTCCTTGAAATTATAGCATTTATTATTGTGTCTGTATGTATTTTTCTCTAATGTCTCCAATGGCGGCGCGCGAAATACAATACAATCACGGTTCTCACAGGCTTTTCTAAATAATGTTGACAATCCAATACCCAATATAATAGATATCACATATTGCCCGGATTGCGTATGCATGATATTTAATATATTTTTAAACATGGCTTACTATATTATAATAATGATATTATAATGATATTATAATGATAATATAATATGGTTTTGTAATGGTTTTCAACCTTGTATAGGAATTTCTTTAATATCACCTTTATTCGACGAACATTGTGTTTCTAAAGCATTAAAATGAAAACAATTATGCGCTTTATCTACATATTCCACTTTGCCGGTATTATCCGGCGTGGGATAAACATAAACTACTTTGGGCAAAGGCGCTGAAAGATATACAAATAATGTTCCAATAGCTAAACTAAATAAAAAGACAGGTATATTAATAAATTTCAAAAACATATATATTGCTTTGTTATTATTATTTTACATTTTTAAGGATACCGATTCCTTCACCTAAATCTGTTTCCAAATCTAACAAAGTATATGGTTGTTCTATTAATCTAATAATATCATCTGGTTGACACGGGGTTGGTGTCAAGTCACTACACTCAACAGCCACATTTTTATATGTCAAATTTCTAATTTTATTTACCAATGGCTCAAGTTGTGTCTTGTATTTTTCTACCATTTCAGTAATTATACTAGGCTTACCTGTTTCATCATATTTATTTCCCAACTCTTTTAAGTTTTCCTTTAAAACAAATAAACTAACATTAGCTTCATTTAAACTGGCCATATTATCAGTGTTATTTACAACTGCGAAATATTTTTTGTCCGTTTCGTAACTAAGTTCCTCTATCGCTTTTAATTCCGGTCTTAGATTATTAAACTTCTTAATTGTTTCGGCTTCATTTACATAATTAAATAGCATATCTAATTTCGTTTTAATTATTTCTGTTTTAACTTTTTCCAAATCGTTATTTAAATCGTGTGATATATTTCTTATATTTACAAAATTACCTCTATTTATTTCAATATCTAACTTACACGGCGATATTGCCCCACATATTGCTTTCAAGATGCCGTCTTTACTAGAAAATATGGTTCCGCCTGGACTTTTACAAATGATACATTTAGGCTTAAATTTCTTAAATTTTGTTCTTTTTTGCTGTATAGTTAACGTATTATTTTGTAATATTTTCTTTTTCTCTTTTGTTATTGCTATTTCATAACGTTCCTTGAGTTTATAATAATCTTCTATTGATTTTTGTAACTCAACATCCATTACTGGTATATATACCTTACCGATATATTTTTCTTTGCAACATTGCCGCTTCAGGGTGGTTGTCCCAGTTAGGTAAATTAGTAATTAAATTTTGATTTTGTTTTTGTTGCTGTTTATGTAAAGCTAATTGTTGCAATTTTGAAACAATATACTCTTGTTTAACTCGGTTCTTTTCGGCGATTTCGTGATGGGTTAAACTACCTTTGTACCTGTAGATTAATACACCCCCAACAACTATTATAAATAATAATACCATTCCTATATTAAAAATTATACTAATATTTCGATCTTTAAATTTTCTACATTCTTTCAAAGTAGAAGATAAAAAATATTTAACTCCCGGTTCTGTTAAACACGGAGTAACATCCATTATAATTATTACATCTATAATTTTAAAAAAATTTATGCTTATTATCTATAATGAGTGCTACAAGTTCTACTCCAAATCCTTCTTCAGCAATATTATGGTTTTTTATAATCACAAGTATATTTTTTACTATTAAATACTATATTGGTGATGATAAAGCAGAAGGGTCATCGAAGAAAAATGTATTTATGGGTATATATATTTTACTAATTATTATTGGCGAATATTTTATTAATCTAAGTCTTACCAACGCAATGTGCGGAGTTAACCAATGGTCTACTGCTATGCTTGTCACCATTGTTCCTTGGGTTATTATTTTCGGTCTGCTAAATCTAATGTTGCTTGTATTTCCTGGATGGTTGTCTCCATTCTCCAATACCTTTGGGTATGGAATAGCACGTTTAGCTGGATTGAATGGCTTAATGAACCAGATAATTCAACCCGATGTTGATGCTTCGGCTTCAAAACAAACTAAAGATATGCAAGAGGCTTTAGCACATATCTATTCAGATAAATCTTTATTAGTAAATGAAATAACTCAAGACAATTTTGACAAATTCTGGCAAAAAATGAGCGTTGTATTTCAAACCGGGGTTCTCAAAAACACTGAGTTAAAGGAAAAATTAAGAAATATGGTTCGTCTTAAAGACTTGGTAGCACAATATATTTGGTATATGTTAACGGGTGTTCTCGTAACATCTGTTGGATATAATTATACTGTGAACGTCGGATGCCAACAATCAGTGCAAGAAATGCAAAAACGTCATGATCAATATGAGGAAAACATCGCAAAAGAACACGAGGATAAAAAGAATGCCAAACCACAAAGAGTATACACGATGACTGAATAAATTTAGACTTGTTACATTTACATTTACATACATTTATACAAATACATACATTTATACAAATACATATTGTTTTTCACAAATACATATTGTTTTTACACAACTTCAATATGTATTATTATTTAAAAATTCAATTTAGGTGATGTAACATAATATAATACTGAAAAATATGACATTATAGACAATACTATTGATAGTAACCAAACAGGTATCACTGTTTTTTTTCTAAATCCTAATCCAAATTGGCGCAATGTACCATCATTATTATAAATAAATCCTGGTTTTAAAGAAATTATTAATGTATAAAAAATTATAAAAATAACTATTGAAATCGGAGTTATATGTTTTCGTATAAAATTGCGATTCATGTATATATATATAATATACGCAAATTATTTTCCTATAACGACTTCCTTGGCAATATTCTTAATTACTTTATTTTTGTTTTTCTCGTAATCACCTTTTCCACCCATGGTTTCTATCAAAATTTGTAGATATTCGTCATTTTCTTTTGTCGTTGAATTGGTAAACTTGGGATGTTTATCCGTCCATTCACTTATCAATTTAATGTTTTTCTTTTCCACGGTTCTTATGGCCTTTTTAATTTTGGTGTTTTCTGGGCACTCCTTTTCCCATTTGTCTTCGTCTTTAACATATAAAGTTTCTCTCTTGGCATCACTGCAATGGACTGGTCGTTTTGTTATATCTAAACCACGCAACTCCTTTATAATAATAGAAGATATGCCATTAACATAACCAGATGAACCCATATTTTCCAAGTCGTTAAGACTAAGTGTTACAGAATTGATAAAATCTGTGATGTTCATAGCATCTTTACATTGCTCATTAAGAAAAAGATTTAAATTAAATGTGTTATTATTATTGTTGCTATTAGATATATTGGGTTGAATATTCTTACATACATCTAACATTTGCTTTTGTAGGTCATGAGTCTGCTGTTGTAATTTCATATTTTCATTAACAATTATATTTTTCATTTCTTGATTTTCTACCATAAGCTTTATTACCAACTCTTTCAATTCTTTTGTTTCATCTTGATTGATTAAACTGTTATTTTTGAATTCTTTATTAACTTGTGGCTTAACATATGGCTTAACGTGTGACTTAACGTATGGCTTAACGTGTGACTTATCATGTGGCTTATCATAATTACATTTTTTTTTATGATTATATAAGCTCTGTGAATGTTTATAAATTTTTCCACATTCACAATTGAATTTTGGCGTTTTTGGTGTCGCTCCATCAGTATTTATAAGTATTTTATGTTTTTGGGTTGCCAAGTGCCTATTAAAATCACTTAGTTTAGACGACTTATAGTCACACTTTTCACATACATTTAATTTGGCGTTTTTGGCGTTTTTTTGATAAGTCATTTCATCAGTCATTGATAAGTATATAATACTTATATAAAAAACGCCTAAATTTACTGAACCAAAATTTCAAAAAAAGTAGATGGTCACAAATGAAAATCTCAAAAACCAAAATAAGAGCATTATGCTCTAAACCCATTTTTCACGTTTTTTCATTTTTAATTCTCTATTTGTAAAACTCATTTTGGACATTTATAAATGTCCATTTTCCATTTTAGAAATTACAAATCCAAAATCCCGTTTTATTAAAAAAAACTACCTACATGCCCTACATACATTAATAAATTATTTAATGATATTATTTACATATATCTATGATACCTATATGTTGGATACTATATGTTGGATACTATATGTTGGATACCATATGCATAATACTATAAGTTATTACATATGCATAATACTATAAGTTATTACATATGCATAATACTATAAGTTATTACATATGCATAATACTATAAATTATTACATATCATATTTTATATCATATATGAAATGTAAGTTATTATGTAACATGTTTTAATAATCCTCTTCGTCATACTCTTCGCCTGCGTTGTCATTGTCCTCTCCAATATGTGCCATGCTATATTCCTCATTTTCAATTTGCATTTCTTCATATTCTTTCATAACATTTTCCATATTATAAATATTTAAGTTCATTTCATTAACCTGATCCATTTTATTTAATTTTATATCTCTCAATGTCTGCTTTTCTAACGCATCGCGTTCATCATCATATGTTTCTGCTTGATATATACGCAGTCCTTTTTCTTGACCCTTGCCCCATTTTTCCAATTTATTTTTCTTGAATAAATTCTCAATTTCACGCTCTTCATCTGTCATTTCCTTTAAATAATCAGTAATTACGTCTTTTTCCTTTTCTTTTGCGCGCAGAATTCTCTCCATTAATTTTTCATAATTGTAGTTAATTTCCTGTTTATTTTTACAGATAATACTCATAAAGGCTGATATCATATTGCTTACTTTTTGCGAAAGTTCAAATTTCTCTCCAGCAACAATATCAATTTGAGAAATATCACCAATCTGAACCTCAAACGCATTATCCTGAGAGGTAATTTCACTGTCAAATTCTTCCCGTAAAAATGGGCGCACAACTGCCGTTCTGGATAATTCGCTATCATCTACCAATCCAATATAATCAAGCAAGACTGTATTAAAATAGAATTTAAAAAGCATAGTTATTAACCGTCTATCAAACACCGAATATAAATATTTATCTCCTACACGGACGGGGGCATAAAACATTGTATTTTGAGCCAACATTTCTATATCGCTGGTAACAAATTGAGCCTTGTTTAATAAATTTATAAGGTTTGTATCATTGTAGAATTTATTAAGTGGATTGTAATATTTATTAATGATATCTTGGATATCTTTGTTATGTTTATCTGATAATTTCCAGTGTTTTGGAACATTGACATTTGAATAATCAACATTATTGATAATTATATTTGGAAATACACGGGTTATTGTTCTCAACGCATTTTTTATGAAATTAATCATTTTAAATATTGTTTCATCATCATTTGTCACATTAAAGGTGGTTAATGTATTTAAACATTCTGTTATTTCCCGCATAGCTTTTCTTTTATTAATTGTTATATTGGTGTTTAAAAAAGTGATTATCTTTGTATACATTTCTTTATTTGTTGTATCTAAATAATTTTTCATGTCGCGCATCTCGGGAGTGTCTTCCATTAAACCACCAATTGAAAATGTATCAATCATACTCAAAAACTTTTCACGGAAAACAACTGGGACATTTTTAACATTACGCTCGTTCATTGAATTTAAAATATCTCTCAACACCTGAACATTATTAAAGGCGACGTTATGAAGATGCAATTTAACAATATTATTACGATTAATAATAGTCATTAGTTGCTGTAGTGATTCATTATCATAATTACGTCCATCACGTTGTAATTTGCGGATTTTTTCATCAATCGAGTCTTTTATATCAAAATTCTCCGGTTTTTCCATGCAAATTGCTCGTAATGCATCACTCACTGGTATATTACTATTATACTTGCAATAAACAATAAAAGCACGATATACCGTCTCCTCAGAGAACTCATTTGATAACACAGGAAATTTGCGCTTTGTATTAGTTGGGTCAAATAATATCGCAGCAGTCCCCATTGTTCCAACATCGTCCAATAAATTACGCAGACTTGTAACCATGGCGTTATATTTCTTGATTTCTGGCTCAGCATCAATAAAATATTGTAAAGTATTAATAGAACCATTATCACAACAAGCATTTTCAATAAAAGGCTCATTATTGCTATTGGTAAGGATCGCGTTTTGCGCCTTTACATTTTTACTTACCGTTTTTTGAATTAACTCTTCGATCTTAATAGATAAATAAATAATTTTACTACGAAGAACATCTATTTTCTCGTATTGCGCCTTATTTCCAGAGCGCAAATCATTTATAAATTGATTTTGAAATTCGTCCGTGACATTTTGGAAAGTTTTTAACTTTACAGGTTGTAATGGCGGTAGAAAATTAATCCACGTTTTTATGTCATGCTCAATAGGAATATCCTCGTCTTCACTAATCTTCAAATAATTGATTTTTTCAACAAACTTATCTTGGACCTCGGATTCTTGAATAATAAATTTATCAATCGTCGTCTCCATTTTGCTAACAAGTTTCGTTTGATTTAATTTTTGTATAGAGTTCCAGGGTTCAATAGAACTTTTAATATCGTCTGCCACGCATGCAATATAAGTTAAAGCAGATTTATCTTCATTACCACCCATAGGATAACCTATAAACGACCGTTTACATCCAGGATGTGTTTTTCGTGTCTTAATAGATGGAATACTTGTTTGTATTGCGATCAATAAATAAGAAAGTGTAATAGTTATTAATGTGGAATCAAATGCTTTTTTATAAGAATCCATTTTTTTTTTACCTTTTGCCGCGGCAAATGCAACCGCTTTTTCATAGGCATCCTTAGATGGCATTGAACGGCCAAGCGTTTTAACAGAACTTCTTACAATAAATTCCAACTGGCTATCTATATTGATTCCCATAAAGCGCGCAACTGCCAACGCGACATTTGTAATCTTAGTCGCTTCTGGGCTTTCAAAAGACTTTTTCGAAGTATTGTTTTGTATAATAGCATCCCCAAGGTCAGCCTCCATTTTTTCACGGCTTTGTACTTTGTAACCTTGTTCGGTATATCCTTCTTCGGTGTCAAAATCAATATTTGAAATTGTATAACCACTGTATTTATCTACCCACATGTCGCCATCATCACTAATTTCACCCTGCTCGCGACACACTTGTTGTAAAGCATATATATAATTATCTTTGTTATTGAAAACCTGTGCTAATTTGGCGATAAATGTTGGAAGCAACTTAATATCTGTATTGATACAATAAAGCCACCACTTATCTTCCGTTTCCCCCGCTGGTCTAGTATAATAATTTACAAACTTTGAAATATCCGATTGCCTTTTAATAAAATCTCCTTGACTTAAAATAATATCACGCAGTCCTTCGTGCGGCGAGGTTTCAACAATAACTTCACCTGCCATAAGACCCATCTTGTATTTTTCATTATTATATTTCAACTGATTGTTAACTTCAATGGAAATTAAATAATTAATACGAGTGAACGCGTCTTGTAATGCCACATCAATATTATTTTTAATAGCATCTTGCGACATTATCAAATTTTTATCAAATTCATTTATCACCTTCTTGAGATTATCATTTTTCAATTCCAGTTCGCTTCTTTCAAGACTTTGACATTGGTTTTTAACTTCAAAACAATTTTCACTCATATTACAGAACATTTTATTTTCATCAGTGAATGTGTTTTTATTTATGGAGAGATCTCGGATCCAGGTATTGTCTCGCCTTTTAAAATATAAACTTTGCGGCGGCTCACTATTTTCAAGAATAACCACGGCATAATCACCGTCAATAACCGCGCGTTTACCTATTATCATTGCCTTTGCATCTCGCAGCGCATCTTCCCCACTCAATCCATTATTTTCCATTAATTTATTTTTAAGGAATTCAACTTTATTTTCAATAGAACCACTAATCGCATCCAACTCTTGCTGGTATTCTTTGGTGATATCATAATATGTCTTATCATATTGTTTATCAAAAAATATCTCGTTCCCATTATCGTCTTCTAGTTCATCAATTTCAATATATTTTTTGGATAAAACTCGTCTTTTGCATTCATTATCTTGCTCGGATTGCTCAGATTGGTCAGATTGCTCTTTATTTTCAAAATCTTTTATGTATGATTCCATGTCTGTTAATTTATCAAAGCCATCGTCAAACATAAGATTAACACCAATGCGAGCGATTGCTGTATTAAAAAGCCGGGCATAATCTATTTTATTCACGCGACGTAATAGCTCAGAGTTACTCATTTCGTTCAAAGGTAATTTATGTAAATTATAAAACTCCTCCACTTGCTTTTTCAAAGCTTGATCATTTGCCAAAAGTTTTAAAATAGTGGGGACACCTCTTTTGGAATTCCCATAAGCCAAAATAGAATATTCGCGCTCTTTAATAACATAATTTTGTTTAAACTGGTTAATTTTCTCTTGGATAAACCCAATTATTTCCTTATATTGTTGAAAGGAAATATCTTTTTGATAAACCATAAAAGGTTCCATATATTTAAGAATGTCATAAACAGATAATTTTCCTTTGATGTATTTTTTTACCAGGTTAAACATTATCTTGGTTTTGGGTATAACTGCCTCCAAATAATCGCGGTATTTACCTTTTGTAGAATCATCTTCATTAGATAAAAATTCAGTTATACCTGTTAAAAAGTTGTTTTCATCGTGTTCAACTGGTTTATTTAAATCATCGACAATAACAGTGTTTAGATTTGTATTTTTGTTTAACATTTTCCAGTAAGAGAGAAAATTACGATTTAAATCGGATTTCATCATAATATTTGTTGCGGGAAGATTAATATGAGAGAAAGAAACAGCAGATTCCGGCAAAGTCAACAACGATTTAACTACAATTGTATCCGGTTTAGTCAGATTTTTTACTTTTACAATAATATCGCCACCTTTAATTTTCGTTGTTTCCAGCGTGTTTATTCCCAAATTGTATTCTTGTATTAAAAACCTTCTACGTTTAACATCATCATTAACAGCAACAGAAGATTTAAAATCCTCCAAATTATTTACTACTGCTGTAATATTAGTTTGTACGCGCTGAATAGATAAACTATCATCTGGATTATTCGGCTCAGTAAAAGGTGTCAAGAATTGTTTAGTGTTTTTAATTAAATATGCGTATTTATTTTCTTCGTCAGGCATATCATTTTGTAAATAATTCTCAACAACGGTATGTTCGGCAATTCTCGTTTCTGCTAATGTTAAAGGTAAAACATCACTAAATTCATCACCTAGGTCCGCGTCAATATCATATAATTTCTTTTTATTGCGAACCACAGGCAAAATCCAGTATAATTTCTGGTTCAGTTTTTCAAGTGATTCAACCAAAGGTTTGAAATTTGCACCCTGGATTGCAGGCATTAATGCGTTACCCTGATTATCAAATGATGAGAATTCGGTTCTCAATTGTTTAAATCGCTCAATCATGAGATGAACATTATTTAAAACATTTTGTGTGCGTTGTGCGTTTGGAATAGTAGAGAGCAACTCATCTAGTAAATCATTTGTTTGTTTTTCAATTCCGAAACGTTGTTCTGCGTCGGGAAGGTCTACAACCTGTTTTACGGCATCGAGTGTTTCGCCAAATTGTATTTCATTTGCTTGTAATATTAAATCCTTGATTCGTTCTTTAAATTCTTCTGGTTGAACTGTGGTAATGGGAACTTCTAATACTTCATCTACATCAGTTTCAATCTGTATAGGCGTCTGAGGAGATATTTCTATATCAGTTTCCTTTTCCGCCCGGTCTTTAATTGGCGGAGTCTCTCTAATAATGATTTTTTGAATAGGAATATTTTTCGGTAATCCTTTATAACCAAAATCAATATAAATAACCTCATTATCTTCGTGTGTTGTTATTTCAATTTGGTCTTCTTCTAAATTCGTAATTTTACCAGTAACAACAACTGGCACATCCCCGTCATCAAAAAATATATTAACCCACACACCAGGTATTAGACCATTTTGTTTGGCATATCCAGGTTCATCTGCTCTATTAATAATATTAATCCCGGTGATGGCCTCATTTCTTAAAGAACCCGTTTCAGTAATTGCTATTTGTGTTTCGTTGCCATCCTCAGCAATTAAATCGATAACAGTGGGATCTATATATTTAATATAATATTGCTTATTATTGACGCTGTCGTCGGATGGCGCTTCAATTTCTATTATATCTCCTAATTGTAATTTTAGATTTGCTTCAGGCGTTATATTTGCTTCGGCCATTACCTTATAATTATAGTAGAAATTTATATTGTTTATCGGAAAAAATCATAAGAAATAAGTTAAAGAAATACTGTTATATTATTGTAAGAAAACCACCATGTCGGGCCATATTTATGATTTGAGTTGTATTGAAGATAAGAATATGAAAGCCGTTTTTGAATATGGCGATGATAGTGACAATGTATTAGAAACACTTAAACTTAAACAACATCTATGGCGTTATAATGGGTCGACGTATTATATTACAAAGTATGATAAAAATTATTTGACATTTGACAGGGTTCAGTCTACTGGTCTGTTAAGGTCGGTGATTCATAAAAAAGGCAAAATTCTTTCATTTTCTCCACCTAAATCTCTGGAACCTTCGAATTTTCAAAAAACATATGCGGCGGAGGAATGTTATGCCGAAGAATTTGTAGAAGGAACAATGATTAATGTGTTTTATGATAGTGATAGTAGTGAATGGGAAATTGCTACACGTAGTTGCGTAGGCGCGGATAATACATATTTTACATCTGGAAAAGTCAAGGAAGAAGATACATTTAGATATATGTTTACGGTTGCCTGTAAAAATGCTAATTTTGATTTAAGTAGTTTGTCCAAGGATTACTGTTATTCATTTGTGCTTCAGCATCCAGATAATCGTATTGTAATTCCATTTACTGAAACGTCTGTATATCTTATTGCTGCTTATAAGATTGACGGATATGCTGTAACACAAATGCCGCGAGAAATGTTCCGTGATACTCTGCCAGAAACTATTCATTTTCCAGAACAATATGAATTGGAGAATTATTCACGATTGCGTGATAAGTGGGCAAGTCAAAATGCTGATTATAAACCCATGGGGGCGGTCATTGTCCATAAAGAGAGTTTGTCGCGAACAAAATTCCGTAATCCCAGTTATGAGTTTGTGCGCCAGTTGAGAGGAAACCAGCCCAAATTGCAATATACATATATTGCTTTGCGACAAAGTGGTAAAGTTAAAGAATATATTGGATATTACCCGGAGGTAAAAGGTGAGTTTAATCTATTTCGACAGCAAATTCACCAGTTTACCGAACAATTGCATAAAAATTATATTACGTGTTATATTAATAAGGTTAAGCCTTTGCGAGAATACCCGTTTCAGTTTAGGTCTCATATGATTGCTCTTCACGCAATGTATTTGGACGTGTTGCGGGAGAAAAAGGAGTATATTAATAAAACGTTTGTAGTTAAATATATTAATGAACTTCACCCCGCGAAACTAATGTTCTCATTGAATTATTGTATGCGGCAGCATCATCGTGATGAAATAACATCCGCAGAGACGTAAAATGTCTATATACAAAATAATAAATATACAAAATAATAAGTATACAAAATAATAAATAATAATGTAAGAATTATTTATTATTAATTTAATTTAACAAAACCATATTGTATTGTTATATATATTTCTTCAAAAAAAGTTTTATTTTATCATTAAATTTTGGATCATTAAATGCAACATCTCTCTTCATCATATTACTCCAAAAAGGATAATACACTGATATACCTTCTTTTACATATGCAGCACTGGTACTAAATGAAGACCTACTCATAACAAGTATATCACAATTCACCATTCTATCAAACGTATCTAATGTAGCTTCATTTATATATTTATTTAAATTTGGTATATTTTCAAACTCAGTTATTGATGATAGTTCCTTTTTTACAGTTATTGGTTCATTGATTCTATTATTTATGCCAACATGGCCTCCTGTAATGACCATATCTTTATCAGGGATTTCAGTATATAGCTCAACACAAAATTTAATATTCATTTCATTACAAAAATTAATAATTTTATTTACTATCATGACATAATATTGATTATTTAACATTCTATAACCTTCAGCAACAAATAAATCACCACGTCTTACATGTACACCAATAGTAAATATCTCATTTTTTTTAATTATTGGTTTATATAAACCTCTTACATAATTATACATTTCAGGAAATTTATCCGTTATGGCATAAGGCATAGTAAATTGTAGAATTGTTTTTTGATTTTTATTTATTACATTACTTAGATTTTCCAAAAAAAAAGTTTTATTTGGAATATTTTTATCATTAATAAATCCATAATCCTTAAGATTTTTATTAATTTCGTTAGGATTCAAGTCTGACTTTATCCAAGTACGTTTAATACATTCTCTAACATATTCTTTTGAGTGTTCATTTTTTTCTAAACTTTGTAGTCCTTGATTACCAATATCAGCAAAAGGAGTATGCATGTAACTTATATTTAAAGCTCGTGAAATAGCATACACACCTAATATTCTTTGATATTGAGCACCAAACCCATCATTACCACCTGGTTGTAATGTGATAATAACATTTTGATTACGTTTTGATGTCATAATTATATATAAGTATGTTATTGAATAAAAAATTATAAAACGTAATAGTGAAATTATTATAATTAAATTAATAATGAATATCAAAAACTTACTCTACTTACTCTTGATTAAAATGTTCGGCTATTTTTTCATACACTTTAATTGCGTCATTTGCGGCATCTATCATATAGGAAACAATTGTTGTTTTGTCGACTTCATCCATAAACCCTAAACGAATAATACTGACATTAATATGTGGATGAGGCTTTCTAAATCCACAAAATGAAAGTGATTTGTCTGATGACGCAGAAGAACGGTCAAAATGTCTAGAATACAAAATATACTCCAAAACCTTTCCAAGCGTATAATCTTCATTATTAAGAATTACTTCATAACAATTCGCGATGGTTGTTGAGGTTTTTTCAACAAGCTCTTCTTTTGTTTGAACCTCGTCAATAAAGGTTTTCAACTTATTTATCATAACATCAGCCGCCTTCACCACAATAGATTCATTTGTAAATACACCCACACTTTCTACAATAAAATCAAATGTATCATCTAAAGTCAATCGTTTAGCATCCAACAAGCGCCAATCTTTTTCATAAAATTCGATATCGTCTTTACTCATTCCCTCGCTTTTTAAAGTTTTGTATTTTTCAGTCCAAACCGCGTTAATTTTCACTGGGTCGGGGGAAGCGGCATAACTACACGTAGATGCAATATTAAATGCTCCATCTTGTTTAGCAAATCCAATATCGAGTTTACACGATAGTTTCAAATGTTCGCCGCCAATTTCATCAGATAGTTTGGGGCGCAGTCTAACCAAATCAATATAATCTCCTGTAGTAGGATCGGGAGGAAATATTTTATTACGTTCTGCTTTACTCACATACTTATCTGTTTTAACATTTTTAATTTGAAAATCCTGAGTAGTAACATAATCAATTATGTCCGAATCGTTTCTTTTATTAATTTCTACAATATAATCTTCTATAGGAATCCCTGTGTCTGTAATATGAATAGGAACACATGACAATCGTTGTTTAATAATTTCATTATTCATGCGAGTTGTATTAATGTCAATAGTAGCAAGATTGGCTTCATATGGAGTAGTTCTAAAGACCACAGTAGGGACTTCTGATAATATAATTCGTCGCAAGCCATTTGCTAAACTGACATTAATGCCAGATATTCTAAATTTAAGATAAGAATCTTCTACGGAATGTTGTGATAAAACGGGATTCATGATTGTAGTGTATATATATTAATATATCATATTTATAAATCAATTTTAATAAAAATAAGTTAAAATAATTAACTCAAAATAATAACAGATATATAATGAGTTCTATTTTATATTATAGTAATTATTGTAAGAATTGCCAATCTCTCTTACAATCAATAGCGCAAACATCGATTAAAGACGACACGCATTTTATTTGTATAGATAAACGTGTAAAAAAATCGAATGGGGCAGTTTATGTTCTTTTGGAAAATGGTCAAGAACTATTGCTTTCGCCAAACGTGACCAAAGTGCCAGCTCTTCTTTTATTAAACAGGGGTCATCAGGTTTTATTTGGAGAGCAAATTAAAGATTTTATTAATTCCCAGAATGTTAATATTCAAAAAACAGCCACCCAAAATAATGGAGAACCTTTAGCATTTGCTTTAGGAGGCGGTGGATTCGGTGTAGTTTCTGATAATTTTAGTTTTTTGGATCAGGGTGCTGATGAATTATCGGCAAAGGGAGACGGTGGTATGAGACAACAACACCATTATTCTTCTATACAAGAAAGTGGTGTAATTGAGACGCCACCCGACACCTACTCACCCGATAAAGTTAATCCTGAATCCCTTGAAAAAATGCAACAACAAAGAAATTCGGATATTCAAATGAAACGGTGAAAAAAATATAGAAAAAATATAAAAAAATCATTGAAAAATCATTGAAAAATCATTGTTTGTTTATTTAATTTAATTAATTATTAAGTAAAATTAAATAAAGTTAAAAAAATATCTTATATAAAACACACATGGACAGCCGCTCTATTTTAACAGCATTTAACAACCATTTTTTGGAATTTGTAAATGACATACAACTGGTTTTTCCAGATGACGCAGATATTGCCACAGTTTATAATGCCTTTACAAAAATGAGAAAAGCAAACCCAAAGTTAATTATGATTGCATTTAAAGAACACGTATATGATAATTATCACAAAGAGATTGATATTGGAAATTTGGATTTTTTCATTAATAAAGACTATAACAACGATATGAAAAATGTAGGTAATGGCGGAATTATTTTAGAGAAAATTAATTATTTAAAAAAGCCTATTAAAGAAATGAATAAAGACGATCAAGATAAGGTTATTAAATATATGCAAAATTTGTGTAAGTTATGTAAATTATATAATTAAAATAGTTTGATTTAAATATAAGACAAATTTATTAAATATATAAATGGCGGAATCGGAAACAAAAGACAATGCGAGTAAATCAAAGGATTTGAAAAAAATTATTTCTGATATGACACGAGACTTGTTGAATACTTTTCCTGAATTAAATGACACTTTGGATGATGGTCTAAGAACAATTCTTAATGATGAAGATAATGATGATGTGGAAATTAACAAGATTTTTGAGTATTGTAGAAATATTTTCCCAGAGAGATTTTTCGATATTTTGTATCAAAATAACAAGATTTTTAGCGAAGAAACAGAGGATAATGTAAATGTTGAGTTTTTGCCAGGAATTAATTTTAAAGATTTATGGAAAGAAAATATTAGTGACAATACGAAAGAGACAATTTGGAAATATTTACAATTGATTTTGTTTACAACAGTGTCCAATATATCTGATGGTGATTCATTTGGTGATACCGCGAAATTGTTTGAAGCTATTAACGAGGATGAATTTAAGGCAAAGTTAACGGATACCATAAACCAAATGCAGTCTGTTTTTGAAAATAATAAAAATGGCGAGACTGGCGAGAACAGCGAGAACAGTGAAAATGGCGAAAACAGTGAAAATGGTGAAAATGGCGAAAACAGCGAAGGTTCTATGCCCGGTTTTAATGTAAATGATTTGCCTGACCCTAATACTATTCATGAACACGTTAACAGTATGATGGAAGGCAAATTGGGAAGTTTAGCAAGAGAGATTGCGGAAGAAACTGCGAATGATTTGAATATGGATATGGAAAATTCTACATCAATAAATGATGTATTTCAAAAGTTATTTAAGAATCCAACTAAACTTATGGGTTTAGTAAAAAACATTGGTGGTAAATTAGATGCTAAGATAAAATCGGGTGATATTAAAGAAAGTGAGTTATTAGCAGAGGCGACAGATATTGTTCAAAAAATGAAAGACATGCCTGGTATGGGAAATTTACAGAGTATGTTGGGAAAGATGGGCATGGGCGGTATGGGCGGTATGGGTGGTATGGGCGGTATGGGTGGTGGTGGCGGAAAAATGAATACATCAGCAATGCAGGCTCACCTAAATAGAAATATGAAAATGGCAAAACAGCGAGAAAGAATGAAAGCAAAAGCAGATGAAAAACAAAATGTAAATAGTAAAATTAATCCAGAAGAATTTAAAATACAAGAGCAGATGGCATCAAAGGCGGCGGCAGACTTACTTAAGTCAGAAGGATTTACCGAAGATGGAATTGAGAATTTAGTCTTTAGCACAGGTGAAAAATATGAAAAAAGTGTTAGATCAGAACAAGATAATACTCAAAAAAAAAAGAAAAACAAGAAGAAGAAGAAAAAAGAAGGTAAATAAAAAATAACTATGATTATATATAATAATGACATCATCTTTTTGGTTAAATGATCCAACTATTTTATTAAAACATGATGAGATTTCACATATATGGCCTGCTGCTTCTATGACATCATCTCAAAAGTTAAATTCAATAACAAGACTTGTTGTAATTCTTACACTTTTAGGATATTTAATAAGCCGTAATTATAAAATTGTTATCACAGGTGTAGTAACTTTAGGAGCAATAATATTATTATATCTTATTCAAACCAGTCAAGAAAAGAAAACATCTAAAAAAGAAGGATTTTCAAACCCAGAAGTGTATCAACGTTTAAAAGATAATTACACGGAACCAACGGAAAAAAATCCAATAATGAATGTGCTTTTGACTGAGATTAGTGATGATCCGAATCGTAAACGAGCTGCTCCCGCATACAATGCAGCTGTCGAAAAGGAAATCAATGAAAAAACCCAGGAATTTGTTTGTAAAAATTTTGACGACCCAAATATTGACGAGCGATTATTTAAGGATTTAGGAGATAGTTTTAATTTTGATCAATCTATGAGAAACTGGTATGCTACTCCAAATACTCAGGTCCCTAATGACCAAAAAGCATTTGCTGAATATTTATATGGTGATATGCCGTCATGTAAAGAAGGTGATAAATTTTCGTGTATGCAGGGAACATCACCGCGATGGACTAACAATTAATAAATGAAATAATTCAATCAATAAATAAATCAAATATATTATTTAAATCTTTAGTGAAAATAATATATTGAATCATTATATACATGGCATCTGTTTATGATTATACATTCAATAACACTACGAGATTAGGAGATGATAAATGTGAATTAAGTCAGAGTAACATTCAAAATTCGCAAGCAGCTACTTATCTATTAGATAACTTTCGTCCTGCGTGCCCAATGAACAAGGCGATTGATTTTGCCACTAGTCAATTAAATGTAAATTATAGCGGCAGTCACCAGGTTGGAATTAATGGTTGCAACATTGATGAAAACTCTGAACTATCCCTCACGGACTTGAGCAAACCGAAATGTCGTATTAGTTTGTTTCAACGCCCATTCTCAACCGTCCCATATTTAGGACGCGGAAAGAGCAACCCAGTTTTAGAATCCCAGATTCAACAAGGTGACCTCGCCAACAACAGAAAGAGTATTAACCCTACGAGTGAAGTGTCTTATATTTCTTATACAAACACTCCTATGATTCCATCTCTACAGGCAACCGTTAGCAACCCGGCTAATTTGGTAGAAGGCGTAGCCGCGGAAGGTTGGATTCGTGGTGGTCTTCCATCACGTGAATTGACGCGCGACCAAGATTACGCCAAACAACATACTCCTAATCAATACGTCTAATCAATACGTCTAATCAATACGTATAATTACTTATTTAAAGAAATACATATGTAAATAAGTAATTAGCCAATTATACATTATGACTTACATTTATGATTTTCTATGTACTTATCAAAATCATGACACAGATGACCAAGAAGATATTTATCGCGCACAATTTTTACAGGCATTTTCTCTCCAAGAATGGAATGACGAAATTATAAGTAATACCACACAACAATTATATAATGAATTAAAGGATAATGAAATTATGAAAGAATTGTTAGAAAAAATGAAGAACAATATATCAAATACATCTCCATTAATGCAATTTTTTTTACAAACAAATAATGATTGCTTAGAAGAAACATTATTTAGACTATTATTTGGATTTGATTTATTTAATTTAGCGCATAGTATAATATGCAATTTGAAAAATAAACATAACAATGTAAATTATGATGGTATAATTGAGAAGATTATAACTAAAATGAAAAACTAAAATGAAAAACTAAAATGAAAAACGGTTGAAATAAATTATAATTATGTATATATAGATAATTATAATGGCATCTACACAGAATAAAAATACACCAAGTAATTATTGTATTCAGCAAAAACAATTTGGTTTAGCAAATAAATATAGTTTATATGAAAATGGTCAGCAGGGACAAGCTTACACGCCAGCATTTCCATGTATAGGTTATATGCCCAATCATATGCCTCGTAACACTTTTTCTAACAATTCAGTTGATATAGAATCATCTCTACGTGGAACAAATTCTACCAATCTAGTCAATCCTCAAGCACCAGTTGTGCCTGAATTAAAAACAGTTCCCATGAGATCATTCTTTGATAGAATTCCTGTTATTATGCCAAAACCTCTGGTAATAGAAAACAATCAAAGACCTTTTCCTGTTCCTAACTAAATCGCTAACACTTAAATAATTAATACTATAAATAATTAATACTATAAATAAATAATACTATAAATAATTAATACTATAAATAAATAATACTATAAATAATTAATACTATAAATAATTAATACTATAATATTAATTATCTATAATATCTATATATGTCATTTACAAGATTTCATGATGACCCATGTAGAATAAAAAAACAACTTCAAGAATCTACTGGAATTGGAAAATATATGTTAAATGTTCCAGGTAATGGAGACAAACCTTGCTTCATGGAAGACCCATATATTAGACTCCAGCAATGGGGTGCTAATTTAAGAACCAATACTATTAATTTAGAGAGTGATTTGATTGGACTATCTAGACCAAATACTAAAGATTGTATTGAGAAAAACTCATATAATTTAAATGCTGCCAAATCAAACTCGGTTTCATATCCCACGTGTTCGCCTGGAACAGACCAATCGCGCGCAACTCACCCTGCGTGGATGTCGAGAGATTTAGAGCAAGTGAATTGGTATATTTTACCTTTAGACCCACAAGAAAATACGTGTATGTCTTTTCACAATAATTTAAGCACCCGTTTAGTTGAGAGAGACAATTTTACGCCGACAATTTCTTGTTTTCCCAAATTAGAAACTGGTAGCACAAGTATAAATACATCTCCTTTTAATGGCGCAGGGCGTGCTCCTGGTCCTTTATGTAATGCGACAAACACCTGTGGTAATGTTTGAATTAATTACTATAATAAATATTTATCGCACGATTGTAAATAAATATTATTATAATATTTATCGCACGATTGTAAATAAATATTTTAATATATTATACTTTATATAATGGCAGAGATAGCAATTCCTCTTATGGCCTTAGGTGGCATGTATGTTATTTCAAATCAAAATAATAAAAAGGCAAATATTAATGCGATGAAGACTCCACAGAATGTTATTCCATGGAAAGCAGAAACAGTGCCCGAAGAATCTTATCTTCCTGGCGTCAACAACTCTAACGATCTTAATCGTTATCCAAACGCGAATCAAACCACAGATAAATTTTATAACAATACGGTGGCTCAACGTGTAGAAGCAGAAAATCCCGTTGATAGTGTTGGTGGAAGTTCCAAACAGCAAATATCTTTAACCGGAGAACCAATTGATAATAATAATTTTAAGTTTAATAATATGGTTCCTTTTTTTGGGGCGAAAATTAAGGGAGCAACATTATCCTCGGATTCCCACGAGAGTGTTTTAGATAATTTACAAGGACAGGGGTCGCAACAGTTCCGTAAAAAAGAGCAAGCACCATTATTTAAACCACATAACAATTTGAGCCACGCAAATGGTGCGCCGAATTATAGTGATTTTATGCAATCGCGTGTTAATCCATCATTACGTATGAATAATATTAAACCGTGGGAAGAGGAAAGAGTAGGACCAGGTTTAGGTAAAGGTTTTGAAACTTCTGGAAGTGGTGGATTCAACTCAGGAATGGAGGCACGTAATTCGTGGTTACCCAAAACCGTTAATGAACTTCGTGTAGATACAAATCCTAAAATTACCTTTGGACTTAAGGGACACGAAGGCCCAGCAAATTCTATAATTAAAGAGTCCGGAACACTCCAAACACAAGGTAAAGTAGAAAAATATATGCCAGATACTTACTACTCGGTTGGCCCGGAACGTTGGTTCACTACAACTGGTTTGGAAAAAGCCCCCACCGCGCGTGGTATTGAAGTTCTACAAGATGTTAATAGAACCACAACTTCTTGTGAATATTTTGGATCAGGTAAAGACGGCGATGCGACATATGCGAAAGGAGAGTACGCAGAACCGAAGAGACCTTGTTTAGCACCAAATGATATTATGGCGGCCACATCTCTAGGGAAACACGCACCAAGCACTGGAGATCATGGAAATGGTAGCCATAAACTTCTGCACAACAATCGCAGCACTACAAAACACCCGAAGGATTATGGTGTTGCGCATGGTATTATGCGCGCTGCTATTGCTCCATTATTGGATATTATGCGGCCATCGAGAAAAGAAAATGTGATTGGTAATTTACGCCCGCAAGGAAACGCCCAAACAACGGTTTCTAATTTGCCTGTGTATAATCCCGCAGACAGAACTCGCACGACAATCAGAGAGATGACTGAAGGTAAATTAGATAATAATCATCTTAATGTGGAGAGACAGGGTGATGATGGTTATTTAGTTTCAAAACAGCAATCCGTAGATGTCCAGCGTGATACTACAAATACTTCTTATGTAGGCAGTGCCGGTCCAGCAACGGATATGGCAACACAAAGTTATGCGTCGGCATATAATCAGCGTAATAATGTAAATAAAAGTTACAAAAATAGACCTAATCACGGACAAACAAATGATTTCAATAATGAACAAAATATTCATATAGATAGACGTGATGTAGACCGTAATAATAATCGTATGTGGGCACCCAGCGGTGGACCAAGTGTTGTTCCTAGTGTTGAAACACACGGAAGTATAAATACACCCCAGTATCTTGACCAATCTCAAGGTTGTGATAGAATTAATCCCGATATTTTAACCGCTTTCAAAAATAATCCTTACACTCAAAGTTTGAATAGCTGGGCTTAAATAATAAATACCAGTAATATAATTTATTAATTATTTATTTATTAATTAATAAATTTAAAATAAGTTTAAAACAATCTAAATTATATTACTATAAATGTCAGAAACAGGATCAGAATTTCAGTTAACATATAATCATATATCTATTATTGTTAATGCTATTAATTTGGCTCAAAAGAGAGGCGCATATTCTATAGGCGATTCTTCTCTATTATTGGAACCAATGACAATTCTTTCAAAAATATTGGCAAAATTTCAGACCGACAACAAAGAAAAAACTGACCCAGAAGAAGAGCAGGAGAATAAGGTTGTTTCAATCTAAAAAAATACATTTAACTTTGTAATTATAAAATTAAATGTATATAAAACATAATCATTAAATAAATCTTATACACACTAATGTCTCTCCAAATTCATGAACAAATTCGAAATAAATTAGCCTTTTTTTTAGAAAATAAGAAAATTCCAAATATAATTTTTCATGGACCGAGTGGTAGCGGAAAACGCACAATCGTTCAAAATTTCGTATCAAATATTTATGAAAATGATAAAGAATTAATTGATGCATACATAATGAATGTCAATTGTGCGCATGGAAAAGGTATTAAATTTGTAAGAGATGATTTAAAATTCTTCGCAAAAACACATATCAATATTAGAGGTTCAGGTCATTTTAAAACAATTATTTTATCGAACGCAGATAAATTAACCATTGATGCGCAATCCGCACTTCGTAGATGTATTGAATTGTTTAGTCATACAACGCGTTTTTTTATTATAGTAGAGGATAAATACAAACTGTTGAAGCCAATTTTGTCAAGATTTTGCGAGATTTTTATTTCCGAGCCAATTATTAACGGACTAAAAACAAATTTACATAAACATGCTCTAGAAAGCTGCTTTGCGAATAACGCTGAAGAGGAAAAAAAACAACAATGGCTTAAAAGAACGATTGATAAAACGGATTTAACAAAACATAATAAATTAATGGATTTTTCAAAAAACTTATATGAAAAGGGATATAGTGCATTGGATATTATGAATTATGTAGAGTCATCTAATTTAGATGTTTTAAAAAAATATCGGATGTTATTATCTTTTAATAAAGTTAAAAAGGAATTTAGAAATGAAAAATTATTAATGGTTTTCATTTTAAATTTTATTTTTATTCGTTCTGATTTTGATTTAGAAAATATATCATTTATGTAAAGCAAATATGGACGATTATTCTATGTCAAGTTTAACAGAATCCAAAAATGAGTGGTGTGTCCGTCTAGTTAATATTTTTACTCCTGCTATAATTGCCGGACTTAAATCCATTTTCAAAGAAGCATGGATTTTATGTAAAGAAAATGACGAAGAAGATAAATATCTAATGACCTTCCAAACATTCCTAAGTCGCATCCCGAAATGGAATACAGATATTATTGAGACGGAGAGAAAACGAATTAGCGAAGTTTCTGGATGTAATTATTTGGAGGAGTTAATCACGTGTGTTCATATTATTCAATTAAAGGCGCTTTCTTGTGTTCGGGTAGGACAAAAACAAAAAAAAATAGATATAAATATTCCGTCTGTAGACGATTTCGTTCATAAAATTTACATTAATGTTGCTCGTAAGTTATATACCAATATTTATTTGTTTGAAAAAAACATTGCACCGCTTCAAATTCAAAAACATAATCGTGAATTGGAATTAATTATTAAAGAATGTGTTCTTAATACTGTCAGGGATACTGTACCCGTAGAGACTATTTTAAGAGCATACATGGACGAAACAGTAGAGCAAGACGTGGAAGTTAAAGAAGAGGAAATTCTTAGAGAGACAGACAATAAAGAAGAAAATAAAGAAGAAAATAAAGAAGTGTCTAGTGGAGAGGAATCATCGTCACCATCCTCCGCCAACGCATCTCAAACAAAAACAGAGACAGAAACAGAAAATACGCCTATCATTATAAAACACGATGCGACCAGTCCAGTCCCCGTTGTAAAAACTGAAGACGATGATAATATTTCATTCGTGATTAAAACGCCTACAATGGAGGAAACACCAAATATTGCAGCGTCAGATAGAATCGAATTTTCTGATATAGACAATGCCATTTCTACCACTGGAATAGAATCGACAATTGATGCGCCAAAAACAATTGAACGTTTAGAGCAAATATCGAATGAATCTGCGGAACGTCGCAAAGCCGAGGAGGATGACGATGACGACGATGACGACGAGGATATTGATAGGATTACTATTGGTGATTCAGTAAAGTTAGAGATTGCTGATATTAATGATTTAAATAGAACAATGACATTAAATCCTCCTGTTTTAGATGATATTGAATTTATTTCATAAATTGCGTAAATAAACAGGTTTGATTTTTCTAATTAATTTTAATAATGGATAATTCATTTATAGTGGGAGGAGCGATAGCAGTTATTTATTTAATTTTAAAAATCGTGGAAATGAGATTAATTGTTAAAGAAACAAAACCAGTAAAAGATTTAGCGAGAGATACAATTATTGTTTATCTGAGTAGTATTTTAGGAGTATTTACATTAGAGCAGTTTTCTAGTGGAGTTAGCAAGATTGCTCCCACAACCGCATTTACTGGAAATCCCGATTTTTAATTATATAAGGTTGAAACACGGTATCTGCGAGATATGACCTGAAACACGAGTTCGTTATTTATGTAAAATAAATGTAAAATAAGTGTATAATGATATTTGAACATCCGCAAAAAGTATGTATGACTTATGTAGAACATTTCAAATTATCCAGTGAGATGGCTTATGTATTGGGAATCGGAAGCATTAAAGCAATAATTCACGCAATATATCCAGACGCATTTGTTACGTCGACAACAGATACAATAAATTACATTCAAAAAAGACTCAGTGAATCAGGGTGTCGCAAATAAAATGTGCGTGTCGCAAATAACACGTGCGTGTTGTATGAATATCTACACAAATAGCATTATATGATGATTTATAACTCATATAATTCTATAATTCAATAACTACATATAAGATGGCAAATTATCAATATTTATGATTATCGCAGTTTTATTTATTTTTTTTTTAGGAACAACATAACTTTCAAAGTGTGGATTTCGCAAAACATCTATAGGTATATGTTTATGAACTGTGCGCGCAATCATTTTATATAATTTAAAATCAGGATATCTCTCCTCGCCATTATTCTTATATAGAACATTTCTTTGTTTATCGTCAAGACACCAATCTATAATAATTTTTTCTATTGGTGAAACTACATTTTTAATATCCGATATATCATCCGCAAAAAAATCAAACATGGAACATCCAAGACGACACAAATCAAAACTAAAATTTGGCTCTAGTCGCGGTTTATTTTTATTAAAATAAGGTTCAAAATTATATTGTGTCGAAGCATCGCCTTTGGAATGAAAACTATCGCTACAAATAACATTTCCTCTAAATTTATAAATAGCACGACCGAAATCGATTATTTTAAAAATACGTCCAAATGTCGGCACTTTATAATGCTTATTATCTACTTTATAATAAAGATATTGTTTTTCAGTTGGAATATACATAATATTATTAGTATGCAAATCATTATGGGTTAAACCAAATGTGTTTTGAAATGAAATAAGTATCATTAAAATTTGAATTATAATTGAACTTAATTCTTTATTACCAATATCTTGAGTGACTAAAAGATGATCCAAAGTTTTTTCGCATTTTTCTAAAGCAATAATTTGAACTGGAAATTGTGAAATATTGGCATAAGCAGTATCTTCTGTTGAAGTTGAGCAATCGCTATCATTTGTCTCACAATCGTCGCCATCATCACCATCACAATCATCATCATCATTGCCACTATCAGCGTTATCAGTGTCAGATGATCTTGATGAACAATTACTACCAGTGCTGCTCGCGCTATACATTTTTTTTATATTATTATCATTATTGGAAATATCATACTCAGTGATAAGTTCTACTACAGGTTCATTTTTATTTATTTCAATTTGATTATTTGAAAATAAAGTATCTAGTTCTGATAAATCACTTATATCTGACAGTTTTAATATATTTTCAGGCAAAGTGTCGTCGTCAAACGATAATTTTTCTTTATAATTGCGAGTATCATAATTAATTAATTCTGTGTAGAAACCTTCTTCCAAATTAAAGAGTTTATCTTTATTTTCATGAAAAAAATCAGATTTATAAATATACTCTAAATCTTCAGTTACATCTACTTTAAAGTTATTTTTCTGGACTAAATAAGAACCATAAAAATCTAATCCGTGTATAATCCCGTGTTTATGTAATAATTGACTAGTTAAATAAGTGAAAAATCCGTCTACATAAGCTGAATTATTTGGATCTCTTATTTTAGGATGACAATCGTTTGAATTATGCTTTGGAAGATTAAGCAAGTTTGCATTTGAAATATCATATTTACCTACCATATATTTAACAGGATCAAGCAGTGGACTGCACTTGAAAAATACAGGAGTTTCTTTTTTCAAATCATTACTATCTATAACTATGCTAGTGCAAATATTATTAGACTGACTATTGCTAATGCTTTCAGTTATATCGTATAACCTTAATGGATTATTAAGATTTATATTGTTATAATTTGCATCGGTTAAAGTAAAAAATTGAGAATATAATGGAATATAATTTTGCGCGCTTTTGGCATTAAGTAATGTTTCTTTTTCTAAAGAACTAAACAATTGGGAATTATCATTTTTTTTATAAGAAAAGTCCATTAGTGATGTTAAACATTAATTTAATTGTATCTAAACTAATTTATGCGGATTAAATATATTGTTTTAATATTTAGATGGTATAAGTAATGACTCTAGAATTGAAAAAATTTGATATGAAACATATTAGTTTTAAGCCAGATGAAAATAAAGGTCCTGTTGTTGTATTGATTGGTCGTCGTGATACAGGTAAAAGTTACTTAGTAAGAGATTTATTATTTCATCATCAAGATATTCCTATAGGAACTGTTATTTCTGGCACGGAAGCAGGAAATGGATTTTATAGTAGTCACGTTCCTAAATTATTTATTCACGATGAATACAATACTGCTATCATTGAAAATATTTTAAAAAGACAAAAATCTGTTCTTAAACAAGTGAAAAAAGAAATGGAACATTACAAACGTTCTACAATTGATCCTCGCACTTTTGTTATTTTAGATGATTGCTTATATGATGGTTCATGGACGAAAGATAAAATGATGCGTTTACTTTTCATGAATGGTCGTCATTGGAAAGTGATGCTAATTATTACTATGCAATATCCCCTAGGTATTCCGCCAAACTTGCGAACAAATATTGATTACGTGTTTATTTTGCGTGAGCCTTATATCGCAAATAGAAAACGTATATGGGAAAACTATGCTGGTATGTTTCCTACCTTTGAATCATTTGCTCAAGTTATGGATCAGTGTACTGAAAATTTTGAGTGTTTAGTAGTTAATAATAATGCCAAATCAAACAAATTACAAGACCAAATTTTTTGGTATAAAGCAGAGCCACACGGTCCTTTTAAATTAGGTTCTAAAGAATTTTGGGAGCTTTCCAAAGACTTGAATTCTGATGATGAAGATGACGCATATGACCCAAACTCCGGCAAAAAACGTGGTGGTCCAAAAATCAATGTTAAAAAAAGCAAATGGTAAATAAATTATATAATTTTATATGTTATTTATTTTAGACGCTACGCACTTCATCTCTTTAATCTTATCTTCAAAATTGATTTTACTGCGGAAATCATAATCGCAGTTATGTGTCTCTGATAATCTATGAGAATCGCAATGGATTTTTCCACAATAGCATGTAGACACTAATTTATTAACCAATTTTATTTTTTTATTACAACCAACCAGGTCACAAATTGATTTTGTCATTTTCCACTTATATATTTATAATACTATAAATATTTAAGTAATTTTTCATATCCTTCAATATTTTACACCCGTTAATATTTCATCCTTCAATATTTTACACCCGTTAATATTTCATCCTTCAATATTTTACTGCGTTTCATTATCTTTGTTATCAGAAATGTTAATCACTAGATTCTCCTCCGCAGTATCCTCGGGTTTATTTAGAGTTAATCCACTAAGACCGTGATCAGAATTTTTATAATCAATAACGACATCTTCGCTTTCAAATAATTCCTTTCTAATATCCGCCACCTCAATATTTCCATCTTTATTACCTACCAATCCCGACTCAAATGTGGTTACATCCTTTACGCTTACCAGATTACTATCTTTATCAATGGTTTGCGTAAGAACATTACCAGTTTCTTCTGCTTTCTTTTTATTCTCTTCCATAGCCTTCTCCTTCATTTCCTTAATACGCTTGTCAAACTCTTGTTTAGCAGCCTTTTCATTATTCTGCTTCTCATTCATCAACTGGTTCAATTCATCTTCCAAATAATCTACACGACCAGTCTTATATGCCTCAGGATGAAACGGCATCCACATACCAACAGGTCCAACATAAACATCGTGGTTGGGATCTACCTCGCGCAACATCTTACATCGCAGCTCCGCTTCCTGTTGGCTAGGATAAGAACCCCGAATTTTAATTCCGCGGGTTGACGTTTCAAAGTTATTCGCATCATTGAATTCCTTTTCCATTCGCTCTTCATTGTTGTCAATAAATGTTTTATATTCATCTTCAAGCGTAGTCGTAAACAGATTATTTTTTTCTTCAATACAAAACTCATCCAAATCTTTTGTAAGCTTATCAAAATCCAAATTATATTTGTATGATACAAAATTCAAAAACTGAGTATATTTTTGCAAAGATTTAGACATATCCCATTGTTTTAGGAATTGTTGGAAATAATAAAGTTTCTTGTCATTCAAAATCTTTTCAGGAGAGATAAATGAAATACAGCAAAATTGTTGTCCTGCTACGGCTTTATCTTCATCGAGCAAATCTACATATTTAGGATTATTTGAACCATCTAAATTTAATTTGTGAATTACACCATTTTGAGATTCATTGTTTCCTTTAGTAGTTCCGTCCATTTATAGACTTATTTAGAATTAATTTTTTAAGTTTTAACCGCATTATATATTTTTTTTTCTATATAATATCTATAAATGCTCCATATTGAAGGACTCGACCTTGGTGAACTTTTCAAGCGCGCAATCAAATATCTCGTTGAAGGTCTTATGGTTGCTCTTGCGGCCTTTGCCATCCCTAAACGCTCCCTGAACCTGGACGAGGTTTCGCTTATTGCTCTCACCGCCGCCGCCACCTTTAGCATTCTGGACACCTACGTGCCTAGCATGGGTGTATCCGCCCGCAGCGGTGCTGGTCTTGGTATTGGCGCCAACCTTGTTGGTTTCCCCCATTCGGCTTAAATTACTTTAATTACTTTAAGTTTATAATAATGATATGATTTTTTTAAATGTTTAGAAAAATATCATACAAAATATAGAATACAAAATATAGAATACAAAATATAGAACATAGATTGTTAATTATTAACTAATAAAGTAAGAAGCAAACCGCATTTTATAGTAAATAAACAAATAATATGGAGTGTATAAACTTTTTCTAGAGAGATTGATACTATAAAGATATAAAACTTCAAATAGTTGGAATAAATTCCCAATCTAGTTCCTCGCATATTTTTTTCCATATTTCATCCTGCTCGATTCTTTTCTCTCTATCTTTAAGCATGGGAAAAAAGGAAAGAAACTGACGCTGGTCTAATAATTCGCATAATTTATAAACAGTATAATAATAATTTAAAAAATTAACTCGGTCATCCGGACAATAACGCGCATAAGGTCCCTGAATATCAGTAAAAAGATTGCATAATCTCTCTTCTAATTCCGCGCTCATAATAGGCGGTTTAATTCCTAATTTATCTTTTATAAATGGGATATGCTCATAATATTTATTATATCCTAATTTCTTCAATATTTCCTTCGCCTTTTTATTTGTAATTTGATTTAATTTAATTCTCTCCTTTTTAATTTGCAACTTTATATTTTCAAAAACCTCATCTGGGATGAGAGTAGTTTCTTTTGCCTGAAATTGTGCCAAGATTTCTCTAAAATGATTGATACGTTTGTAAGCATAAAAACAAACCTCTTTAGGCGGTTCTTTATAGGAAGGCTTATCGTTCTCAACTAAATATCGAATACTTTTAGAGCAATTGTTACAAACAAGACTTCCTTCATGATCTACGGGTATTAACTCACCTTTGTTACACGTTTCGCATATATCTGTTTGCATAACAAAATTATTAATATCCAAAAATGTTTCATCAACATTTGTTAAATATTTTTGAACATTACTTCTTTCTTTTGCATTTGTATCATTCATTTCATTTTTATTAACATTAAAAAATTCATTAAGCATTGTTGTTTTATTTTTACCTTCGGAAATTTGTTTTTTATTTTCAAAATACTCAAACACATATTTAGAATTTTTTAATAAATAATTTTTTTCAGCAGATTTAATTGTTTTAATTTCATCTTTAATGATTATAAGTCTGTCTTTTATATCTAATATTTCTTCAATCGAAATATCTATTTTTTTAAGTTTTGCTTTTAGTTGTTGTTTTTCTTCTTGTAAGTTGGGCAAAACAACATCTATTTGGTAGCGAAAGTCATCACTCAATTCTTTATGTTTTTCATCTAATGTTATATTTGTTTTTTTATTAACCATTATTTTTTTTGTATTTTTCGGTTTAAAATTTGGCATTATTAATAAACTTATACATATCTCAATAATTTCATTTTTAATTTAAAATTTATTTAAATGCTTTATTTTGGGTTTAACAATAAATTATGTTTTCTATGAAATTCATAATAATGGAATCTATTCATTTATCTGTTCCACAAAATATCGAAGTCAGTCTAGTAAATTTTCAAAAGATGAATTTTATTTATAATGCCATTCAAAATGGGTGGGAAGTTAAAATAATCGATGAAAAATATATTTTCACCAAGAAACATGAAGGAAAACGCGAAGTGTTTCAAGATAGTTATCTAAAGACATTTATTGAAAAAAATATGGATATTAGTGATTTGTTGGAGTGATGATTTGTTGGAGTGATGATTTGTTGGATTGATGGTTTAGAACAATAATTTAGAATTATTTTAAATTAAAACAATAATTTAGAATAATTAATTGTATTTAGCGAAAATTTTTTTCTTTCTCTATGTTATAACAAAATGGGAGGAGGTTTAATGCAGCTTGTCGCTTATGGTGCCCAGGACGTATATCTTACGGGCAACCCTCAGATTACCTTCTGGAAGGTAACTTACCGTCGCCACACAAACTTCGCCATGGAGTCTATTGAACAGACTTTCAATGGCCAGGCCGATTTCGGTCGCCGTGTCACTTGCACGATCAGCCGTAATGGTGATCTTGCCTACCGCACCTACCTGCAGGTAACTCTGCCCGAGATTAACCAGTCGATGGCTAACACGGGCACTAGAGGTACGAATTCTTCGCCTTTGGGTGTATTCGCCCGCTGGTTGGATTTCCCCGGTGAGCAGATGATTTCTCAGGTTGAGGTTGAGATTGGTGGACAGCGCATCGATCGCCAGTATGGTGACTGGATGCACATCTGGAATCAGCTCACTCTCTCCAAGGACCAGGAGCGTGGTTACTACCGCATGGTCGGTAACACCACCCAGCTGACCTACATTACTGACCCGTCTTTCGCTGACATCGATGGTCCCTGTGACTCTGATGCCCCCCGCCAGGTATGCGCTCCTCGCAATGCCCTGCCCGAGACTACTCTGTATGTTCCCCTTCAGTTCTGGTACTGCCGCAACCCCGGACTTGCGCTGCCCCTGATTGCTCTTCAGTATCACGAGGTCCGCATCAACCTGGACATCCGTCCTATTGATGAGTGCCTGTGGGCTGTTGGCGATCTCGGTTGCTCGACTGGAAACATGAAAGTCACGACCGCCTACAACCAGTCTCTGGTTGCCGCTTCTCTGTATGTAGACTACGTCTTCCTTGATACTGATGAGCGCAGACGTATGGCCCAGAACCCCCACGAATATCTCATTGAGCAGCTTCAGTTCACTGGTGATGAATCGGTCGGTTCGTCCTCCAACAAGATCAAACTGAACTTCAACCACCCCTGCAAAGAGTTGGTTTTCGTAGTCCAGCCTGATGAGAATGTTGATTATTGCGCTGCCCTGACCTGTGACAGTCTTCTTTTCAAGACGCTCGGTGCCCAGCCCTTCAACTACACTGATGCCGTTGATGCTCTGCCCAACTCCATCATGGCCTTCGGTGGTCCCCAGTCTGTAGCTGCCAACACCCAGGCCTTCATTGGTGGTTCTGGTCTGTTCCACGATGGTGGTGCCTTCGATGTTGCTCCTTCGCAGGCCAACACTTCTTACTGGCATATGGAGGATGAGGTCGCTAACCAATACTCCTCGGCTGGTGGTGAGATCGGTTTCGGTGGTAATGGAACTGATGTGCTCGTCAACTCCGGTGTATCCGATGCTGGCACCTTCGTTATGGCCGAGTCTGCCCTCGATATGCATTGTTGGGGCGAGAACCCCGTTGTCACTGCCAAACTGCAGCTCAACGGTCAGGACCGCTTCTCGGAGCGTGAAGGTTCTTACTTCGACCTGGTGCAGCCTTACCAGCACCACACCCGCAACCCCGATACTGGTATCAACGTCTACTCGTTCGCCCTCCGCCCCGAGGAGCACCAGCCTTCGGGAACCTGCAACTTCTCGCGCATTGACAACGCTACGCTCCAGCTTGTTCTTTCCAACGCCGCTGTCTCGGGCACCAAGACCGCCAAGGTCCGCGTCTACGCCACAAACTACAACGTTCTCCGCGTCATGTCTGGCATGGGTGGACTTGCCTATTCAAATTAATTTTTCTAATATATTTAGAAATATATACCCATTACATTCAAATAACAACTTAAAGACAATTCATAATTATAATTATATAACTATGAATTCCCAAAATGAAAAGACTGAATTTACTATTCATCCACAATATGGAGCAATAGAACTTAATGTTTGGAAACCAGTATATGCTCACCGAACTTGTAAAAAATCAAAAATAAGTGAAATTATTATACAACCTAATTATGAAATTATGTTTAATGTTAATAAAGAGTTGCCATTTATAATAAGAAATAAAAAAACAAAATATTATATAAATTGTTGGTTTGAATATTATAAATTATGTCATGATAAAGTTAATATAAAATATCACCAAACCCATATAGCCCTCGCATCTGCTTTTCCAACCATCACTCCAAAATACACTATTGACCATATAAATGATGACCATACAGATAACCGTGTTACTAATTTAATGTGGATGGAACAAAGTGAAAATTCACGAAAAGGACAGAAAAAATCGGTTAAAAATAGTAATGAAAATGGTGGTCGTAAAGGTAAATATGTTATTATGAAAAAACCTGACCCAACTGATAAAAAAAATCGAGATAAATCAATAACCATAGGTTTATTTCGAAGTATTGATAAATGTGCCTCATTTATTATTGATAATGTAATTCAAAAAGATACCAAACCTCAAATAAAAACTGTTTCGGCAAAAATCCGTAGGGCAATTGAAATCCCCGCATATACAGCATATAATTATTATTATGACGCGTTTGAAATACAAATTGAAAATGAAGAGTGGAAACAACATTTAAAATATCCAGAATATCAAATTTCCACTCATGGTAGATTCAGAAATTCACATGGAATTATTGCACAACAAGTTAAAAGTCGTAATGGTGCAAAATATAAACACGTATCTATCAATAGTTCAAAACAGTATATTCATAAATTAGTATGGGAAGCTTGGTATGGCGAAATACCAGAAGGTATGGATATTATGCATGATGATGAAGCACCTTTATATGAAGATGGGTCCTATAGAAATTGGTTATGTGATCTTTCAATTGGAACACGAAGTGAAAATATACAGTCATTTCATAAAAATAAATCAATAGATGCAGATACAGATACAGATGCCACAACCGAAAATAAAACCGCAGAAAAAATTCCTGAAACAAACATCTTTTTACAAGAAAGAGTATTTCCTAATAATCCACTTGGCGATTTAATGCGAAATGTTCCATTTGGTATTCAATATGTTAAAAAAACAAAAAACCGCGGAAGTAAATACTTGATGAGTCGTTTATATTCAAAAAAAAAGTGTGATATAGGTTCTACTGGAAAAGCAAAGATTTCAGACGAAGAGAAATTTCTTGAAGTTTTAAAATTATATCAGGAAAATTGTATGGAGGAAAAACAAGATAAGACCTATATGAACATTTGTATTGATGATTATAAACAATATATACCAAAAGAATAGATTCAAAAAACCTTAGAAAAATTACCTTGCGAATAATGATATATTAAAAAACTTAATAAACCAAAAATAACATCTACAAATAAATATGTCCACGCACCTGTGTTTTTATTAATGGCATTATATGCGAATAACGCATATAACAATCCGTGTATAGGTCTTAAATTATTCCACCAAATATTTTTGCCAAATACTTCTGCTCCCGTTGACCTAGAACCAGTTAAATAAATGTAAATAAATCCAAATGCTGGTAAAATAGACAAATAGCCTAGATAAGGTAAGTATTTTACAGAGATTACTCTTGCTATATGAACAAATAATAAACGAGTTCCAATACAACATATTAAAAACAACAAAAATCTTTTTTGTAATTCATTCATTATTGTTTGATTATAGTATAATACAATATAAATATTTTTATTTATCCTTACAATCATAATCCACCATTTCTTTTACTAACTCATTGAATGAATACTCTGGGTTCCATCCCAATTCAGTTCGTGCTTTTGTAGAATCGCCTAGCAATTCCTCTACTTCTGCTGGTCTATAATATTTTTCATTAATAAAAATAATTTCTCTCCCTGTGTTGGCGTCGTAACCGATTTCATCAAGCCCACTACCCTTCCATAAAATGTTTATTCCTCTTAAAGAAAATACTTTTTCTATGAATTCTCTTACGCTATGATACTCATTCATGGATAAAATATAATCATTTGGTATATCGCATTGAAGCATTCTCCACATACCTTCCACATAATCTTTTGCATGTCCCCAATCTCTTTTTGTGTCAATATTTCCCATAACAAGTGTTGCTTTATCATCGTTTAATATATGTTGTAATCCTTGTGTTATTTTACGAGTGACAAAAGTTTCTCCTCGTCGCGGACTTTCGTGATTGAATAGTATTCCATTACAAGCAAACATATTATATGATTCTCTATAGTTTTTTGTAATCCAATAAGAATATAACTTAGCAACACCATATGGAGACCTCGGATAAAATGGCGTTGTTTCTTTTTGTGGAACTTCTTGAACTAGTCCAAATAATTCGGAAGTTGATGCTTGATAAAAACGACACTTATCAGATATACCACTGTTGCGTATTGCTTCTAACAATCGAAGGACTCCAAGACCATCAGTATCTGCGGTATATTCAGGCATTTCAAATGATACTTTAACATGACTCATTGCTGCTAAATTATATATTTCTAATCTCTCAAAATCTGAATATGTCTTCTCAATCAGATATAAAATATTTAATAAATTAGAACTATCTGTTAAATCGCCATATTTAAGGATAAGATTCTCATGATTGTAAATGTGTGCAATTCTTTGTGTGTTAATATTTGAACATCTTCGAATAATACCCCATACTTTATAATTTTTTTCTAACAATAATTCTGCCAAATACGAACCATCTTGTCCAGTTATACCAGTAATGAGAGCAATTTTCATTATATATACAATTTAAAGTAAAAATATATTTAACTTAATTTATATGAATAAAGATATAAAAAATATGATTAATATTAATTATATACAATGGTAAAAATAGAGGAAGATATTAAACTGGATTTTTCAGATGTTTTAATTAAACCAAAAAGAACAACATTAACATCTAGGAGTGAGGTTAGTCTTACAAGAAAATTTACTTCATTACATTCAAAGAGAGTTTGGGAAGGTGTTCCTATTATGATTGCGAATATGGATTCTGTAGCTACTTTTTCAATGGTTGACTCAGCAAGAAAACATAAAATTATTACGGCAGTTCACAAGCATTATTCGGTCGAGGAATGGCAATCTTGGTATAATTCTCCATACTTATCCAGAGTAGATTTCAACTATGTTGCTGTTTCTAGTGGTATATCTGATGCGGATTTCAGTAAAACCAAGGCTATTTTCGCCGCATGTCCTGATTTATTTATGTTGGTTATTGACGTAGCCAATGGTTACATGGAAACATTTATAAATGCGGTTAAAAATTTTAGAAAGGAATTTCCTGATAAAATCATATTTGCGGGTAATGTTTGCACCAGCGAGATGACCGAGGCACTTATTCTTTCTGGCGCAGATGCTGTTAAAATTGGTATTGGTTCAGGAGCAGTATGTACTACGCGAAAACAGACTGGTATTGGCATGCCTCAATTATCTGCTGTTTTAGAGTGTGCCGATGCTGCGCACGGATTAGGTGGGCTTATAGTATCTGATGGTGGAATACAGGTTCCTGGTGATTTTGCAAAGGCGTTTGGAGGCGGTGCTGATTTTGTAATGGCAGGTGGCATGTTTTCTGGAACGGATGAGTGCAATGGCGATATAATTGAGGAAAATGGAAAGAAATATAAAATATTTTATGGGATGAGTTCAAAGGAAGCAATGGCGAAATATTCTGGTGGAATTCAATCGCACGCATATCGCTCGTCTGAGGGAAAATGTGTCAAGGTTCCATACAAGGGTTCAGTTAATAATATAATTATGGACTTCAACGGAGGACTAAGATCGGCGTGTTCTTATGTAGGAGCAGCAAAATTAAAAGAGTTGTCAAAACGAACTACATTTATTAAAGTTTCAAGACAATTAAATAATATTTTTCAATAAATAATATTTTTCATTAAATAATATGATTATATTATAGATATGAGTTTCTCTCCATTTAATATAAAAAATTGGTTAAAACACGAAGAAAAATGGTGTAACCTAATGGGATATTTCAATCCATACTTGGACCCATTTAAATATCATTTAACAAACAAAGTTCCTGTTTATGATAAGCACGCATACAATAAATATCCTAATCATAACTTTGTATATGATAAATTATGGGTTGCAAAAAGCCAAAATATAAATTCGGGTAAATTAGAAGAATTAAAAGGCGAAGAAAATTCAATTACTTATCCTATTTTTATCAAGCCGCGGTGGGGACATTTAAGTGCAACCTCCAAAAACTGTTTTAAAATCAAGACGGCGAATGAACTAAAAAAATACTCCGCCTTTAAAAATATGATGTGGTCTGATTTTATTGATGGAACGGAAGGTATGACAGATTATATAGTATTGAACGGCAATATCGTGCATCAAATAACATATGTTTATTCTGACAAGCAAAATGGTTTTACGGAAGAGTGGAAATTAATCTCTCCACAATCAAAGCCACCAACCAATATAACAGAGTGGGTAAAAGAACATATGCGAAGCTTCACTGGGATAGTCAACATGCAATATAGAAATGACAAAATTATAGAAGTTAGTCTTCGCTTTGCGCGAGGTGGAGCATACATTATAAACACCGATAATAAAGCATTATTGGAAAATATTCATAATGTTGTGGCCAAGAATTTCTGGGATTTCTCTCTACAAAATGAAATTAATTTCAAACCATATTATTCTTTAAAGTGTTTTACAACAATTCCTATTATCTATATATTCCCTCAACATGTGCTTGATTTATTGGTAAGAAGTCAAACCACGCATAAGTTTTATGAGTATTATTTTGAACCTGCTGGAAAAGAAGGCACGGTTTTCCTCCAATTTATGCACGATGATTTAAAAAAAGGATTGGCTGCAAAACGCCGTATTGAATTTATTTTTAATATGGCGCAAATCATTATGGCCGTGTTAATAATCGCCGCACTCGTGGTTCCTTTTTTTAAGTGGAAATATAAATACGTATTTTCTCTCGCTGTTTTAGGATTATTTTTAACCCGATATTTAAATCCTATTGTGGCAAATTATAATCTTTATAAGGCGCAAAAACAGTCTATATTTGGTGATGGACCCACGAATGATCCAAACGAAGAAGTTGAAACATTTGACCCAATAACCGGTATTTAGATAAAAGTATTTTATTTTTTTTCTTCAATGGTGTAAAATAAAATATTGCTATTTATTATAAATGGCTCCAGCTGTTAGGGAAGTAAGACTAACATCTCAATCAACGGAGAAGTTAGAAAACAAATTAAATGAACTTTTTGACGCCCGCGGTGACACGTTACGAAAACTGATGGATGTGCGTGAGAAACAGCCGGTCGAAGAGGATGAAAAGATTAGGGAAGAACTAGGTAAGATAGAAGAGAAAATGAGCATCATAAGTACGATATTAAAGGAGCGAGAGAGAGAGAGAGAGAACCAACAAGGCGGAAAACGCACGCGTAAAAATAAGAAATCACACAAAAAACGCACACACAAAAAACGCACAAAACGCACGCGTCATACTCGCAAACACTAATTTACTTAATTAATTTAATTTTATGTACAATAAAATATTGCTATTTATTATAAATGGCAAGAAGATCTGCTCCAAAACAGATGACCACAAAGCAACTATTGGAAACAGCACCTTCAACTATAGTATTAGATGCGCCTAGTGTTAAACTTATTGAATTATTACATTTACAAAGAAAGAAAAAAAAAATTAATGAAAAATTATTTAAATATACACAAGCTGGAATTAATACTCTATTATGTGAAAATTATCAAACATTAAATAACCAACTTGAGGAAATTAATGCCGAAATAGAAACAAAAAAAGGCGGCAAACGCTCGCGTAAAAATAAGAAATCACACAAAAAACGCGCACACACAAAACGCACACACGCAAAACGCGCACACAAAAAACGCGCGCGTCATACTCGCAAACACTAATTTACTTAATTAATTTAATTTTATTAAATATTAAAAAATATATAATAAAATTCATTATAAATGTCTACGCCAACCGACGAAGAAATTTTAAAGGTTAAGACGAATTTACGTAATTTGATTGATTTCAACAATCAATTATACGTAGAGGGTAATACAAAGTTAATCAATGCTTATGCTTTGCTATCACTATCAGATAACAAGGATTTAGGACTACAAGTTGGACTCAATTTGCTATGTGGAGCATTTTGGGCTTTAGGAGGTCCGCTTGATGCGGTAGGGGCGATTGCCGCCAACTTTGCGTGCGGTGTTGTAGGAAATTATGCAGTATCTACACCGCCCTCATTGAACGCGCAATTTAGTTCTTTATTAACGAGATTCCAGAAAACATCCGAACAATTAGATACTGATTTAGAAATATTTTATGATAATCCTATCGCGTATTGGAATATTGAATACTCCTCAACGGTTTATAATCCATTTGGGTCATATCCATCCTCTGGAAAATTATCAGATTTGGCAACAATTGACTTTCCTGCGAAAGTAGATACGAAATTCACGGAATACATAAGTACCGCGCAATATGCTTTAGACCAGGAAACATGGGCGCAATTATTACAGAATTTCGTAATTACGCAATATTGCCCGTCTATTATATATAAGTGTAAATATTATACAGAAAGTGAAATGGAGCAAGACGCCGCAGGTTTTTATGAAGTTCATCCATCATATTGGAATAATTGGGTATATCATCATGAAACTAATAGAAAAAGAGATGATAAATCTTATTATGAACAATGGCAAAATAATATAGGCACAGGTGCTTCGTCATTTTCTGATGGTCATTTAAATGATGATGCGTGTAAATATATGTTTATTGACTCCTATGATAATGTAATTATTAATCCGGATGGATTATTTCATAGAAATTTTGTTTTTAATTCGCTCAAAAATATAAAACACACTACTCATACTTATTATCATTCACCAAATTAAAATATATATTTAATATAATGGATATAAGCATGCTTGAAGAGTATCATAATTGTTCGGATGAAAGTGTAGTTAAAGAGGATGAAGATAAATGCCAACAAGAATTTTTTAAACAATTTTTAGAATCAAATTTTGAATTAATTAAGAGTGAATTAATTAAGAATAAAAAAGATTTGAAACTCAATAAAACCATGTATGAAGAAAGTATAGCTCAAGCAAATGGAGCACTTCAGGTATATGAAGAAAAACAGGTGGAAGCTGGAAATGAGTTCCCTGAGCTTTCTGTATTAGAAGCAAATGACAAATTGGAATCAATATTTAACAAAATAAGTAGTAGTAAGCAACAAGGAGGCAAAAAGCGCACCAAGAAAAGCAAAAAACACACAACAAAGAAAAGCAAGAAGCGCACAACAAAGAAAAGCAAGAAGCACACAACAAAGAAAAGCAAGAAGCACACCAAGAAAAGCAAAAAGCGCACCACAAAGAAACACAAATAAATATTATTTTTAATTTTATATAATATTTATTCAGTAATTTGTTTTACTTTTGATTAGTTACAATATAACAATTTAATTGTTCATAATTCACTGTTGATGGCATGAAGGTTGGATTTTCATAATCATCCCATATTCCATTATTGGCAACATCAAACCGGTAAATTCCGCGATAAATAGCACCAAGAAAAATTCTTTCTATATCATTAGAAATCCACCTGTTAGCATTATTTAGATGTAAACCCAATCTACCTGGACCCATATGATTCAAAAGGTCATCCATAATACTCTGAAAATCATCATAGTTTAACGTCCCAGTTGTATCTGTCAAACATATTTCTTTAATATCACGAAATTTACAATATCTCAAAACCTCATCAACAATTTTTTCGTTTTTAATATATTTATTTGAAACAGGACATTTATTAACACAAGAAACATTCAGTTTAACAGATCGGAAATTATGATGGCGGCTTAAAGCACGCTCTATATTTTCATATGTTGTATCCAAGTCCATGTTATATTTTCCCATTTGATATTTATTAGATACCGAGGTATCCAGCGAAATATTACGGACATGTTTTTTATTAGCGGCTTCTATAAAATTAGTTATAGGAGGCAATCGCAAATAATAATTAGAATTGCGAACACCGTCTGCGTAGTTATATAGTTCAAGAGAATCTTTCATTTTAGATGAATTATTCATATCTACCTCATCAATCTCCATTGAAGAAGGTTTATATGTATTAAACACATTGTTTAAAATCATCTGTTTTTGTTTAAGCGAATAAACATTTCCGGTAGATTTAAGTCTATCAGTAATAGACACATCAAAAAATCTCAAATAAGGTATGATAGAACGATTCATTGTATATAAAAAATAAAGATTCTTATTACTAATATAGTAGAGGACTTTTTACTTAAATCTTTTTATAATATATTATAAATAATGAATATATTATAGATAATGAATATACCATAGATAATGAATATACCATATAGACTAATTGGTGAACAGACGATTCATATTACGAACTTCGGGTTTATTTTCATCATTTTGGAATAATTTTTTAATTAAATCATTCTCTCTAAAACGAATAGTATAATCATGTTGAAGCTGAGTTCTTCCCACCCGACCCATTGCTTGTATACATTTCTCCTGGCTCATTAAACCCAAATCCTTGCTAATATAACCATGGCAAAATTGATAATTGGTTCCATAAACATAATCAGACGAGGCAATAATCATATATAATTTTTGTGACTGGGCCAAGTTTTTCATAACTTCAGTATACCTAATACTATTATGTTGTGTAAATACACCAATTCCCAACATAAGCAGCAACTTCCAACTATCATCAATATCATCTATTAACATGATTTTTTCCACAGTATGTTCTGAAATATCACTAGTAAATGCGCTGCGATAAATACTCTTGCGTTCCGCGTCATCATTATTAAACCTATTAATATGCTCCTTTGAATTAGGAATAAATCCTGAATTCATAGAAACATTTTTTATACAAGATTTCATTTCCTGAATACGTTTAGCTAGGCGGCGTATTTCTGGATCACCCCGGTCTTCATTGCTTATTTTCCGTTCTTTTTCTTCATCTTTCTTTTGTAAATCCTCTAATGTTTTCTCCATTACATTTATTTTCTCATTAATACCATCATTAAATTTTATCGCAGACATGATGTTTTTTATCACTTCGGGAGGAATATTCGCGCTTTGCAGACAAAACTTGGCGATTTTTTCAGTGTCATCCGCTAAGAATATGGTAGGTCCATCTGTCAATGTATACGCGTCTTTGGTAACTACGTGTATATTAGATAACTGTCTTTGTTTTCTTGTTTCAGCCATATGTTGATAAATCGCCTCCCATTTTTCAGGGTTTAAATTTTGTAGAATGGAGAGATAATATTTTTTAATGTTAATCATAGTTACAGATTCAATCAATGGGAAATTTCTTTCAATGCTGCATTTTTTTACCGAAACAAATTCATCAAAATTATCGTTAATATATTTAATAAAGCGGATTGCCTCTTCCAAATCAATATATCTCAAAAGCGTCTTATATTTTTCGCAATGAACCGCGGTTTCTTTTATTTGTTTGTAATCTTTAAAAAGATAGTGAGGCATCTCCACGTAGCCTTCTTTATTAATTATGGGAATAGTCTTTTTACAATCATAGCTTACGATACTATGAATATCCGCATCTTGAAAATTGCCACGGAAATCCTGGATTGTTTCAACAATTTCATTGCTGTGGGGGAGCGTTGCCGAAGAAAGAACCACATTTGGAATGAGATTTTTATTCCAGTTTTCTTTTATGATATCATGAAATTCGTGTGTTTCATAGTCCATAGTAATGGTCGGCTCATCCCAATAAAGAATAATTTCTTCCTTAGCATTAAAAGCCAACATATAATACATGGCGTGAATATAAGATTTAATATCACAAATCATGATTTCTACTTTATCTCCAACAGAATTATCGACTTTGCCTATTCCGCCCGACCTTTTGTTTTTGGTATAGTCTTTGGCCGAATAATAATGGAGACGAATGTCTTCCGCACCATTACAACCAAAAGCAAACGCAACTTTTTTCCCTGATGAAATACACGATTTGGCCAATGCGAGCCCCACGTGTCTTGCGGCACAAACAAATATAATACGGTTATTTTCCGAAAGTCCAAGAGGTGACAAGGTTTTGCCAGTTCCCGTGGGCGCAATATAAAGCACCAGTTTTGGTGTTGGTTTCTTACAAATAGTAAATAACTGTTTTTGATGGTCATAAAGTTCAATGTTTGCATACCGCAAAAGATCCATATTTTTTTCTATAATATCTTTACCGTCTTCTACAAGTTTGGTTATATCAACTTCGTCTTCCATACTATTAATGATTGTTTTTATAAATGTTTGTAGAGTTTTATTAAATAATTCTACATCATAATCTATTAGAATTCTAATTGTATAATAATACCTAAGCCATTTTTTAGAATTTTGCGAATGATATTTAAACATCTTGTCCAACAAATCCAAAATAATATATTCAAATAATTGTTGTTTATGAGAATCTAAATTTTTATCTGTATTTGAGAACCTAATTAAATCGGCTTTTTTCATTGTTTTTTTAATTTCTTTATACACCGTTTTAAATGTCAAATTATATTTATCTGTTATAGTTTTAATTACTGGTTGCAAATATTGAGTAAATACATATTGATCAATTGATGTTGATTGGGATATTTTCAGATATTTTAGAAGAGATAAAGTGCTATTATGTTTAATATTAACATTATGATAACCCTGTTTAATAAGAGTAAGAATACCTTGTTCTTCTTTTGAAATAGGAATTTCAATGCTATCCCATTCACTTTTAGTAAGTTTTTTTTGTTGAAGGTCCATTATGAATGTAACTTATAGATGTAATTATTATATCATAATTTATTATTATATCAATTTTATTAAATAATAAATTGAAATTTATAAATAGAAAATGATATAATGAAATATCACATAATATAAACAACATGGGACAACCAAAAATCATTTCTATTGAAGGAAATATCGGCTCAGGCAAATCTACGCTGGTGGAACATCTCAAATCTAAATTTGAGAGATATAATAAAACCGTGTATTTCTTAGATGAGCCAGTAGAAATGTGGGAGTCAATAAAAGATGCCGAAGGTAACTCAATGATTACAAAATATTACAATGATCAAAAAAAATATGCGTTTTCATTTCAAATGATGGCATATATTTCGCGTTTATCCTTACTTAAAAAAGCACTAAAAAATAATTATGATATTATTATTACAGAAAGAAGTGTATACACGGATAAAGAAGTATTCGCAAAAATGCTGCACAATGATAAAAAAATAGAAGATGTTGAATATTCTATTTATTTGAAATGGTTTCATGAATTTTTGGAAGAATTGCCACCAATTTCATTAATTTATGTAAAAACTGCCCCACATGTAGCATTTGATAGAGTTAAAATCCGCTCAAGAAAAGGAGAACATATTCCACTTGAATATCTTGAGAATTGCCATAATTATCATGAAACATGGTTAAATGGTATTCCATCAAGTCAAAAAATGTTAGTTTTAGATGCAAATTATGATATTAAAACCAATCCACATGTTCTTTCAGATTGGGTTGAAAAAATAGAATGTTTTATCAATTGTGATAAGAACATCTAAGGGTATAAACTATAACAAACATAATTTATTATCTAAATCTAACTCGTTGCCGCTTGATAACATAGGGATTTGTGTATATTTAGATTTTTTTAATAAGCTGCGCATATTCACAATTAAATCTCTCCAGCATATCGATGAATTCTCTTTAATTGCTTTTAAAAAAGACCAGGTCATCGCTCCTTGAAAGTTACTACTGATATATGCGTCTGCGCTCGTTTGTTTATCCATACAACCGCTTATCATAATAACATTACCTATTGTATTATAATTTCCCTGATTATTGGAAATTGTATTATCTGAATCATTATTAGAGTATTGGTATCGTAAATCTAGGATAGAACCACTATGGCAACAATCTATCAGTGCGAAAAGAGTGACATCTTTGTTAAGATGTGTTTGAATAATAGACTTAATCTCATCATCGGAAATACAATCCATATCAAGCGGAACAAGCATTTCATCTCTGCCATCCTTTTCATCTCCACTTGTATCAATTGTATTTGTTCCGTGTCCACTAAATGAAAAAAATAGAATATCTCCTGGATTGTTATTACTTAAAAGATTTTTTAAACCTTCTACAATGTTATTTTTTGTAGGCTTAACTTCTGTTTTATCAGTCATAGTAGTAATGTCTTCAAACAAATATTTTTTAGAAAGCCTGTCCCTTATATTATTAACATCATTAATACATCCATTTAATTTATGTTGAGTACCTGTATAATTACACCCGATCAATAAGGCTTTTTTGTTTAAATTAAATGTCACAATAGGCACAGGTGCTTGCTCTTGCTCTTCTACCACAGGCGCTTCTTCTACCACAGGCACAGATGCTTGCGCTTGCACTTGCTCTTCTTCTTCTTCTTGAGTGCTAAATAATTCCATAAATTGTTCATGTTCTTGTTTAGCATTTAAAATATCAGCATCATATTTTCCTTTAATATCATTATATTGATTTTTAAAATAGTTTCTTACCTGATTGATATAATACATTTTTTGTTGATGAGGAATATTAGCATTTAATATCATGTTTCTTTGATTATTACAATATTCTATTAGCTTATTATAACTGTTGTCAAACATATTTTTCAGTTGACTTAACCTAATGTTTAAAATCGAGAGAAAATCTGGATCTTCACTCATTATAATATATGTAAAATATTATATCTTTATAAAATTGAACAAATTAAACTTATATGTAAATAATATAAATGTCGAAGATGTCTGGCACCTACATAACAAATATAAATTATACCTTGATGTTTGATGGTGGCAGTAGAGGAAATCCCGGAATTTGTGGCTGTGGATTTGTTATTTATATGAATAATAATATAATAGCTGAAGATTACTGTGTAGTTTCAGAAAATAATACAAATAATTATGCTGAATATATGGCATTAATTTTAGGATTAATTAAAGCAAATGAGTTGGGTATAACTAATTTATTAATAAAAGGGGATTCTAAATTAGTTATTAATCAGGTTACTGGTAAATTCAATGTTAAATCAGATAATTTAATTAATTTATATATGGAAGTAAAAAAACTTCTTATGAATTTTAATTATGTTGCGTTTGAGCATATTAAACGAAATCTAAATAAAGTCGCAGACTCGCTAGCAAACAAAGCAATGGATTTATATGTGAATGATACGGACAATATTACCGATAAATAAAATTCAGTTATCAATTAGTTAACATTAATTGATTTCCTATTATTCGCTTGCCTTTGTATTTTAATATATCTAGTTCTTTTTTTGAAGTTTGAAATACATCGTCGCCATAAATATCCTGGAGTAGTAACCATTCAAATAATCCACCTGGATAAACATATACATTTGACAACCCTAATCTTAATAATTGATTATACTTATTAACGATTGTTTCATCGCTCGCGTTTATTCCATAAATAACAACGGTAATATCTTTATTACTACTTAAACTATTATTAAGTATTTCAATTTCATTATTAATATCAACTGTGTTTTTTATAAGACACGCCTGCGTATCAGCGGGCAAAGTATTAATTATAATAATATTTTCGCTATTTATTGCATTTTGCATATCTTCAAAATTTATTTTTTTTACAGATACGGTATTGCCCATTATATATTTATGTTTTACTAGTTTAACTCTATTTAGTTTTTTATACAAATTTTTAATCGAATTTTTAATCGAATTTTTAATCGAATTTTTAATCGAATTTTTAATCGAATTTAACAACTATTTCCACATTTTCTTTAAGAATTGATTTAGTAGCAGACATAGATAATTCCTCCCTCTTTTTCCGCGTTTTTTGCGCAGGAGATGAAATAACATTTTTACGTTTAGATGTGCTATTTCTATTATTCATATCTTTTTCAATAGCATTGTAATTTTTTTCTATGTATCCAACCACTTCATTTTCAAGCGCCCATTTGAAAAAATTAAGCTGTCCTATAGTTGTCTGAATAGATTTATCATTTTTATACGGGACTACAATGCGGTCCCATCTACAAAAAGGGTCAAACCTTTTTTTAGAATAGGCACGAAGTTTCAGCTTATAATCTACATAAACTTTAAATCTTCTTTTATCACAGAGAGAATATACCGTATAATATTTTTTAGCATAATTCGTAGCAAACCAATCGACTAAACGGAGAGAAATTTTAGATTCACCATTAATAATCTGCAACATTTTATCAATATTATTATCTTGTTTATAAAATTTCATTAAATTATTCAACAGTAGACTGTTTTGACTAGTATACGCAGACATTATTAAATATAATCATTTGTATCAGTTTAAATCATTATAATGATTAAATAAGTTTTTTATAAAATTGATATTACACCTTTGCGCATTTTAAATGCGCATGGTAACGTTACCTCCATCACTCATTTAACGCCGGCTAGTCGGCGTTTTAAATGTACGAAGGTGTAAATCTTCAAGTGTATGTAATTATATATAATAACCGCAATCATGGAATCACATAAAAATACTACATTTATCAGCAAAGAAGAAAAAGAAAAAGAAGACAAAATTAAACAAGATCTTTCTAATAAAGTAAATAACGAGGCAATTCAAATTATTAAAAATGAGACAGATATAAATAATGCGGTGGACGCTCTAAATAAACAAATAAATAATGGAAGTAAAGAATTTAGTTTAAAAGTTGGAAGATCAATGACATATGCAGAGATGCGACAAATGTGGGGATAAATTATTACTACTAATTAGATGATTTTGGAGTTAAAAAATTTCGCTGAACTTCCAAATCATTTAAATAATTGTTTGACGTATGAAAAGGATTTTGACCCACTTGTCCTACCAGTTCTCTATCATTCAATTTATTATTTGCCTGTTCACGTTTGTTGCTTGACATTCTGAGTTCACCAATATTTATATCTAGGTCGGTCATAGTTACTGGCTCGGTTTTTTCTGGCGCGGTTTTTTCTGGTGCGGATTTCTTATATGATTTTTCTGGTTTTTCTCCATAAGTCCATATTTGTTCTTCCATTTTATATGTATATAAGAGTTTTTTGTATATAATATACCTTATATATCTTAATTTGTTTTCATTATTTTTAATTGTTTAGTGAATTTAAATTTGTCTATATCGGTTACTCGCCTATCTAAATTACATTTTAAACATGCTATAACAGTATTATCTTTGCTATGACATTTATCATTATCAATCCTATCCAATGTCCATTGTTTCGGTTCTCTCGATATAATAAATATTATTTTCACTTTACAACTACAATAATAACATTTTAATTGTGATGCAACTAATTTCTCAATAACCTCTTCTGTTTTAATAAGCAAGTCTTGGTCGTAAATATTTTTTTTTATATCCTGAGATTTATAACTGGCTATCTTTTTATTTAATTCGCGAGAGACTAATAATTCGTTTGCAAAATGTTCCTCTAGATATAATTTATTTATCATTTTAATTTCATCTTCATATAAAAAATCTCGGTCATTTATGACATTTATATTATTCATCATACACTCTCTAATAGCACTTTTAGTATTATTTATTTTATCTATATTATGTTTGCCTGATATTGTTATTTTTTTCATTATATAAATAAGTGTTATTAAAAAGAGTTAAACTCTTTATTGTAATATAATATAAGAATGACCAGCGATACTGAAAAAATTGAAAGTATAAAATACAAGAATATGTTTTTAAGTAATAATAACACAAGTCATATTAATTCAGATACCGCTGGCATTGATAAATTTTTGGAAAGTGAGTGCAAAGCGAGCAAAACGGAACCTTGGAGTAAATTAAATAAAACTATTAAAATTGTGAAAATTAATAGTTATATAGAAACTTTGGTCGATGAAAATAATCTCTCTGGTGAAGAAATATCAGAGTTGAAAGAATATATGTTAAATTGTTTAGATAAAAAGAAACTTCAGCATGTTAAAGATGTTGTATATGATAAAACTACTGGAAGCATAAAAAATATTCCGTGTCTTGTATTTAATAAGACATCTCGTAAATTCACGTTAAAAAGAAGTGAAAAGCGCGTTTCAACTTTAAAATCGCTTGGTCCAGGCAAAACTCGTAAAAACGCAAAGGATAAAACTAATAAACAAGATACAAATATTAAAAGCTAAGTAACAATATAATATAATATAATATAATGTTACTCGAAGAATGCCAAAATAAAATTATTCAATTAGAAAATATTATAGAAAGTTTCGATTTACCCCATTGTTTCAATGAAAGTGAAATTTTAGAATTAACAGAAACCGCTGCCTCATTAATAAATGAATTAATTAATAGTAATCCTATGATTTATATTGAACCAACATTTCATGAAACTATTATTGCGCAGGTAAGTGATTTGCTAGAGAAACAGCTTACTACATTATATGATTTTGATATTAGATGCGATGTAGAAGAAATAGTCTCAAAAGGAATATCTTTGTATTATGGCAATATCTCTCCAAAAAGATCTTATAAAAACAGTTTTGTTAGAAAAAAATGTAATTATGATAAATTAAAACCTCAAATTAAATATCTACAAAATGTGCCACAACCCGAGCAACGCACTACAGAATGGTATAATTTCAGGCATAGTGTTTTAACAGCAAGCAGTATTTGGAAGGCGTTTATAAGTAAAAGCACCAGAAATCAACTTATATATGACAAATGCTCTCCAATAGATGTTGATAAATATAAAAGATTTTCAACTGCGTCTCCGATGCATTGGGGTCAAAAATATGAACCAGTATCCATTGAATGGTATGAGCAAGAATACAAAACAAAAGTAAGTGATTTTGGATGTATTCCACACAAAACCATTAGTTTTCTTGCGGCGTCTCCAGACGGAATTAATACTTCTTTGAAATCAGAGAGATATGGACGAATGTTGGAAGTAAAAAATATTGTTAATCGTGATATAACAGGCATTCCAAAAATGGAATATTGGATTCAAATGCAAGTGCAAATGGAAGTTTGTGAATTAAACGAGTGCGACTTTCTAGAAACGCGTTTTAAAGAATATGAAAACAAAGAAGAATTTGAGGCGGATTGTTGTAGCGATGATAATAATGTTTATAGTAAAACAAAAGACGATAAATATAAAGGAATTATAATGTATTTTATTAAAGACGGAGCCCCGCATTATGAATACGCTCCACTGGGTATTAATAAATCAAACTTTGAAGAATGGGAAAGTGAAATAATGGATAAATATAAAGATTTGACTTGGATAAAAAATATATATTGGCGATTAGATGAGATAAGTTGTGTTCTTGTTTTGCGGAATAAACTGTGGTTCAAATCAGCAGAGCCTATTTTACGAGAACTTTGGAATATAATTGAAAATGAGAAAATAACTGGGTGTAATCATAGAGCACCAAAACGCAATATAAAAAATACTAATGTAAATACAAATACTAATACAAATACAAATACAACTTCACCCGGTCCAGAAAGAAGTTCAAAATGCCTTATTAACATTGATAACCTGCTAAATAATAATGAAGAATCAAAAAACAATATTATTATTTCAAACCAATCCCACAATAATAATAATGGAAAAGATGTAGTATTTAATATTAATACCGAAATATTATCCGAAACTAAATTAGATAGTTAATTGCATGTTTCTAACTCGGAATCAAAGAAATTTACTCTCACGCCAGTATCCCATTCTGGAGCAACTGGGCTGTCGGGAATATTAGGCTCTGTATTTGTATATAAATTTCCGCAGAAATCAGGAGCACTACATAATCCATTTGTAGGCCTGCGCCAGTAGCGGATGTTATTATTAATACACGAATGTGCTGAAAAAACCGGGTCATTTACATAATTTTGTTCGGCTCCATTCGTCGAAACACCTGGGTTTTGTGAAACATTATAATTTTCATACAACAGTGGTTTATCAACGGATACAGGGTATTTGCCTGGCTGTTCAAATCCTTCCATTGTTGATTTAGCATACACAGATAAACATATTAATCCTATTGAAATAATTATGATAAGTATAATAATCATACCAACATGAAGATTATTTTTTTTAACCATCTTTTATAATTAAAACATATATTTTAATTTATTGAATTTTCAAAATATCAAAATATCAAAATATCAAAATATCAAAATATCAAAATATCAAAATAACAAAATAAATCCATTTAAATTTATAACTATTCATTATACAAATAATATGGATAGTTCTGAACAAGAACTAACGGTTATTAAGCGGAATGGAATACACGAAAATGTTTCATTTGATAAGATTCTTAAACGTGTGAGAAAATTAGGAAATGAAACAACTCCTCCATTAAAAATTAATTATGGCCAGTTGGTAATGAAAGTTATTGACCAATTATATCCAGAGATTAAAACACATATCATAGATGAATTAACAGCTGAACAATGTGCGTCTATGTGTACTAAACATCCGGATTATGGAGAATTAGCGAGCAGAATTATCGTTTCAAATAATCATAAAAATACATCATCATCATTTTCGGAAACGATGGACACGCTATATCAATTTAAAGACATACATAATAAACGCAGTTCTTTAATTCATGAAGACTTGTGGAAAATTAGTCAAAAATATAAAGATGAAATTGAAAAAGAAATAGATTACAACCGAGATTATTTTATAGATTATTTTGGATTTAAAACATTAGAGCGCGCATACCTAATGAAAATAGATAAGAAAATCATTGAGCGGCCGCAACATATGTGGATGCGCGTGGCTATTGGTATACACGGCGATGATTTAAAATCCGCGTTTGAAACATATTTTTTGATGTCCAATAAGTTTTTTACCCATGCTACTCCAACTCTTTTTAATGCCGGAACTCCTCGCCCACAATTAAGTTCTTGTTATTTAATTGGAATGGAAGATGACAGTATTGATGGCATATATAATACTCTTAAAGAATGCGCAAAAATATCCAAATGGGCTGGTGGTATTGGTCTTCATATACATAATGTTCGGGCAACGGGCTCACATATCAGAGGAACAAATGGAAATTCAAATGGAATCGTTCCAATGCTTTCAGTTTTTAATGAGACGGCCAGATATGTTGATCAGGGAGGTGGAAAAAGAAATGGAAGTTTCGCTATTTATATAGAGCCATGGCACGCGGATATTCAGGATTTCTTGGACCTTAAATTAAATCATGGTGACGAACAAATGCGTGCGCGTGATTTATTTTATGCCCTTTGGATACCGTCCCTTTTCATGGAAAAAGTAAAAGCAAATCAGGATTGGTCATTATTTTGCCCCGATTCTTGCCCTGGTTTATCTAACTGTTATGGAGAGGAGTTTAACAAATTATATGAGACTTGTTGCAATGAAGGCAAAGCAATTAAAACGGTTAAAGCTCGCGATTTGTGGTATCAAATTCTAGATAGTCAAATGGAGACGGGAACACCATATCTTTTATATAAAGATCCTGCCAACGCTAAAAGTAACCAGAAAAATCTAGGTGTTATCAAGTCAAGCAATTTGTGTTCCGAAGTTATAGAATATAGTGACAGTAATCAAACAGCAGTATGTAATTTGGCAAGTATTGGTCTCAGTAAATTTGTAAAAATCCTTGGTGATACAAATAAACCCATATTTGATTATGACTATTTACATCACGTAACAAAGGTAGTTACTCGTAATTTAGATAAAATAATTGATGTTAATTTTTATCCAACTCAAAAAACCCGTATTAGTAATCTTCTTCATAGACCGATTGGCATTGGCGTACAGGGATTGGCTGACGCTTTTATTTTATTAGATGTAGCATATCATAGTGAAGAGGCGAAGGAAATTAACAAACTCATATTCGAAACAATGTACCATGCTTCACTTGAATGCTCGAACGAAATAGCAATAGAGAGAAAAAACATGATGAATAAAATTCATTCATATCATATCGATGATTATAATATTTTTGCAGAGAATGATGTCATACATAATGATTATAGTGTTTGTCGGGAATATAAAACCAATAATGATATAACAAAAGAATTAGAGTTTTGCCAACCAATTCCACCAGAAATTAAGTTAGGTAATACAGATTATGCTGGGGCATACTCATCATTTATGGGTTCACCTATTTCAAACGGCGAATTCCAATTTGATATGTGGGGCGTAAAACCTTCAAGTCGGTATAATTGGCAAGAATTACGTGAAAAAATAACAAAATACGGTATGCGCAATTCATTACTTTTGGCACCAATGCCTACCGCAAGCACTTCACAAATTCTTGGCAATAATGAATGTTTTGAGCCGTTTACTAGTAATATTTATACGCGAAGAACTTTGGCTGGAGAGTTTGTTATGGTTAATAAATATCTAATGAAGGAATTGATCGACCTTGGTATTTGGAGTAATACTATTAAAGACAGTATTATTGTAAATAAAGGAAGTATTCAGCATATTGAAGGATTGTCTGATAAAGTAAAAGAAAAATATAAAATCGTATGGGAGATTCCTATGAAACACATGATTGACATGTCCGCCGACAGAGGTGCTTTTATTTGTCAATCACAGAGTTTGAATTTATGGATGGAAGATCCTGATTATAAATCACTGACTAGTATGCATTTTTATGCTTGGCAAAAGGGACTTAAAACTGGTATTTATTATTTGCGTCGCAAACCAAAGCACCAACCTCAACAGTTCACTATTGACCCAAATAGAACAAATGAAATTATTGAGACTGAGCCAGAAATTTGCGATATGTGCTCTGGTTAAAATAAGTGCAATTTTTTAACACCTTTGGACATTTCAAACGCCGGTTTTTTAACTTACATAAAATTAAATATTATAATTGAATTGTTAAATTACAATATTTAGAAAAACTGAAAATAGTGAATATTAATTATTATAATACAAAATTGACTTAAAATATAATAATTACAATATCTATTATCAACACTAAATATGACTAAAAATAGTTGCGAAAAGTGCGGTAAAGAGTTTAATAGTAAATCTCATTATACTCAACATCAAAAAAGAAAAACCCCGTGTGTTAATGAGAGTAAAATTAAAGAGTTGATTGATAAGTCAATTGAAGAAAAATTAACTAAATTAAATGTTCCAATATGTTCGTTTGTTGAAAAATCTTCTGTTGTAAGTAAACTTATAAAAAAAACAGTTGATACATCAACATTTGATGAAATAAAAAAATATTATGATGAAACTTTAAATACAGATAAAAGTACATATAAATCAAGCAATGATGAACCAACGCCGATTGATTGTATAAGTGAAATGATTAGTAAAATTCCCAATGAATTCTGGGGAAAAAGTGATTTATCTATATTAGACCCTTGTTGTGGAAATGGTAATTTTAGTATTCCTATTTTATTTGAACTATTGAAGTATCACGATAAACAAACAATATTAGAACAAATATTAGAATTTAATGATATTAATGAAAGTAGATTAGAAAACGTGCGTGATGTGTTTTGTAGTGAAAAATATAATTTACAAATAACTAACCACGATTTTATTACATTTAATAGTAATAAGAAATATGACTTAATCGTTGCCAACCCACCATACGCAAAACTATTAGAAAATGGTAAAAGAGCATCAAAAAATCATAATTTAATTAAGGATTTTATTGAAAAGGCATTATCACAACTAAAACCAAATGGTTATTTATTATTTATTACACCAGATAATTGGATGTCTTATGCTGATAGGAATGTATTAATTAAAATAATTACATCATTACAAATAATTCATTTAGATATACATACTGCCAAAAAATATTTCAAAAAAATCGGTTCAAGTTTTACGTGGTATATAATTCAAAATTGCGATTTTTATAAAAACATTAATGTCAGTGGCATATGGAAAAAAAAAGAATATGTTAGTTCAGTAATATCAAAACAACGCAAATATATTCCACTATTATATAATCAAATTGTTCAAAATATATTATCAAAAACAATTGATAATACAACATTGCCAAAATTTGAGATTAAAACAAGTAGTGATTTACATAAATATACAAAAGCAGAATTTATTAGAAGTGAAAAAACAGATACATATAAATATAAACTTATACACACACCCAGTCAAACTGTATATGCTTCAAGACCTCACAAATATCAAGATGGACATAAAATATTTATATCAACAACTGATAAATATAAAGTATTTATTGATAATTGCGGAATGACACAATCAATCGTATTTATATTATGCTCTAATGAAGAACAAGCAAAAAAATATTTACAAATATTACAGCATCCATTATATGTATTTATAAATAATATTTGTCGTTGGGGAAATTTTAACAATATAAGAATATTACAAAGTTTTCCTATTCCAACTATAGAATATTATGGTAATCATCAAGAACTATATAATTATTTTAACATTACGAAAGAAGAAATAGAATATATTTGTGCTAATATGTAAAATAATGTGCTAATTATTCTTTGTAATCAGGGTCGCAATTGTCGCTTAAAATAGGGTATTCGTTGTAATTTTTTTTATAATCTTCCAAAAAGGTGCTTTCGTAAGCATGATATGTTTGCGCTGTTATTTTTGTTTCTTTACCGAATATTTCAATTGTAGTTTCGGTTTTTGGTAATTCATAACCATACATTTGAATTTTACAACCCAAATTTAAATAAAACTCACATGTATTATAAATAAATGCATTCGTTTTAGAGCAATCGCCAGATTTGCCTCTTTCTTCTATATGATGACCACAAAGATACGACGCAACCCTTCCTTTTAGTCCAGTTCTCGTTCCTCCAATTTTAATAATCATACCATTTATTACAAGTAAATATAACCACTCAGCTTTTTTGTTAAAAACTTCGGGTGAAATTCTTGGACTAAATTTAATTAACGTATTTCTTTTTTTTTTCCCTTGTTTTTTACCAGAAGTGAATAATTCCCTATCCAAAACTATATCTGCTATTGGAATAAAATATTCTTTTCTATTATATTCGTCAAATAATATTGATTTTTCAGTTGAAATTAATTTAACCCATTTTTTTATTATTGAGCTCTCATAAAGTTTATTAATATTTGCCAATCCAGAAATATCGTTGCTATAAGTCGTTTCACTCATCTTGTATATAATAATGTAATACTTATGTTGTTTGCTTACTTGTTTGTGTTTAAAATGTCTAATATAAAAACCAGAAAAGTATTTCAATTTTATGGTAAAAAAATAATAGTTTTTATTTGTTAATTCGTTTGTTTGTTGACCAAATTTTAATGCACAATATATTTTACAGATTTTTCCTTTTCATTTATATTCGTTCCTATGGGTTGTTTTGCAATTAAAGGTGAAATTTGTGGTGCGATTGCGACTGGTGGATTACCACTTTTAATAAAATCATAGCAAAAAGAATAACTACATGAAGTTGTTGTGGTTGAAACGCCGCCATCCGAAGAAGTTGTTGTTGTGCATAAACATTGGCAACAATTATATAAGCAACAAGTATCCATACAGTAATTATATTTATTCATAATATTATGAGTAAATATAAAAAAATATAATAGTTTTTATTTGCTTTTATTTATTTTTTTCTTTATTTTTTATTTTTTCTTTATTATTTATTTGCTCGCCAATGTTTTATGTACAATACATATTATACATTATATTAAGTCGGTCGCTTGCGTTTATAAATATATCCCTTCCAAATTTAATTTTTACATAACATCGCAAACAAAATATTACATCTGCTACTGCATTATGACAACCTTTCGGTGTTTCACGAAATAAATGTTCATATAATTCCGAAAGGCGTGGCCATTTAAAATATGTTTTCCCGGTTCTGGGATTTACCTTCTCTATTCTACAAATATCAATTGACCTTTGCATTGTGCAAAATTCGGGTCTTGGAACACCATTAATATTAAAATAATTCTTTTCTCCCAATCTTATACATTCAACCATTATCATTTTCTTATCAAACTCAAGGTTATGTGCGACAATAACATGCGCTTCACATAGAGCTTCATTAAATTTACCAATAGACTCTTTTAATGAAACACCTTTATCTTTAGTAATCTGTCGTGTAATTTTATGAATTTCAACACTTTCATCTGTTAATTCAACCGAATTGCTTATTTTAATAATATCATCTCTATATGAAATAACCTCACCCGTTTCAGTTTCATATAGAACAAAACCAATTTGCACTATGTGCGGCCATTTTTCAGTTTGCGTTAGGGGAGCATTTCTATCTATTGGTAGACCCGTAGTTTCCGTATCAAAAACAAGAACCTTCATAATGATTGATAGATTTATATGTGATATACTTATTTATTTATATTAATAAATCAATTTTATCTTTAATTATGCATAATTCCGACATACTCCAAATGTTTTTCGGTGATATTTACTAATACCAAATTCCTTTATACCATCCATATGTTTTTTTGTTCCATATCCTTTATTACTTATTAAGCCATATCTTTCATCTAACTCTGGTTCTGCGCTACATAAAGCTTCAACATAAGCATCTCGTTCTACTTTTGCCAATATAGATGCCGCCGCAATAGCAGTATATTTGTTATCTCCTCCCTCAAAACACCTATGTGGTATCTGAACTAAACCAATATCATCTTTAAAATTCATAAATGGTGTAAAATCATTACCATCTATCAATAGTTGGTATTGTTTATTTTTTTGATTTTCCAGATTGGCTGTTTTATTCATAACGTCTCGTATTGCCTTATGCATTGATTGGTGGGTCGCTACTCGTATATTAACTCTATCAATAGTGGCTTCATCTGAATAACCAACCGCCCAAGCAATGGCATTGTCTTTTATATATTCAGCAACTTCTAGTATTTTCTTTTTTGAATGAAATCGTTTACTATCCTTCATTAATATATGTTGAAAACTATCATCTTTAGGTAGAATAACCGCACCACTATAAACTCGCCCAAACATTGGACCTCTACCTGCTTCATCTACGCCAATTTCTAATGTGGTTTGTGTTTCATTATAAAATTTCGCCAAAATATTTTTAATAGGCTTTTTTCGTATAATATCGGTCATATTGATTTGCCTAATAATTATATATATATTAAACTTCAATTTATCTAATATATTTTTCAATATATTTTTTTAGATATATACTCTATATACAATGAAAATGAAATTAAAACCACTACATATTTTTCTTATTTTATTAGGTGCATTGCTTTTGTGCGGTGTTTTAGGAGGAAAATGTGCCATGGTAGAAGGTATGGATAATCAAAATACTACAATGGGTGTTGGACCCGCAGGAGATCATATAATTTATCAGGCTCCTCCTGGAAAAAGCAATGAATTAGATAATTTATCATCTTCGGCTCGCGGAGCATATTCTACAATTAAAAATGACGTTGATTCAATAGCAAACACAAATAACACTGTTATCGGTTCTTTGTTATCAAACATTAAAAGTGACGTCGGAAAGGTAAAAAAAAATATTAAATCATTAGCAAACAAAACTGTGATTGAATATTCATCAAACTCTCCCGTCGCCCACGGGGCTCAAACTAGTGGTGATGGCTCTTTACAATTACCCGCGGTTCAGCATTCCAATATCCCCCAACGCAAAGCACCAATTACTGTTAGAAAATCACAGATTCCTGCCGGCGATGATGACCTTTATATTTTAAAATCGCAAATTGTTCCACCTGTATGTCCGGCGTGTCCCATTAACACAACTTGCCCGCGCGATACACCGCCTCCACCCTGCCCTCCTTGCGCTAGATGCCCCGAACCTGCTTTCGAATGCAAAAAAGTGCCTAACTATGCCAGCAACAATAGTCAATACTTACCTCGTCCTGTCTTATCAGACTTTAGTCAATTTGGTATGTAAATATAATTTTTTGTCTTATTCATTTTTAACACCTTCGCACATTTAAAACGCACAAAGGTGTAAATAATCAATACAAAAAATTATATATTAATCATTCATCGGCGTATAACATCGCGCGTTTTAATACATTTTTTATCTATCTGCATTGTTTGACAACGTTCTTCAACTGGAACAATTTTAATAACGCATTTGGCTTTTTTCCCATATAGTGGCTCAGTACATCCCTTTTCTCTCTTACGAGTTTTTTTAAAATTAAATAATTTCGGTTTTTCATCGGTACATCGCGATCTAAAATGCTCATATCTTTCACGAACATCACAATAAGATAATCCTGACTTTTTATTTAACATTTTATTTATTATTTCATGAAGTTTATAAATATAACGCGAAAAACTATTTCTGTCTTTTAAATGACAATCTTGTAATGGGTGAATTTTGAAATTGTTTTTTAAATTATCTCTACAATGCCTACACGGAAGAACATTTTTCAAACTCAAAATAAAATTACGATATTTTTTTTTATCATCCTTGGTTGGATTAATAGGATAATTAAATGACATTGTATGAAGATAATGCCACATACTTGGACCCCAAACAGTTGTTAGCATACCATCGCTGCTAGAATATTCTTTCTTTGTATATGTCTTGCGATTCTTATGTGTCTTGCGATTCTTATGTGTCTTGCGAGAGACAGGCATATTAAATTAACATTAGAAAAACTTATTCCCAAAATATATAATGACTGAACCAAATCCTTTTTATGCCTTTGTTGACAATACAAAATTCATATGTATAATTATTGGAGTTGCTTTACTGGTTACAGTTTTTACTACCATCGCCCCAGTAAATTTAGGAAGCATTAATATTAGTATCGGCAAATTAATAGCAATTATTCTCTTAATGTATGCTTTCTTTAAAAATTGTAAAGAATCAACAAATTTAGTCAACTCTATACCCGACTTATTTAGCAATCCAAAACTTAACGATATAAGAAATAATACTTTACTTAGCTATATATTATCTGTAACTATTTTGGTTCTTATGATTTATATTAGTTATACTATTTTATTTTAATTAAATTTGTAATTCTTTTAAATTCATCACTATTATTAGACTCTTTTGTATTTAATGACGCCTTTGTATTTAATGACGCTTTTGTATTATTAGACGCTTTTGTATTATTAGACGCTTTTGTATTCATTATAGCTTTGTAATAGTCGGTATCATTAATATAATCTTTTTTACAGATTTCAATTATTTTACCCTTCTTATCCCTGAATAACATTATTATATTAATTAATTTAAATAAAGTATCTTTAGGTATTGTTCGTTAAATAAATACACAGAATTCTCCTATTATATAATATAATGCTTTCCAACATTAAAAATAATATTGCAAAGGTTTTATCAAATAAAAAATTTTTATTGATAACTTTTGTAGCCCTCATTTTCATTATTGCTGCTATATACACATACAGAACGTATGTTGTCCCACGCTTAAATGCTCAATATGTCAGCAATAGAGAATTCGTTAACGATGACGATAAACCTGTAGAAAGTGCCGACCTTTACTTTTTTTACACTACATGGTGTCCGCATTGCAAAAAATCCAAGCCAGAATGGGAGAGATTAAAAACTAAAATTGGTGAAAATCCAGTAAATGGTGTTAAAATTAATTTTGTTGAAGTAGACTGTGATGAAGACCAGGCAACAGCAAACAAATTCAAAGTTGAGGGATATCCAACCATTAAATTAGTTAAAGGCAATCAAGTTATTGAATATGATGCTAAACCACAACTAGATACCTTGCTTCAGTTTGTTAACACGTCACTATAAAACTCCAAAGAAAGTTCATTATCATTATCATTATCATTATCATTATTATTATCATTATTAATTGTTGCGATATAATCAATAAATATTTTGCCTTGTTGAATACCCGTTTCAATTAATTGTAAACGCATTTCTGGTGTTGACATCGCATTTATCCAAGATTTTACATTAGTTAAATTTTTAATTAAACATCTTACTGTATTTTTTATTATAGGTTGTTTATCCTCTGTGCATATATATTTCTGAATCTTTCTTAGCATTATACTTATATATTCCATCATTGTCGACTCATTTGTTACATTTGTTTCTTCGTCAACCCATACATTTTTAAAAGCCAATATTTCATTTTCATCACAATCTTTTTGTTTTAAACAATCATTTAATGGAAATATATTTAAAATACCACCATCTACATAGCAACCATTTTTATCATCAATAATGGGTTGAAACATTACTGGAAATGCTGTGCTCATACAAATAGATTTAATTAAAGATAAGTCAGGATGTGTTTTATAGGATATATCTACTTTTTCTATATTTTCAGTATTTATGTTTGTGCTGTAAATATGAATATCGATTCCATTAAATTCATATAATTCTTTTAATGTTATATTTATACTAAGTTCTTTTGCTGTCAATAAAGGTTCTAACGAATCTTTTATAAATTTCTCTCCAATTATTCCTCTAGTTACGAATGAATCAAATATCGAAATCGGTGTAATGCCTATAACTTTATCCCAAGGTCGTTTTATAAAATAATCATCCAACCAATCCCAATCATACCCAAGCGATAAAATAACGCCCATATATGCTCCAATTGAACACCCATATATAGATTCTATATCATCTAATTTCCAAAATGCTTCTTTAGCTAGGTGTTTCGCCGCCCCATATGTAATAAAACCAGTTGGACCACCACCGCTTATCACTATATGTTTTATAACCATTTGTTAAAATAGTTATTTAAATAATACTTAATTTCATTTAATTTTAAATATTATTATTTATATCGTAATTTTGCCCAACTTTTTTTCTCGTAAGAATTTAACAATGGATACTATTTTTACACTTGGTGATAATGATGATGAGAATGTTAAGATTAATTTGGATGATTTATATGAGAGAAAACAACAGCATGATTTAAACACTCTTTCTATATATAATAAGGTATTAAACAGAATACATAATAAAATTAAGACTATTTCACGACAGCAGACAACAGAACAACATTGTTGGTATGTTGTACCAGAAATGATTATTGGTGTTCCAAAATATGACCACGGGGCTTGTACTGCTTATTTAATTGATAAACTGCGAGATAATGGGTTTATGATCAGGTATACAAATCCTAATTTAATTTTTATATCTTGGAAACACTGGATTCCCTCCTATGTTCGTAATGAAATTAAGAAAAAGACAGGAACGGTGGTCGACGGATATGGAAATAAAGTTGACAAAAATGAACAAGAAGAAAAAAAAACAGACCCTAGTGATCCTAACGCCTTTATGCTAAATCGTAATAAAAATATTTCTATTGAACCACCTAAAAAAGATTATAAAGCAATTGATAGCTATCAACCTAGTGGAAATCTTATTTACAACCAAGAATTATTTCAGAGAATTGAGGATAAATCTAAAAAGTAAGAGAGAAATCCCATAATATACATTTTTATGTTATCTTAAGTTTCTGGATTTAGTTTTTTAGCACTTGTATTATAATGTGAACTTTTTGGTTGACATTATATGATACACCTCCAACTAACCGGCGTTGAATAAATGGCAAAGGTGTAAAATATTCCAAGGTATAAATTTAAAAAAGCATTTAAGTTTAATAATTTAATATAATATTGAATTATTGTATATAATGGGCATTTTAAAATCTATTGGTAAATTTTTAAAAAAGTTATTATGTAATTGTAAATGTAAGTGTAAATGTTCTTCTTTATGTGAAATCGATTTTAATTCAGATGAGAAACCTAATGAAACAAAAGACCACGTGGTAGAAACAATTCAAACGACTTATTGTCCATCATGTGCTTCTAATTCTCCTCGTGTTTCTCCTCGTGCTTCTCCTCGTAATTCTCCTCGTGTTTCTCCTCGTGTTTCTCCTCGTAATTCTCCGCGTGGTTCTCCTTGTAGTTCTCCTACAGAATTCAATAAACCAGTATCAGAAAGTCCTACACCTATTTATGTTAGTTTAATGTAAAAAAGCACTATTCAAAATTTTTTAATCTTTATATAAAATTAACTTGTTGAACTCTACGCAATTATTACAATCACAAGGACACGACCACATACACCCTTTATTTTTTTCACAAATCCAATTTCTTGTAATAATTTGTTTTTTTGCTTTTGCTTTTGCTTTTGCTTTTGGAACTGGCATTGGTTCAGATGGCATTTTTTGTTTAATATTATTAAATATTATATAATAGTTTTTATATTATAATGTTTAATTATTATGCGATAAATATATCATTTGATGTAAAGCAATTATCCTCAACGTTATAAACACTTTTCATTACAAACGCTTATTATATCTCTTATGGCAATATCTGGTTTTTTTGACTTGCGGAAGATTGAGAGAGACACCAAATAAATTTGCATTATGCTTTGAAAATGTACACCACTTTGACTTTCTACAAAACTCAATGTTCTCTGGAGTTGGGGCTAATTTATTATCATTTAAACAATTATCTACACACACAGGGTGTGTGGATTTTCCACCATTCAAGCGAGGTGTGCACATTCTGGGAAACACGCCCCCCGCCGCTTCGCATCCCGGCAACTATAAGGCGACTCGCGCGCACAGCATTCATTCATACAATTAGCCACATGTGTCGCCCGATCAATCGTCTCCTGACTGACTCCTCCCCCCACCAAACGCTTATTATGTCTCTTACGGCAATATCTGGATTTTTTTGCGGTCTTCTTGGTGTTTTTGCAGCCTCTTACTTTGCGACATTTACGAACAGTTTTTTTACGACATAAAGAACGGCTGACCTTTCCTCTATACCCACGTCTCGTTGCTAAAGTAGTCATTATATAATTATATAATATTTTTATTTTTTCCAAATAATGCTGTTTTGTTATTGTTCTACAACATTCTAACAAAAACATAAATATATCAATATTTTCTTTGTAGGGCATGTAGGCAAACTTTGCAATAAAACGAGTTTTTGGATTTGTAATTTCTAAAATGGAAAATGGACATTTATAAATGTCCAAAATGAGTTTTACAAATAGAGAATTAAAAATGAAAAAACGTGAAAAATGGGTTTAGATCATAATGCTCTCATTTTTGTTTTTGAGAATTCTATTTGTGACCATCTACTTTTTTTGAAATTGTAAATTTATTTTGTAAATTATTTAGGTGATTTTTTTTGTTAGCTTTATATATGCTAATTAAGACCAATAAAAAATCACCAAAATCACCAAAAATATTTAAATGTGAAACTTGTCATTATATATGCTCTCGTAAGAGCGAATTTACTCGTCACGAAAATACCAGGAAACATATGAAAGCTAACAATAATGCTAATAATGCTAACCAAAAAATCACCAAAATCACCAAAACTAATGAATTAAATAATATTTTGTGTGAAAAATGTAATAATAAATTTAAACATTTATCAAGCTTATCTAGACATCGTAAGAAATGTAACAAAGACAAAAGTGAAATTATATCTTTGAACGATAATGAAAATACAAAAAATAATAAAAATGAATTAATTGACACGTTAATAAAAGAGAACAGTGATTTCAAAAATCTTATTTTAGAGGTTGTTAAAAGCAATCAGACTCTTCAACAACAAATGAGTGAAATATGTAAATCTTCATCTGTTATTAATAGTCATAACACCAATATTTATAACAAAACATTCAACCTTCAGTTTTTCTTAAATGAAGAATGCAAAGATGCTATGAACCTCACCGATTTTATCAATTCTGTTACACTTAGTATTAGTGACTTGGAAAACATGGGTTCATTGGGTTATGTTAATGGCATATCCTCTATTATTATAAAGGAATTGCGCGGTTTGGACATAACAAAACGTCCGGTCCATTGCAGTGACGCCAAGAGAGAAACACTTTACATAAAAGACGAAGACAAGTGGGAAAAGGAATGCCCAGAAAACACCAAAATGAAAACCGCCATAAGAACCGTGGAAAAGAAAAACATAAAATTAATAAGTGAATGGACGGATAAACACCCCAAATTTACCAATTCAACCACAAAAGAAAATGACGAGTACTTGCAAATTTTGATTGAAACTATGGGTGGAAAAGGTGATTACGAGAAAAACAAAAATAAAGTAATTAAGAACATCGCTAAGGAAGTTGTTATTGATAAGTAAATTATTATTTTACATGATTACAAAATAATAATTATATCGAATTATATTGAATTACATTTGAGATATATCTTATCTTTAATTAATTTGAATTTGCTCTGGTATGCTACTTACAATATCTTGTAACTGTCTCTCTTTTTCTGTCACTGCCGATTTAACACCTGCTTCCGCTTGCCCTAGTTTATCCTCTGCACCTGCTATCACTTGCCCTACTTGACCCTCTGCTTTCGCTACCACTTGCCCTACTTGGCCCTCTGCTTTCGCTAGTTGGCCCTCTGCTTTCGCTAGTTGGCCCTCTGCTTTCGCTAGTTGGTCCTCTACTTTCGCTTCCGCTTGCCCTAGTTGGTCCTCTGCTTTCCCTACTTGGCCCTCTGCTTTCGCTTCCGCTTGCCCTACTTGGCCCTCTGCTTCCGCTTGCCCTACTTCACCCTCCACACTTTCTACCAATGGAACTGGAACAACTTGGTCTGGCGCGCCTAATGCTTCTTCTGGTTTAACCGATGGTTTTTCAACAGTCTTTTCAACAGTTTTTTCTAATTCTTCAAGTTGGTCTTTTGATGCGTCTGCCCTGTGTTTCATAGCAATATCTGCAAAAATGTCTAATCCTTTCAAGAAATCATCTTCACACGCTGAATAAAGTTGAATAATATAGTTACGCGTTTTGTTAACAATGTTTTGTAACTTATTCTCATCAAGGCTAGAATTAATAACTACCTCTTTGCGTTTTGTAACAGGATTTATATCAAAAGTAAATAATTCATCAATAATGCCAACAAGTTTTTTTTCATTGCTAGCTATATTTTTAGTCATTTCTTTAATATTATCGGCGTATTTGACAAATAATTTATCTTTAACATTTCCAGTGAACGACTTTTTGTAAATACCATCAGAAGTAGAACAACCACTACTATTATGAAAATCGCGTAATGGTATTTCACTTAATTTATTAATGTCACCGGAAGATTTATTACTAGCAAATGCGTCATATAACTTTTTAACAGCATTTTTATAAGTATTTGCCATGTTTTTACTTTTTCCGACAAATCCCCCAAAATCATCATCATACTTATCATTAAATAATTGTTCTAATTCAGGAATACCAGGTTCGGATTTAAGATTGCGGGCACTTCCAGTGGTTGCGTTTACATTCATGTTACAAAATTTAGGGTGTACGATTATTGGCTCTCCTGATTTCATATCATAATTATTATTATTTATAAGAGCATTGAGCCGCTTACTACATAAATTAATCTTAACAGTAGATTTATTTTTAACATCGCTGGGTATGTTTTGTTTATTTAAAATATTTGCCTCGTGTTTAACACCACTAAGATCAGTGTAAGTGACCACTGGATTCACTGTTGTCACGATGGCCGCAAAAACATTAGCAACTTTAACATAAAACTTGGCGATTCCTATACACATACGCCGCTTGGTTGTTTTATTTTTAACATCTAAATCATCCAATTGATTTTTATTAACATACATTAATTTTTCTTTGGTCATTTTGTCAATTGGAACGCCTTTTTCAAGATGTTGAGCCAAATATTCAATTTCTAAATGATTCAATTTCTTTTCTATTATTTTAGAAGTTAAAATTACTAAATCATCACAATATTTCATATCAGCAAGTCGTTCCATGTCTTGAAAATTTTGTGTTAAAATATAATTAGCAGCCACATAATTTATAACTTCGGATAATGATTTATTTTTACTAGATTGTTGATTACCCATTATTATAAATATATATAATAAAATTGAATTAAAAATATTTTGTATTTATTATCTTTAATACAAAATGACCGAAAAAACAAAAAAAATTCGTAACTCGGGAATAAAAATAAACAAAAAAGAATTATGGAACAAATTTGATATTTCTCAAATAGATGAGTTGGGAGATAAGTCTGCAAATAGTATTGAATGTATTTATAGAAGTAATGGACAAAGAGAAAATTGCGAGTGCTGTGAAAGCACCTTATCAATCACAGATGACGGATTTTTGACATGTACAAATACTAATTGTGGTGTTATATATAAAGATATAATTGACCAGTCAGCTGAATGGAGATATTATGGTGCCGATGATAATAAAGGCGGAGACCCCACCCGTTGCGGCATGCCTATAAATCCGCTTTTGACAGAATCTTCATTTGGTTGTAAAGTATTGTGTAAAGGTAATTCCTCATATGAAATGAGGAAAATACGACGGTACACAGAGTGGCAATCTATGCCATATAGAGAAAAATCACAATATGATGAATTTCAAAAAATAACGATTTTAGCGAATGAGTCGGGGATACCAAAACTTATTATTGATGACGCGATGAGATATCACAAAAGAATTTCAGAGGCCAAAACATTTAGAGGATTAAATAGAGATGGGATTATTGCCGCATCAATATATGTTTCTGCTAGAATTAATAATTTCCCCAGGACGGCTAAAGAAATAGCAACTATATTCCATTTAGATAATACAAGTGCCACAAAGGGATGTAAAAACGCGATTACCATAATAAATGAATTAGAACACGAAATGACAAATGAAGACAAAACAACATTGTGTCAAACAACCCCTCTTTCATTTATAGATAGGTATTGTAGTCGTTTACACATTAATCTGGAATTGACTAAATTATGTAAGTTTATAGCGGTTCGTATTCAAAAAAATAATTTAATTCCAGAAAACACGCCACATTCAATCGCCGCGGGAATAGTATATTTTGTTTCTCAAGAGTGTAAATTAGGTATTTGTAAAAAAACTGTAAATAAAATTAGCGAAGTTAGTGAGGTGACTATTAATAAATGTTATAAAAAACTTGAAACTATTAAAGAGCAACTATTACCACAACAAATAATAAATAAATATTGTTGACCAAAAGAAAGATGAGTCAATCTAAATCAAAAATTATAATAAAGATAAATTTGTGTTTTTTTATATTTATTTAATTTACGTATGGCTGATTTAAACGTTCCCTCGACGATATTTATAGTTCCATATAGGGATAGGGAACGAGATAAAGCATTTTTTTTAAAAATGATACCAAGATACATTGAAATGTCTGATTGCTGTGAAGATTTAAGAAATAATTATAAAATTATATTTGCTCATCAACATGATAAACGTCCTTTTAATAGAGGTGCTACTAAAAATATTGGGTTTTTAGCAATGAAAAAAATGTATCCTCAGCATTATAAAGACATAACTTTTATTTTTCATGATGTAGATACAATTCCAAAAGAAATGAATAAAATCCCTTATAAAACTACACCAGGAAAGGTATCTCATTATTATGGAGCTACATTTGCTTTAGGTGGTATTTTTGCTATTAAGGGTGCTGATTTTGAAAAAACAAATGGGTTTCCTTGTTTTTGGGGGTGGGGGTTAGAAGATAATGAAATGCAAAACCGTTGCTTAAAATCTGAATTAGAAATTGATAGAAGTATATTTTATAAAATGAGAGATCCAAAAATATATAGGTCTAATGATGGAATATATAGAACAATCGCCAAAAGGGATGTAACTATTTATAGATTTGAACAACCAGACGGTATTAACAAATTAACAAATTTATCCTGGAATTTTAATAATGATAATATGGTAAATATTACATCCTTTGAAACTTCCATGAATTGGAAAGATCAGCAATATCAAAAATATGATATTAGTAAACAAAGCAGATTTTATGTTCAAAAAGGAACATTTAGACGCGATTGGTCTTTAAACTCTATGGTTGCTAAAAAATAAATAAGATAAATAAGATAAATAAGATAAATAAGATTTACCATAAATATTATACATCATGTTTACTATGAAATTAAATAATCGAACATCAACAAAAGTAAATACGGAGTTGGTTGATAACAGAAGCATTGATTTTTATGTAAAATCCAGGCACTGGCTATCAAACCCCAATAAATCTTTCTTTAAATTATTCGGCCAAGTTGTCGAATCGGAAAATAGACATCAAATCTCTCCACCAAGTAAAGTATATGATAAAGTAAAAGACAAGGTAATATTAATTCAACAATTTTATGTAGATAAAATACCTCATAGACACACAGAAAATAAATTTTGTTTAAAGCAGAATGTTAATAATAAATTTATAGATAAAATTATTTTATTAAATGAAGAAATTTATACTAATGAACAACTGGGTTTAAAGACACAATCTTCAAAAATTAAACAAATTAATATAAAAACCAGATTAACCTATAAAGATGTGTTTTATTATATTAATAATTTGAATCTAAAAGGCTATATCGTATTGGCAAATACTGATATATTTCTAGACGATACAATAGAACGTGTTAAACAAACTGGACTAAGTCAAGAAAGAAAAGTATTTTGTCAATTAAGACATGAATATAATGGAGAGAAACAATTGAGTTCCTGTACATTACATTTAAATCGTCCAGATACACAGGATGCGTGGATATGGCATACAAATTCAATTGTTACGCCAAAACAGCAGGAAATGTTTGATTATAGAATGGGTAAAAACGGTTGTGATAATAAAACAGTATATGTTTTTAGCATATTAGGATTTGCGTGTCATAATGAACCAACAATAATAAAAATATATCATAACCATACAAGTCAAATTAGAAATTATTTAAATGATGGGAAAATCCCTGGGCCTTATTATTCAATTCATCCATTTGTATCTAATATGCCTCCGCCCAATAATTTGAACACGTTTGATATAGTAAGAGAAAATCAAGGTTTACATAATTATGTATTAGGAAAACTAGAGAAAAACCTAGTATTTATAATACCGCGCATCGCATCAGTTGAAAATAAGATGGCCATGTATGGAAATTATTTTAATAATCAAAATAAAGATATTCTAAATAAAATAAGAGCATGGGCGCCTACAATGAAAAAAAACGCAGGAATATTATTGAATAGCGAAGCAGCTGCCGCAAAATACTCCAAATTATATTTATCCGCGTTTAACAAATGCGAAAGATACTTTTCTTGGGAACCTTGGAATAATTATGTTAAACACATCCCTGATTCTTTTGATTTTATTTTGGCCAATTTTCCCAAACCTAAATTTGATACATTGGCATTGGATATTTTTCACAGTATCCCACGGGAACCATGGACAAGGGCATTGCGTGGTAAGCGTGTTCTTATTATCTCTCCATTTAAAGAAAGTTTTGAATCGAAAGTGCATCTTAGAGAGAAAATATATGGAATTGATTTATTTCCTGATTGTGAATTATCTTTTATAAAACCTCCACAGACACAAGCAGATAATCCATCGCGGCCGTTTGATGTAGAACTAAATGATTTTATGCAACGACTTTATAATATTAAAGATACGTTTGATATTGCGCTTTGTTCGTGCGGCGGTTATGGAAATTTAGTATGTGCCGGACTGTTTGATATGGGTAAATCCGCTATTTATGTTGGCGGTGTATTACAGATGTATTTTGGAGTATATGGACAGCGGTGGTTGCGTGATCGTCCTGATGTGTTTAAACTTTATAGGAATGATACGTGGTCACGGCCAAAACCAAGCGAACGTCCACAAGGTTTCGCGTCTATTGAGGGTGGCTGTTATTGGTAGTAATTACAAAAGCATATTTGTAAAAATATATTTACGAAAAAACATATATAATAGTTATGTAATATATTATATATATTATGAAAATTTTAGTTACTGGATCAAGTGGTTTGGTTGGAAAAGCCATTCAAAATTATATTACTAAGCAAGAGCAAGAGCAACAGCAAGGGCACAAATTTATATTTGTTTCAAGCAAAGATGCTGATTTAAAACAAAAAGAACAAGTTGATAAATTATTTGAGGACAACAATTATGATTCAGTTATACATTTAGCAGCGTGTGTGGGCGGATTATATAAAAATATGCGAAATAATGTGGAAATGTATTTAGATAATGTGGCGATTAATAGTAATGTAATAAAGGCATGTCATAAATACGGAGTTAAACGAGGTATATTTTGTTTGAGTTCATGTGTATATCCGGCAAATCCACCAGAATTTCCTATGACTGAAGAAATGCTACATCAAGGAGACCCACATGACTCCAATAAAGGATACGCTCACGCAAAGCGGCAATTACAGGTAATGTGTGAAATATACAATTCGCAATATAAATATGAATATATTTGTGTTTCTCCAGTTAATTTATATGGACCTCATGATAATTTTAACATTGAAGATGGACATATTATACCCAGTGTGATGCATCGCATGTTTAATTCTATAGAATCGCGTAATTTTTCCTTATATGGAAATGGGCAAGCATTGCGGCAATTTGTATTTTCAGAAGATTTTGCCAAAGCAATTATACTTATATTACTGGATAGTTCTGTCCCGATTGGAACTTATAATATATGTGATACAAATGAAAATAAAGAAATTAAAGAATACAAAATAAAAGAGGTAATTGATATAATCGCTGATAATCTAGGTTTTCCAAAAAATTTAATAAAAAATGATGTTTCGCGAAGTGATGGAATATTAAAAAAGACTGTTTCGGGAGAGAAATTCAAAAAAATTTATCCTGATTTTACTTTTACTTTATTAGAGGATGGGTTACAAACAACATGTAAATGGATGGTAGATAATTTCGATTCTATAAGGAAATAAAATTAAATTAAATTTAAAAAATTAAATTAAAAAATTAAATTAAAAAAATTAAATTAAAAAATTAAAATTCATCATCTAAATTAAAAACATCATCGCCTTTTTCTTTATTAGCGAGAGCATATTCACCTACACGTTTTTCAAAAAAATTCGTTTTACCTTCCACTGAAATCATCTCCATAAAATCAAACGGATTTGAAGAATTATATATTTTTTCACATCCAAATTGAACTGATAATCGGTCAGCAACAAATTCAATATATTGGCTCATTAATTTAGAATTCATTGAAATAAGACGACACGGAAGCGCCTCACAAATAAATTCAATCTCAATTGTTACTGCTTCTTTAATAATCTCAATTAGTTTATTTTTAGCGAGTTTTCTTACTAATTTACTATAAAGTAAGATTGCGAATTCCGTATGAAGTGCCTCGTCGCGAGAAATAAGCTCATTAGAAAATGTTAGACCAGGCATTTTGCCGCGTTTTTTAAGCCAATAAATAGAACAAAATGCTCCCGAAAAGAAAATACCTTCGACGCAAGCGAATGCGACTAGTCGGGTGGCAAATGATGAGTGTTTATCATTAATCCATTTGATTGCCCAGTCTGCCTTTTTTTTAATACATGGGAAATTTTCTAATGCGTGAAACAGCCCTTGTTTTTCGTTTTTATCTTTAATATAAGTATCAATTAAAAGAGAATACATTTCTGAATGAATATTTTCCATAGCAATCTGGAAACCATAAAATGCTCGTGCTTCAGACCATTGCACTTCAGACATAAATCTTATTCCTAGGTTTTCCAAGACAATCCCATCAGAAGCAGCAAAAAACGCAATAATCATTTTAATAAAATATTTTTCATCAGCATTTAAGGTCTCCCAACTTATCAAATCCTTCGACAAATCAACTTCTTCGGCTCTCCAAAAACAATCAATTTGTTTTTTATATAATGACCATATATCATCGTGTTGAATAGGAAACATTACATACCTGTTATCGTCTTCTGTAAGTAAAGGTTCAATAGTAGAATTGGCCATCCTAAATATTATTAGGTTAGATTTTTATATAGATTAAATAAATGAGTTTATATAATTTATTATATAATTACTATAAATTATTATCAATTACGTAATAAATTATAATATATAAAATTATATTATATTTAATAAATATATTATATTTAATAAATGGATTTATCTAATAGTGATATTGAAAATAAAGCTGAAAATGAAAATAAATATTTAGAGATAAATAAAAGAGAAAAGCAAAATCAATATGATGCTTTGTCCCTCATATCAAATTATATTAGTGAAGTAGTTTTGGATAATGAAACTGATGTTGAAAATTTAAAATATGAACAAAATATTATTATAAAAGAAATGCAAAAAATCCAAAAAGAAATACAAAAAATCCAAAATGAAATACTAGATTTGTAAAATTATATATATATAGTATTTATATAATGACGAGTTGTACCGCATGCAAAGGAGTCAGCCGAGGTGGATACAGATATAATACTCCTACAAAGAGCCGTCGTAGCAAGACTCGCACTTCTACAAAGAGCCGTCGTAGCAAGACCCGCACTTCTGCAAAGAGCCGTCGTAGCAAGACCCGCAGCACCCGCACCCGCAAGACCCGCACACGCAAAAATTAGAAAAGTGCCTCTTATATTTAGCCAGCAAGCCAGGTTTACACCGATAAAGATTTAAATCTTAAGTTCTAAATTAAATTTAGGCCACACATTAGCATGTTTAGGCCATTTTCCAGTCATTTCTCGCTCTTTTATAGCGCGATATGACTTTCTTACTAGCAAGATTTTTTTTCTTTCATTATATACCTTTCGCCATTTGCGTTGAATAATTTTCAACCAAAATGTGTTTATATAACCAACGTGTTCTTGTCCTGGAGTTAATATTTCATCTCTCACAATATTAATTTTATAATTGACAGAATTACCTATTATATTTTTATAATTACAAATAATTGGGTGTGTAATTGCTTCATTATGTTCGCGTTTATTTAATATCCAACTTTTATATTCTCTCTTCCATTGATTTAGATGTTCTTTATAGGCGTTACTATAAAATTCATCTACATCAATAATCATATAGATAAAGTATTGAC
>Ga0315338_1000258_pt1 | contig 167104 bp, 158 predicted proteins | sample ASW8metaG_FD_204518 | JGI IMG/M metagenome (GOLD analysis project Ga0315338, IMG submission 204518) | Ammonia-oxidizing marine archaeal communities from Monterey Bay, California, United States - ASW #8 | ecosystem: Environmental > Aquatic > Marine > Coastal | place: USA: California | collected...
ACGAGATGGTGTTCGCCGAGCTGGCACACGCCAAACTGCCATCGCGCCGGGTTGTCGTCCAGCGCCGGGGCGAAGCGAATCCGAACATCGTCCGGATGACGGGGCGGCAGGTCGAACGAGAAATCGCCCAGCGGGATGGCCAGCCCCATGCCTCGAGCCTTGATGTACGCTTCTTTCAGGGTCCAGTATTCGAGGAAACGGCGAGAAAGGTCCGTCGCGTTCACCTGACGGAGCGCGGCGGCTTCAGAGGCTGAGAAAAATCGGCTCGCCAGGTCGAGCCATTCTCCCGTGCGACTAAGCGGTTCGACGTCCACGCCGACCTCACGGTTGCGGCACACTAGACAGACCACCAGCCCCGACGTGTGAGAGAGATTGAAGCGTAGTGACGATGCCGGCGTCTCGATTGCGGGTCGACCGTATCGGTTGGCTTGGAATCGCCACTGGGACGCCTGGACACGGTCATACCGGGACAACGTCGTCCTGACGAGGACGCGCGCGATGAGGCAGAGCTGACGGTCTCGCGCGAAACGAAAACGGTCGGTCTTCCGGCGCTCCTCGTCCGTCAGCGCCAAGCGATAGCGCGCGAGCGCGTCCGGGTCTGTTAATCGCTCGGGCACAGCCCACCACAGATGCGCGTGGCCGGCCGTCAGCGACAGCGCCGGGCCCGTGTCCGGGGGTGTCATGTCAGGAGTCGGTTTTCTGCGTCGTGGCGTCCATCTGCCGGCGGAGGCTGAGTGCTCGCATGTCGGTCCACACCTCGTTGATGTAGGCGAGACACTCTGCCTTCGTGCAGCTCCGCCCCGCGTCGCGCCAGCCGGGTGGGTTATCTTGGAAGTCGGGCCGGATCGAGTATTGCTCCTCGTGGTCGACCACCACCCGATAGGTTGTGTCGTCGTCGTTCTGCATCGGTCTGCTCCCCAGCGCGTTCCTCACGGAGTGCATGGGCCACGGCGGACATGCGGACCGGCGTTTCCGCGCCAGCCGCGGACGTGCGATTTCATGGGACCACGCCGATGTTGTTGCTGGCCACCGCGTCGACCACCCGCGTGACAGCCGCTTCGGTCATCGACGGGTAGAGCGGCAGCGAGAGCAACTCACCGCACACGGCCGCAGCCACCGGGGAGTGGTTGGGCTCCATGTCGGCAAAGGCTGGTTGGGCTGGGAGTGGAGTCGGGTAGTGCGTCAGCGTCTCGATGTTTCGGTCGCGCAGATGGTCACGCAAACGGTCGCGCGCGACGGTTCTGATCGGAAACAGGTGGTACACATGTCCGGGATCGGATTCAGGTGGCACCCGAATGGGCACTTCACGCAGCCCGTCTCGATACCGTGTGGCCAGCGCCCGTCGTCGTGTGGTCCACTCACGTAAGTACGGAAGTCTCGCGCGCAGCACCGCGGCCTGGATCTCATCGAGCCGCGAATGCGCCGCCGGTTCCGTGTGGTGGTCCCGGCTCGTCTGACCGCCGTTCCGCAGCCGGCGTAGCCGGGCGTCCAGTGAGGCGTCGCGCGTGCAGACTGCTCCGCCGTCCCCCAATGCCCCCAGGTTCTTGGTCGGATAGAAACTGTACGCGGCGGCGACGCCCGTGGTGCCAACCGGGACTCCGCCGCACGTGGCCAGATGCGCTTGACAGCAGTCTTCGACCAGCGCCAGCCCGTGGCGGTCCGCCACGGCCGCAAGGGCCGGAAGGTCGGCCGGCTGCCCGTACAGGTGGACCGGTATCACCGCCGCCGTCCGAGGGCCGACAAGTGCTTCCACTGCGGCCGGGTCCACCGTGAGGCGGTCCGGGTCGATGTCGGCGAAGACCGGTCGCGCCCCGGCCATCATGATGGCTTGCGCGGTGAACACGGCGGACAGCGCCGTGGTGATCACGTCATCGCCAGCGCCGATGCCCAGCCCACGGAGTGTCAGGGTCAACGCGTCGGTCCCGGAGGCGACCGCGGTCGTGTGCTCAGAGCTGGTGGCCGTCGCGAACTCCGCCTCGAAGCCCTCCACCTCGGGTCCCAGCACGAACCAACCTCGCTCGACTACACGCCGGATGGCCGCGTCGACATCGATGGCGTCCTCCCGAGGGCGCAAATCGATCCAGCGCACGGCGTGGTCGGTCATGGCGTCTCCGGCGGAGTGTCGAGCGGCGTCTCGACATACTCGGACAGATGGTCTCGGTAGTAGCGGACGGTTCGGTCGAGTCCGTCACGCAACGTTACCGCGCCGGTCCATCCGACCGCTCGCTTGAATTTCGACGAGTCGGCGTAGAAGTCTCCAATGTCGATCGCGCGGCGCTCGGCTGGCCAGTCGGCAAAGCGCACCCGGCCCGTGCCTGCCACTTCGACTAGGAGCTTGGCGAGCTCGGCCAGTGACACGGGTCCACTGCCCCCCACGTTGAAGATCTCGCCGTTGCAGGCGTCGGAGGCGCCGGCCAGGAGAAACGCGTTCACGACGTCGTCCACATACACGAAGTCGCGTAGCTGCGACCCGTCGCCGAAGAGCTGTATCTCGCGGTCTTCGACGGCCAGGCGGATGAACCAGCCGATGAATCCCTGGCGGTTGTGCTTCAGGAGTTGCCGGGGCCCATACACATTGGTCAGACGCAGGGCGCACGACCGTACGCCGAAAACGTTGTTATAGACCAGATGGTAGTACTCACCGGCCGCCTTGTTGATGCCATTGACGTCGATGGGGCGGACCAGGTGCTCCTCGGTCACGGGGAGGACCTCCGGCTTCCCGTAGATCTGTCGGGTGCCCGCAAAGACCACCTTGACCGACGGGTTGTGGTGCCGGCAGGCCTCCAGAATCGACAACTGGCTGCGACAGTTGATCTCGAGGTCCGTATACGGGTCCCGCATGCTGTCGACGTGGCTGACCTGTCCGGCAAGATTGAACATGACCTGCTGGTCGCGCACCAGATACTGCATGGAGCTGGCATCCCGCACGTCGGACACGTTGACCTGGACCGCGTGCCGGATCCCATCGATGTTGAACAGGTTGCCGCCGGAGTCCGGGGTGAGCGAGTCGACAAGCAGCACGTCGGCGCCCAGGGCAACCAGTCGGGCCGCCAGGTTGCTCCCAATGAATCCGAGTCCACCGGTGATCAGGACCCGTCGGCCCTTGTAGAATGACGCGTTGTCGTCGCCCATGCTGATTTCGTCGATCTTCTTGATCTCGCTCATCTCTTTACAGGGTCGGTCGTGCGTGAAGGGACGCCGCCCGGTGCTGAAAGCTTGACCGATGGAACGGCTGCTGGAGGCGACGGCGCGGGCAGAACAGCGGCACTTCTGGTTCCGCGGGCTCCGGCGGTTCGTGCGTCCGCTCCTGGTGCGGGCCACCGAGGACTACCCCCATCCCGATATCCTGGATTGCGGCTGCGGCACCGGCACCAATCTTGGGGTCCTTGCCGACTACGGACTGTCCCGCGGTATCGACCGAGCCTGGGCCGGGGTGCGACGGGCCCGCGCCGCCGGGCGTCACGTCGGTCAGGCGACGGTGACACACCTCCCGTTTCCTGACGCGCGATTCCACCTAGTGACCTCCTTTGACGTCCTCTACTGCCTCGACAGCGAGGACGAACGATCCGCCGTCTCGGAGATGTTTCGCGTCCTGCGCCCCGGCGGTCGGGTCATCGTCAACGTCGCCGCGATGCCGATCCTGACCGGCAACCATTCGGTCCTGGCCCACGAGGTGCGACGTTACACGGCGCCGGGGCTGAGGGTCTTGCTCGAGCGGGCTGGCTTTGGGGTCGAGCGGATCACCTATACCAACACCGCGATGCTGCCGATTCTGGTGCCATTGCGCCTCATGCAGCGTGCTCTCGGTTTGGTCCGGGAGGACGCCGAGGACGCCGAGCGAGAAATGCAAGTGCCGTCGCGGCCGATCAACGCCTTGCTGAACCGGATGCTGGCCGTCGAGGCGGCCTTCGTGCGCCACGTCGACTTGCCATGCGGCAGTTCGCTGTTGGCCATGGCCAGAAAACCGGCCGCCGGCGGTCCGGGCTGAGCCGCCGATGCGCCTGGGCCGCGCACCCTGGGTCGCTATGACCGTTCCTCCGTCCCCTTTGCCCCTCGCACCGGTGACGCATCCGGCGGCGAGTCCGGTCGGGTCGCGGGGGTCTGGTGCGTCTTGCGCCAAACGAGCGCCGTCCACAACTTCGCGATGTCGATGAGCGTGCTCGCGATGCGCGGGAAGTTGAAGAACTGCGACGTGCCGTAGGCGCGATGAAAATGATGCACTGGCACCTCGACAATCCGGCAGCCGGCGTCGTGCACCTTCTTCATCAGCTCGAGACAGATCACGCCGCTGTTCTTCTCCAGGTGCACGCGCTCGAAGATTGACCGGCGCATGAGCCGAAAATCGCAGTCGACATCTCTGACCCGGAGTCCGAACAACAGTTTGACCGCGTGGTGATACAGGCGGCCGATGACGATGCGATGCAGCGGATCGGAGCGGCTGATCTTGTAGCCGTTGACCAGGTCGACATCCGGTGTCATGTGGGCCCAGAGGTCCTTCAGTTCCCGCGGGTCGTACTGGGAGTCTCCGTCCGTGTAGAACACGAATTCCTTCGTCGCGGAGACGAAGCCGGTGCGCAGGGCGGCCCCGTAACCTCGATTCTGGGGATGCGTGACGATGCGGAGGGCAGGGCACATGCGTGCCAACTCCTCCAGCACCTGACCCGTGCCGTCACGGCTGCCGTCGTCGACCACCACCACTTCGAAGTCGTCGGTCAACTCGCGGGCGGTCATCACCGCGCCGATTACCATGCTGGGGATCGTGCCGGCGTCGTTGTAGGCCGGGAAGAAGATGGTCAGACCACCGGCGGCGGTCGGGGGCGTGTTCGTCACCAGAGACGCAAACGTACCACCGGCGGCTCGCACGTCGCAAGTTGCGGACACTACGTCCCGTCTGGCACCAGCTCGTAGAGCCGGGCGTCGTCGTCCCAGAAGATCGGCTGCAGTCGATGGTTGAAGGATGCGACGCGGGCTGCGAGCGTCGTCCAGTCTTCATCAGCATAGAACTGCCGGTGCAACAGGACGTACCGGGTGCCGTGGCGAGCCAGGATGTCGAATGACCGGGCGGAGGGGAATCCAGCGAGGTCGTCGACCTCGGCCCGAAAGTCCTGAGGGATTACATCAGAGTAGCCGTTGACCAGCGGACGCCAGTGCCCCGTGGACCCGACCATATAGTACGTGTGGCGCGGGTAGTCCATCCGTTGGTTGAAGTAGGGAAACTCGGCGATCGGTCCTGCCGGTAACTGTTCGAGCATGCGATACGCGGCTGGGAACCGCGGCGCCTCGTAGTGGGGATACGGCACCGCGGCCAGTTCGGCGAGTGCCACGATTAACAGACCGGCGGTGACTGCCGCCTTCCGCCGTTCGCGGGCGAGTTGAGTTACACCGACTCCAGCCAAAACCGCCAGCGCGAGCGCCACCACGATGCCCAGACGCGCCGGTGCTCGCAACATCCCGAACCCCGGGATGGTTTCGAACAGCAGGGTGTACAGACCACCCGACGGACCAAATGACGCCCAGGCGGCGAGTAGCGCGAGTAATCCGTAGAGGGCGACGACCCGGCTCGGATCCTGATGCGCTGGCGAAGTCACGGCGGTCCTCGCAAGGGTTTCGCGGGTCGAACGTAGTCCGGTCACCACCCCGACCGCGGCCAGCCCGAGCACCAGGAAGCCGGGGAACAGCACTTCATTCCAGACCTCGATGCGTGTGAGCAGCCACCGGTGTGACCGAGCGGGTGACGCCAGATACGCCCGCCAGTCGGCAGAGTACACCCGTGCTTCATCCAGCGTTCTGGACACACTGCCGTGAGTCTCGCCGACATCCACATACGGGAGGAAACAGGCCCCAGCGACGAGACCGCCGATGACGACCGCTACCGCGATGGACGTCCAATACGAACGCCTGGTCCAGAGTCGATCCATGGCGGCGTAGAAGAGAATCGCCACCCCGACCATGAGGCCGGCGAATAGACCGTAGTATCCACAGGCCAGCCCGGCCACCGCCAATACCAAACCCAGGACGACGCCGCGCCAGACACCCGGCCGCACCGCCAGATGGTGAAACGCGAGCATCGAGAACGGCAGGCCGGCGGTCATCAAGAGTTGGATATGCGCGCTACGGGCGAAGACGAACGGGCAGAATCCGAACAGTACCCCGGATACCGCGGCGGCCGATCGACTACCGGTTAGATACCGAACCAGCAGATAGGCGCCGACGACCGATAGCATGAACGACCAGAGCACGACGGTGTTGTGGGCGGCGTACGGATTACGAGTCAGCCAGTACGGAGGGACCGCGAGCAGGCCAGCCACCAGGTTGGCTTCAGAGAACGCGAGCGCGTTGCGATGCGGGTAGAAGATGTTGGCGTGCCACAGCTCGGTGGGGTCGGCGACGACGGTCCGAGCGACCCACGCGATGTTCCAGATGCTGAACAGGCCGTCTTCGGCGTCGACCCGTCCGCCGCTGCCAAGTTGAAACGCGAGCGGATACGTCAGAGCGACCGTGGTGACGACGGCCAGTACGGCGACGAGGGCCGCTTCACGACCGTGAGACATGCCTGAGCGATGGTAGCACGCTCGTTCGGGGCTGCTCGCAGCCTTGGTCGACGCCAACCTCAGCCGCTGCTGACTCCGACCGGGCGGTCGTCGGGTGGTGCACCCTCGAGAGGACCCTACTGTGGCGTCGTCGTCAGCAATGTGACGTCGAACAGCAAGGTGGCGTTGGCCGGGACGAGCCCGCGCGCGCTTGCACCGTACGCCAGTTCCGGTGGAATGATGAGGCGTCGCTCGCCATCCTCACGCATTCCGATGAGGCCCTCGTCCCACCCGGCAATGACCTGTCCGGCGCCGAGGGTGAAGGTGAATCCGTTGCTGTCCGAGCTGTCGAACTGGGTGCCTTTGTTGTCCGGCTGGCTCTCGTCATAGAGCCAACCGCCATAGGCCACCAACAGGCGATCGCCGGTAGCCGCCGCGGAGCCCGTGCCGACCGTGAGGTCGATGATTGTGAAGGGAGCGGTGTCGGTGACCACCACCTGGGCGTCGAGGAGCTCCAATTCAGCCACCAGTGACGAGTCGGCCGGGATACCGGCCGCCTCGTTGTAACCGAGCGCGAGGTCCGGGGGGATGATCAATTGCCGCCGGCCGCCGACACGCATCCCCAGCACGCCCTGGTCGAATCCCCCGATGACCTGATTTGCCCCCACCACGAAGGTGAGCGTGCCGCTGTCAACCTGGGGTCCCTTGTTCTCCGATCGTCCGTCCTCAAAGAGCCAGGCGATATAGTTCATGACCACGCGGTTGCCGGTCGCGGCCGTGGCACCGGAGCCCACCGAGATGTCGGTGAACGAGAAAAACGCGGCCCCGCCCGGTGCAAATGGATTGGAGCTGGAGTCGCTGCACGCCGGCGTGCCCCCCACAGTCAGGGCCACGACGGCCACCATTGCCAGGCTACGCTTCATCGAGATCATTACGCCGTCCTCCAAGACAGGGACACCCAGAGCCTCTCCGGTAGTATATGCAACCACCCTGCCGACCACGAGACTCCACCATGGAGGCAGTCGCTGTTCAGATGTGGACTCGACAGTTTGATGACTTGTCCGCAACAAAGTGACCATGGGATGCGCCCAGACTCGGCGAACGTGGTGGCCAACGAGCTGAGCGGTCGATGTGTTCGTTGAGGGGCTCGACGCGATTGTCTGTCCTTACGGAGTGACAATGCGGAACTTCTGGATACGGCGGCCCTCCTGCTCGGCCACGTAGACGTTGCCCATCGAATCCACCGCGATGCCGTGGGGCAAGGTGAACTGCCCGCGGTAGCGTCCCGGACCCCCGCCGAAACTCGCTAGCAGCTCTCCGCTCCGGCGGTCCAGGACATCGACCATCACGCTGTTCTGATTGAGGACGAACATCAACCGTTGGTCCGCGTCGGGCGAGAATGCGAGCACGACGGCGGTGCCGCGGGTGCCGCTCCGACGCCCGTCAGGCGACGTGACCGGGGTGAAGGGCACGTCGATGTTCCGGACGAACGTCCCCATCTGGTCGAACACCTGAACGCGGTCCGCCTGGCGGTCGCAGACATACACCAGGCCGTCGTTGGACAGGCGGAGACAATGTGGCAGCGGGGTCACGGTCCCTTCGTCGTCGGTCCGGTGCAACGACCACTGGCGGAGAAACTGGCCGTTCCGGTCCAACACCGCAATGCGCTGATTGCCACGCGCGGTCTCGCCATCGGCGACGTAGATGTCGCCGGTGACGGTATCCACATCCAGACTGGCGGGCAGGAAGAACTGGGCGCGGTCGGAGTTCAGTGGTCGTCCCTCGCGTGTCCCGTCCGACGAGTCATATAGCCCCGTTTCGCCGATCTGGAGCAGACGTTGGCTCCCATCGCTGGAATACTTCTGCACGATGCCGGTGCCCGACGCCACGATCCACACATTTTGATCTGAGTCGACGTGGCAATCGTGCAGGCGGTCGCCGAGGCTATCTGGGTCTCCCCATGCACGGACAACCGTGCCAGTCGGGTCGAGCTCGATGACCGGCGGAGCGGGCCGCGCCCCGTCCAGGTCGTCTGGCACGACGTTCTGCCGGTTGAGGATGTACACGTGGTCGCGGCCATCGATGCACATCCCGCCGAGCCCTCCCGTGATCCAGTGGTCGCCAAACGGGAGCGACGGCCAGAGTGAGTCGACTTCGTACCGAGGCACCGGCTGCGCCTCCACCGTCCCCGCCGTGAGGACCCCAACCACGAACGCCAGCGCGGGTAACGTCGTCGCCACCACGATCTTGTTGCTCACTGTCATGTCACATGTGTCTTCCTGAGCGGATCCTTGGATCTGCCCCGACGGTGCGGTGCAACGGGATCATCTCACGGCCAGGGGGACCGCAGGGAGCGGCATGTGTTGGTGTGCGGGTCGTCGTCCCTGACCGGTGCACGGACTGGGACGGTAGATACTGTGTAGGAGAGCATCAGGGGGGAGAACGTGAAGGCTATGGAGCGACTTGGAACACACCGGTGCCGTGCCCTCTCGACCGTCCGCCAGGCCGGGGTGATACTCGCGGTCGTGGGCGCGTGCGCGGCTGGCTTCCCCGTGCAGGGTGTCGGTCTGGGCCAGGACGCGGTCGATCCGCCTCGCCCGACCCGCAATGACCTGGTGCGCCCCCTGGGGCCCTCAGACGAGGTCTTGATGCTTCGTCACCAGCGGCTGCAAAAAGGGGCGCATGAGCTCTACTATCGGGCGAGCCTGTTCGGGGTCTGGCCGTGGTTCGAGCGACTGGGCGCCAGGATGACCGGACAGTGGCAAGTCGTGTTCCCCGAGGGTGGCGGCAGCCCGGGATTCGACGAAGGATACCGACTCGCCCGATACGCCAGTTTCGAACATTGGCGGCATACACGCGGCGCCTTGTCTCGCGCGTTGGGTGGCAACGGTCCGAATCGCGACCGCAGCATACAGGCCTTGCGAACCCGGGCCGAGTACGGCCTGGGGTCGAACGGCGGGTATTTTTTGCAGGGACTGACCGCCACCAATCGACCGCGGTTTCTGCCGGCCGTGGATGAGGAGTACGCGCGTGTCGACACGAGTCAGCCGACGCTCGACGACGAGGTGATTGCGGTTCGAAACGATGTCGCGCGACCCGGCATCGAGATCGTGGTCTTGCGATACACGCGCATCAGAAAAGGAGCCTTCAACGATATCCTCGCCCGTACCGTTGCACAGGTGTGGCCATTCGAGGACAAGATGGGGGGCCGGCCGATCGGTCAGTGGCGGGTCATCTACCCTGACGCGCCGAGTCGCACGGAGGAGAGCTCCGACTACGACGAGATGATCACCATGAGTCGATACGCGAGCTATGACCACTACCTAACCACGCGTCCAGGCCAGGCCGTCTTCGTCGGTGGCAATGGACCCGATTGGCAGGCATGGCGTTCAGCGCTCGAGGCGGAAGCCGAGCGCACGCTCGAGGCCACCGTCGAGTTCCTGCAGGGATTCACTCACACCAGCCCACCGTCCTATCAACCGGGCTTGCCGGAGCGCTATCGTCTGAGATGAGTTTCCGGGCGGGGCATCCCGGCTGGTGGTGGTGCTTCGTCGGTCACGGACCGGCTGCATCGGCAGTCGATACGTTGCCGTAGTTGTGACCGGCAGGACCAAGGACGCATGTTTGCGAGATCCGCGCGTGGACGTCTCACCTACAGGGACCTGGGGCGCTTTCCCGATGACACGCTCTTTCATCGCGTGGCACGGGCCGTGTGTCACGCCGGCTGCTTGCCCCGCAAGGAGCTGTATGAAGCTTGGGAGATGGCTCGACGGGTTCGTCGGCTCTTTCGGGGCGGTCGCGTCGTGGACCTGGGGGCCGGACACGGCTTGCTGGCTCAGGTCATGCTGGTGCTTGACGATTCGTCGCCGGACGCGCTCGTCATCGACTCGACGTTACCCGCCTCGCGCGTGGCGGTGCACGACGCGCTGGTCGCGGTGTGGCCGAGACTGGCCGGCCGCGTGGCGTTTGTCGCCGGCTCGATGGAGGAGGCCGAGATTCGCGACACCGATGTCGTCGTCTCGTGTCATGCGTGCGGCGCGCTTACGGACCTGGTGCTGCAGAGCGCCGTGGCCGCGCGCGCACGGGTGGCCGTGCTGCCCTGTTGTCACGATCTCGACACCGGGGAGACCGGTCGGCTCACCGGGTGGATCGACGGTCCCTTGGCCGTCGACATCGTGCGGGCGACCGCTCTAACCCGACAGGGGTATCGCATCTGGACTCAAGCCATTCCGGACGACATCACGGTCAAGAATCGGCTCCTGCTTGGCGCTCCGGCGTCGGCGGCCGGGACGCTGCGACCCGGACGCAGCCGCGCGGACGTATAATCCGCGAAATGAGAGTGCGAACGCTTGGGTCGTCGTGCCTGGTTGCGCTGTGTGGGCTGGTTCTGGCTGGACCGGCCGCGGCTCAATGTGAGCCGGACGGCGACACCCGGTTCGTGTGCGGACCGATCAGCCCTGAAGATCTCGCCGTGGTGCCCGAGACCCCGTGGGTGGTGGTAGCGAGTTGGGAAGACGACGGCTACCTCTCCGCGGCCAACCACCGCGATGCCAGCACTGTGCGTCTGTTCCCAACCGCCACGGCACAGGAGCGCCACGACCCCGCACTCTACGCCGACTGCCCCGGCATGGTCACGGATGGTTTCCGAGCCCACGGTATCAGCCTGCGTCCTGGGGGCGATGGTACGCATGACCTGTATGTGGTCCGCCACGGAGCGCGAGAGGCGGTCGAGGTGTTTGAGGTGGACGCGCGCGGGGCGACGCCGAGTCTGACCTGGACCGGCTGCGTGGTGGCGCCGGAAGGCCTCGGCCTCAACGCGGTCGTGGCGTTGCCCGATGGCGGATTTGCGGCAACAAGCCCGCGCACGGGCGACATCTGGGAGTGGCGCGCCGACGCCGGTTGGGTCCGCGTGCCTGGCAGCGAGGACATCGGTCCAAATGGGCTGGAGGTGTCGGCCGACGGCCGTTGGTTTCTGGTGGCGGGCTATGCCAGCCAGTCCGTCATCAAACTGTCGCGCGGGCAAACGCCGGTGCGTCAGGAGCGGGTCGCGGTGGGGTTCAACATCGACAACGTGCATTGGGCGCCCGATGGCACCTTGCTGGCCGCCGGGCACACCGCACCGACGCGGACGCGAGTTGGCGAGTGCATCGCACGCCGCACCTGTGAGGGAATCGTGTCGTTCGTGGCCCGGGTGGACACGGAGGCGATGACGTCAGAGGAGATTTTCAGATATCCCACCAACGACTGGGTGATCCTCGGCACATCCGCCATCGAGGTGGGCGACGAGCTGTGGGTCGGACAAGTGGCGGGTGGTACCCGCATCGCCAGGGTGCCGCTACGCTGACGCCCCGTTCCGCCAGACCCGGGCACTAGTCTAGCTAGGAGGGTGCTGAAAAACGACCGGAGCGGTTTTCCTGACGAGGCGTCTGCCTGGCCAGGCGCGACGAGGGAGCAGACAGGCGGTCTGTGACCCCGCTGAGCCAATGCTGCGACGTCCGCCCTTGCTGGCGCCTCGTCGGGAAAACCTAGGTGAGTCCGGCCAGGGGGCCGCTCACATCGATGAAATCGCCCCGTTGCCCACGCACGTGTTCAAGTCCTATGTGGTCGACGTCGAGGCCCATGGCCCGTGCCACGCTCACGAGGAGGTGCTGATGGGGGATACCGGACACTCGGGTGTTCCCGCCGGTCAGGATCTGTGACGGGACCCGCATCTCCGCTGGCGTCTCGTGAGGCCAATACATGTAGCGCCCCGTGTTGAACGCCCACGAACCGCCGATGAGCATCGGGCAGTAGTGACTGTACCCGTGCCACCCATCGCCAAGCTCGGAGCCCCACACGATGAGGGTGTTGTCCATGATCGAGCCGCCGCCAACGTCCGGCATCGTTTCCAGGGTACTGACGAGGCGCGCGACCTGGCCGGCGTGATACCGGACGTAGTCGGTCATCGCCGCGTGTTTTGCCGGGTCGTCGTAGATATAGTGCGCAATACCCTTGTGCACCTTGTCGCTGATGGCGGCGGCACCGAATTCCGCGGTCGGCATCTCGCCGAGAGACAGCGACACCACCCGGGTGATGTCGCAGCTGAATGCCGCGGCGATGATGTCCGAGAACGCGTCGAATCGCATGTCGTACTTCTCGAACGCCGCCGCCGGTCGCGCCGGAGCGTTGCACGCCAGCGTGGCCAGCCCTTCCAGTCGGTACCCCAGTCGTTCGACGAGCCCGAAGTGGGACTCGAGACGAGCGCGGTCGGTGGCGCCGAGTTGCGGGGCGAGCTGGCGATATTCGTCGTAGGCGAAGTCGAGCGTCGTCCGGCGGCGCCGGCCGACGGCGTCGCCGGATGAGGCCGGTCCGAAGACCCGTTCCCAGGCTCTCAACGGCGTATTTTCCGTGGGCAACCGGACCCCGCCGAGGTTGTAGGCGATCGGCCGACCGGCTTCGAGCGCCGCGTCCACCGACAGTTCCAGCGAGGGCAGTCGATCGGGTCTGGCAATCTGGGCGGCGACGAGTTGGTCAAGCGACGGTGACGTCGACCGTGTGTCCCGGGCGGCGAAGTCGGCGTTGTTGCCGGTCCAGGCGTGAATCCATCCACGATCGTGGCGGTTTCCGCCCACGTCCAGCTCGGCCGTCGCCAGCGAGAGACCGTCCAGCACAAGAAGCCGGTGTCGGTGTGCGTAGAGCGGCGCCAGCGGCCGGCTGAATTCGCTCTGAGGGAGGCCATCCAGGCCGAGCTCCCACGGCTCGTCTTCCGACCGGCCGGTGGGATGTATTTTCCACTCGCTGTATGGCCAGCCGTGGCAATGGCTGATGACGATGAGACGCCTCGGCGGCTCGGCCGGTTGGGCGAACGCGCGCAGCGTGCTGCCCGGTAGCGCGGCCCCGAGCGCGGTGAGGCCGCTGAGCTGAAGAAGGTGTCGCCGCGAAATCATGGAGCGTCTCCGGAGCCTGGTCGCGTACCGGTACGGAAGAGGTCGCTTCCGGCGATGGAGACCAGCAGGGTCTGGATTGAGTCGTCTTCGCGGAAGCCGGCCTGCAATGTTCCGAGTCCGGGCGTGGCCGCCTCGACCTGGTCGCCGAGCGCATAGCGCGTCCAGTGCAGCACGTAGCAGTCTCTTACGCGATCGCTGCCGGCGAGCTGATGCGCGAAGTCGACGCCGTCGGTGAAGGTGATCTGCTCGCCGCCGGCCAGGGTGAGCGTGCCGCTCGCGTCCACTCCCTGCCCATTGTCCTGGGCTCGCCACCGTCCGACTGCGTCGTAGTGCTCGAATGCGAACCCCGGCGGGTTGATCTGTCTGTGGCAGGTGGTGCACGTGGCGGGGCTCGTGGCGGTCGCGGTGCGTTGGCGATTCGTGCGTTCAACCGTCAGCGTGTCCGGCGGCAGTGCCGCTTCCGCTCCCTGAATAGGGGTGCCCAAGTGCATGCAGGCGAGCCGCTCGAGCACCCGTTTCCCCCGAAGAATCGGTCCTGGTTGGACCGCGTAGGCCCCGAGCGTCAGGACCGACGGCAGGGTCAGCACGCCCGCGCGCTCGCTGCGGGGAAATTCCGCGGGGTATAGCGTCAGCTTCTGTTCACGTCCGATCGAGGCGACGACTAGCTCGATCGGTTTCGTCACGGTGCCCCCGTCTGGGACCCGCCTGGCGTTGGCGCCGTAGATCGGCGCCGTGGCGTCGGACATATACCCGTGGTTGTCGGTCATTAGCGCGTGGAAGGTGCCCGCGCCGTCAAAGATGGTTTGTTCGACGAATAATTCGGTCTCGTACTTCATCGAGTACCGCACAGGGCCCATGATGGCGGGCCACTCCAGGTCGTCATCCGAGGCATTCTTCAGACGCGGGGTGATGCCGAAGAGTGGTCCAAAGGCGCGGCGAGCCGGCGCGACGAGCGTTACCTTGTCGGTGCCCAGCCACTGATGATGAAAGTGCACGATGGCCGGCCGAGCCTTCGGGTCGTCCAGCATCCGGCGCGCCTGGCGCTCCATCCCGGCCGCGGTGCCCAGTTCGCCGGCCGCCGCCGCATCGAACAGCACATCATCCGGCATCGAGTCCCACAAGAAGTAGGAAAGTCGCGTGGCCAGCTCCCACTCGTTGGGTGCTGCCGTGGGGTCGCCCGGCTCGACCCTGAAGTGAAAGGGCGGAGCTTGCAGGATACCGGCGACGGTGACGGCGACCGCTTCGTCGGGCGGGCCCGCCGTGAGGTTGGCCGTCCAGAACGCCGACAGCCGCTCTTGTTCGTCGGTCCGGATCGGGCGTCGATACGCACGCCGTGCGAAGCGTTCGATACTCGTCCAGGCGCAGGACTCCTGCTGAGTCGCCGGCCACGCGTCCCAGTCGGCGCAGCTGAAGAATGTCGGTGACTCGAGTGCGAACGCCGCGAAGTGCATCGCGGCCAAGTGCAGCTCCTCGACTTGATAGGACGAAGGGCTTTGCCCTTGCGCGATCCCCTCGAAACCCTCCAAGCCAGGCTCCGCCGGGAACCGCCACGGCCACACCGGTGGGGGAGGCGGAGGCAGAAAGACGCCTTTGCTGGCCGTGCGCCGCGGGCTCAGCCTGTCGGCGAGGGTTGAGCGCTTGGGCCAGCGCGCCCCGTCTCTCGGGAATCCGAGCAGATCGGCGATGGTGTTGTTGTATTCGGCCGGGGTCAATGCCAGGGGGGTGGTATCTGACGGTGCCGTTGGCCCTGCGGGTGCTTGGCCCACCGCGATGGTTGGAGCCAGCGTGAAGACCACGAACATGGCTGCCAGTCCGGACGCCCGTCGTGATGATGACGGTGGCGACGGCGAGCGCGAACGGTTCATCGTGCGAATAATCTCAGCGGAGACTTCGCTAGTCAAGCGTCCCATGGTGGGCCGGTCGGGGTCAGTCGAGCTGCTGGAATACCTGCTGGATGCGGTCGATGGCCCAGTCGACCTCGTCCCTGGTGATGACCAGCGGCGGGGCGAACCGGATGACATCGTCGTGGGTTTCCTTGCAGAGCAGACCGTGCGCCTGTAGTGCTTCGCAATACCGGCGCGCGCCGCCTCTCTCCGCGTAGAGCTCGACCGCCACCCAGAGACCGCGGCCCCGCACTTTGCGAATGGCGGGGCTGTCGATGTGCTGAAGCCGGTCGAGGAGATAGTGCCCGAGAGCGGCCGAGTTCTCCACCATCCGTTCGTCCGTCAGGACGCGAAGCGCTTCCCGGGCGACCGCACAACCGAGCGGGTTACCACCAAAGGTCGACCCATGGTCGCCCGGCTCGAAGACTCCCATCGGTTCGTCGGCGGCAAGCACGGCCGACACGGGATAGCAGCCCCCGGCGAGTGCCTTTCCCACGATCACGGCGTCCGGTCTGATGCCCTCGTGCTCGAACGCAAACAACCGCCCCGTTCGTCCCAGTCCGCTCTGGATTTCGTCGAGGATCAGCAAGACGCCGTGGGTTCGGCAGGCCGCTTCGAGGTCTTTCAAATACCCATCTGGAGGGATGATGATGCCCGCTTCCCCCTGAATCGGTTCGATCAGGACCGCCGCCACATTCGGATTCAGGGCTCGACGCACCGCCTCGATATCGCCGTACGGCAGGCAGGTGAAGCCGGGCGTGAACGGGCCAAAGCCGCGCCGGTACTGCTCGTCTGTCGAAAATCCGACAATCGTCGTCGTGCGACCGTGGAAGTTGTCGGAGAAGACGAGCACCTCGGCCTCCTGCTCCGGGACGCCCTTGACCGTATAGGCCCACTTGCGGGCCATCTTGATCGCCGTCTCCACCGCCTCGGCCCCGGTGTTCATCGGCAGTACGCGCGGAAACCCGGTGAGCGTGGCTACCTCTTCGTAGAAGGGGCCAAGTTGGTCGTTTCGAAACGCGCGCGACGTCAGCGTGAGGCGCGCCGCCTGCTGCTGTAGCGCGGCGACGATGCGTGGATGGCAGTGGCCCTGGTTCACGGCCGAGTACGCGGCCAGACAATCGAGGTATCGGTTCCCGTCGACGTCCCACACCCAGACCCCGTCGCCGCGCGTCAGGACCACGTCGAGCGGGTGGTAGTTCTTGGCGCCGAAGCGCTCTTCGAGCTCGATGAGATCGTGCCGTTCAGTCTTGGTCGCGTCCATGCGCGTCATGCGCCCCCAGGAGGTCAGTGGTGAGGTCGTGCGGTCGCTCGATGATCGGGGAAGTGTACTCGGAGTGGCCCGCGATGCGGGCGGTGACCGACACGGCAAAGACGCCAGACGGACGCCTTGCCCGGAAACCTACGGAGAGGTATCGACCCAAGGTCTCATCTGGCCAACTATTTTGTCCGCTCCGTTCGTGGGGTGGGTAGACGCGGTCGCGTCAGAAGCGCCAGCGCTTCGACCTGCCTGGTTTGCGGCATCATGTCGATCGGCTGCACCGAGCGGACCGTGAATCCGAGGCGGCAGAGCACGTCGAGGTCGCGGCCCAACGTCGCCGGATCACACGACAAGTAGGCCAACTTGGTCACCGGACACTGGGCAATGGCGTCGAGCACGATCTCCCGCGCGCCGGCGCGGGACGGGTTCAACACCACCGCGTCCGGCGCCTCCTCACGCAGTTGGTCGAGTCCGCGCTCCACGGCGACCGGAGCGATCCGGATGTCTCCGACTCGCCGCGCGCGGATCGTCGATTTCAGATCGGCGACGGCGCTGCGGTTGCCTTCCGAAAACAACACACGACGGAACTGTCGTCGGAGCGCGAACCCGTGGGTCCCGACACCGGCATAGAGGTCCGCCAGGACATCGCCGCGTCCGAAGAACTGCTCCATGAGCGTGTGGATGGTCGGCAGCAGCGCCAGATTCACTTGGAAAAAAGCGGCCGGAGACACCCGGAGCCGATAGCCCGCGTGATCGACCCAGATCTCGCGATCGCCCCACAGCGGGCGGACGGAGCCGCGAATGACCTGTGCATCCGTGCTCGGGTTGAGGTTCACCGAGATGCCGGTGACGGCGGGGCAGTGCCTCCGGAGTCCGTCGACCGGGAAGGACTGGCGTTCGGTGGCACGGAAGACGAGCGTGAGATGCTGACGCGTCGGATCGGTACCGCACCGCACGTCGATGTGCCGCAAGGTAGCGGGAATTTGTCGCGAGGTCTCCAAGAAACGACGGATCCGGCGCGTCGTCTCGAGCAGGTCCGGGACCAGTACGCGACAATCGGGCGCATCGACGATCTCCCGGGTGCCGGTGCGGAAGTAGCCCATCCGCCGGCCGCGACGGGACAGCCCGATCGCCATTTTGGCCCGGTTCCGGTAGCCCTCCAGCCCTGGCGACGGCACACACGCGAGCGGTCGGACGCGACGCAGGCTCGTGTGCTTGCCCAGGGCGTCCGCTAACAAGTGGCGCTTACGCTGGAGTTGATCCTCATACCCGACACCGAGCAGGGCGCAGGCGCCGCAGTCTTCGCTGTGTGGGCAACGGACCAGGGTGTCGTCTTGCATGAACAGGCGTACAATACGCGAATCTCCCACCAGCCACCGAGACCTCATGCCTAGGGTTCACGCTCTCGATCCGCCCGGCTCGACCGGAAACTCGCTGGCGACGCTGCCGGCGCCGTCGGGGCGTGCCGTACAGGCCGCCCTTCCCATGACCGCCGACGAGATGCGGCAGCGGGGCTGGGACGCCGTCGACGTGGTGTTTGTCACCGGCGATGCCTACATCGACCACCCGAGCTTCGCCATGGCGATCCTGGGTCGCGTCCTCGAGGCCGCCGGCTACCGGGTTGGCATCGTGTCCCAACCCGACTGGCACTCTGCCGACGACTGGACGCGGTTCGGCCGCCCGCGGCTGTTCTTCGCGATCAGCGCCGGCAACATGGACTCGATGATCAATCACTACACGGCCAACCGGAAGGTTCGCAACGACGATGCGTACACGGCGGGGGGGCGGATTGGGTCGCGGCCGGATCGCGCGACGTTGTCGTACTGTCAGCGTGCGCGGGAGGCGTACCGCCACGTTCCGGTGATTGCGGGTGGCGTCGAGGCCTCGCTCCGGCGTCTGGCCCACTACGACTACTGGAGCGACACGGTGCGCCGCTCAATTCTGCTTGACTGCAAAGCGGACCTGCTTGTGTTCGGCATGGGCGAGGAAGGCATTGTCGAGATTGCCCGCCGTCTCGACGCGGGAGAGACGGTGCGCGACCTTCGTGACATGCGCGGCGTCGCCTTTGCGTTGGGGGCGTCTGAGCCGCCGCCCGATGACGCCCTGACCCTCCCGTCATTCGAAGACGTCCGCGACGACACGCTGGCCTTCGCCGAAGCGACCAAGATCATTCACAACGAGACCAACGCCTACAACGCGCGGCGGTTGGCGCAGCGTCACGACCGCCGGACGATCGTCTGTAACCGTCCAGCGCTGCCGATCTCGCAGCCCGCCATGGATCGGGTCTACGGGTTGCCCTACACCCGGCGGCCACACCCGACCTATACGGAGCCAATCCCGGCTTTCGAGATGATCAAGGACTCGGTCACGATCATGCGTGGTTGCTTTGGCGGGTGCACATTCTGTTCGATTACCACGCACCAGGGGCGAATCATCCAGTCACGCAGCAAGCAATCGATCCTCGACGAGGTCCGCCAGCTCGCGAGCGACCCGGGGTTCAAGGGGACGGTCAGCGATATCGGCGGCCCTACCGCGAACATGTACGAGATGAAATGTACTAAGCCGGAGGTCGAGGCGATCTGCCGCCGCCAGTCTTGTGTGCATCCGACCATCTGCAAGCTGCTTGGGACGAACCACGACCCGCTCATCGAGGTGATGACCGCGGCCCGGCAGACACCAGGCGTGAAGAAGGTGCTCGTGGCGAGTGGGCTCCGGATGGACCTGGCTCAGCGCTCCCCACGCTACATCCGGGAGCTCACCCGCCATCACGTCGGTGGTCACCTGAAGGTGGCTCCGGAGCACACGGACCCGGAGGTGCTGGCGCGGATGCGCAAGCCATCGGGCGACGACTTCGAGCAGTTCGCCGAGAGGTTCGTGACCGAGTCGAAGAAGGCCGGCAAGAAGCAGTACATCGTGCCCTACTTCATCGCCAGCCACCCGGGCAGCGATCTCAACGCGATGATCGATCTCGCCGTCTTCCTCAAGCGTGGAGGCTACCGACCGGACCAGGTGCAGGATTTTATTCCGGCTCCGTTTGACGTCGCGACCGCGATGTATCACACGGGCATTGATCCGTTCACCAAGAAGCCGGTCTTCATCGCCAAGCACCTACGCGACCGCAAGCTACAACGGGCGCTGATGCAGTTCTTCAAGCCTGAGAACTACGTCGCGGTACGGCGAGCGCTACTGAAGGCCGGCCGAGGCGACCTAATCGGCAGTGGTTGCGATGCCTTGATTCCCACCACGCCCCCTCGCGAGGCGATCGTCCGTCGGCGTCAGCACGCCAATCAGCCGTTGGCCGGAGACTACGTCCACACCGTCCCGAGCGTGGCGCCGGGGAAGCCGGCCAAGCGGCAGTCGCGCCACGCCTCTGGGGCTGGTTACCGACCTCAGCGCAAGAGCACGTCGGCCCCGCGTCCGCGTCGCTAGTGCGTTAGTCGCCGAGCCGGACCACGGCTCGCCCGGGCGAAATCACAGTGTCGTCCGTGTTCTTGATGTAGATCTGCAGCGTGACGGTTCCGGCGTGCCGGTCTACCTCGACCACCTCGCCGCCGGCGCGCAGACGCTCGCCCAGATACGCGGCCCGGCGGTTCGAGTACTCGAACTCGACGAGCTCACCGTCGTCGCCGAGCCACTCCGTCACAGCTTGCGACAGCCAGTCGCCTTGGAGTGGCCCGTCCACCACAATGCCCGGGTGCTTTTCGATCTGGGTCGTATAGTCCGCGTCGAAATGAATGCGATGCGGATTCCAGATCGCGGCGTTGTAGAGAAACAGCGACACCATCGACGGTTCGTGCGTCCGTTCGTCGAGGCGGGTACCGACCGTGACGGTGCTGAGTGTGGGCATCGGTGACTTCCTGTCCTGAACCGCTATCGAAAAATTCTACGTCGTGTTTCTTCTAGCACCAGTTCGCCCGCCTCGGTTTCGACCCGGACGGCGTAGGTCACGAAAATGAGCGGTCCGGAGGCTCCCTGCTTCTCATAGATGTCGGTGAGCGTCCGGGTTAGGAGCAGCACGTCTCCGGGTCTCACCCGGCGGTGGTAGGTGTTCGTGACCCCGCCGGCCATCACCCGCGTCAATGGCAGTGCCGGGAGCAAAGGGTCCACCGTCAGGCCATCCGGACGGAGCGTCTCGACGGCGACCAGCGGCTGATGCGCGTTGAAGAGGAACATGGGTGGCGCCTCGTCGCCCCGCCGATACTTGTCCAGCCGCTGCTGGGTGGCTATCGCGTACTTCACGATGTCGCGTCGGGTTACCTCGAGGCGCTGCGGCGCATCGGAACGCCCGACCCACTGCCGAATCTCTGGAGTGATCAACTCTGTCGTTTCGTGCGTCTCAGTCGTCTCATTCATGGATACGAAACCTCGGTAGGGTGATGTCGTCGTTTACATCCTGGTAGTCGAGTATGACCGGACGTCCGACCGAGAGCCGGCTGGCGTCGGGCTCGGCCAGCGGCGCCAGCATGCGGACGCCGTCCGCCAGGTCGACCGTCACCAGCACGTAGGGCGTCTCGGACGTGAAGCCACGGTGGAATGCGTGATGGCACACGGTCCAACTGTGCACCAGGCCTCGCCCAGAGGCCGCGAACCACTCGTGATCGAGTGAGAAGCAGACGGCGCACATCGGCCGCGGATAGTGACGCGGCCGCTTGCAGGCGGCGCAACGCTGGAGGACGAGCCGATGCGCTCTGAGGCCGTCCCAGTAGGGTCGACTCTCGGCGGTCGGTACCGGCAGGGGCGTGTCGCGGTCGCGCTGGGTCATTGGCGCCGCATGATCGCGATCGAGCCGTCACCCAGATCGCCATACCCCGTCACGAGTCCGACCTCGGCCCCGTCGACCTGGCGGGCCCCGGTGTCGCCCCGAAGCTGGCGGACCAGTTCGACGACGTGGTTGAGACCGGCCACATGCGCTTGCGACAACAGCCCGCCATGCGTGTTGGTCGGCAGGGCGCCCCCGAGGCCGATCCGGCCCTCCTCGACAAACGCTCCGCCCTCGCCCTTCGCGCAAAACCCGAGATCTTCGAGTTGGCAGATGACCGTGTAGGTGAAGCAGTCGTAGATCTCCGCCACGTCGATGTCGTCGTGGGTGACGTCCGCCATCTCGAACACGCGGGGGGCGGCCTTGGCGAGACCGAGGCGGGTCATGTCGGGGCGCTGGGTGATTGCGCTCGGGGAATCGGGGTGGCCCACGCCCATTCCCGACAGCACGATCGGTGGTTGTGGCATGTCCGCGGCCCGTTCGGCTCCGCTGACCACGACCGCGGCGCCGCCGTCGCTCTCAAGGCAGCAGTCCAACAACCGGAACGGGTCGGCGATCATGCGAGACGCCTGGTGGTCGGCGACGGTGATCGGCGTCCGCATCAGCGCATTGTCGTTCAGCCCGGCGTGGCGGCGCATGGTCAGCGCGACCTCGGCGAACTGCTCACTGGTCGTGCCGTAGAGCTCCATGTGGCGTCGGGCCATCGGCGCGTAGTACTGCGCCGGCGCGTTGGCGCCCACCGGGGCTTCGAACTCGGACACGACCCGGAACTGCCGCATCTGTCCGACCCGTCGGTTGATGCGAGCCCCCGAATAGCCGTCTCGTCCCAGCGGGACGAGCACGTGCGTGGCGACACCGGTGCTGACCGCCATCGCCGCGCACTGCAGTGCCGCCACCGCACTCGCCCCACCCATCGGGGTGGTGGCCGAGAAGCGGAAATCGTCGCTGCCGAAGTTGGTCAGCAGGTCTTCAGCGACGACGGCGCCACTGGCGTAGGCGACGATACCGTCGATGTCGGACGGTGTCAGCCCCGCATCAAGAATAGCGGCGAGCGATGCTTCCAAGGTGAGTCGGAGCGCGCTCTTCTCGGTACCGCGTGTGTAGCGGGTTTCCCCGACACCGGTCACCGCGGCCGTGTCGCGCAACGTGGTCATACCCTGTCGGCAAGCGGCCTGGGCTCATCGAAACTGTTGCAGCACCGCGGGCTCTATCACGCAGGAGATCGTGCGGGCCTCGCCGACCAGTTGGAGAGTGACCGCGGCCGTCGGGGCCCAGGCGGGATAGTCGAAGGTCGCACGGCCGCTGCCGTCTCTGACGGACCGATCGACGGAGAGGACGGGCTCGCCACCTCGGATGAGGACGAGATCGGTCAGCGGATTCTCGGCGCCAGCGACCGGAGTGGCGCTGATGGTCACGCGCGTGCGCCGGGCCGCCTGGAAGTCTGGCTGAGGCGCTGGCTGTCCCTTCTGTACCGCGACCCACACTTCGTAGGCCACCTGCTTGTAGGCGCTGTAGGCGGCAAGGGTGAAGTCGTCGTTCTGGCAGAGCCCCGTGTCCCAGAACACACACGGCGGGTCGTCTCCGCCCTGCGTGCCGCACTCGATCGCATGGTAGTAGCTCTCTGGCGAGATCGGCAGGATTCCCTTGTTCCAGGATGGTGTGGCGCCGGGCCGGACCGTGGCCTGCACCTGCCCAGTCGCGTCAGGCGGTGAAGCGACGGTGCCTGCGAGGACCAGCCCCGCTGCGAGACACCAGCGGACCATGCGTCCGTAGCTCAAGAGACTAGTCGACGACGACTGCTTAATGACCATGGCCTCAGAGTATACGACCGGTTTTTCGACGAGGCGTCTGTCTGGCCAGGCGCGAGGAGGGAGCGGCCAGGTCGGCTGTGACCGACGAAGCAACGCCGCCAGACGGGCGCCTCGTCGGAAAACCTACATCAGCATGACCAGCCCGGCCAGGAGAAACACGGTTCCATCAACCCGGCCGACCAGCTCGTCGCTGGGTTGTAGACCCGCCAGGGGGCGGTTTGACGACCGGACGCTACATGTCGTGGGTAGAGAGTGCCGGGTCATAATGATGATGCGATGAGCGTCAGGAGTAACACACGCCTCGTCTACTCCACGGATACCGGCGGCGTGTGTGCCGGCTGCGGCTGGCCGCGGCGCAGCTGCAAGTGTAGCCGTCCGCGCGCGGGCACCGAGCCGGTACCCACGCGTATTGTCGCGAAGTTGCGCATGGAAAAGAAGGGTCGTGGGGGCAAGACGGTGACCGTCGTCTATGGCCTGCCGCGGAACGCCGCGTTTCTGAAGTCGTTGTGCAGCGAGCTGAAACGATCATGTGGCACGGGTGGGGCCGTCCTGGATGACGGGGTGGAAGTGCAAGGCGAGCTCCGTGACCGCGTCCGAGACGTGCTCGAACAAAAAGGCTACCTGGTCACGGGGTGAGCACGGCGCGACGTGCCGGCGGCGGTCTCGGTGCGTCCGCAAACGAATCGGTGTCCCGATGGAAGAGGAGCAAACATGTCGAAGATACGAATAGTGGTGGCGGCCGTCGTGGTAGTCGTCGCAGGGCTCGGGTGGGTGTCGGCTCAGTCGAGGGACACGGACTCGGGGACGTTGACCGGTCAGGACTATGGCGAGATCGAGGCCCTCTACGCTCGCTACAGCCAGGGGAGTGACTTTCGAAACGCCGAACTGTTCGTGTCCGCGTTTTCCGAAGACGCCACGATCGTGCGAGCCGACGGGAGCAGCATTCAAGGGATGACGGCCCTCCGGGCCGAGCGAGTCCAGCGGTATCAGGGCCAGACCGGCGATGTGGGACGACGTCATCGGACTGGGAGCTACCTCATCACGGCGACCCAGGACGGGGCGAAAGGCCGCGCGTACTACGTCCTTTTGGATGTGACGACACGCCCGGCGACGACGACCTTCACCGGCTACTACGATGACGAATTCGTACAGACTCCGGATGGGTGGCGTATCAAGCACCGGACGATCAACCGCGACACCCCAAGCGACTGACGCCGGGCTGGTAGACTCAGCGAAGGCGTTCGGCCAGGTTCGCCAGGGTCTCCGACAGGGTGCGGAGTCGTTCCTGATTCCCGATGCCCGCCCCAGCGCTGTCGCGCTCGAGTGCGGCGGCAGCCGTGTCAAGCTGTCCGGCGACGGTGGCGTCGGTTCGAGTCCCTTCTGACAGCGCCTGGTCCGTGCGGTCGAGCAGGTCTGACAGTGCCTGACGACGCTCGGCGGCGAGGGTGTTGCTCCGGCCGAGCTGGTCGAGGTAGGCCCGCGCGACGACGGGACGCGGGGACCAGTCGATGCGCCGCTGCTGTTGCGCATTGAAGGTGTCTGGGGCCACCAGTGACGCGGCGGCGATTTCATTTCGACTCAAATGCTCACTCGGCAGCAGCTCCAGCACGTCGAGACCCCTGGCAATCTCGGTCCCGTAGATAAAGCCTCGGTACCAATATGCGGACCAGTACCCGGCCAGGATGATCTCTTCCGGGTCGAGAGGGCCTCGGTCGAAAAAGGCGATCTCGACGGGATTCGAGGAATCGGTGAAGTCGATGACCGAAATGCCGCCCTGGTACCATGCCTGCACAAAGATGTCGCGGCCCGGCACCGGCACGAGGGAGCCGTTGTGGGCGACGCAGTTCTCCTGCTCGGTTTGCGGGGCCGGCAGCTTGTAGTGACTGCGGAACTGCATCTTGCCGTCGACGATGTCGAAAATCGCGTCCGCACCCCAGTCCCGCGGGTCTGACGCGCGACATCGGGCCCGCCCACCGCCACCCCACTCGTCGGTGAAGATCACCTTCGTGCCGTCGTTGTTGAACGTGGCGGAGTGCCAGTACGCGAAGCCGGGGTCAACGACTTCGTCGAGTCGAACGGGATTGATGGGGTCGGAGATGTCGAGGAGGATGCCGTTGCCGGAACACGCGCCGGCGGCCAGATCGATCTCCGGATACGCGGTGATGTCGTGGCACTGAGTGGTCGCTCGTGTGCGCTGTGTGCCTGTCCCGTGGTCGCCGCCGTCCCAGAGGCCGGCGATAGCCCCCGACTCCGAATCCCGGAAGATATGGGGGCGGCTGACAATGCTCGCCTGTTCGGGTCGGGTCAGCGGAATCTCTATGACGTCGATTCGAAAGAGTGCTGTATCGGGGTTGTCGCTAGGGGTCCCGTCCGAACAGCCCTCGAGCTCCTCCCCGGGGCGTACCGAGCTTGTCCCCGAGCCATAGACATAGATGTTGCCGTCATCATCGGGGTCCGTCACCACGGTGTGGGTATGCGAGCCACGGCAGGTCTGCACCGCCGCGACCTGCTTCGGCAACCGCATATCGCTGATGTCGAAGATCCGGATTCCCCGGAACCGCTCGTTGCTCACCGGCTCGGCGACGCCTTGCAACCCGCAGTCCAGCCGGCCTCGGGTCTGCTCGACCGACATGATCAGCAGGTTTCCCACGACCGACACGTCTCCCTGCCCCCCGGGGCAGACAACCGAGCTGACCAGCTGGGGCGACAGGGGAGTCTCCACGCGGTAGGTACTAAACCCGTGGTAGTTGCCTTCAAACACCACGTCTCCGGAAAACGCGAGATCGGTGTTCGCGAAGTTGAGCAGGCCGCTCCGCGCCGGCTCGTCGGCCTCTTCCGACACGTCTTTCTCGCTGGGTTCGGTCGGCGTCGGCCGGCCCGCGGGGAGGTTGGGGTCATGAAAACCGTCCGGTTTCGGCCGCGTGGCGACCAGGGCCATGTTCCACGACGCTTGTCCGGCGTCGTGGAAACCGGCGGCGAGCCCGACACGTGGATCGGGGGACAGCTCGGCCAGCATGCCGTCCATGCGATCGATCTCCATGCTCTGGTCGGAGGTGATATCGGAGGTGAACGCGAACAGCTGCGAATCCTGCGCCGCCCCGCGTTGCGAGAGTAGGGTGTCGACCATGGTCAACGCGCCCCGATGGTGCGTGATCATTAGTTGGAGGAAGAGCCGATCGAATTCGCCCGCTCGAGCCTGCTCGAGCCGGTCCATCTCCTCGGCCGTCAGCATTCCCGGCATCGGTTCCCAACCAGGACCATGGTGCGAGTTAGGCGCGGGGACCGTTTGGCCGCGTGCACGCAGCCACGCCTGCATCATGGCGATCTCGTCCTCTTGTGAGATCTCGATGCGTTGAGCCAGCCGGCGCATCCCGTCGCTGTTGCTTCGCATTGCGAGGAACTCGGTCATCTCGATCGCCTGGGCATGGTGGGAGATCATCCCCTGCATGAATTTCACGTCGGCGTCGGTGAATCCGATCCCGGCGAGATCCGAGGCCTCGGTCGACGAGATGAGCCGACTGGGTTCGCCGGGCGCGCCGGGTTGTACAATGGGAGGTTGGGCAAGGCTGGGCGTTGCACCGAGCGACAGGCATGCCAGGCTGATGATGGCCGCGGAGGACTGCGCGAAACGGGACGACAGCATGCTCATGAGGGGTTTCTCCACAGGGGTGGGGTGAGGTGTTGCTTTGGGCGACATTGTAGCGCTTGGCGCGGTGGACCGGCGTCTTCGCCTGGAGAGAAGTATGATTGGCGGACTTTCGAAGAGAATGTCCCGGCCGGTGCCGGCTTACGTACAGCGAGGTTGAGTCATGTCGAGAACAGTGTTTCAGGAGGCTGCTGTCGCGTTGGTGCTCTTACTGGTCGTCGGCACGGCGTCGGCGCAGGTACTCCCGAATCCTTATCGTCAGGTCGAGAGTTGGGCCAGTCTGCCCGGCGGGCGCACGATGGGCGCCGTCGGCCAGGTCACGATCGATCCGGACGGCGAGCATCTGTGGGCCGTTGTTCGATGTGACGCGACCGCTCCCGATCGATTCGGTAACGAGTGTCTCGACTCGGACCTCGACTCGGTGCTGAAATTCAATCAGGAGGGGGAGGTCGTCGAGAGCTTCGGCGGGGGTCTCTTTATCTGGCCGCATGGGATCGATGTCGACAACGACGGGAACGTTTGGGTGACCGACGCCGTGGCCGAAGCGCGTACGCCCGCGGGGACGCGCGGGCATCAGGTCATCAAGTTCAGCCCCACTGGCGAAGTGCTGATGACCCTGGGCACCCCTGGCAAAGCGGGAATCGGTAACAACAGCTTCAACGCGCCGGCCGCGGTGGTGGTGGCCGACAACGGCGACATCTTTGTGGCTGACGGACATGGCAACACCACCAACAACCGCGTCGTGAAGTTCTCGTCGGACGGTACCTTCATCAAGTCGTGGGGCAAGACCGGCTACGGACCGGGGGAATTTCGGACCCTCCATGCCATCGCGATGGACAACGACGGGAAGATCTACGTCGGTGACCGCTCGAACAACCGCATCCAGATTTTCGATCAGGAAGGGGAGTTCCTGGCCCAGTGGAACCAGTTCGGGCGCCCGAGCGGTATCTTTTTCGACCGCACCGGCAGAATTTTCGTGGCGGACTCGGAGTCGGACGACGTGCAGAACCCTGGCTGGGAGATGGGGATCCGTATCGGAGAAGTGGCGACCGGCTGGGTGACGGAGTTCATTCTCTACCCGTGGGGTGACCCACGCAGCACGGTGGGCAACGGGGCCGAGTTCGTGGCCGTCGATCGGCACGGGAACATCTATGGCGGCGAGCCGGCTCCGCGCCGGCTCCAGAAGTACATCCGCGTTCGGCCGTAGTGAGCGCTGACTCGCGGTGATGTCCATGTCTTTGAGAGGTTCTTCATGAGACGACTGCATGTAGCGGCACTTGGGATGGCCTTCGCCCTGACGGGTTGTGGCGAGAGCGCGGCTCCCGTCGTCGAGACCGGCGGCGTCGCGCTCGTCGGGGGCCAGTTGATCGATGGGACCGGTTCCGCGCCGGTTGCGGATTCAGTGGTCGTGATTCGCGATGGACGGATTGAGAGCGCCGGAACGCGGGAGGCGATCGCGGTGCCCACCGGGGCGGAGGTGATTGACGTCACCGGCAAGACCATCATTCCCGGTTTGGTGAACCTGCACGTGCACTACCGCGACGGGGCGGAAGAGATCACGCGTCAGTTCCGGACCCAGCTCTATTACGGCGTGACCACCGGCCGCAGTATCGGCAGCGACTCGCCGGAGCGCGTGGCATTCTTGCTCGAGGCCCACGCCGGTCGACCGGGATTTCCTCGCGCGTTTACCGCCGGCATGGGTTTCTCCCATCCCAACGGTTTCAATGCGGCCGGTCGGAATGCGCCGGAGAGCGAAGACGAGGCGCGAGCGCTGGTCCGCGACCAGGTGGCGCTTGGCGCGCAGTTCATCAAGATGTGGGTCACGGAGATGCCGGAGCCAGGTCTGCAGATCATGCCGGAGATACGCACCGTGATTGTCGACGAGGCGGTCCGGAACGGGGCAGTGCCCGTCGCTCACATCGATGGTGAAGACGAGGCCAGACAGTTGATCGAGGCCGGGTTGCGAGACTTCCTGCACACCACCGTGTTGACGTTCGGCCCTGGCGGCGGGGTTCCGGTCGACGACCCCGACCCGTCGCCCGAGTTCCTGCAACTCGCTCTCGAACACGACGTGGCCTTCACCCCCACCCTCTCGATTGTCCAGAACGGCTGGCACTTCGCCGAGCATCCGGAACTGCTCGATGATCCCGGTTTGCGCGCCGCCTTCAATCCGGATGCGTTGGCCCGCTGGGATGATCCTGAGATTAGGGCTGCCGTCGTCGACGCCCCAGAGTTCGCAGACCGCAAGGCCGCGTTTCGACAGCTCCAGGACTTTGTCAAGACGATCCACGACGCCGGGATCCAGGTCGCGTTGGGCAACGATGCCGGGACCCCGAACGTGCCGTTCGGGTGGGGTATGCACCACGAGATGGAGATGTATGTCGAAGCCGGTCTGACCCCGATGCAGGCGATCGTGGCCGCGACGGCCACGGGGGCCGCGCAGCTGCCTCCGGTGGGTGAGGCCGACTTCGGGACCCTCGAAGCCGGCAAGGTCGCCGATCTGGTCGTGCTCAACGCTGATCCCCTGGTCGATATTCGGAACACGCTGGAGATCGACCAGGTCATGCGGCTCGGCGAGTGGGTCACGCGTACGGGGGCGCCACCAACCCAGTAGTCATCCCGGCGAGCCTTCGCCTGCGCAGTTGATTTCCTATGGGATGCCGAATCGGTCGACGAGCATGCCATAACATGGGGACCAAAAGGTCTTCTGGACCGGGATGCGGACGTCGCCATGCTGCGCCAGCAGGCGGAACACGCGTTCTCCTTCATCAGGGTCCCCAGGGTCGAGGAGTATGTAGAAGCCCTGCGGCGGCTTGAAGTCCGTCGGGAGCGCGTCAATCCCGCTCAGGACATCATCACCCAGCGTCAGAGTGGCATGGACGATTCTGCCGTGCCACTCCGGAGCCACCTGGTCGGCCATCGGCGACTCCCCCGTAGCTCAGCATCGTGACGATCTTGCCCCCTAGGGCCTGCTTATAGAAGCTGAACGCTTCATGGCACTGACCGTTGAAAACCAAGTGTGGGCTCAGCTTCGATCGCTACACTCCTCAGGTGACGAGAGCCCGTCGGCGACAAACGCATCCTCAGTATCTGGCACGGGCGGAGTATATTCATCCCTACCGTTTCGGGCCCCTCGAATCTGGTATCGTCGTACCTCGTCCCGCGAGGACGGCGGTCGCGGCCACACCGGAGCACCGTGAGGGAGAGGAGAACCATGGCCGGACGTCACCAACAGCACACACGAGTCGTGGCCGTGCTGCTGCTCGGCACGGTCGTCGCCATCGTCGGCGAGCGCGCCATTGGTTCAAACGCCCCTCCGCCAGCTCAGGCGGAGTGCATTCCGGGCGCGAACTGCGACGTCATGCCGGCCAGTGCTCGGGCCTATGCGGCGATGTGCGAACTCGAGTTGGGCGTAGCTCCGACCGTCGACTGCGGCCTTGGCGTCGTGCTGCCCATTACCGTCGATGGTGTGGAGGTGTTCGAAGACCCGGGTCTGCATGCGTGCGAGGACGCTAGCCTCCAGATTGGCGACTGCATGCCCGGTTCGAGCCTGCAGCGTTACCAAGCCACGAACCGTGATGGGACGCCACGGCCCGACGCGGTCTGGGTCAGCTTCTGCCGGCACGACGGGCGGGATGATGTAGTCGATTTCGATATGCCCGACTCCGTCCAGTTGATCGGCTACAACTACGAGACCGGAGCCACCTGCTTCTTCGAGTCCGGGGACAACAGCCCGTGGACCTCTGTCGACGAGAAGAACCGACTGCTCGGGGTGCTGCCGGGGCCCGACGATCCGGAGTTCGATCAGGCCTACACAGTCCCGGGCGTCCAGTGTGTGCGGTGCCACCAGGCGGATCCCTTCAACCACAATCCGTGGATCAAGGGCGCTCGTCTTTCGGAGGATCCCCGGCAACCGGTGCTTCCGGTCCTTCCTGGCCCCAACCCGCCCTACTACGTGGTGGGGGGCGGGGACTGGGACATGCGGACCATCCACATCGACGGCAACGGATGTCTCGGGTGTCATCGCATCGGGATGGAGACTCTGGCGGAGTACACCGGGGACTTCTGGGACCCGAACGAGCACATGCCGCCCCACAACCCCGGCTCCTTGGCGGCCGACTATGACGAGCTCGTCGCGTGTTGGACGATCGGTCCCGAGAACACACCCGGGTGTAACTGGGTCATTCCGCCGGCTGGCGAGTGCGACGGTGGCATCGTCGGAGCGGATTACCCATACGCCTCGGACCGCTTCAACCGCGGGACAGGAGACGACGATCGCAGCTCGGCCGGTCGGTGGCGAAGACCCGGATGCTGACCCTGGCGTCCTGCAGGAGCTCAACAGCACATGGGCGTGTCAGCCCCGTCCGGCACACTGCGGTTCGCCGGCGCCTCGACTGGCACGCCAATCGTCATTGGAGGTTGGCGCCGTTGCACAGCATGATGGGCCTCGCCGTTGGCGGCTTCTGGCGAAGCGTGGGGATCATGATACTGGTCCTCGCGGGCGGTGTTGGCCCGCCGAGACTGGCGGCCCCTCTGGGCTTCGGACAGAATGCGGTGTCGGCGACACGGGAGCCCGCCATCGCCTACCATCTCGTCGAGGGCGCCCGCTTCTTCGACATCCTGGTCGCGCGGATCGGGACCCGCGAGCACATCCTGATCGGCGAGACGGACGACATGTGCCTCGAGCTGGTCGACCAGCGGGATTTCGACGGAGACGGCGCGCCAGACGCGCTGGTCCTGCAGGATGTCGGATGCGGCGGTGTGGGCGCGACCGACGCGCTCTTCTTCGTGTCGGGTGGTTCGGGGTTTCGGCGATCCAACCGGTTTGCCGGCGATCAGCCCACGATCGAACGCTGGAACGGCGGTTGGAGCGTCGTCACCAGAGGCACACGATACAGGCTCGAAGACGGACGGGCTGTTCTGGCTGCACCATAGACCACTAGCGGCCCGATCGCCGCGGTTTTGCTCGGGCTCAGCCTACTCGCGTACCGGGTCGTCGTTCACCAGACGACCCGAGGTGACGAATCGGCGGTGGTCAGAGAACTCCTGGATGCGAAAATAGCGCGGCACAAAGCCACGTCCACGGATGGCCCAACTGCGTTCGATGGTGTCCGGCAGCATCAATGTCTCGGTCGGATTCTCGAATGCGACCGCTCGGTAACGAATGCTCAGGTCTGATCGCTCCAACGCGATCGTCTTAGGCCGCGCCGGCGAACGCTCCTGGGGCTCTCGGAATTCCAGTCGCCCCCGCAGATGCTCATCGAGCCGGAGTACATCACCGGACGCGACGTCGACCCAGGCCTCGCCGCGGTACCACCCCGGGAGTGAGATCGACACGCAATCCTCGTCCCAGCCGATCTCGGCCGCCGCACGCTCCCGGGGGACGTACTCGAGCCGAGCCGCCAGCCGGCCGTCGACCCGTTCCAGCGCGGTTAGAGAGTATTCGAACTCGGCCTGCCGCGCCGGCAAGAGCACCCAGAGCGGGTCGTCCACCTCGGACAACGGCGTGAGGCAGGCGTCCAGGTCGGCCTGCTTCGGCTCGCGACCGTTGACTGACCGGAGCTCGCGAAACACCCTCACGACGGGCGCGCCGTCTTCTTCCGTGCGCCACTCCAACCGCCGCTCGTACTCAAGTCGTCGCGGCGGTCCGTTCGACCGCATTTCGTGTGTGAATGACCGTACCGACACCGTTTCGGTCGAGACGATGCGCTGCGCCCGCTCGTAGCGACGCTGCAGTTGCGCGCCGGCCCGAGCCAGGGTCGTGTCGAGGTCGACCGCCGGTTCCTGACCCAGCGTGGTGGTCGAGATCGCCAACCCGGCGCCGACGACCGCCGCCGCGATTCGGTGCTGACGTCTCACTGCCTGCTCTCCGCGCCCACGGCGCCCCAACGCAGGCGGCTGCGACCGGTCACAGGCCCTTTGCTCCCCGTGACGAGGATTGGCGCCCTGCGCACGGGATTGTCGCTCGGCTGCATACGTCCGGTTGAGCATGCCCGCCGAGCGGCTCGACGTCAATGCCAGACTGGCAGTGCCACGATGCACGGTTATTTCTTAAGATAAGAGTAATTATCTTGAGTAACAAAAAATATGACAGCTTTGATGCCTTCGCACGGAGTGGCAGGTCGGTCCGAGCCGAGTCTGCCTTCTAGGCAACTGGAGAGCCGACCATGCCCGATGGGATTGATGTCTTCATGCGAGTGGCCCTCGTCGTCGAACTCCTGGGAGTGTTGAGGGCTGACTGCTGATGCTCTCGAGAACCGTTCTCATCGTGGCCGGGTTCTGCGTCGTTGCGTCGGCCCAGGCTCAGAACGCCGAGTCGCCCAGTGGGCGGAGCGCGGAATCTCCAATTCTGCTCACCGCCCATCGCACCGGCGAGTTCGATGCGGTGCTCGCGGCGCGTTCTCCCGAATCCGAAGCGCGCCGTTGGGCCGAACGTTTCCAGTTCCCGGGCGACCTTGACGGCTGGGACTACGACCTCGGCAGGGAGCGCTTCAGCCTCTACGTCCCGCCGGCCTATGATCCGGCGGGTGAGCCGTATGGCGTGGTGGTGTGGGTATCACCGGTCGAGGACGGGTCGATTCCTCCGGCGCTCCGACCCGTGTTCGACGAGCGTCGCTTGATCTGGATCGGCCCCCACAACGCAGGCAACCAGCGTCATCTCTTTCCACGGACCGGTTTGGTGCTCGATGCTGCTCTGAACGTGGAGCGTTTCTACAACATCGACCCAGACCGGATTCTCGTTTCGGGGCTCTCTGGCGGCGGACGGATGGCCGCCATGCATGCGGTCGCCTACCCCGACGTGTTTGCCGGTGGATTTCCGATCATCGGAGTCACAACGTACCTGGACGTTTCGCCAGAGTCCAGTCCGGGCCAGCGTGTCCCGCAGTTCCCCAGACCGTCTCCCGAGGTGCTCGAGCGCGCCAAGCGTCAGCCGCTGGTCATCATGACCGGCAGCGGCGACTTCAACCGAGAGGAATGCCGACTCACCGCCGCGGCCTACGAGCGTGACGGGTTCACTGATCTCCATTTATTGGACATCGACGACATGGGACACGAGATGCCCCCGGTCGAGGATTTTGCGCGTGGCCTCGACCTGCTGGTGCCGTTGCCCCCGGTCGGGTCGCGTTGACCCAACGCCAAGCTCCCTGGGCAGAGCATGAAACACTCCGACGGATGCGCAATGGACCCGACGCGGGGGAGAATAGGCGTCGAGAGGAGACCGGTCATGCGAACCACCACCCTGACCTTCGCCGGCGTTGGAGTCGTCATTGCGATCGTCGCCGTCGAACCCGGGCTCGATGCGCAGAGAAAGACACCCGATGAGGAGACGGTGGTGTACAGCAGTCTCGCCCCGGGCAATTGGGACGTCTACCGGTTTGACCGGCCCGGAGAGCCGCCAACCCGTCTGACGTCCGACCCTGGCCTCGACTACAACCCGGTGGTCTCACCGGATGGCCGCTGGGTGGTGTTCACCTCTGAGCGCGCCGGCAGCCCCGATCTCTACGCGCTCGACCTGGAGCAAGACGGTGAGCCCGTACGGCTGACCGCGAGCGACGCGATGGAGGATGCGGCCGACTTCTCTCCCGACGGGCGCACGCTGGTGTTCGTCAGCACCCGGACGGGGAATCCGGACGTCTACTCGATGCGGTTCGACCCGGCGGATCCTGACGCGGGGCGCGCGGCCATCAACCTGACGAGACATGCCGCCGGTGACTACAACCCGGCCGTGTCGCCAGACGGTACCCAGATTCTCTTCTCGAGCGGCCGCGCTGCCGACGACGCCGCGTCTGGGGCCTTGGCTGCGGCTGGGTCCGAGGCGAGCGAGCTGTTTGTCATGCGAGCGGACGGGACGAATGTCCGGCGGTTGACTCGGCAGGATGGCTGGGACGGCTCGCCCGCCTGGTCCTCGGACGGCCAGGCAGTGCTGTTCTATTCAGCGCGTGATGGCGAGACTCGGATTTTCGAGATGCAGCTCGACGGCACGATGTTGAGGGCCCTCAGCCAGGCCGATCGGGGCGCGCTGTCTCCGGTGACCAGTCCTGACGGTCGGGTGGCGTTCTCCAGTCGCCACGGCGACCGCTGGAGCGTGGTGTCGGTCGGGGCGGACGGCGGCGGTCTCCGCGTCGAGAGCGACGAGACCCGCGACTACTGGGGACCCACCTTCGATTCGTCGGGTCGCGTGTTGGCCTTTGGACCAGGCCCGACCGGCTCGGCGCCGCTGATTGCGAGCGACGTACCAGGACCGTTTCTCGTCCAGCCGACCCGATCCGTGGACCTTCCGGACCGCACGCTGGCCCTGACCGGCATTCGGGGCTATCTGCCTACGCTGCATCCGAGCGGCGAGGAGGTGGCCACGAGCGAATCCTTCGTCCGTCTCGTCGTGACCCGGCTGGACGGCTCCAGCAAGAGCGTCGTGTTCGACCCGGGGCATGGGGACGGCTATCGCGGCAGCGACTCCCCCTGGTGGCCGGCGTGGAGTCGTGACGGGGAGTGGCTCGTGTACGGCGTGGGCGCGCCGTTCGGCGGGGCGAGCGATGACGTGAACATCTGGAAGAGTCGGCCCGATGGCACCGACGCGGTGAATCTGACACTCGACTCTGGAGCCAACGACGCCTTGCCTCAGCTGTCTCACGACGGGCGGAGCATCGTGTTTCGGACCATGCGTGACGGCAACGCCGAGATCTACGTGATGAACATCGATGGCACCCAACCGCGTCGACTGACCCAGCACCCGGCGACTGATACGATGCCCTCCTTCTCGTCGAAGGGCGACCGGGTCGCGTTTACCTCGTTACGGGACAATGACTACGAGATCTACCTCCTGGAGCTGAATGCAGACGGGCGGCCGGGGCGGCTCGAGCGGCTCACCCACAGCCCTGGCCGCGACATGCACCCGAGGTTCTCGCCCGACGATCAGTGGATCATCTTCACATCAGAGCGGGGCCGACTCAACGACGAGCTTCCGCTGACGCAAGTGGTCTTTCAGCCGCAGCCCTACGGCGAAATCCACGCGATGCGCCTATCCGACCGGCAGGTAGTACGCCTGACCCACAACAAGTGGGAGGACGGGCCGGCCGATTGGGTGAAGTAATGCCAGACGGCAAACAGCACACACCCGTCACCGCGGCGAGCGGGCTGTTGCTGCTATTCGTAGCCACTGTCACCGTCCAGGGCTGTTCGGGCTCGCCGAGCCCGGCGACGTTTGACTCGCTCACCATTTCCGCCGGTCTGTCCCAAACGCACTTCTGGGTCGGCAACTACATGGATCCGTTCGCCGATACGATCGAGGTGGAGACCGATCTCGTCTTTACCCGCTTCTATGCCGGAGAGCTGGTCGCGGTCGGCGGTGAGCTCGATGCGTTGGAGAGCGGCGTGATCGGCGTAGCGGCGCCGTTGCTGGCTCCGTATCACGAAGGGCGGTTTCCGTTGTCGGACGTGACGCAGCTTCCGACGTATGGTACCGATTCGCGCATGATCACGCGAGCGTTTCAGCGTCTGCTCGCGTCCGAGGTCGAAGTGAGGGCAGGGAAGACCTTCTACGACTACGAGATCACGGACAAGGGGCTCGTCGCCTGGGGACTCGGCGCCACTGGGGCCTACGCCATCTCTACCACTGGAGCCGAGCTCAACCGCGTTGAGGACTTCCGCGGCATGCCGGTGCGCGCGGGGTCGGCGCTGCACACGATCGTGCTCGAGCGTCTCGGCGTGACCCCCGTGACCATGCCGGCCGCCTCGGCCTACGAGGCGCTGTCCCGTGGCACCATCGACGGCATCATCCTGTCGATTGGGGATTGGGTGTCGTACTCGCTTGAGGAGTTGCTCACCTACACCCTCACCGACGTGGCGATCGGCCACTGGCAAAGTTACCTCGCCGTGACCCAGCGGACGTGGGATGGTTTGACGGACGACCAGCGTGACAGTTGGGCTCGCGTGGCCGACGCGGTCACCACCAGCAACGCCGAATACATCGACGAGCAAGACGGAGCCGTCCGCGCCCGCGCTCTCGCGAGTGGCGCGACCTTTGTGCCGGTGCAGCAGCTACCCGTGGCGATGCGAGATCACATTGCCCGCGCCGCGACCGAGACGTGGATCCAATGGATCGAACAGACGGAGCGCAATGGACATCCCGCCAGGGCCACCGCCGTCCTGTGGGCCGAGCTCGTGGTCGCCCAGGGCGGCACCCTGCCTGACGGCGTCGCCAACTACCTCGCACTGGAGCCTTAGCGCGAACCGACGCTCAGCCCCAGTCCTTGACCCATGCCGCAGGATCTCATCATCTGGGTCGTCGTCCTGTGGTTCGTCCTCTTTCTGGTCCTCGGCCAGCACGTGGCGACGGTGCTCTTCGCGTCGGGACTGCTGGGTATCGCGCTCTGGGTGGGGCCGCAGGTTATTGGCGGCATCATCGGCACCAATGTCTTCTTCACCGCTTCGACCTACTCGCTTTCGATCATCCCGCTGTATCTGCTGATGGCCCAGATGCTCCTGCGAGGCGGGGTGATCGTCGACCTGTTTCGGGTCGGCTACCGGCTGGCTGGACACCGGCGATTTCCGTTGGCGGTGGCCACCGTCGTATCGGGCGGTCTGCTCGGCGCGGTGTCCGGGTCGGGCGCCGCCACCTCAGCCGCCCTGGCGACGCTCGCGGCACCCCAACTCGAGCAGATCGGCTATACCCGACGGACGTCGGTCGCCGTCGCGGCGGTGGCGGGATCACTGTCGGCGATCATCCCGCCCAGCCTGATCATGATCATCTACGGGTCGCTGACGTCGGTGTCGATCGGGCATCTTTTCATCGGGGCGTTGCTGCCAGCTGGCCTCTGCATCGGCGTCTACGTCGGGTGCCTGGGGCTGTTGGGGGAGGTCGAGCCCCGCGTGGTCGACGGGCGGACGGGCGACGCGGTCGCCGACGACGGTGACGTCGCCGGGGGGAGCGTGCCCGCGTGCGTGTTCGTCGTTGTCCTGATGGTCGTGGTCTTCGGTGGTATCTACGGCGGCGTGGTCACGGCCGGCGAGGCCGGCGCGCTCGGCGCGTTCACGGCGCTCGTCGGCATGGTCGCTATGGGGCGCGTCGATGTTCGTGGTATCGCCGCAGCTCTGACGGACTCGGTGAGGGTGACCGCCATGATCATGCTCATCGTGATCGGATCGCAGATCTTTGGCCGGTTCCTGTCGTACTCGCGGCTGCCCCACGAGTTGCTCGCGTTGGTCGAGCCGCTGCTGAGCCACCCGACCCTCGTCGTCTCGATTCTGCTTGGCGCTTTCTTCGTGTTCGGCCTGTTCCTGGAATCGGCCGCCGTGATGGTGCTGCTTATCCCCGTCATGATGCCGATCCTCGAGGCGACCGAGGTCGACTTGATTTGGTTCGGGGTCATGGCCTCGTTCATGATCTCGTTGGGCCTGCTCACACCGCCCGTCGGCTTGGCCGCGTATGCGGCGTCGACGGCGGCCGGCCACCCCGTCGGTCCGGTGTTTCGGGTGACCTCGGTCTTCGCTCTGTCTGCCGCGGTGGTCGTGGGGGCCGTCATGCTCCGGTTTCCCGCGGTGGTGACGTGGCTCCCGGGCACACTTCGATAGGAAGCGGCTACTTCATGCGTGTCTGGATCTGGGTGGGGCGACTCGAGGGGGGCATGGCCTCGGTGGGCGCCGGTCTGTGCCTGCTCGTGATGATGTTGATGACGGTCGTCAGCGTATTCGGTCGCTACGTGCTGGGCGTCGACCTCATCCCGGGCGGTTACAACATCATCGAGCGTCTGCTCTTTCCGCTGCTCGTCTTCTGGGCGTTGCCGCTGGCCCATCGAGAGGGGACGTTCCCGCGCTTGGAGATGCTCCAGCACGCACTGCCACCGCAGGCACATGCCTGGGTCAAGGTTTTCATTTTGGCGGTGGAGGCCGTCATCTTCAGCCTCCTGTTGTGGTACGTGGCCTGGTTCGCGTGGCAGGGCTACGCGAGCGGACGCCAGATGCAAATTGGCACAACCTACTGGCCGCTGTATCCCGTGCTCGCGATGGTGCCGCTCTCGTTCGGATTGATGCTCATCGAGATGGTGCGACTCATCGTCGGGGACGTTCGCCAGGCGCTCAGGGGCCGAGGCTGAGACGCAGCTCGCGCTTCAAGACCTTACCACTGGGATTCTTGGGCAGCGCCTCGAGAAACACGACGCGCTTGGGCACCTTGAACCCCGCCAGATGCGCTCGGCAATGCGCGACGACCTCGTCTTCGGTCAGGGTCTGACCTGCACGTCGCACGACCACGGCCACCACCGCCTCAATCCAGTACGGATGTGGCACCCCGACCACCGCGACCTCCGAGACGGCCGCCACCCCGTAAATCGTTTCCTCCACCTCGCGGCTGGCCACGTTCTCACCGCCGGTCTTGATCATGTCCTTCTTGCGGTCGACGATCGTGATGTAGCCCTCGTCATCGACCGTGGCCAGGTCGCCGCTGTGAAACCACCCGCCCTCAAACGCCGTTGCGGTGCGCTCCCGGTCCTCGTAGTACCCCTGCAGCAGATGTGGCGACCGGTGGATGATCTCCCCGATCGCGCCCGGTGGCACCGGATGACCGGCGTCGTCCACCACGCGGGTTTCAACATTGAGCGTCGGGTGCCCGGCCGACCCCGCCTTGCGAATCTGGTCGTCCGGCTTCAACACCGTGGCCAACGGCGCGATCTCGGTCTGTCCATACAGGTTCCAGAATCTGACGTTCGGGAGCCGTTGGCCGAGCTCACCGAGCACCTCGACCGGCATTATCGCGGCGCCGTAGTAGCCCTTCCGCAGCGACGACAGGTCGGTCTGGTCGAACAGCGGCGACCGCAGTAGCGCGATCCAGACGGTCGGTGGCGCGAAGAACGACGTCACCCGGTGTTGGGCGATCATCGGCAGGATCACCTCGGGCTGCGGGTGCGCCACGATGACGTTGCTCGCGCCGACGTAGACCGCCGGCCCGAGAAACACGTCCAACTGCGCGCAGTGATAGAGCGGGAGCGCGTGCAACAGCACGTCGTCGGTCCCGATCTCGGCGTCCACGATGCAGCTGACATACTGCCAGATGACCGCGTTGTGGGTCAGCATCGCTCCCTTGGGGCGTGACTCGGTTCCGCTCGTGTAGATGATCTGGGCCAGGTCACCGGTGTCGAGGTCCACGGCCGGCTCTTGATCGTTCGCAGAGGACGCCTGCTCGAACGGAATCCACCCGTCTGGTGCCGCGGACGTTTCACCGCCCAGCCAGATGACCATTTCGACGGCGGTGCCGGTCACGGCGTTCCGCGCGACCGGGGCGAACTCATGTTCGACGCACAGCAGGCGAGCGCCCGAGTGGCCGAGCACGTAGGCGACCTCCTCGGCGGTGAGCATGAAGTTCATCGGGACCAGGACGGCGCCCAGACGTGCCACCGCGAACCGGATCGCCACGAACTGGTGCGAGTTCCGTGACAGCAGTGCGATCCGGTCGCCGTGGCGCAACCCGCGAGCGGCGAGTCCATGCGCGAGCCGGTTGCACACTGTATCGAACTCGGCGTAGGTCCACGAGAGGTCGCCATGCACCACGGCGCGTCGGGTCGGCGTCCGAGCCGCCGTCCGTCGCAGCAGGTCTCCAAGCGTGTGCCGCCGCAGTGTCTTCACGGTTCCTCGTAGAGCACGTCGGCGCCAGTCCCACCCATCCGCGAATCGCGACTATTGTCCCCGGTAATCCTCGTCGCTCACCGGTTCGAACCAGTCCGCCCCCGACGCGCCACCCATAAAGGTGAGTTGCACGACATGCTCAGTCGGAGACGCCCCGTGCCAGTGGACCACGCCCGGTGCGGTGTAGTTGGGAGGGCCACCCGGGTGGAGTTCCACCATGCCCTGTCCACGTACCTGCGTGCGACCGCGACCTTCTTCGGCCCCCAGGATCTGCCACCCGGCATGGCTGTGCCAGTTCGACCGCGCTCCGGCTTCAAAGCGGAGTCGAAGGGCGCGCATGTCTGACGAGTCCGGTCGGGTTGGGTCCCCGCCGACAAAACGGCTCTGCGCGGCGGTGATGGATGGCTGTCCGGCGATGAGCATGGCGCTCACCGCCATCGAGACGATGGCGAGAAGCACGCTTGTCCGATATCGATTCCGCACCTGCATAATGCTGCCCCCTTTGTCCTGGGATTCACGTTGGACTCTCGGCGCACTTATACACCGGGGCGGTCCGGACAGCGACTGTTTTCGGGCGGGCATCCCATCTGGCGTTGTTGCTTCCTCGGTCGCCCGGGCCGTGCGGGGCGGCCGCCTGCCTGCTCCCTCGTCGTGCCTAGCCAGCTGGGCGCCGCGCTCCGAAAACTGCGCCATGTCGTTCTTCAGCACCCTCCTGAGTCGCCCGATCCGAACCGCGTCCGGCGCGCAGTCGATATAATCCACCCACTCTCGTAGGCGATGACCGCGAATCACTGTGTCAGGACCCTAGATATGTCGTCCGATGACGAAGCGCCCCCGCACGTCGAGGAAGAAGACTTCGCCGCGCTGTTTGCCGCGTCGCTCGAGCCCGCGGTGTTCAAGACCGGACAGATGGTCCAGGGCGTCGTCGTCTTGATCGGTCGAGACGTCGTCTTTGTCGATGTCGGCGGCAAAGGCGAGGCGACGATGGATCTCGCCGAGCTGCAGGACGAAGACGGTCAGCTGACCGTCGCGGTCGGCGACACCGTCGAGGCGGTGGTGGTCTCGACCTCCGATGGGGTCACGTTGTCACACAAACTGGCCCGGGGCGCCGCGACGCGGCGACAGCTGGAGGACGCCTATCGCGCCCAGTTGCCGGTGGAGGGCCGCGTCGAGAAGGCCAACAAAGGGGGCTACGAGGTTGTCGTTGGCGGACAACGCGCCTTCTGCCCCATCTCGCAGATCGACACCGGATTCACCTCCGATCCGGAGGTGCACGTCGGCCAGGTGTACACCTTCCGCATCCTTGAATACAAAGAAGCAGGCAAGGACCTCGTCATCTCGCGACGCGCCTTGATCGAAGCAGAAGAACGCGAGCAGGAGGGCGAGGTGCGCAAGACGATCGTCACCGGCGCCGACCTGCCGGGGCGCATAGCGTCAGTCCGCCCGTATGGCGCCTTCGTCGATCTCGGGGGCGGTATTCAGGGACTCCTACATGTGTCCGAGATGGGCTGGTCACGCGTGTCGGATCCCACCACGGTGGTCCAACCTGGCGACGCCGTCACCGTGCGCGTCCTGGCCGTCGATGACGAGAAGGGCAAGATCTCTCTCGGGATGAAGCAGCTCCAGACCGACCCGTGGGACGCGGTCGGTCAGTCTTATGCGACCGGGCATCGCCTGACCGGCACGGTGACCCGTGTCGTCGAATTCGGCGCCTTCATCGAATTGCAGCCCGGCATCGAGGCGCTCGCGCACCTCTCGACCTTTCCGCCGTCCGGTAAGCGGGACGGCTGGAAAGACCTCGTCACCGTCGGCGCGACGGTCGCGGCCGAGATCCTCACCGTGGACCTCGACAAGAAGCGGATCGGTGTCGCCGTCATCGCAAGAGACGAGGCGCCGGTCGTATCGATCGAAGCGGGCGCACAGGTGACGGGCACCGTCGAACGCCACGAGCGGTACGGGGTGTTCGTCTTCCTGAGTCCGGGGCGCACCGGCTTGTTGCCCAGCGAAGAGACGGACACGGCGTACGGTACCGACCTGAAACAGGCGTTCCCAGTCGGCAGCGACATCGAGGTTGTGGTAATCGAGGTCGATCCTGACAACCATCGGATTCGTCTGAGCCGTAAAGCGATTCGCGAAATCGAAGAGCACCACGACGCCCGTGTCTACTCCAAGCGGCAGAGCGAGGGGCAAGACGCCAGCTTCGGGTCGATGGCCGACAAGCTGCGCGCGGCGTTTCGGCCAGCGGACGAATGACCGCGTCAGTGCGCCACCGTAAGAGGCCCGAAGACAGGGGAGTGGGGAGCGGCTGGTCTGGGCTGTTGCGCCTTTTTGCTTACGAAAAGCGCAATCGCGAATCCGCGCCATGCCCCGTGTGCTCCTCTCAGTGGCACTGATGCGTCCCAATCCTCGTAACTTATTGAAAAGATGGTGCCGGAGGTGGGGGTCGAACCCACACGGAGCTAAGCTCCACGGGATTTTGAGTCCCGCGCGTCTGCCAGTTTCACCACTCCGGCACGGAGTGTTCTTGTGGCCGGCCCGGGGAGGATCCGACCTGCCCCGAGTGGGGGGCTGTCCGTCATAGCCTCGGCGACGGCGGGCTATGGTCGCATGGTTCCGTCGGTGCGCCACAGATGAATCGTACGTGTGTTCCCGCGCTGGTCCTCGAAACTCCGTGTTTCATCTGGCTCCCAGTCGCCCATCCGGAAGGCGTGCGACACGATGCGCGCGCCCGGTCGGAGTTGTCTGGTGAGCATGGGCCGGAGCTTCCGGTTTGACGACGTCAACAGATACAACATTACGACGGTGGCGTCGGACACGTCGGCCGTCATCGCGTCTTCTTGGCGGAATGTGACGAGATCCTGCAGGCCGCGGCGCTGCGCGGCGGCGTTCGCTTCGGCGATCCGCTCCGGGTCGTAGTCGATGCCGACGCCCCGTGAGCCGTAGCGCTGGGCGGCTTCGATGACGATCCGCCCGTCGCCGCATCCGAGGTCGTACACCACGTCGTCTTTGGTGACCTTGGCCAGCTCCAGCATGCGATGCACCACATCGAGTGGCGTCGGCACGTAGGGCGCCAGACTCGCCGGTTGCTGCCGCGCGACGAGGGTTCCTGGCGTGAGCGGTGACAGGATCGTCATCGCCATCAGGGTCGCCGCAGCTGCAATCTGGTTGCGCATCTGAGACCTCAGAGTTGGGGTCCTCTCGTCGCGTTCGCGGCTCCTACTCTAACGCATTTCGCCGTGTACCAGAAAGGCACTCGGACATGCCGTTCCGGACAGATATTCGGGCGATCTCGTTATGGCAATATTGCGATCCAAAAAAATGTATGCAAGGTCCGGTAGGTGCAACCGGCTGAAATGGCAAGAATTTAGCCCAGAATGAAGATTTATACAGGGGTCACATGGGGACCCGTGTTGGCAGCTAACTCTATCTTCTAGATAGGTTTGCAGTTGATCGTCACTACCTGATCGGCTATACTCTTAAGGCTAGGGGCACGACGGAACTCGCATCCAACTGGGGGCAGTGTGACATTCGAGGTTGGAGACAAGGTCATTTACCCGAATCATGGGCTCGGAGTGGTCGAATGTATCGAGGACCGCACGATCATGGGGACGACCTGCGGTTTTTACTCACTCCGTATGGCGGACAGCGACACGGTTGTGTTGGTGCCGCTGCACAACGTGGACAGCGTCGGGCTACGACGTGCTATCTCGGACACCGAGGTCAAGAAGCTCTTCACGCTCCTCGGGAACGGCAAGATTGACAATCACCAGAACTGGAAGGGTCGCTTCAAGGACAATTCCGACAAGATGCGCACCGGGTCGATTTACGACGTGTTGGACGTTCTCAAGAACCTGACGTTCCTGTCAAAGTCGAAGAATCTGTCGTTTCGCGAGAAGCGGATGCTCGACCGGGCCAAGTTTCTCGTGGTCTCCGAAATTTCGGAGGTCTTGGGCGAACCCTCCGAGACGACGGACACGAAAGTGGACAAGGCGCTCGGGCGGTGTTTCGTCAATCGCGAGCGGGCCATTGCCAGGGCTAAAGTGGCCAAGACGAAGACCAGGGCCAAGGCGTCCTGAGCCGGACGCATTCACCGTCACGACGGGGCAAGAACACGACACTGCGAGCCCGATTCGGTAGCCCCGGATCGGGCTCGTGCCACATAGTCCTGACGCTGCCCACCGGCGCACCATTCACCCGCGTCACCCATGCTCGAACCGCTGTCAACCGCCGTTGCCGCTGTTCGCTCCGTCGCGGCCTACGTGCTGGTGTCCGTCTACGTGCTAGTGGTGGGGCCGCCGGGTATCGTTATCGCGCTGTTGACCGGTCGCCCCTGGCTCCTGTACTGGCTGGGCCGACAGGGGGTTCGGCTGGGGCTGACGACGGTAGGTATTCGGTACCGCGTGGCTGGCGGCGACCACGTAGACCGCGAGCGGGCCTCGGTGTACAGCGTCAACCACGCGAGCAATCTGGAGCCGCCGGTGGTGTACCTGGCCCTAGCCGCCGTGCACCCCAAGCTGAAGATTCTGTACAAGGCTGAGATTCACAAGATCCCGGTACTGTCGACGGTGTTCGACACCGCGGGGTTCGTGTCGATCCAGCGACGCAACCGCGAGCAGAGCCGGCAGGCGATTGACGCCGCCGCCGCATCGCTACGCGCCGGCAACTCGTTTCTCATTTTTCCGGAAGGCACGCGCAGTCGGACCGGCGAGCTGCTGCCGTTCAAGAAGGGCGGGTTCGTGATGGCCGACCGCGGGCGCGCCGTCATCGTCCCGATGACGATTCTCGGCACCCGTCAAGCCATGCGACGGGGGAGTCCGATCATTCGCCCGGTGACAGTCACGGTACGCATCGGGGCTCCGATCGTTCCCTCGTCGTTCGAGTCCGGACCGCGTGACGCGGTGATACAAGCCACGCGCGGTGCCATGATTGACCTGCTGGCCGGCGGCCCACTAGAACGCTGACCTGAACACACGTGCCAGCCGGGCATCCCACCCGGGTAATCACGACCCCCCAGTCGAGAAGCTCAGCGCATAGGGCACCAGCGTGGCGCCGTCAGCGGCGAGAATCCCGGCTCCGAGTGTGACCGTGAGGGTCGCGTACTGACGGAGGGGCTCATCGAGGGTGACCGAGAGTACGCGGTTGCGCCCTCGATACTCCACGGCGAATTCCAGCGGCTCGTCGTCGGCTTGGGCCCCGAGATAGTCAACCTCGACGTTCCCCTCGAACGACTCGTCGTCCATGTCCCGCGAGAACTGGAGACGAATCAACACGTCGGTGCCCACGGCAGTGTCGTCCGGGGTCGGGGTCGAGAAGATGACCTCCGGCGAGGGGCCAGGGCGCCGGTCCTCGGTGACCAGGGTCGGCGCGAGCCTCGCCGGGCGCTCCACCTGTTCGAGTTCGGTAGCTGTGATTTCGACCAGTTGCTCGTCGCCCGTCACGAGCCCGGTGACCTGGAGCCAGCGCCCGGTGTCGACGCGGGCCATGACGTCCAGTTTGAAGCCGTCGCCGCGCGGCTCCTTGTCGACGACCCAGATGGCGGCATTACCCGATTGCAGCACGAAGTCGTATGGGCTCGTGCCCGGGGCCTCCGGAAGGTCGCCGTAGAGGTTGCGCCCCCGAAATCGACCAATCACCGTGACGGGGCGGTCGAGATAGCGCGACGGTTCCAGGCTGATGGCCTGGATGGTGGGCGACTCCTGCTCGGCCGCACGCTGAGTCTCGTCGGCGATAAGCAGCATGAGCTCCCCGCTGACCGGCCAGCGACGGTTGAAGAGTCGCTCGGACAGTTGCTGGATCCGAAACGTGTTGAGTCGCGAGTCGTCCGGCTGCAGGCGGCCCACATCCCAGAAGGTGCCCTCGATTTCCAGGAGTTCCGGGTCTTCACCGGGTGCCGGCGCCGCGACGTTGAGCGCCCGGATCTGGCGTTCGCCATCTGTGACGAAGACGTCGCGCAGGTCGCCTTCCACCCGCGCCCGCAGTAGGACGGGTCGGCTGTGAAAGAAGGTGGTGTAGGCACTCAGGGCCGCGACGGTGGACGAGATGCGTTGACCCGGCTGGGCCGAGGCGTCCGCGGGGAGTACGGCGCCGACCGCGAGGGCGATCAGCGACGCCCAAGCGGTGGACGGCCATCGTAGGGTCACAAAAATAATTTAACATATACTTTCCGAAGCATTTGCGACGATGCCCCGCCACAGTGGCCGGTGCCGATTTTGACGACACGGGTATGACGGATCAGGTTTCCGAGCAAACCACGAACCGGTTGTCGCTTTACCTCCGGTTTCTCAATGAACTCGAAGCCAACGGTGTACGCACCGTGTCGTCAAAGGTGCTGGCGGCCGAGTTTGACCTCAATGCGGCTCTGATTCGGAAAGACCTGTCGCACTTCGGCGACCTCGGGGTTCGCGGGGTCGGCTACGTCGTCAAGGATCTCCGCGTTCGGTTGCGCCAGATTCTGGGCCTTGATCGGCGGCTGAACGTGGCCATCATAGGGGCTGGCAATCTCGGGTTTGCGTTGGCCGACTATCCGGGGTTTCGGCAGGACGGCTTCCGAATCGTGGCGCTGTTCGACTCGCTACCCGGCAAGGTCGGGACGCGGTCAAGAGGCGGTATCCTGATTCACGATATCCGCGATCTGAAGCGGGTGGCCAAGCGGGAAGGCATCACCATCGCCGTCATCGCGGTGCCCGCCGGCTCCGCTCAGCTTGTGGTCAACACCGTCGTGGACGCCGATATCAAGGCGCTGCTGAATTTTTCTCCGGGCTCGCTTCGGGTGCCGAGTGACGTCAAATTGAAGAGCGTCGACCTGACCGTGTCGCTCGAGAGCCTATCCTTCTTTTTGGCCAAGACGTGAGGCCGGCCCTGGACTGCAGACAGATGGCGACACCGAAGACACGACCACCGAAGCGGCCCGTGCGCGCACGGCTGTCCCACGTCGATGCTGACGGCACTGCCCGGATGGTCGATGTCGGCGGGAAGGCGGTGACCCGTCGCGAAGCGGTGGCGCGAGGCACCATCACTATCGCACCTGATGCCCTAGCACTGATTCGCAGTGGGCGGATTGCCAAAGGGGACCCGCTGCGAACAGCCCGACTGGCTGGCATCATGGCGGCCAAGCGCACCGCAGACCTTATTCCGCTGTGTCATCCGCTGCCTCTCTCGCATGTCGACGTGGATCTGCTGGCCCGTGACGACGGCTACGAAATCGAGGCGGTCGCGCGCACGACGGCGCAGACCGGGGTGGAAATGGAGGCGCTGACGGCGGTGGCGGTCGCGGCCCTCACCGTGTACGACATGGTGAAGGCCGTGGACAAGACCATGGTGATCGGCGAGATCCGTCTGATGCGGAAGACCGGTGGTCGCAGCGGCGTGTATCGTCGAGCATGACATGGCTGCACCCCTCATTCGCACGTTGGCCGAGCTGCCGTTTCATGTCGCCGGCCGCTATCCGAAGCCGGTGCTCGTCCGCCGCTGTATCGGCGACACACTGGTGGACCGGTCGAGCCGCGAGCTGTTCGACGAGGTGCGCGACCTCAGCTTGGGGCTGGAGAGCCTCGGGGTCGGCCCGGGTGACCGGGTGGCCATTTTGTCCGACAGCCGGCCCGAGTGGACCATCACCGATCTGGCCATTCTGACGGCAGGCGCCGTCACCGTGCCGGTCTACGCGACACTGCCGGCCAATCAGGTGGGGTACATCCTGGCCCACTCAGGGGCCCGCATAGTGGTGGCGGCCGACGAGGTGCAGGCCGCCAAGGTGCGGGAGGAACGGCACCGGCTGCCGGCGCTCGAGGCCCTGGTGGTGATCGATGTTTCGCCTGACGGCGGCAGCGACGCGACGTCGTGGATCGACATCGTCGAGCGGGGTCATCAGCGGTTGATGACGGAGGACGGCTTGGGCCGGCAGTACAAGGAGCGGGCGCACGCGATCGAGCCGGACGCGCTGGCCACCATCATCTACACGTCCGGGACGACCGGGTCTCCCAAGGGCGTGATGCTCTCGCACCGAAATTTTGTGGTGAATGTGGTCGATATCGATGCGGTGGTCACGGTCACCGACGATGACACCGCGCTGTCATTCCTCCCGCTCAGCCATGCGTTCGAGCGGATGATCGTCTATCTGTATCTTTACAAGGGGGCCACGATCGCCTTCGGCGAGTCGTTCGCCACCCTGGCCAGGGACATGCAGCAGGTCCGTCCGACGGTGATGACCGGAGTGCCCCGTGTCTATGAAAAGCTGCGGGCGCGGATCGTCGATGCGGTGGCAGCGGCCTCGCGGGCGCGTCAGGGGCTGTTCGCCTGGGCCGTCGGGGTGGGCCATGCCGCCGCGACCGCACGGCTGGCGGGGCGCGAACCGGGCGCGTTGACGCGGCTGCAGCTGCGATTGGCCGATCGGCTCGTGCTGTCAAAGATTCGCGCGCGGACCGGCGGCCGACTCCGGTTCGTTGTGTCCGGTAGCGCCCCGCTCGGACGTGCTGTCGCCGAGTTCCTGTTTGCGATCGGACTGCCGGTGCTCGAGGGCTACGGACTGACCGAGACCTCGCCGGCGCTCACCGCCAGTCCGCTCGAAGCGCCCCGACTCGGATCGGTCGGGAGAGCGCTGCCTAGTGTCCAACTCCGGATCGCGGATGACGGCGAGATTCTGGCCAGAGGGCCGAACGTGATGGTCGGGTACTACGACAACACGGAGGCGACGGCGGCCACCATCCGGGGCGGATGGTTTCACACCGGCGATATCGGGCAGTTCGACGCCGACGGCTATCTGTCGGTCACCGACCGCAAGAAAGAGCTGCTGGTTACGGCGGGTGGGAAGAACGTCGCCCCGCAACCGATCGAGGCGCTGCTCAAACGCGACGCGATCGTGGCCGAAGCGGTTCTGATTGGCGACCGACAGCGTTTCGTGGCCGCACTGCTGATCCCTGACTTCGCCCTCCTCGAACAACGGCGGTCTGGCGGGGTGGCCGGCGCCAGCCGTGAGGCATTAGTGGGTCGAGACGATGTGCGCGAGCTGTTTCAACCGATCGTCGACCGCGCCAACAGTGAGCTCGCGAGTTTCGAGCAGGTGAAGTCGTTCGCCCTGCTGCCCGCAGAGTTCACGGTCGAAGGCGGCGAATTGACCCCCACGCTGAAGGTGAAGCGTCGCGTGGTGGCAGACCGCTGGAAGGGCGTCATCGAGGCCATCTACGCGGCGCCACCCCCGCCCGAAGTCTGACTCCGGAAGGTGGCTGCGGTCGGGCGATGGAACCGAGGTGCACGCTCCCACCGCCCGTTCTGAGAAACAGCCAGTCGGTCTGTGACCCAGGAAGAAATGCTATCCAATTAAACCGCCGGGTGTGGGGAAGATTGACCGGCGCCGGGCGCGCGACAATGCTCGGCACGCGGCCAAGGAGTGGGGCACTCGGAATCCTCGCGGAGCGGTCGCGTGGGGTTCGGGGCAGCGCCCCGTCTAAAAGACAGTCGCGTGCGTCAGTGGCCACCAGCGCAGATGCACTTTGCCGATGACGTACTTCTCCGGCACCTGGCCCCAGTACCGGCTGTCCGAGCTGTTGTTCCGGTTGTCGCCCATCACAAAATAGTGGGCTTCCTGCACCACCTCGGGGCCGTGGTTCTCGTGGCTCCGGTAGTCTGGAGGCACATACTCGTCCCGCAGCAATACCTCGTTGACATACACCCGCCCGTCTTCGATCCGGACCGTGTCACCTTCTCCCGCGATGACCCGTTTGACGAACGACTTGTCCGGGTCGCGGGGGTAGTACAGCATCACGATATCGCCTGGTTCCGGCAGGCCGAAGAAGCGATAGAGCGCCTTGTTGACGATCAGCCGGTCCTGGTCTTCCAGGGTGGGTTCCATGCTCTTGCCTTCGACACGAGCCACCTGAAAGCCAAATGTCACGATTAATGTGGCATACACGGCAGCCGAGGCGAACGTCTTCAACCAGGCGACCACCTCTTCGCCGACCCGTGCCAGCATCATCGAGCGACGCGAACTGCGCTCGAGGTCGTAGGCCTGGCTCGGCGACAGCAGATAGGCCGGCGTCTCCTCGGCGTCATCTGGCGACGGTGGACGATACTCGGACTCGGCGGGGACTACAGGCTCAGATACTCCCGGAAGCGCTTGGTCTGCGCCCGGCTGACTGGAATCTCCGTCCCTTTCTCGTCCTTCATCCTCAGGATGTAATTGCGACTGAACCAGGGAACTATCTCCTTTATTTTGTTGATGTTGACCAGGTTCGACCGGTGCACACGCCAGAATACCGCAGGGTCGAGGTGTGAGTGCAGCTCATCGAGAGTTCTGTAATTTGACGTACCGGTTACCGTGTCCGTCACGATCGTGATGACGTCGTCGGCGAGCGAGGCGCATACGATGTCCGCCGCCTGCACCAGTAGCATGCGGTTGCCGGTTTTCACCGCCAAGCGCTCCCGGCGACTTTGCCGCTCTGCTACATACTCGACGATCCGTTCGAGCTCTTTGTTTGCCTCCGTGCGATCCGCCGCGTCCGATGTTGTCACCAAACGCCGGACACGTTCAATCGCGCGCGTGAGTCGCGGCGGATCCACAGGTTTCAGCAGGTAGTCGACCGCGTTTACCTCGAACGCCTCCATGGCGTATTGATCGAAGGCGGTGACGAACACGACATGGCTCGGCACCTCGCGATCGAGCAACTCCCGGGCGACCTCGAAACCGGTGAGCCCAGGCATCTGAATGTCGAGTAGCACCAGGTCTGGCGCGAGGGTCTCGGCCAGAGACACCGCCTGCGGTCCGTCAGCCGCCTGCTCTACCACCTCGACATCGTCGAGCTGATTGAGCTGAAAGCACAACTCGTTGCGCGCGAGCTGTTCATCGTCGGCGACCAAAACCCTGAGAACCATTCTATCAAGACCGTGCACGGCCCACTACTCCCGCCGTTCGCACATCCGACCCACGCCGCCGACGCCGTCAGGCCGAGACTGGCTGCGAGGCCGCCAGTTCCGGGATTTCGATTCGGGCGCAGGTGCCCTCGCCCGGCAGGCTGGTGATCTGCAGCTGATAGTTCGCGCCGTAAATCACGCGAAGCCGCTCATCGACGTTGCGCAGACCGATGCCCCGGGGCCGGCCGAACTCGGGTCCGTCCGAGACCATGCCCAATCCATCGTCGACCACTTGGATCACCGTGTGTCCGTGTGCGCGCTCGCTCGAGATTGTAATGCGCCCGCCGCCCACCTTGCGGGTCAACCCGTGTTTGATCGAGTTTTCGACTAGCGGTTGGAGGAGCATGCTGGGCACCAACTGGTCGAGGGTGTCCGGCGCTATACGTTTCTCGACCGCCAGCGTGGGGCCGAAACGTACTGTCTCGATATAGAGATATTGGTCGATGGACGCCAACTCCTCCCGGAGCGTCACGAAATGATCCTGACTCCGCAGCAGCTGGCGCAGCAAGCCCGAGAGCTTGCCGATCAGCATCCGGGCCGTCTCCGGGCGCGACCGGATCAAGGAGGAGATCGATGTGAGGGTGTTGAACAGGAAGTGTGGGTTGATCTGACTCGCCAGCGCCTCCAACCGCGCCGTCATTAACAGCTTTTCCTGCTCCTCGAGCCGGTGTTCGATGCGGGCGGTGTTCCAGATTTTGATCGGGACCGCCACCGATAGCACCGTGGTCAGTACGACCAATACCAGTAGCCAGACGTTCGGAGATTGCAAATAGAACAATCGGGGGTCGGTGACCGTGGTGAACCGAGCTCCGAGGGCCTGGCGCAAGAGTTCGAGCCCAATGGGGGCGGCCAGCAGCGTGAATTGCCAATCGACACGAAAACGGCCAAACAGCTTCCACGAGTGCTTGTGCAGCGCTGTGACGAGCAACGGCGACACGTGCCAGATCGCCTCTTTCGGCGACAGCTCCCGCAACCCGCCGCCAGCGAATCCGGCCCCCACGGTCAGCAGGATGGCGACCCATTCACCGACCGCCAGGGCCGGGAACCCTGCCAGGCAGCCGACGATGGCGCCCGCGTAGGGTCCCGCGATGAGGCCAGCGAGGAAGGCGCCAGACACCGACAGGTCGGCCGCGTCGTAATTGAGCAGCAGGCGTGACCCGACGCCGAGCATGACCGGAATACCGAAGGCAATCGCGAAGGTAAGGCGCTCACGCCAGGCCCGTTTTTCGGTGAGTAGGATACGGCGAAACTGACCAAACCGGACCAGCATGGTCGCCAGCACCGCCGCCACCGCCACCTTGACGACAAGGATGATCAGCAGCTGCGACTCGAGCGAGAGGAGCCTGGCTTCCGGAGTCACAGAAGACATTATATTGGAAGGAGTTATCACCCGGGCGTCTTGCCCGGGGGGCGGTGAACCGCTATAGTCGCAAGGTTGTCTACTCGTCCGCACCCCAACCTTTGAGCCCGCGCCCTATGCCTCCACAGTTGCCACACCAGGACGCCAAACGGATACTGGCGACCGGCGACGCGGCCACCCGCGCTCTCTCAGTCACGCCGGTCGAGACTGATTTCGTCGAGGAAGTCTACGAAGACATCTCGTGCTGGTATGACTGGTGGTTCGGACCCACGCTCCATGCGGGGCGGCTCGAATCGATCGGCCGGCTCGGGATTCGGCCCGGCGATCAGGTGCTGGAGGTAGGCGTTGGCACCGGCATCAACGCCGCGCTCTACCCGAAAGGCTGTCACGTTACCGGGATCGACCTCTCGGCGTCGATGCTCGCGAAGGGCGCGAAGCGTCTCGCCAAGCGCGGCGTGCGCAACGTCCGCCTGATGCAGATGGATGCCGAGTCGCTTACCTTTCCCGACGACTCGTTCGACATCGTCTATGCCCCGTACACGATCAGCGTCGTGTCAGACCCGATCAAGGTGGTGCATGAGATGAGGCGGGTGTGTCGCCCCGGCGGCCGGTTCGTGTTCCTGAATCACTTCTTGAGCGAGCACCCGATCGGCGCCAAGGTCGAACGGTTCATTTCGCCGCTGACGGTGTATGCCGGCTTCAAGGCCGATCTCGACCTGCCGGCGTTTCTCGTGCAGGCCGGTCTCGAACCGGTGTCCATCGAGAAGGTCAACATCCCCCGCATCTGGTCCCTGGTCACCTGTCAGAAAGACTGAAGGAGGCGGTCGGCCACCACCTCCGCTCCATCGCAGCGCGGCCGCGCGACCGCCGGCTGGTCCAGCACCTGCCGCACCGTGGGCGTCCAGCGACCCGCGAATAAATCGCGCTGCTCGAGATGGGCGCAGCGCAGCAGCCGTGGCATCGCGTCCACCAACACCGCGTATTCAGCGAAGTCGCCCCGCGACGTGTAGATCAACGCCGTGTCGTTCGCGGCACACTCGGTGATGATGCCGTAGCCCGGCTTTGTCAACACGACGTCGGCGGCGGCGACGAGGTCTTCATACCGAATGCCGCGTGTCTCCAGCGACGGGACGTCGAACTGGAAGACGTTCCCACCGAAGGCGGACGAGACCGGCCCGGCGTCTACCGCGTCTCGGGTCACCATCACCGCGAGGTCCGGGTCTTGGGCCACGGCGGCCCAGTCGACGGCGCTGAGTCCGTATCGCCCGAAGGAGAGGAGCGCCAATGGGCGGTCCCTCGGGAGGCCCAACTCGTCGCGGGTCTGGGCTGCGGGTCGCCGGGCGTGCCGGGCGACCAGCGGCACATCGACGATGTTGGCGAACGGTTCGAAGCCGCCCGCCATCGGAAGCCGAAGCGCCGTCGCGGCCGACTCGTACGCCGTGCGAATGACGGGCAGCAACTGGGGTGTATCGGCGAGCCACCGCGCGTAGTGCGCATAGATCCAGTCCCACGTGAAGTTGCTGACGACGACCGACGGGATGCCGGCTCTCAGGGCGGCGGCGCACGCCAGTGGAGGAACGTCGCCCACGACCAGCCGGGCGTCGTGTTCAGCGAGGAGTCTCGCCTCCTCGGCGGCACGCGTGTCGAGATCGCGATGGAACGCCCAGGCCCGCGCGATGGAGGCGGGCACATCGACGTTCAAGCTGTCGAGCTGAGCGACCCCGGTGTCCGTGTCGCCGGCAACGAACGTGAACGGCTGCGTCAACGACCGGTCGAACAGCCATCGCGGGGCGCCGGTGCGGACGACCACCCGAGGGGTCGGCCGGAGGACTGAGAGCGCGTTGATGATTTCGATCTGCCGTGACGCGTGTCCGAAGCCGTGCCCGGAGATGTAGAAGACGACCGCGCCAGTGTGAGTCACGCGTATGATCTTCACATGCCGCGCGCCGCGCGGTCGCACGGATATAATTGAGGCATCCATGGAACCGATGAGCCGTCGTGGTTGGAACTCCCGCCGTCTCCATGCGCCGGTGCTCGGGGCGCTGGCATGTGCGGCGCTGCTGTGGTCCCACCCGGTGTCCGGGCAGCCACCGACCCGCGCGCAAGAGACGGAGTTTCATCGCGCAGTGACCGGTGCGCTCGCCCACGGGGAGTACGACGAAGCACGCCGTCTGGCCGAGGCGCGCGACGCTGCCGATCCGTCGGCCGTGGCGGTGCTGGCCCGGCTCGACATCATGCGTGGTGAGTTCACCGCGGCCGAGAATCGCTTGACGCCGGTGGCGGGTGTCAACCCCATCAGCGGCGCCGGCCTCGAGCTGGCCTTGCTGTACGACTACTTGGGACGTCGTGACGAGGCGTTGCCGCGCCTGCGGGTGTTGGTCGATCGCCTCCGACGTTCACCCGAACCCCTGGATCTCTATCGGGCCACGCTCGCCGCCCGGGCGCTCGGCGACTACCGCCTGGCCAACACGTTCATACGCGCCGCCTCGCTCGAGGCGCCCGACGACCCGGCCATTCAGACGTTGTGGGGCGAACTCTTCGTCGAAAAGTACGACAACCTCGAGGCGTCGAAATCGTTCGCCGAGGTGCTGCAGTTAGACGACACCTGGGCCCCGGCCCACCTGGGTCTCGCCCGGTCGCTGGTCGATACCGATCCGCCCACGGCCCGCGATATGGCCGCGGCGGCTCTTGAGATTGCGCCAGACTTTGTGGACGCTCGCATCTTTCTGGCCCAACGCGACCTCGACGATCAGGAGCATGAGGCCGCCGGCGCCGCGCTCGACCGCGTGCTCGAGATCAATCCTCGCAGCCTGGAGGCGCGGTCGCTGATTGCGGCGGTGGCCTATGTTGAGGACCGCCTCGACGACTTCGAGGCGGAGGTGGCCCGCGTGCTGGAAATCAACCCGGCCTACGGCGACGTCTACCGGGTGGCGGGGAACCTGACCGCCCGCAAGTACCGGTTTCCGGAGGCGGTGACGCTGGTCCGGCGCGGGCTGGAGATCGACCCGGACAACAGCCGGAGTCATGCGGAACTGGGGTTGCACCTGCTGCGTACCGGCGACGAGCCGGCCGCCCGGGTGGCGCTCGAGCGATCGTTCGCCGACGACCCGTACGATGTGGTGACCTACAACCTGCTCGACCTGCTCGACGCGCTCGAGGAGTTCGAGACGTTTGAAGTGGGCGACCTCGTCGTGCGTCTGCATCCGGATGAAGCACCGGTGATGAAGAGCTATGTGCTGTCACTGGCGCAGCGGGCCCTCGACGATCTCTCGGCGCGCTACGACTTCAAGCCAGAGGGGCCGATCCTCATTGAGATGTTTCCGCGTCATGACGACTTCGCGGTGCGCACGCTCGGCTTGCCGGGCATGATCGGTGCGCTCGGGGCCTGTTTCGGCAGTGTGGTGACGCTCGATTCACCGCGGGCGCGGACGCCCGGGGAATTCAATTGGGAAGCGACGCTGTGGCACGAGATCGCGCATGTCATCACGCTGCAGATGTCTAATCAGCGCATTCCACGCTGGATGAGTGAGGGTCTGTCCACCTTTGAGGAGAAGCGAGCCAGACCGGACTGGGCGCGTGATCAGGATCTGGGTTTCGCCACCGCCCTGAACGAGGACAACGTGTTGTCCCTCCGCGACCTGAACAGCGGGTTCTCTCGACCGGAGACGATCTCGATGTCCTACTTCCAGGCCTCCGTGCTGGTTGAGCATCTGATCGATGCGTATGGTGAATCGACCATTCACCAGATGTTGCGCGCCTGGGGCGACGGGCTCGATACGGAGGAGGCGTTGGCGCGCGTGGGTTTGGATTTCGACTCGCTGCAGGCGTCGTTCGACGTCGCGGTCGAGGCGCGCTTTGGCGAGTTGCGCCGGGCGATGGAGGGACCGGAAGAGGCCGCACCCAGCCCGGATGCCCCGGACCGTCTGTCGATGCTTCGAGAGATGGCGACCGAGCACCCCGGGAGCTTTCCGGTGCAGATGGCGTTGGGTCGCGCGTTACGGGAGGCGGGCGACATCGACGGGGCGGTGGCGGCGTTCGGCACGGCCGTCGACCTCGCGCCGATGGCGACGGGGGGCAGCAGCCCGCGGGTGCCGCTGGCCGAGATCGCCGTTGAGCAGGGCGACCCTGGTCTGGCCATGGACCATCTGGTCGCCCATCTCGATTACGACGCCCGCGACATCGTGTCGGCGCGGCAACTGGCCGCACTCGCCCAGGAGCAGGGAGACGACGTGCGCCTGCGCCGCGCTTATGAGCTGATTGTCGAGATCGATCCGTTCGACCCAACGCCGCACCAGGCGCTGGGGCGGCTGGCCAAGACGCGGGAGGACCATACGACGGCGGCGCTCGAGTTCGAAGTCAGCCTGGCCATCGGCCCGTTGGATCGGGTGGCGACCCAGATCGATCTGGCGGAGAGCTATCTGGCCGCCGGCCGCACCGACGACGCCAAGCGTGAAGTGATCGCGGCGCTCGAGACAGCGCCCTCCTACGAACGCGCGTTGGAGTTACTGCTGACGATCGTGGAGGTCGGCTAGTTGGCGGGACGTCGTCCAGGGGTCCCCGGCGGGCTGGTGCTGGCGGCGCTACTGGCCTTGATGTTGGTCTCGCGGCAGGGATCGGTCCACCCGCTGGCCATGGAGCAGCCGCCCGGGGCCGTCATTACCGACATCGATTCGGGCACTCCCACGCCACAGCTTGACGGGCTCGACTGGACCTTCGTCCGCATCCGCTACAGTTCTCCGGAGGACAAGCTGGGGGCCTTTCGGGCGCAATACTGGAGCGACCCGTGGGTGATCGACGGTCCGGCCGCCGAACAGAATCTCTCTCGCCGACTCGGACGGGTCACGTCCATCCACGTCAACGAGCCGATCGTGCTCACGCTGGACGACGAGCGGCTGTGGGCCTACCCGTGGATCTATTTCGTCGAGCCGGGCAACTTGCGCTTCACGCCCGGTGAGGTGGAGATCATGCGGGAATTCCTTACCCGCGGCGGGACGGCCACCTTCGACGATTTTCACGGTCCGATCGAGTGGGAGTCGGTCGCGGGCGAACTGAAACGCGTGTTTCCCGATCGCGAGATCGTGCCGTTGCCGACGGACCATCCAATTTTCAATTGTTTCTACCAGTTGACGGAGTATCCGCAGATTCCGGGACTCGGGTCGTTTTTTAACGGCGTGACCTGGGAGAAGGGCGGTCTCGACGCCGGCGTGCATGCGATTCTGGACGACGATGGTCGCGCGATGGTGCTGCTCAACTTCAACACCGACATGGGTGACGGCTGGGAGTGGTCGAACGCCGAAGACTATCCCGGGTACCTGCAGTACACCGCCCAGGCTTACCGCATGATGATCAACGAGGTGGTCTACGCACTCACGCATTGATCGGTGACCCCCGGCCTCGGCGCGGTCATGCGGGACGGTGACCCCCACCCACACTATGGATACTGCGATCACGGATGCGGCGGAGGGCGCCGAGCGGCTCGCCGCGAGTCGCGAGCGAGTGCTGGCTGAACTCCGCAAGGCGGTCATCGGGCAGGATGCGGTCATCGATCTGGTGCTCACGGCGCTGTTCACCGGAGGACATTGCCTGATTACCGGGGTGCCCGGGCTCGCCAAGACCCACTTGATCAAGTCGCTGGCGGAGATTCTCGACCTGCGCTTCAAGCGGATTCAGTTCACGCCCGACTTGATGCCGGCCGACATCACCGGCACCGAGATCCTCGAGGAAGCCGCGGGACACCGCAGACTCACGTTTGTGGAGGGGCCGATCTTCGCCCAGGTCGTGTTGGCGGACGAAATCAACCGGACGCCGCCCAAGACCCAGGCCGCGTTGCTGGAGGCGATGCAGGAGTATCACGTGACGGCGGCCGGCCACACATACCCGCTGCAGCGCCCGTTCTTTGTGTTAGCGACACAGAATCCGATCGAGCTGGAGGGTACCTATCCGCTGCCGGAGGCTCAGTTGGATCGGTTCATGTTCAACGTCGTGATCCGTTATTTGTCCGAAGACGATGAAGTGCGCGTCGTCACCCAGACCACCGGTGGCGAGCCCGAGGCTCTGGCGCGCGTCCTCGACGGTGACGAGATCCTGGCGGCCCAACGACTGGTGCGCCGGGTGCCAGTTGCCGAGGAAGTGGCCCGCTATGCCGTCCGACTGGTTGATGCCTCGCGACCCGGTCAGCCACACATGCCGGATTTTGTCGGGAAGTGGGTGAAGTGGGGGGCCAGTTTGCGCGCGTCCCAGGCACTGGTCCTCGGCGGCAAGGCCAGAGCCCTGATGCAGGGCCGGTATCACGTGTCCGTCGCGGATGTGCGCGCGCTCGCCCCGGCCGTCTTACGCCATCGAATTGTGACCAACTTCTACGCGGAGTCCGACGAGGTGGACGCCGACGAGGTGGTGGCCCGTTTGCTCGAGACGGTGCCGGCGCCTGCGAGTGGACTGTGAGATGGCGAGTATCACCGGCCGTGAGCGGTCGTTTCTCGATCCCGCCGTCGTGGCGCGGATCGGGTCGCTCGAACTGATTGCCCGGACCATCGTCGAAGGATTCTTCGCCGGTCTCCATCGGAGCCCGTTCAAGGGCTTCAGTGTCGAGTTCAGCGAGTATCGGCCCTACCTGCCTGGCGACGCCCCCAGCACCATCGATTGGAAACTGTTCGCCAGAAGCGACCGCCACTACGTCAAGAAGTTCGAGCAAGAGACCAATCTCGAGTGTCATCTCCTACTCGACGTCAGCGCGTCGATGGGATACGCGTCGCACGCGGTCTCGAAGCTTCGGTTCGGGGTGTGTCTGGCGGCGGCGCTCGCCTATCTGATGCACCGGCAGCGTGACGCGGTGGGTCTGACGCTGTTCGATGACCACGTGGTCGACTCGGTGCCGGTGGGCACCCGGGGCGGTCAGCTTCGCGCGTTGCTCGCCGGTCTGAGCCGCGCCTCGCCGGGCACCCGGTCCGATGTGCAGATGCCGCTGCATCAGTTGGCGGCGCGACTGACACGGCGCGGGCTCGTCGTGCTGATTTCCGATCTCCTGGATGATCCCGCCGGCATCATCGAGGGCTTGAAACACTTGCGGTTTCAGGGCTCCGAGGTGTTGGTGCTCCAGACGCTGGACCCGGCGGAATTGACGTTTCCGTTCGATCAACCAGCGCGCTTCGAAGACCTGGAGACCGCCGATGCGGTGCCGGTGGTGCCGGCGCAGGTGCGAGCTCACTATCTGGACCGGATGGGATCACTGTCCGAACGGTATCGGCGCGAACTCGGGCGGGCCGGGGTCGACTACCACCAATTGGATACGGCGACCCCGTTCGATACCGCGCTCAGGGCGTATCTCTCGACACGCGCGCGGCGCTGGTAAACGGGCATGTTTTTCGGACTGTCTTTTCTCGTGCCGGCGTTTCTGGTGGGTGGACTGGCCGCGCTGGTGCCGCTGGTGCTGCACCTCCGCCGTCGCGAGCGGTTGCCGCGCCTCCCGTTCAGTGACATCCGCTTTCTGCGTGGCGTACCGCTGGAGCAGGCCCGTCGACGTCGGCTCCGCGAGTGGTTGCTGCTGGCGCTCCGCGTCGCCGCGGTGCTCCTGTTCGCCCTCACCTTCGCGCGGCCGTTCCTGAACGACACCGACGACGCGGCGTTCGCGTCGCAGTCGGCGACGGTCGTCTTGATTGATACCTCGTTCAGCATGTCCGCGCCGGCCCAACTCGCACCGGCTCGCGCCCTGGCCCTCGAGGCGATCGACGCCGCGCCGGACGGTCATCTCGTGGGGGTGGTGGCTTTTGACACCCGCCCCCGTGTCGTGGCTGAACTGGGCGAGCGACGTGCGGCACGGTCCGCGGTCGAGGCGGTGACGCCTGGGGCGCGGGGTACCCGCTACGCGGATGGCTTGGCCGCGGCGGGTGCGATGATCGGAACACGCGACGGCCGGATCGTCGTCGTGACCGACCTCCAGGCGGGTGGGTGGCACGCTGGCGATGGCCTGGTGCCGCCGAGGGTCGACGTGATTGTGCGCGATGCCGGGCGCCCGGACGGTAACCTGGCCATCGTCGCCGTCGAGTCGGCGCCGACCCAGACCCTCGCCGTGTTGTTCCGTGCCGGCACGGTGTCCGACGACACGACCGTGTCGCTCTGGGTCGACGACGTGCTCCTCGCCGAGGTGGCCGTCACCGTGGAGCCAGGTCACACGACCGTCCCCTTGCCGGTCCCGTTGCCTGAGGCCGGCGTTGCGATCGTGTCGGTGACCGACGGGGCGGGGTATGGGGTCGACGACCGGCGCTATCGGTTGCTGGACCCGCCTGAACCGACGCCCGTGCTCATCGTTGTTGGAGGAGGGGGCGCGGACGACGGCGACACCGACGCGGTCTTCTATCTGCAACGCGCCCTCGCGCCGGGAGAGTCGGCCGGACCGTTTCTTCCCGAGGTGGTACGGGCCGAGGCCTACGGCGCGCCGACCAGCATCGAGCTCGGCTCGCGACCCGGCGCCGTCGTACTGGCGGGGGGCCGGGGGCTGGGGCGTCGTGGCCGCGAGCGACTGGCGACGTTCGTGCGTGCAGGGGGTGGTCTGCTCGTGGTCGGTGGTCACACGGCGGATCCGGGCGGTCTTGACGATCTGTTCGCGGGCGAACCGGAGCTGGGCCTGGGCGCACCGCTGACCTACCGGGAACCGGTCGGGTTGATGTCTCAGGACCCGCGCCATCCGATCATGCGGGGGCTCGGCGGTCTGGCGGGCGCGCTCGGACAAACGAGATTTTCTCGCACCCGCCCGCTGCGCGCCGGGGACGGCACGGTGCTGGCGCGGTTCAGCGACGGGAACCCAGCGCTGGTTGAGCACAGCGTGGGGGCTGGACGGCTGCTGGTCTTTGGCGCCGACCTGGGCGCCGGCGGGAGTGACTTTCCACGACGGGCGACCTTTGTGCCGTTCCTGCACGAGACACTGACGTATCTGAGTTCGAACGCCACACGTCCCCGCGAGTTCATCGTCGGCGACAGCCCGGTCGGCACGGTCGCACTCACCGACGCCCCCGGCGTCGTCGATGCGGGTGACGGCCGGCGTCTCGTCGTCAACGTCGATCCACGTGAGTCGGACCCCACGGCGGTGACCCCAGAGCAATTCGTCGCCGCTGTCGGTACGTTGTCGCGCGCGGCCGAGCGCCAGGAGCGCGACGCGGCGAGGGCGCGCGAGTCCGGGCAGCAACTCTGGCGCGTCTTGCTGATGCTCATGATCGTCGTATTGGTTGCCGAAGGGCTGCTGGGCCGGCGCATGGTCTGACCGGTTCAGTGAGAGAATTGAGGCGGATGCACCAGAAGCACCTCGCGGAGTTGCGGGCGGCGCTGGCGGGGGTGCGACGACGCTGGGTCGCCACCCGCGCGTTGCGGGCGGTCACGCGACTGCTCGCCGGCGTCTGTGGCGCCGTGGCGCTCCTGCTGGCGGCGGAGTTGTGGTTCGCGCCGCCAGACCTGCCCATGCTGCTGGTCGCCGCCACCGCGCTGCTCGCTACCACCCTGTTCGCGGTGCGGGTCCTCTGGCCGCTTCGCGAGCGGCCCTCCGACCGGCGGGTCGCGCGTCTGGTGGAAGAGCGGTGTCCCGAGCTCGAAGACCGTGTGGCGAGTGCCACCGAGCTGGGTGAGACCGGCGCGGCGGCCGCGTTTCACCAGCTTGTCGTGGCCGATGCGGCCAAGCGGCTTCGCGGGGTCGATCCAGGGCTCGTCGTGGTGCCGCCGGGCCAGCTCAGGGCGGCGATCGGGCGCAGCGTGCTGGCGACCGTGGCATTGTTGGTGCTGCTGGCCTTCGGGGGCGAACCGATCGGGCGTGTCGCACGCACCGCCTGGCTCTACGCGTTTGGGTCCGACCTTACATTGACTGTGGAGCCGGGCGATGTGCGGGTGGTGGCCGGCCAGCCGGTTCGGATACGGGCGCGCCTGTCCGGAAGCGGATCGGCCTCGGCGAGAACGCCGCCAACCCTCACGCGGACGACGGACGGCGTGTCACGTCTCGTCCGGATGCGCGCGGCGCGGGACGGCGACGGCTATGTCGCGGAGTTTCCGGCGGTGGGCGAGAGCTTTGTCTACCGTGTGAGCGCTGCCACGGTCCGTTCGCGGGCGTATCGCGTCGAGGCGATGGTCGCTCCGCGGATACGGCGGATTGACGTCGAGTATCGCTATCCGGCGTTTACCGGGTTGGCACCGCGCCTCGAGGAGGACGGCGGAGACATCTATGCTCCGTCCGGCACGACCGTCCAGGTGACGGCGCACGCCGATACACCGGTCGTTGGCGGGCGGTTGGTCCTCAGCGACGGGCGACGACCGATGCTCGAGTCGGTCGGGCCGGAGACGCGGCAGGCGACCTTCACCGTCGAGACGGACGGCGAATACCGCGTTCGCGTGACCGACCGCGATGGGCTCAGCAGCTCGGGTGATGTCGACTATTTCATTCGCGCCACGGCAGACCGCGCCCCCGACGTGCAGGTGCTTCGCCCCGGGGGCGACCGGGAAATCACCTCGCTTGAAGAGGTGGTCATCGAGGCGCGCGCCGACGACGACTACCGGGTCGGGTCGCTCGAGCTGGTGTACACGGTAGCGGGACGTACCGAGCGTGCGGTCCACCTCGGCCCGTCGGATCCCGACGCCCAGACTGCGTCGGTGACCGGCCGATACACCCTCTTTGCGGAGGATCTCGATCTCACCCCCGGCGATGTCCTGACCTACTACGCCCGCGCCACGGACCTCGGCCACACGGGGCATTCGAATGTGGCGCGCTCGGACATCTTCTTTCTGGAAGTACGTCCCTTCGACAACGAGTTCGAGGAGGCGCAAAGCCAGTCTGGGATGGGCCGCGACGCCGACCAGTTGGGTGATCTGGCGGGGATCCAGAAGGAGATCATCGTCGCGACATGGCGCCTCGACGCTCTTACCCGGACCGAGGCGGTGGCGGACGATATTCAGGCGGTGGCGCGGGCGCAGGCCGAACTGCGCGACCGCGTCGCCCGAGCGGCCGACACTATCCGGGGACGGGGGCGCGACCGGGCTGCGGGTGAGACCGGGCCGGCCCCGCAGAACACCGCCATGTCCGCCGCGCTCGCCGCGATGGCCTCGGCGCAACTGGCGCTCCAGGCGATGCAGACCGCCACCGCGCTGCCGCACGAAATGGAGGCGCTGAACCAGCTGCTCACGGCGCAGGACGAGATTCGACGTCGGCAGGTGTCGACCCAGCGTGGGCAAGGGGCCCAGACGCCGGGGACGCAAGCCCAGGAGGATCTGTCGGCGTTGTTCGACCGTGAGCTGCGCCGTGATCAGGAAACGAACTACGAGACGAGCTCGCGGCCACGGGGGGCTGGCGGAGAAGATGTCAGCGACAGCCTGCGGCGGCTGCGGGAACTCGCCGAGCGCCAGGCGGAGTTGAATCGGCAGCTGGATCGTCCCGATGCGGACAGACCCGAGGAGACCAGGCGCCGCGCGCTGGAGCGGTTGACACGCGAGCAGCAGAAGCTCCGCGAGCAGCTCGAACAGCTGGCGCAAGCATTGGCCCGCGGGTCGCAGAGCGGTGGACAGGGCCCAGGTCAGTCTGATGGTGCGCCGCTGGACCGGGCGGCGGAGGAGATGCGGCGTGCGACGAGCGAACTGCGTCGGGAAGACGCGGCACGGGCGCTCGCGAACGGCGAACAGGTACTCGACCAGCTCCGTCGCCTGGAGCAACAGCTGCGCGGCGAAACGGACGACGCCCGCACGGACGCTGTGGCGGAACTGGAGTTCGAGGCGCGACAGATCGCGGAGGCACAGCACCGGGTGGCGGCCGAGGCCGGGCAGGTCGAGGCTGATAACCGGAGCGCTGACGCGCGTATCCAACTCGCCGACGACAAGGAGCGGCTCGCGGATCGGGTGGACGCGCTCGACCGCGACCTACGCGGTGTGGGTGACGCCGACCCGGCCGATGGGGCGGTCCGTGCGGCGCGCGAGACCCTGGCTCAGGAGGAGGTCGCCGGTCGCATGCGTGCGGCGGCGGACCGGTTGCGGGCGATGGACGTCGGGGTCGGGCCCGTGTCCGAGCCTGGCGTCGAGTCGGATGGACGCCTTGGTGACCAGACCCGGTCGCATGATCGGGACGACCTGGCTGTGGCGGAAGCGGCGCTGGCTGATGTGCTGGCGGGCATCGCGGACCAGTTGGGACAGGCTGGGACCGAGCGTGACGACGAAGCACGACAACTCGCCGAGCAGCTCGATGCGGCTCAGGAGCTGCGCCGGGCCTTGGAGCGCCTTGGGGGCGAGGCGGCTGGGTCCGCGCCGTCGGGTGGACCGCCCGAATCACCGGCCGGGGAAGCCGCGGACCAGGCGTCGTCCGCAGGGAGTCAGAGCCAAGACGGCACACGGCAGCCGGGGGCCGGGCCGTCGGCAAGCGATGGGGGCACGACGCCAGGCGCTGTGACGGGCGGTGGCGAGGGCGCGCTCGGCGGCCAGCGTCGCGAGTATGTGGCCGGTCTCGGGCGCAACCCGGGGCTGTTGGACGAACTGCGACGAGAGAACCCGGAGCTGCGTCGAGATCTGGACGCGTGGGCCGAGCATTGGGCGAGTGCGTCCGCCCCTGGCTCGGAGGGGTTTAAGCAGGACTTCGCGAACTGGGATTCGCTGCGTCGCAATCTCGACACGGCGCTGCAACGGGTCGAGGATGCGCGATCACGAGCGCTGGCCGACGCAGACCTGCGGGGCCGCGTGACCGGCGGGCGTGAGTCGCCGGTGCCGCCACGCTATCGCCGGTTGGTCGACCAGTACTACCGGTCGTTGGCCATCGAGCCGGAGTCTCGCTAGGTCACCAGATGCGATTCGCGGCTCCATTTCCCTGGTGGATGGTGTGCCTGCTGGTCGTCGGGGCCGGCGCCGTCGCGGCCTACGCCTACGCCGGTCTCCTCAACCCGCTGTCGCTGCGACGGCGTGGAGTGCTCATGGGCCTACGTTTCGTGGCCTTGGTCCTGCTGTTGCTGGGATTGGCCCAGCCGGTGCGATTGGAGCCCTTGCCGCCGGCGGACACGGTGCTGCCCATCCTAGTGGATCGGTCGCGAAGCATGGCGTTGCGCGATGTCGACGGCGCGTCGCGGCTGGAGGCCGCGGTCGCGCTCATTCGCGACCGCATCGGTCCGTCTCTCGCCGACCGAGTTCAGGTTGAGGTGTGGGGGTTCGGCGACAGTGTGAGCCAGACCGATCTGGAGTCGGTGCGACCGGAAGCGGGACGCAGCGATGTGATGGGCGCCATTGACGCCGTGCGTGCGCACTATGCGGACAGACGCGTGGCCGGTCTCGTCGTGGTCTCGGATGGTGGGGATACCGGCGATGGCGTGGGGGAGGTGCCCCCGGGGCCACCCGTGTATGCGGTTGGTGTGGGCGCTCCGACCATCGTGCGTGATCGCGAACTGCTCGACGTGACTCTGGACCAGGCGGCCGCACGCGGATCGGTCGTCGAGCTCGGGATTGCCGCCGTGTCGCACGGATTCGGGACGGAGCCGTTCGAGATCCGGGTCCTGGCGAACGGACAACCGAGCCGTGTCATCCGGGTGACGCCGCCTCGCGACGGTGCGGTCATTCGCGAGGTGGTGTCCGTCTCGCCGGACCCGGACGAGCCGACGGTGTATACCGTCGAGATTCCACTCGACCCCACGGAGTTTGTGCCAGAGAACAACCTGCGCACCGTGTTGGCGGCGCCGCCCAGACGGCCCCGGCGGCTACTGCTGGTGGAAGGCGCCCCCGGGCATGAGCACGCCTTTCTGAAACGCGTGCTGTCGGCGGACACGGGCCTTGCGGTCGACGCCGCCATCCACAAGGGACAAAACGATCGCGGTGAGCGCACCTTCTACATTCAGGGCGCAGCGGGTGGGCTGGCCGCGTTGGCCGAGGGCTATCCCACCTCGCGCGAGGCGTTGTTCGCGTACGACGCGGTGATTCTGGCGAATGTCGACCCGTCGTCCCTGCGCCCGAGCCAGGTGGAGATGACCACCGCGTTTGTCTCGGAGCGCGGCGGTGGCCTGCTGATGATGGGGGCGCGGTCGTTCGACGGACGCGGCCTGCGTCGCACGACACTCGACCGGCTGCTGCCGCTGGAGTCGGCGCAGCGGGCGGATGGCGCCCCGCGCGTCGCCGGCGGACCATCGAGACCTCATCGGGTCTCTCCCACCGAAGACGGTGCAGCGCATCCGGTCATGCGCCTCGCCGACAGCGTGGCCGAGACCCGGCGTCGTTGGGAGGTCGCGCCGCCCTTCGGACACGTCGTGACGCTCGGGCGCCCGCGTCCCGGGACGACGGTGCTGGCCACGGCGCAGGATGAGGGTGCCCGTGATGTCCCCTTGGTGGCGATCCAGCGGTTCGGGCGTGGCCGGACCATGGTGTTCACCGGTGAGGCGAGTTGGCGGTGGAAGATGCTGGCGCCGTCGAACGACGACCTCTACGACCGTTTCTGGCGGCAGACCGCTCGGTGGCTCGCCGCCGACGCCTCCGACCCGGTGAGTCTGCGTTCCGTGGGCGGGCGGTCCGAGGGTGATCCCCTTCGGTTTGACGTGTCGGTGGCCGATTCGGCGTTCTCCCCGGTGCTCGACGCCACTGTCCGGATGCGGATCCGGGACCCGCAGGGCGACGTGACCGAGCCGCTGGCGACGCCGGTGGCGGGTCAGCCGGGCCGGTATGCGATGGAGGTGCCGAGTCGTGGTCGCGGCGTCTACCAGGTCACGGCAACGGCAGGGCGGGACGCGGTCGAACTCGGTCGAGCCGGCCTGTCGGTGTTGGTAGGCGGCGCCGACCTCGAGTTGACGGACCCGCGACGACACGACGCCGTACTGCAACGGCTCGCCGACGCCACCGGTGGTCGGTTTCTGCTCGCCGACGATCTTGACACATTGGCCGCGACACTCGGCGACGCCGTGGCGGATGCGGCGCCGACGACCGAATACGATCTGTGGCATACGGTGTGGGCGTTCGTGCTGGTCCTGGGTGTGGTGTCGACCGAGTGGGTCCTGCGCCGCCAGTGGGGGCTGCGGTGAAGGGGGCGCGGCATCGTGTCGGTGTCGCCCCCGGGCCGCGCTGGGCGGGAGTCGCCCTGTCGATGGTCGCGATATGGGTGACTGGTGGCGGTACCGTGCTGGCGCAGGACCAGTACACGCTGCTCATCACCGGTGTCTCGGGTGGTGCGGCCTACGCGGCTCGGCATGACGAGTGGCGGTCGAGGCTGGTGACCGCCCTTCGGAATGTGCCCGGGTTCGACGATCAGCACCTGATTGTGTTGGCGGAGACCCCGGGTCCCGGGGTTGGCCGGGCGTCGCGCGACGGCGTCAGAGACGCGGTTGACCGTCTGTCGGACCGCATGGATGATGAGGCCGTCCTCTATGTGGTGCTGATGGGGCATGGGTCGTTCGACGGGATCGACGCGAAATTCAATCTAGTAGGACCGGATCTCGAAGCCCGCGAGTGGAGCGCGTGGTTGGACCGGGTGCCTGGTCGGGTGGTCGTGGTGAACACGACAAGCGTCAGTTCGCCGTTCATCGAGCGATTGTCAGGTCGTCGACGGACGATCGTCACCGCCACCGAGTCCACCGTCCAACGCTACGATACCGTCTTTCCGGAGTTCTTCGTGGCCGCGTTCGTGGCGCGCGCGGGGGACTCGGACAAGAACGGTCGGGTCTCGATTCTCGAGGCCTTCGACTTTGCCAGCCGTGGGGTGCGGCGCTGGTATCAGGACCAGGGTCGCCTGTCGACCGAACGGGCGCTCCTGGACGACAGCGGCGATGGCCGAGGCCGTGAGGCGGGGCAGCCGGGTCCGGACGGGCTGAGGGCGGCGAGCCAGTTTCTCGGGGCCGGACCGGCCAGAGTCGGCGTCGTCACCGATCCGCAACTTGCCCCGCTGGTGGCCAGGCGAGACGTCTTGATCGAAGACCTGCAGGAATTGCGGGCCGTGAAGACGCAGATGAGCCCAGACGCGTATCTGCGCGAGCTGGAACGGATGCTGGTGGAACTTGCCCGCGTATCACACCGTCTCCGCGACGCGTCGAGGTGACGGAGAGCCGGTAGCGACGTCATGCAATGTGTTACGTGTCAGACCGAGATTGCCGACAGCGCCCTGATCTGCTTTCGTTGTGGGACCAGCACCAGGGTTCGTCAGCGCGAGCCCGCGGCGGCGGTCGGACGATCGCCGCTCTGGTTGTGGGTCACGTTGCTCGCGCTAGTGTTGGTGGCCGTGGCCGTCGATCGCTGGTTGGAGGTCCCCCTGGTCAGGGTGGCGTCTGGGGCGGTGTGGAGCGGTATGGCGCTGATTCTGTGGTGGGGGCAGCGTCGGCGCGGCTCGTGACCTCGATGGCTGTGTCACCCGGTTGCGTCGGCGGTGGGCCCGGCACATTTGGTTTGGTCAGTGTACTCAGATGCCGGTATCATCTCGGAGCGCACTCCAATATCCAGCCTGCTTCCGAGCAGTGCTACGCGAAGACAATCCATGGTTCAGGCCAGACTTGAAGTTACCGATCAGCTAGGTCGGCGCGTCGTCGAAATCTCGAAGGACCCGTTCCAGATGGGTCGGCGGGTCACGAGCGACCTCCATCTGCCCAGCGGCGAAGTCTCTCGCGACCACGCAGAAATCGTCGCCGTCGGTGACGGCTACAAGGTGCGTGACCGCGGTTCCCGCTATGGCACGTTCGTCAACGGCGACGAAGTCTCCGAGCGACAGCTCGCGCATGGTGATCGCGTCAAGCTGGGGCGGAGCGGGGGGGCCGAGATGGTCTTACTGTTGGCGGATGGGGTCACCGAGGATGGTGGTAGCGTGGCCATTGGCCAGATGCGCCAGGTGGCGGTGTTGTTGGAGGGTCTGCGCGCCCTCAGCTCCGGCAAGGTGCTGGACGAAGTGCTGGCGTTGGTCATTGACTCTGCAATCGCGGTGGCTGGGGCCGAGCGCGGCTTCATCATGTTGTCCGAGACCGATTCGCAGGGGTTGGAATTCAAGCTGGGCCGTTCCCGCGACCGCAAAACGTTGCCCGGCAGTCGCTTCGAGACCAGCCAGAAGATACCGGAGGAGGTGTACCGCACGGGACAGTCGCGGATGGAGGCGGACCTGCTCGACGGCGACCTGGCCAACCAGCATATGGGGACGGTGGCACTCGGGATCCGGAACGTGCTCTGTGTGCCGTTGCGGCTCGTGCGCTATGTCGAGGCGTTGGGCGACAGCACGACCGAAGACCGTCGTATTGGGGTGCTCTATCTGGACAGCCGAGAGAAGGGGACGCTCCTGGACGATGGGACCCAGGACACGCTGGACACCCTGGCGGCGGAGGCCGCCGTCGCCATCGACAACGCGCAGTTGTATCGGGACGCCCTCGAAAAGGCGCGGCTTGACCAGGAGATGGCCACGGCAGCCCAGATTCAGCAGGCGCTGCTGCCGACCCGCAACCGAGCCGGCGCGTTCTTTGACGCGGCGGCGGAGATGTTGGCGTGCCGATCGATCGGCGGGGATTTCTTCGAGTATATCGATCTGCCGGACGGCAGCTTTGGCTTCGCGCTGGGCGACGTGTCTGGCAAGGGGCCGCCGGCCGCGTTGCTCGGGGCGTTGCTGCAGGGAAGCTTGGCCGCTCAGAGCATCACCGCGGCGGGTCCGGCTAAGACGCTCAGCGGTGTGAATGCCGCTCTGGTCCACCGAGGGATCGAGGCGCGTTTCGTGACGCTGTTCTATGCGGTGCTGAATCTGGCGGGTGAGCTCTCCTATTGCAATGCGGGCCACAACCCGCCGTTTCTTGTGAGGCGCAATGGCATACAGCGCCTGGAAACCGGGGGGATGCCACTGGGGTTGTTTGACCCCATACCACTGGAGCAGGGGACCGTCACTATGGAGCCCGGCGACTTCGTGGTCACCTTCTCAGACGGTGTCTCCGAGGCCATGAATGCGGAGGGCGAGGAATTCGAAGACGAGCGGATTCAGTCCAGCATCGACGGATCAGCGCCTGACGCCCAGACCCAGCTTGAGCACCTGTTCTCCAGTGTGAAGACGTTCACCGCGGACGCGCCGCAGAATGACGACGTTACCGTGCTGGTCGTCAGCTACCGCGGCAGCACTACGTAGACGGGGCTGGGCCCAGAGCAGAGCCCTACGAGCGGTCGGACAGGGGAACGTAGTCTCTCGAGTCCTCGCCAATGTAGACCTGCCTCGGTCTGGCGATTTTCCGGGTCTTGTCGGTCATCAGTTCTTCCCACTGTGCCACCCATCCGGCCGTGCGTCCGATCGCGAACAGCACCGGGAACATCGCTGGGTCGAATCCCATCGCCTCATAGATCAGCCCTGAGTAGAAATCCACGTTCGGATACAGTTTTCGAGACACGAAGTACTCGTCCTGCAGCGCGATCCGCTCGAGCTCGAGCGCGATATCGAGCAGCGGGTTGCGCCCGGTGACCTCGAATACCTCGTTCGCCGTCCTCTTGATGACGGTCGCTCGCGGGTCGTACGACTTGTAGACCCGGTGTCCGAATCCCATCAGTCGTCCCTCGCCGGCCTTCACGCTCTTGACGAACGCCGGCACTTTGTCGAGGGAGCCGATGTCGTTCAACATCCGCAACACCGCTTCGTTGGCGCCGCCATGCAGCGGGCCATAGAGGGCCGCCGCGGCCCCGGCCATTGACGCATACGGGTCTGCGTTCGAGCTGCCGATGCCTCGCATCGCGCTGGTGCTGCAGTTCTGCTCGTGGTCCGCATGCAGGATGAACAGCACATCAAGCGCGCGCTCCAGCACCGGGTCGGGCCGGTAGACCGGCTCCGTCCGCTTGAACAGCTGGTTCAGGAAGTTGCCAGCGTAGCTGAGTTCGCTGTCCGGATAGACATACGGCTTTCCGACGTGGTGCCGGTACGCATACGCTGCGATGCTCGGGACCTTGGAGATAAGCCGCAGGCTCTGCCGACGCCGCGACGGTTGGTCGTCGACGTCTTTGGCCATCGGGTAGAACGTAGATAACGCGCCGACCGTGCTCAAGAAGATCCCCATCGGATGGGCGTCGTATCGGAATCCCTCCATGAACTTCTTGATGTTCTCGTGGAGCATCACGTGATCGGAGAGGTCATGTTTCCACGTCGCGAGTTGCGCGTCGTTCGGCAGTTCGCCATCCAGCAGGAGATAGGCGGTCTCCACGAACGTCCCGTGCTCGGCCAGCTGTTCTATTGGGTATCCGCGGTAGCGCAGGATGCCTTTACCCCCATCGATGAAGGTGATCGCACTCTGGCACGATGCGGTATTGAGAAACGCCGGGTCGTACGTCATCAAGCCGAAATCACTCGGGTTGACCTTGATCTGGCGGAGGTCCATCGCCCGGATCGTGTTGTCAGTGACGGGGACCTCATATTGTTTGCCGGTGCGGTTGTCGGTAATTGTCAGCGTGTCAGCCATGACGTGTCAGAGAGTCTTCGCGTTAAGTGTCAAGCGTTCGGGTCCGGGTCGTCGCCGGTGACGATGGTGGTCGCCTCGCCCGCCACGCGGTAGCGGCCCGCCACCCAGTTGCCCAAGTCCAGGAGTCTGCATCGCTCGCTGCAGAACGGCCGCCACGCTGGATCGACCGGTTGTGTCCGGCACTGGACGCAAAGCGATTGACCCATGCGCAACTCTATCGGCGGTGAAGCCCCACTGCATTCGACGGGGTGGAACAACAATTTTATCCGAATCGGATGGCCTGGTCGAGGCTCGCGTCCGGGGAGGTCAGCCCCGGTCCTATTGTCCGGTGACCAGCATGTCCACTCGGTAAAGCGACGTGCGGGCCGTGATGAACAGCGTCGTTCCCTCCCGTCCACCGAACGTGAGGTTCGCCGGCGGTTCCGGTACTCCAATCGAGGCAATGGGTTCCCCGCTGGGATCAAAAATCGTGATGTCCTGTCCGGTGACATACAGATTGCCACGCTCATCCATGGTCAGGCCGTCCGAGCCTTGCGAGACGAAGAGTCGCTTGTCGCTCAATGAGCCGTCCTCCGCCGGTTGGTAGGCCCACAGCCGGCCGGCGCCCTGGTCCGCGATGTAGACCCTCGAACCATCCGGAGTGCCGACAATGCCGTTCGGTTGCACGAGATCGGTTGTGACCTGGAGGAGAGTCTCGCGGTCTGGCGCTAGGTAGTAGACGTGGTTCCCCTTGATCTCCTGGGCATCCGTCGGGCCATAGTGGGGGTCGCTGAAGTAGATGCCCCCTTTCAGGTCTACCCAGAGGTCATTCGGGCTGTTGAACCGCTGTCCCTCGAACGTGTCCGCCAGGACCGACCGCTGACCGTCCTGGTCGATCGCCGTCAACTGCCGAGTGTCCATTTCGCACACCAGCAGCGTGCCGTCGAGATCGACTCGCAGCCCGTTCGCTCGACCGGTGCGTTCCAGAAACGTGGTGACGCCGGTCTCTGGGGACCACCGATGTATCCGTTGGTTGACCACGTCACTGAAGTAGAGCGCACCATCGGCGTCGGCGGCGGGCCCCTCCAGAAATCCGAACCCGGTCGCCAGCCGCTCTACTTTCGCGCCCGACACGATCAGGTCGCTCTCTTGCGCCGACGCGTGCGGGCCCGTACCCGCCGCCACGACCAGCGCCCCCACGAGCGCTCGGGCGGTCACGCGTCTGAAATCTCCGTGGCGGAGGGAGGGCCCGATGGGTGTCCGATTCGAGACGACGATCCGCATGCGTCAGGTGCGTGTCACACGTATATCGAGCGTGCTGTGGGCACGAGGCATTGGATACAATCTGAAGGTGCAAACGCGCCGTCCACGGGGCGTTTGCGTAACGACACCCATTCTATCATGCCCCGTTGACATCGCCTGGAGCACCCACTCGGTCGCTACCTCCGTGCTTTCGAGTGGAATCTGGGCGCGGCCGTCGCCGGCGAGGTAGAACCGCTACACGATTGTCGCGTCGCGACCCGCGTTTGCGAGAACCGCTCCCGCTGGTCGCGGCCGAGCTCGGGGGCAAGGCGACGACTCGGGCCCGGCGCCGCCTGCAGCGGGTGGGGCGTGCGCTCGTGCGGTAGCCGGTGGCGCGCTACCGGGCGGGGAAGTTCGCGTAGGACTCGATGATGCGCGCGTTGACGATGCCCAGCTCGACCCGCCGGTTCTTCGAATGTGCCTCTGTCGTATCGCCGGGGTCGACGAGTTGGGACATGCCGAGGCCTTCCACCGTGAAGAGGTCGGCGGGGAGGCCGGCCGCGATCAGGTAGTCCGCTACGGCCCGCGCCCTGCGTTCCGACAATTTCTGGTTGTACTCGACCTCACCCCGGGTGTCGGTATGTCCGGTGATCGTGATGGCGGAATCCGTGGCCGTGAAGAGGATGCCGGCGATGCGGGACAGCAGCTCTCGGCTCTCTGGACGCAACTCGGCTTGGTCGAAGTCGAACTTCAGATAGCCTTCGTCGAGACTCATGACAAGGCCGAGGGCGGTGCGCCGGGTTTCGGCGATCTGCCCCAGCGCTTCGGTCAACCGATTCATCTCCGCTTCGGCGACCCGCCGAATCTCGTCAGCCTCTTCGCGAGCCCGCCGCGCTTCTTCCTCGGCCTTGATCGAGGTCTGGACTGCGTCGGTGGCTCGACGGTCGGCCAGGTTCGCCCGCGCGTCTGAGTCAAGGGCGTCTTGACGGGCTTGCTCGGCGTTGGCCTGTGACTGTGCGGCCGACGTGGTGGCGTCAATCGCGGAGCGTTCCGCCGTCGCGGCCCGCTGCGCGGCGGCTTCGGCGTCGACGGTGGTCTGCGCCAGCGCTTCTTCCAGGGTGCCTATCTGCGTATTGAGCCGTTCGACGTGTTGCCTCGCCCGATTCGCCAGGTAGCCGGCTCCGCCCACAAGGACGGCGGCGAGAAGGACCAGGGCGACTCGGCCGCTGGATGTGGGCCTGGACTGAGGTCCGGGTGCGGTGGACGCCATGCATGCCTCGTTTCAGAATCAACAGGACCGAACCTGGCAGTCCGTGGAGAAAGTCCCGATGCATTCGACCGGCGCTGAATCTCGCGGGTCGGCGTTGTTCATCGGTCGAATACTACCGGTATTCTCCCTCTGCTCACCTTGTTCGATGGGTCCAGCGCCGGTCTCGGTGCCGACTGGGACTTTCACCACGGACTGCTGGCGGCTCTAGTCATTTCGTGATCATAGCTCCCGCACCTGCTGATTCCAGATCAGAAATGCGGCGGCCACCAGCGAGAGTAGTAGGGCGTTGATGGCGATGACGGGTGGCGCGGAGTATTGCGAGATGAAGTAGCCGCTCACGAGACTCCCGAGCGGCATGCCGCCACGAAACGCGACCAGGTAAATGCTGATCACGCGTCCCCGTAGTTCGTCGGGTACCGCAAGCTGCACCAGCGAGTTGGTGAGCGAGAAGATCATCAGGAGCGCGGTGCCACTCAGAAACAGCAACACATAGCTGAGCCCGGAGTTCGGGAGCAGCGCGAAGGCGGCGATGATGCCGCCGAAGAGGACCTGCACCACCAGCAGCGTTCGGCCCATGTGAACGAACTTGCCGAGCCAGGCGACGACCAGCGCCCCCAGCACCGAGCCGGCGCCGACCGACGCCATCATCCAGCTCAGATGCGCGTCGTTGACGGCGAATACCGGGAGGAACGTTCTCAGGGGCAGCGCCAACGACGTGGTGGCGAATGCCAGTACGGTGAGCGCCAGGAGAGCGCCGCCATGTCGCACGTAAGAGAGTCCTCCACGCAGCTCGGTCAGCATCCGCTGTCGTTTGCCGAGTGGCGGCGGCGGTAGACGCATCAGCCCGAGCACCGCGATGACCGCGAGAAACGACAACCCGTTGATGCCAAAGCAGCCGGCCATGCCGAGTGCGGCCAGGACGACGACCCCGATGAGTGGACCGAGCGCTTGGGCCAGGTTGAACTGGATCGAGTTCAGGGCGACGGCGTTTGGGAGATGCTGGCGCGGCACCAATGCTGGGATGAGCGACTGGAACGCCGGACCCCCGAATGCCTGCGCCAACCCGGCCGTGAACGAGAGCGCCAGGATGTAGCTCACCCGGGTGACATCGAAGAAGACCATGGCGGCGAGGGCCAGGGCACAGGCCATCTGCAGCGTCTGCGACGCCATCAGCAGATGGCGGCGGTCGTGCCGGTCCGCTACCACTCCGCCGACTAGGGTGAAGAGCAGCAGTGGCACTTCGGCGAAGAACGTGTCGAGCCCGAGGATAAACGCTGAGCCGGTCAGATTTAGAATGAGCAACTGCTTGGCGAGCCGTTGCATCCAGGTGCCGAGCGCCGAGGTGAAGGCGGCCAGCCACAGATTGCGGAACTTCTCGAAGGTGAAGGCCACGGCCAACCGGCGAACGACCGCAGACCCGGTCGACGGCATGGGGGACGCAACGGCGGTGGCGGGCGGGGTAGGGGGCGGATCAGTTACCGGTTCGGCCACGGGAGATACAGTCCTTCACCCAAGAAGATGATGCTGGTCCAGAGTCCTTTGGCTAGACGGAAGCACAGACACGGGCCGAGGACGGCGACGGGGATCAAGATGCTGCGTTGCTGGGGCATCGTCAACGAGAAGAGCGTGGTTGTCATCAAGTAGGCCGTGAGGGTGAGCAGGCCGGACAGCCCGAGGTTGACGTAGACCGCGCCGAAACTCTGACCAGGTTCGCGTTCGAATCGCTCGTCGCAGGCCTGACAGCGGTCGTAAGTGCGTAGCGCACTCTTGAAGAGCCGTCCGTGGCCGCAACAGGGGCATCGCAGTCTCATGCCGCGGTGGAGAATATCGAGGATTTCGAAGAACACGTCCTGCCCCCGGAGCGCACCCGCTGCCCATGCTAACACCCGAGGCCGGGTGGACCGTCGAGACATCCGTACGCCCGTCCATCTGCAAATTCCCCTTGATCATTCCAGGCTGGCAGTCTATGTTTTGATAAGCGAACAAAAAGCGAAATAAGAACATGCCGACAATTTCCCGTTTCCACTCGCCAACACCTGACCGTCGACTGGAGCAGACGACATCCGTGGCGTGTGGCCAACGACCGTGCGATCTGGCCGACAGCGGCCATCCCGGACTTGACGAGCTGCTCGGGGGCGGGTTCGCCCGCGGGCAGTTGTCTGAGATCGTCGGTCCGCGTTCGTCGACTCGCACGGGTGTGATGGCGACCGTGTTGGCTGCCGCCACCGGACGCGGCGAGGTGGTCGCGCTCATCGACCCGGGCGACCAATTCATGCCAACGTCCGGCGCGGCGTTCGGGCTCGATCTCTCACGTCTGCTGTGGGTCCGCGGCGAAGGGGGCGGCCAGGCTCGGGACGTGTCGCCGACGATCGCGCGGGCGCTCACGGCGCTGGAACTCGTTATTGATGCGGGCGAATTCGGGGTGGTCGTGCTCGACCTCAGCCATCTGTCGGTGAGTCAGATGCGGCAGGTGCCGGCCACGGTCTGGTCGCGTCTGTTCCGTCGGTTGGCGGGCGGCAAGACGTCGGGGCTCCTGCTCGGGCCAGAGCCGACGGCGCGAAGCGCGGAGGGGCAGGTGGTGGTGCTGCGGGCATCGGCAAACGCGGGTGCTGGCGATGTGGGACGCGCTGGACCACCTGAAGTTGGGGCTCGGCCGGCGCACGATGCGGTGTGGGAGATCCGGGTCGTGCCGGCCCATCGTTCGTCTGATGCGTTTGTGACGTTCCGAGGGCAGCGGGCCGACGCCTAGGCCCGTGCGTCTCGTATCTGGGAAGGGGTGCCACGCATGTTTGCTTGTCTCTACGCTCCGCCACGCGGTCTCGCGTTCCAGTCCAACGACGGGGTGCCACGCGCCAAACTCGTCACCAATGAACTCGTGCGGCTCGCGCGTGAACAGTCGCCGAGGGTCGAGGTCCATGGCGACAATCTGGTCGTACTCGACGCGACGGGGATCACGTATCGGGTCGGGAACAGCCTGGAACTGGGAGCCACGCTTCGCCGAGTGGCCGCCGACCGGCGCCTGTATCTCCGCATTGCAGTGGCGTCTACCCGGTCGGCGGCGTTGTTGATCGTCCAGGCGCGCAGTGGACTGACTGTGGTCGAGCCTGGGGAGGAAGCGGCGGTCTTGGCGTCCCTCCCGCTCGACGTCTTGCGGACGCTGGCGCGGCGGCAGGCACGGGGTGCGACGGGACCCGCGCGGCGAAGGGTGCCGGTGGCAGGGGCGGGGTTGGCCATCCCGGCCTTTGCGTTGTTGTCGACGGTGCGCCGCTGGGGAGTACGCACGCTGGGTGACCTGGCCCACCAGTCCTCAGCGACACTGCTGGAGCGACTTGGGCCGGGGGGCCTGGCGTTGCAACGGTTCGCGCGCGGGGAAGATGACGCGTCGTGGGCGGAGTCGGCGGACCAGCGCGTCGAGTTGACTCTGAGGCTCGAGACTCCGGTCGAGGGGCACGATCCGCTTTCCTTCGTGTTGAGCCGCGTGTTCGAGACCCTGTGCGCACGCCTGGCTCAGGCGAGCGCCGGTGCGTCAGTGGTGCAGGTGCGGTTGAAGCTGGTCACGGGGGAAATCCATGCCTTGCGGGTGACGCTCGCGGCTCCGACGCGCGAGTCGAAAGCGCTACGGACGCTGGTGCGGCGCGAGTTGGACCTGAACCCTCTACGCGCTCGGGTGAGCGAGGTCACCGTAGTCGTCGACCCGGCGCCGACGGGAGGCCGACAGATCTCGTTGCTGGCGCGTACGCAACTGGACGCCGCCAGGGTCACGACGCTCATGTCCCGCTTGTCGATGTTGGTTGGGGAGGGACGCTGCGGCTCACCGGCTCTGGTCGCCTCCGGCGACGGCGCCGGCTTCGCGATGCGGACGTTTCCACCAGGCCCGCCGCACGCGGAAGGGGCCGAGCGACGGACCGTGGGCGACCGAGGAAGCAACGCAGTCCAGACGGGCACCTCGGCCGGAAACCTCTAGAGGGTGAAACGTGCGGCCTTGATTAGCGGGGTGTTCAAAAAGGTGATCAACGGGGCCAAGGCGGTGAATCGTCGTACCAGCGTGCTGTAGAACCGTGGGCTGAGGGCCAGTGCGGGGTTCAGTTCCTCGCCCGCCAGATACTGTTTCAGACGCAGATAGTCCGCGGCCTCGTGGCCAGCGGGGAACCCGCGTGGCACACGCTTCAGCCTCGATCCGGTGACGCCCCCGAAGCGTCGCATGGCGGGCGACTCGGCGAGCGTCCGAAAGCTCCGGAGGTTGGACACGATGTGTTCGCGAATGCGCTGGAGCTGCGGCGTTTCTGGGGCGTACAGGCCTCCGCCGATCCATAACTGGTCGGGGCCGAGGTGAAAATAGAGCCCGGCGCTTTCGTGTTTCGGTAACGTCTGATGAGAGAAAGAGGCCGACACGTGGGTCTTGTAGGGCGTCTTGTCCGGTGAGAATCGGGTGTCTCGATAGATGCGATACATCGACCGGGGCGACGCGATCAGATCTGGGGCGACCCGTGAAAAATCCACCGCCAGGCGGTCGATGATGGCGAGCATCGGGGCGCGGACGTGCGCCTCGTAATCGTCCTTGTGGGTGGTGAACCACTCACGCGTGTTGTGCCGCTTCAGCAAGCGCAGGAACTTGAGGGACTGGTCGGTGAATCTCGGCGCGGGACTCATGTCGGCGAGTATACAACCGTGCGATCGGCCTGCTATGCGCGCGGGTTCTCCATGGCCCGGACGCGCGGCGCCAGGGCCCACTCAAACGCGTCGAGCCGGTCCGGACCCAGGCGTTCCACCTCATCCAGGGCGCAGGCGGCTTGCTGTAATAGGTCGGCTACGTCCACACCCTGACAGGACGGGGCGAACGGGCGTAGGTAGTCCCTGCCCCGGGTCAGCATGTAGACGGCACCGTGGTGGTTGAGGCGTTGCACGTGATACATCGCGACCCCGATCTGTAGAATGCCCTGATAGAGGGTTCGGATCGGCCGTGACTCCTCCCGCCAGAGGTCTTCCAGGGTTTCGTGCTGCTCGAAGAATTCGCCGCGGTTGAACTGCTCGATACCGCGTCGAAGCAGTGCCGGTTGCGGCTCCTGGCAGGGGGGCGTCACGGTCGCGATTATATGCAGGCAGCCGGACCTTGTCGCGGGGCTGCTATGATGCTGCGGTTTTGCGTGATGCGCGCCCCGACGACCGTGACGTCGTCGCGTGGCCGGACACCAGGATACGAGAGACAAAGGACACGAGATTGGGTGCGATATATCTGCCTCGGATACGCCGCAAGCGCTCCTCCCTGCACGGCTGGGGAGTGTTCGTGCTTGAGGACATGAACAAGAACAAACGGATCATCACCTACGATGGGGAGAAAATCACCTCGAAGGAGAGTGAAGACCGAGAGGACCGGTATCTCCGACGCGGTGAGATCTGGTGCTTCCGTGTCAACCGGCGATCGGTCATTGACGCGAATGTGAACGGGAACGTCGCACGGTTTATCAACCATGCGTGCAAACCCAACTGCTACAGCAACATCATCGACAACAAAATCTGGATCATTGCCGGTCGGAACATCATGGCCGGTGAGGAACTCACCTACGACTACCACACCGATGGTGACAAAGAGATCGTCTGTCGATGCCGGCCGGGGTGCACGAACCGTCTCTAGCAGCCCGCGGTGAAAGCCCCGTGTTGCACTGAGACCGGCGCTGAATCCGGTCGAACAAGGCGAGAAGAGGGAAAATACTGGCAGTATTTGACCGATGAACAACGCAGATCGGCCGGATTCAGCGCCGGTCGAATGCAACGGAACTTTCACCACCGGCTGCTAACCGCTGGCCTGGCGGCTTCCGATCCATGCATGTCATCTATCTTCACGGGTTTGCCTCGTCGCCCGAGTCATCGAAGGCCCGCGGGCTGGGCGAGCGCCTCGCGCGACGCGGGGTGAGCGTCCAGTGTCCGGACCTCAATGAGCCGGACTTCGCGACGTTGACCGTGTCGCGGATGGTGGAACAGATCGAGCGACTCGTCGCGACGCTGCCGGTGCCGGTGGTGCTGGTCGGGTCGAGTCTTGGCGCGTTCGTCGCGCTGCACGTCGCGCAGCGGCAGGTGGCACGGGGAGATCGGTCGGGCCACCACGACAAGGGCCGGCCGGCGGTGACACGACTGGTGTTGCTCGCGCCCGCGCTCGACTTTGGACGCCGTGGGATGACCGGCCTGGGTTCGGATGGACTCGAGCGGTGGCAGGTGACCAACCGGCTCGAGGTCGAGCACTACGCGGAGGGTCGCCGGCGACACGTCCACTATGACCTGTACGCCGATGCCCAGCGCTACGACAGTTTTGCGACCACGACGACGCTACCGACATTGATTCTGCAAGGACGCCGCGATCTCGTGGTGGACCCCGCCATGGTCGAACGATTTGCGGCCGGTCGGGCGCACGCGCGTCTCGTGCTGCTCGATGACGATCATCAGTTGACCGCGAGCCTCGATCGGGTCTGGAGGGAAATAGTCGATTTTCTCGACCTCCCTTCCGTCACTGACTGACCTCGTGGCGTCGGTGACCGCGACCTGGACATTGACAACGTCGCGTCAGGGGGTGGACCATGAGCAGGGGCGTGGCACGCCGATTCGCCGCGCCGACACGTTGACCCAGCAGCCTGTGGTGGAAGTCCCGCTGCGCACCGAGGCGGGCGCTGGACCCGGCGAACAAGGCGAGAAGAGGGAGAATACCGGCAGTATTCGAGCGATGAACAATGTAGGTCGGCGGGATTCAGCGGCCGTCGAATGCAGCGGGACTTGCACCACGGGCTGCCAGGGAGATATCAGATGCTGATCAAGCAAGCGCCGGACATTCGCTCGTCGGAGATCACCCCTGAGCGGGTGTATCGCAATCGCCGGCAGTTTATTCAGACCACTTCAGGCGCTGTGGCCGGCGCCATTGCGGGCGGCACCGTGCTTGGACGATACGACGGGGCGGCGCAGGCCCAGGAGCCGATTCCGAATCTCGTGAAGTCGCCGCTCAGCACCGACGACGAACTCAACTCATACGAGGACATCACCAGCTATAACAATTTCTATGAGTTCGGCACCGCCAAGGAGGACCCCGCCCGATACGCCCACGAAATGTCCATCGACCCGTGGTCTGTCCGGGTCGAGGGCGAGATGCACAAGCCGGCGGCCGACGTGGCGATCGAGGACTTGCTCCGTCCTCATACGTTGGAGGAGCGTATCTATCGGCTGCGCTGTGTCGAGGCCTGGTCGATGGTGGTGCCGTGGGTCGGGTTTCCGCTCGGTGACCTCATCAAGCGGTTCGAGCCGACGTCGAACGCGAAGTACGTCAAGTTCGAGACGTTATATCGTCCCGAGGAGATGCGTGGCCAGCGGGGCCGGTCGCTTCAATGGCCGTATGTCGAGGGACTGCGGATGGACGAGGCGATGCATCCGCTCGCCATTCTGGCGGTCGGGGTGTACGGCAAGACGCTGCTGAATCAGCAGGGCCCGCCGCTGCGGTTGGTGGTGCCCTGGAAGTACGGGTTCAAGAGCATCAAGTCGATCGTCAAGATCGAGTTCGTGCAGGAGCAGCCCAGAAATTCCTGGAACGTGTCCATTCCGAGCGAGTACGGGTTCTACTCGAACGTGAACCCGGACGTGAGTCATCCGCGGTGGAGTCAGGCGAGCGAGCGTCGGATCGGCAGCTTCTTCAGAATGAGAACCGAGCCATTCAACGGCTATGCCGACCAGGTGGCCAGCCTCTACGACGGCATGGATCTGGTCGAGAACTACTGAGTACACCGGACGGGTTCGGTGAGGTGCCTGAGGGCGAGGCCATATGACGGTGCGCCGCATCAAGCCGTGGGTGTTCGCGGCGTGCTTGATCCCGCTGGGCCTGTTGCTCTGGGCGGCATTCACTGGCGGACTCACCGCGAACCCCATCGAGGATATCACCCATCGCACCGGCGACTGGACGCTGCGGTTCTTGCTCGCGGCGCTCGCCGTGACGCCGCTGCGGAAGCTGCTCGGGTGGTCAGCGCTCGCGTCATACCGCCGAATGGTCGGGCTGTTCGCGTTCTTCTACGCGGTGCTCCATCTGAGCACCTATCTGGTGTTGGACTTCTTCTTCGCGTTCAATCTGATTCTCGACGACATTGTCGAGCGGCGGTATGTCACGGCCGGGTTCACGGGGTTCGTGTTGCTCGTGCCGTTGGCGCTCACGTCGACCAAAGGCATGATTCGCCGGCTCGGTGGGCAACGTTGGCGTCGATTGCATCGGCTGGTATATCTGGCCGCCGTGGCGGGCGTCGTGCACTATCTGTGGCTGGTGAAACTCGACATCGGCCCACCGCTGGTCTACGCCGCCGTGCTCGCGGTCCTGTTCGGGCTTCGACTATGGTTCTTCTACACCACGCGGGCCGCGGCCGCGCCGGTGGCCGCGGCCCGCGCTTCGCAGCCGACGTAGTCGGGATCCTCGCAGGACGGCGCCGCGTCATATCGAGTCAGTCCCCATGCCTATCGTGATTGAAGACAAGACCATGCTCCGTGCACCGGCCTATACGGTGCATGACGTCGGGAATGACGCTGTGGCGCTCGATCCCGCGAGACCGCACTGGATCGGCACCGACGATCGCGGGTTGGGGTTGCTGGGCCGGTTCGATGGTCGGACCCCCTTCGTGCAGGTGGTGCGCGACTACGCCAACGCGTCGGGGCTCGATGTGACTCGCGCCTGGCTGCATGTCGAGACATTCGCGCACGACGGTCTTCGCCAGGGGTTTCTGTCGACCGACGGCGCCGCGCCGGCGCCGTACCTCGGCCGGTCGGCCTATCTGGAGACGGAGCATCTGCACGAGCTGTGGATCCAGGTCAACGACTTCTGCAATCTGAGTTGCGCGCACTGTTTGGTCTCGTCGGGGCCAGAGCGTCAACAAGGCCTACCGACCGAGGTCATTGCCGACGCCATCGACCAAGCGGTGACGCTCGGAGCGCAACGGCTGTTCTTCACCGGTGGCGAGCCGTTGGCGCGGCCGGATATTTTGGATCTGGCTGACCGTGTCGTGCGCACGCACGGCCGCGAGTTGGTGATTCTGACCAACGGGACCATGTTCAAGGGGGAGCGACTGACGCGACTGGTGCAGTTGCTGTCCGTGGCCGAGGGGCATACGCCGGCCGCCGACGTCCCAGCCGACGCGCCCGTTCCCGGTCTGCGGATTCAGATTAGCCTCGACGGCCCGACCGCCGCGATCAACGACCCGATTCGTGGTCATGGCACGTTTGAGCGCATCGTGGAGGGTGTCGACATTGCGGTCGCCGCCGGTCTGCGGCCGACGCTGACGGCGACGATTCTGCGTCAAAATCTCGATGCCCTGGACGATATCATCCGACTCGCACACGCCCACGGCCTCCGGAATGTGCATCTGTTGTGGCCGCACCGTCGCGGTCGCGTGCTGGACGGCGCACTGGCTGACCTGCCCGCCGCCGAGGAGATTCTGGCCGCCGTGCGGAAGGCACGTGCGGTGGCGACCGAACTCGGGGTGTCGATCGACAACATCGAGGAATTCCGGCTGCGTCTCGACGGCAGCCCCGGGGTGAAGAACGACCTCGCCGGAGCTGGCTGGAGCAGTCTCTGTCTGTATACGGACGGGAACTTGTATCCATCGGCCTCGATGGCCGGGGTGCCCGAACTGCAGTGCGGCAATTTGGCCGAACAGCGTCTCGAGGAGGTCTGGAAGACCAGCCTGGTCTGCCGAGACCTGCGCGAGGCGACTGTCGAGCGGAAACCATTGTGCCGGACCTGTTCGTTACGTTTTCTCTGCGGGGGGGGCGATGTCGAACACGGATACTGGCCGGCGGCCGCCGAGGGCCGGAGTCGGCGGTCGGCGTTCATCGCCCACGATCCGTACTGCGAACTCTACAAAGGTCTGGCCGCCGACACCTTCACGGATCTGGTTCGAGAGGGCCGGGCCACCGTGCAGCCGAACGCAGGCTACGACCGTCCCGTTGTGCTGCGCGGCATGGGCGAGCACACGCCGCACGATGAGGACACGATTGTGCGGACGACGCACTCGGCGTGCGTGCTCTCCGAAGAGGTGCTCGACAAGTCGCGTCTGACGGTGCGTGAGTTTTACGGCGACGCGGCGGAGAAACCACAAGAGGAACTCTGCTGTCCGGTCCAGCCGGAACCCGCCGATTTGGAGCACATTCCCAAAGAGGTTGTCGAGCGGTTCTACGGGTGTGGCAGCCCGGTCACGGCCGCCGCACTGGCCACCGGAGAGTCGATGGTCGATCTCGGGTCTGGCGCCGGTATCGACTGCTTCATCGCGGCCAAGAAAGTGGGCCCAGACGGTCGTATCTACGGGGTCGACATGACCGACCAGATGCTGTCGGTCGCCCGCGAGTGTCAGCCCCAGGTCGCCGAGGCGCTTGGCTACGATGCGGTCGAGTTCAGACAGGGCTTTCTCGAAGAGATCCCGGTCGATGATACGACCGTCGACGTGGTGACGTCGAATTGCGTCATCAATTTGTCACCGGACAAGCCGCGTGTTTTCCGTGAGATCTGGCGCGTGCTGAAAGACCACGGGCGGCTCGTCGTGGCCGATATCGTGTCCGAGGACGAGGTGCCGCCAAAGATGCGGGCCGATGGCCAACTTTGGGGCGAGTGCATCTCGGGAGCGCTGACCGAGGAGGCGTTCCTGGCCGGGGTAGAGAAGGCTGGATTCTACGGGGTGTCGGTGCTAAAGAAGACCTTCTGGCGTGAGGTCGAAGGCTGCAAGTTCTACTCCGTGACGGTGCGAGGCTACAAGTTCGAGAAGAAGGCTGGCTGTCAGTTCATCGGGCAGTACGCAATCTATCTGGGTCCGCAGAAGGCGGTCGTCGACGAGGAAGGGCACCTCTTCCCACGGGGGGAAGCGGTCGAGGTGTGCACCGACACCGCCGCCAAGCTGTCACACGCACCCTACGTCGGCTCGTTCTCCATCGTCGATGGCCCGAGCGGCATCCGCGACATCACGGTCGGGCCTGACAACGATGCCTGCTGCGAACCTGGGTCGGGTTGCTGCTAGGCCCGACGCGCCCGAAAATCTAAGAGATTCTTCGCTCTTGACCGGGACGATGCGCGTTGAGGGTGAATCTCGGTTCTGGCGACCCTCTGCCTGACAACCGCGCAGCCACGTATTCGCCGACTGCAGGGCCGTGTTTGAAGCCGTGTCCGGACCCGGCTCCGACGAGCCACACGTTGTCATGGTCTGGATGTTGGTCGATCAGAAAGTCACCGGTTCCGCTGTTCGTGTATTGGCACACGCGGGCTTCGAGGAGGGGGGCGTGTTCGAGGGAGGGGACCCGTTTGGCCAGGATCATGCGCGCGACTTGGAGCGCGTCGTCGGAGACGATGCGCTCCCCGGTGTCCGGGTCGAACGGAGGGCCGTGGTGGTGCAGTCCGATCTTGAAACCTCGTCCTTCGAGGTCGGGGACGCCGTAGACGCCGCCCGCGACGTCGGTCCACGCGGGCATCTGCGGCGGAACGAATCGCCGAGTGCCAGGCTCGGCGCCAAAAAAGAACACTTCCTGGCGAGTGGACCGGAGACGGCCGCCGACCACCGATGGGAACAGCTTCGGAAGCCAGGGGCCGCAGGCGAACACGTAGGTCCCGGCGGTGAGGCGGCTGCCGTCACTGGCAGCGAGACCATCAATAGCGCCCGTCCCCGTCGGCGCGGTGACCTCGGTGATGCGGTAATCGACGCTCTGCTTCACCCCTTGGCGCACAACCATCTGCACCGCTCGCCGGGCCATGATGACTCCGGCGTCGGGTTCGAGGAGGCCGCGAGTGATCGGGCCGAAATTGAACTGCGGGAACCGTTGTTCAAGGGCACTCCGGTCGAGGCTCTCGAACGGAACGTGCAGGCGCCTCAGGGTGGCGGTCGTGTCGTTGATGGTCTGGTCGTCGTCCCGGGCCATCCACAACACCCCGGTGCGGGTGAACAAGTCCTGTCGCCAGTCGCGAAACAGCTCGCGCCACGCGAGGGCTGAGCGCTGGGCCCACTGCGAGTAGATCAGATGGGCGCCGTATCCCACTCGAATGACGCGGGTCGCGCCACTGGAACTGGACCGGGTGTTACCAGCACCGAAGGCATCGACGAGCGTGACCGACCGACCGGTGCGGCGAAGCTGGAGGGCGGTCCAGGCACCGAAGACGCCGGCGCCGACCACGACTACATCAGAGGAACGAGGCATAGAATGTGAGTGCTCGAACGTTCAGGGGTCCGCTCCCGCACCTCATTGTTACACGAGCACCGGTGGACGCCCTGTGGCGGTCGCGCGCCGGCGAAGTGCGCTCTTGGGGGCACGAGCTTCCGCCCGGCAGTTCGGGGCAAAGCCCCGTCTACTGAACGATGTCCATTCCCTGTACGGAGGTCTACCCCGGGGCGGTCCATCTGCCAAGGTTTCTGTCGCTCGGTGAGCAGCGCGAACTCGCGGAGCGCTGCCAGGACATCGGCAACGGACCGACGGGCTGGTATGTCCCGACGGTGCGCGGTGGTGGACAGATGCGGGTGCGGATGGTCTGCTTGGGCTGCCATTGGAACGCACGCACCTACCGCTACGAGGCCCGCCGAGGCGACCACGACGGCCGGCCGGCGCCGCCCCTGCCGCCGCAGTTGTCGGCAGTGGCAGTGCGGATGGCAGAGGCCGTCGGCATGCGATTGAGCCCGGATGTGTGCATCGTGAACTACTACGGCGCCACCGGAAAGATGGGGCTTCACCAGGACAAGGATGAACGCCCGGACACCCTGGTGTCCGGTGTCCCGATCGTGTCGGTGTCGCTGGGTGACACCGCGAAGTTCATCATCGGTGGGCTCACGCGCAAGGACGCGAAGACGATGGTGCCCCTGGCGTCGGGCGACGGGTTCGTGTTTGGCGGTCCGAGCCGGCTGCGTTTTCATGGCGTCGCGGCGGTGCTGCCACACACGGGACCGCCTGAGTTGGGTCTCGAGGGGCGACTGAATCTCACGTTCCGCCAGGGCACCAGCCCGCCATAGCCTTGGCGAGGACGGGCCAAACGCCCGGCCTGACGCCCGTTCACCCGCTCGAAACGCCCCCTGGGAAAAATTCCGTATCTTTTTGTCGAATAGGGGCTATCTTATGGTCGTTAAAAGACTTGGGTCGAGACACGGGTCGGTGGTGCTGACCCGTCTGTAGGAGCCACAGATGCATAAGCCGATTAAGTATGCCGAAAAAGGACTCACGCTGCTTGCCGACGTGGGCTTCAGAGCCTTTGATCTGGTGAACCGGTACAACCAGAAAGCGTCGTTTACCCCCGCCTGGGCCGACAAGCCGTTGCTGAAGTCGACTGAGAAAGTGAAGCCGCAGTTGGGCTGGCCTCGAGAGACCGACTCGCTCTGTCCCAAGTGCGTGCGTGAGGCGCGGCAGGAGATTCTCGACGGCAAGCGCGACTACAAGATCTTGATCAACGAGAAGGTCGGTGAGATCAAGGCGAACATCATTGAACGCGACGGCAAGATTCTGATGGTGAAGGACTGTCCTGAGCACGGCCACTTCGAGGACGTGATGGCGATGGACACCGCGTTCTTCAAGCACCTCGAAGACTCATTCCCCGGCAGCGACATGCGGGCCCACAACGACGAGAAGCTGCACAACCATGGCAGTAGCACCATTAAGTATGGTCGCGGCTCGGTGCTGACGATCGACCTGACGAATCGCTGCAACATGATGTGCGACCCCTGTTTCATGGACGCGAACCAGGTCGGGTTCGTCCACGAGCTCGGGTGGGACGACATCAAGACGTTGCTCGACAACGCCATCTCGATCAAGCCGAGGCGGCAGATGTCGGTGCAGTTCTCCGGTGGTGAGCCGAGCATCTCCCCGTATTTCCTCGATGCCATCCGCTACGCGCGGAAGGTCGGCTACAACAGCGTGCAGGCGGCCACCAACGGCATCGAGTTCGCGAAGAGTCCGGATTTCGCCCGTGCTGCGGCCGATGCCGGACTGCGGTATGCGTATCTCCAGTTCGATGGGGTCGGCAACGCTGCGAATTCCCACCGGCTGGTCGGCAACCTGTTCGATGTGAAACTACGGGCCATCGAGAATCTGCACAACGCCGGTGTGGACATCGTGCCGGTCATCACGATTCTCAACGGGATCAACAACGAGCAGGTCGGACGGGTCGTGCAGTTCGCGCTCGACAACCCGAAGAAGATCAACTTCCTGTCGTTCCAGCCGGTGTCGTTCACCGGTCGCGACGAGGAGATTACCGACGAGCGTCGGCACGCGCAACGCTATACCCTGTCGCACTTGGCTCACGACGTGAAGAGCCAGACCGGCATCGGCGAGCCGATACGTGACTGGTTTCCCATCTCGTTCATGGGCACCTTCACCGATGCGGCCGACTTCATGCACGGTCCGCAGGCCGACTGGGGGCAACTCAACTGTGGCTGCCACCCGAACTGCGGTATCGGGATGGCCATCATGATCGACAAGGAAACCAAGGAGTCGGTCCCGGTTACCGCGTTTCTGAAGGCGGAGCGACTGGCCAAGGACTTGGGTCGGGTCACCGACGGCGGGCGTAACCGGAAAGTGGCCACGCTCGGGATGGCGATGGCGCTGATTCGCAACTACGACCCGTTCCGGGCGCCGACCCACTTCAAGCTGTGGGATCTGGTGCAGAAGTTCGACAAGACGTTCGGGGCATCCGGCAAGGACTACGGGAAGGTGACGGGCGACCGGACCCAGAACGACATCGCCAAGCGCAGGAGCGACCGCTGGAACTTCCTGTTCATTGCCGGGATGTGGTTCCAGGACCTGTTCAACTACGACTTCCGACGGACCGAGCGCTGCATCATTCCGTATGCGACCCAGGAGGGAGAGATTTCCTTCTGCGCCTACAACACCGGGGTTGGCTGGCGGAACATTATCGAGAAGATGCACATGACCGCTACGCTCACCAAGTGGTACGACGAGCATGGACGGCATGAGATCTTTGCCGGTGGCAACGATGTCGATCTGACCAGCAAGGAACACCACCTCGTGCTCGACCCGGAGGCGGTGGCGGCCGGGCTGCAGACCGACCTGGACGACCAGGGCATCGTCAAGAACGCGCGACAGGAGAAGATCGCGGCGCGTGATGAGATGAAACAGAAGGCCGAGGATGAGCGGATGGCGGCCCTCTATCGCCAGCACGTGTTGAAGGAAGAGACGCCGGAACAGAGTGGCGTCATCCAGATCCAGGGAGTTGGCGGGAAGAAAAAGGACGAGACGGTCGGCGTCGGGTAGGTCGCTCGTTTCGCTCGCGAGGCTGCGGGCCTCAGACTTCGGCACGGACACACGAGAGCCGCGCGACACACACGTCGCGCGGCTCCATTTTTGTACGGGTCTGTGCGGCATTCTGTCGGACCTCGCTAGGCCAACGCCTAACCATGGCGTTCGACTGGAGTCACGACGGACGAGAGGGAGCCATGCCCACCACACATCGAGGCGGGAAGTTCACGAGGATTGCTGGCGTGGTGCTGCTGATGGGGTTCAGCAGCCAGTTCTCGGCCCAGGTGGATCTGTCCGGCTCTCTCGCCGCAGCAGTTGGTGATGGCGACGACGGTCATGACCACGACACTGTGTACCTGTGGCTGTGAATTCACGGTGGCCGCGTGTCTCATTGACGACCCCTCGTGTCACGTGTCGCCGGCATGGCGCAAGCCATTGTCGAGGACATCGTGGAAGCCGCCGGACCGGCGACTGGCGTCGCACCCGGTCGGTCGATCGAAGCGGTGCCGGGCTGGTCTCGGACCAGGGAGAGTGGTACCAGCGACTGGCCTGCCAACAGTTGGTGTATATCTCGGTGGGAACCGGATACCGGACCCGCGGACAAGCCTAGTTGTGCACCGACGGTACGTTCCTGACCGAGCAGGAGAGCGGTAGCGTGACCAGTCTTGGTGCGGCGGCGTTCGGGGACAGCTCAGCCGGTCGCTGGGCCATCGCCGGCGACAGGATCACCCTGGCGTATGGCAGCGGAGAGACGGTCGCGTACACGCTGTCGCTGGTCGACGGCACGTTGTATCTGGACAACTCGCGATACTTCTGAACCGACAACGACCGTTGCCCCTAGGATGACGTCTTCGGCACGACCAGCGCGTCGAGTGCCACGACTCCCCGGCCTTCCGGGAGCACCACAACCGGGTTCAACTCGGCGCTGTCGAGGCCGTCGGCATGGGCGGCCGCGAAACGGGAGAGCGCGGCCAGCGCCGACGCGGTGGCGTCGAGGTCGCCGCGCGGTCGGCCCCGCACCCCATCGAGCAACGGGAATCCCCGCAGCTCGCGCATCATCCGATGCGCCTCTGCCGTGTCGAACGGTGCCACCCGGAACACGACATCTTCGAGGACTTCCACGAAGATGCCACCCAATCCGAACATCACGACCGGGCCGAATGTGGGGTCGTAGCGTACGCCCATGATGGTTTCTACGCCCCCAGTGACCATTCGGGACACGAGGACGCCGTCGAGGCGGGCTTCGGGATGAGCCATTCGGGCCCGTCCGGTCACGTCCGCGAAGGCCTGCGCGACCTCTCCTGGTGAATCCAGACCGAGCATCACGCCACCGATGTCGGTCTTGTGGGGAATCTCCAATGATGCGATCTTGAGTGCCACCGGGAAGCCGAGCGTCGTGGCCGCCGCCACCGCGGCATCTGTCGTGGCGCACGCGCGCTCATCTACCACCCGCAGGCCGGCCTCGACGAGCAACGCCTTGGCGACGGCCTCGCCGATCGGCGCGGCTGGCAGTGGTACGACTGGCGTCCCCGACGCGGTCACATCCGGGAGCTGGCGTGCGAACACGTCGCCGAAATGCGCTAGCGCATCGACGGCCCGCACCGCGCGGGTCGGGTCCTCGAACACCGGGCACCCGGCTTCCTCGTAGCGCGTAATGACGTCAGGCGGGCCGACGATCGACAGCACCAGCAGACAACGTGGATACGCGGTCTTCGCGGCTCGCAGGGCGTCACTGATCGGACCAACCATCGCCTTGGTGGCCGCGACATAGGTAAAAAAGGCGACGATGGAGTCGTATGTACCTTCCGCCAGCATCACGTCCAGGTTGGTGCCGACCAGGCCCGGGTCGTTGAAGGCATGGGCGGTGATGTCGACCGGGTTGCGGGGTGAGGCGAAGGGGAGCGCCGCCTTGAGTTTAGCCTGGGCCGCATCGCTCATCGGGGCCACATCGAGCCGGCGCTCCACCGCCTCGTCGGCCATCTGCACGCCGACCCCGCCCGAAATGCTCATGAGCCCGACTCGCCGGCTGGCCGGGAAGATGCCGAACGACGCCGTATAGGTGATATCGAGCATCTCCTCCGTGTTCGTGGCCCGGTAGACGCCGAACTGACGGAAGACGCCGTCGTAGACCGCATCGGATCCGGCCATCGACGCAGTGTGCGACCGCACCGCGTCGGCGCCGACCTCGGTACGACCGACTTTCTGAAAGATGACCGGCTTCCGGCGTTCATGAGCCAGCGCCAGCGACGCAAATAGTCGGTCTCGGTCTCGTATGCCTTCCGCGTAGGCCACGATGACCGAGATATCTGGATGGTCGGCAAACCAGCCGATCGTCTCGGCCACGTCGACGTCACACTCATTGCCGGTCGTCACCCAGAATCGGATGCCGATGCCTCGCAAGGTCGCGAGGAGCGACAGGTGGCTCCCGTAGGCCCCGCTCTGGCTCACCAGCCCGACCCGACCGGGTAGCGGTTGGCCCGCCTCGAAGGTCGACGTGAACGTGCCGAAGAAACCGTGATTCGCGTTGTAGACGCCCAGACAGTTCGGTCCGACGATCCGCATCCCGGTCGAGCGCGCGATCTGGCCGATCGCGGTCTGGTGGCGTCGGCCGTCGTCGCCCATTTCAGCGAACCCGGCGCTGAAAATAATGACGGCCTTCACCCCGGCGGCGGCGCACGCTTCGGTGGTCTCGACCACGGCTGGGGCCGGGACCGCGATGATGGCGGTGTCGACCGGGCCCGGCACCTCGCCGATGCTGGCGAAGGACGGGAGGCCCTGGACGCTGTCGCGATTCGGGTTGACCGGATAGATGGGGCCTGCGAATCCCGCGTCTCGCGTGTAGAGCAGTGGCCGCCCGCCGATACGCGTGGGGTCGTTCGAGGCGCCGATGATGGCGATCGAGGCGGGCTCCAGGAGTGGGCCCAGGGAATCAGTGGAAGTGTCCATGTCGGTAGCGGCCATGGCGCTCAGATTGTAACGGACCGGCGAACAGTGCCTCCGCTACCATCACCCGCCGGAAATGAGGGGGAACTGCTCGCCGCTGGGGGCTCGCCTACCCGCCGCGCGTGTGCATCTCGAGATGGGGTTGGGCCTGGAGGGTCTCGACGGGGATGAGGCGCGAGCGGTCTTCGGATGACAGCCGATCTTCGGCGCCGCGGTCGTCGCGGGCGCGCCATGTCTCCGCAATGAGGCTGCGCAGACCCTCGACCCCGACCCCGGCGCGGAGTGGCTCGCGCAGGTCGGTGCCGTCGGTGGCATAGAGGCAGCGATACCAGCCTCCATCGGCGGTCAGCCGGCTGCGATCGCACTGGCGGCAGAACGGTTCGGTAGTGGAAGAGATGATCCCGAACACGGTACCGTCGGGCAGCGTGAAGCGGTCGGCCGGGGCGGCGGTGTTTTCGTCGACCGGCGTGACCGTACCGTAGTGCGTGGCAAGCCGCTGGAGCATGTCCTGCCGCGACACGACATCGTCTATCGACCAGCGGGTGGCGCCACCGACGTCCATGTACTCGATGAACCGGACCTCGGCTCCGACCCGCCGACCGTGCTCGAGCATCGGTACCAGCTCATCGTCATTCACGCCGCGAATGACGACGGTGTCAATTTTCACGCTGTCGAACCCCGCGTTGGCGGCTTGGTCAAGGCCGGTCAGCACCGCGTCCAGGCTGTCGAATCTCGTCAGGGCCTTGAACCGGTCCGGGTCGAGCGTGTCCAGACTCACCGTGATGCGCGGCAGCCCGGCGGCACGAAGCGCCACGACCTGATCTGCGAGCAGAATACCGTTCGTCGTCAGCGCTAGGTCCGTGAGCGCCGGCTTGCGCGCCAGCAGGGTTAGGAGGTCGGGGAGATCTTTCCGCAACAGCGGCTCTCCTCCGGTGAGACGAACCTTCGTTGTGCCCAGCGAGGTGAACACGTCCACCAGCGTCTCGATTTCCTCGAACGTCAGGATGTCGGCGCGCGGTAGCCACACGTAGTCGCGTTCCGGCATGCAGTACTGGCAGCGAAGGTTGCACCGGTCGGTGACCGACAGCCGCAGGTTCGCCAGGGGCCGGCCGAGCCGGTCATGCACCTCCATGCAGCCATTATGTCACGCGCGCCCACGGACTCAGGAGGTACGGGCTGCTAGGGTTCGGCGCGTAGGTTCGCCCGAGAACCCACGTATAATTGCCGCAGATGCTTCGGTCCCACCGGGCGGGCTCCCCTCGAGTAGCTCCCACGGCGTTCGTAGATCACAGCGCACAGGTCATCGGCGACGTTGAGATCGGTGAGGACAGTAGTGTCTGGATGAACGTCGTCATCCGCGGCGACGTCAATCGGATCCGCGTGGGGGCTCGCACCAATATTCAGGACGGCACCGTCGTCCATGTGCAGCGCGAGACCCATCCCACACTGATCGGGGACGAAGTAACGGTGGGGCATGCGGCGATTCTGCATGGATGTGTCGTTGAGGACCGTTGTTTGATAGGCATGGGGGCCATTGTCCTCAACGGTGCGGTGATAGGGTCTGGTTCGATTGTGGCGGCGGGGACCCTCGTGGTCGAAGGCATGGAGATTCCGCCAGGGTCACTCGTCATGGGCAACCCCGCGCGAGTGCGCCGTTCGACCACGCACGAGGAAGCCGAGTCGATCACCCGCTACGCGTCCAACTACGTTGGCTACAAAGACGAATTCGAGGCATAACGCCCGCGTGCACGGTCTCGCCGAGCGGCCGCGTGGGGCTCGGGGCGAAGCCCCGGTGGAGTAGAAGGCCGGCTGCACGTGCGGAGGCAGCGCAGCCCCGTATAAACGTAATGATTCCCAGCATTCGTGGTACTCGTGACATCCTGCCCGTCGAGGTGGGCCGCTGGCAGCGCGTCGAAGGCGTGGCGCGCGATCTCTGCGCCCGATATGGCTACGCCGAAGTGCGTACCCCAGTCATCGAGCGGGAAGAGTTGTTCGCGAAGGGGACGGGCGAGTCGACCGACATCGTGCAGAAGGAGATGTACGCCTTCACCGACAAGGGCGGCGACCGGATTACCTTGCGACCGGAGGCGACCCCCAGCATGGTCCGGTCGTTTGTGGAGCACGCGCTCGAGCAGGAGTTGCCGTGCGCCAAGCTGTACAGTCTGGGGCCGATGTTCCGCTATGAGCGGCCGCAGAAAGGACGCTACCGGCAGTTCCATCAGCTGGACATCGAGGTCTTTGGCATTACCGACCCGGCGGTTGACGGGGAGGTGATCGAGATGGCGTCGGCGTTGGTGACCGAGCTCGGAATCGAGGGTGCCGAGTTGGTGATCAACTCGGTGGGGTGTGCCGCGTGCCGACCCCGATTCACCCAGGCCCTGATCGACGCGCTCGGGGAGCGGGTCGCCGAGTTGTGCGGCGACTGCCAGCGACGGAGTGTCACGAATCCGCTTCGGATTTTTGATTGCAAGGTGCCGGCCGACCAGCCGATCATCGACCAGCTGCCGCATTCGGAAAATTTCTTGTGCGACGCCTGCCGCGGTCACTTCGCCGAGGTCCGGCGGCATCTGGACGCCTATGGGCTGGCCTATCGAGTGTCTCACCGCCTGGTGCGTGGTCTCGACTACTACACGCGTACGACATTCGAGATTCTTGGGACGAGTCTTGGCGCGCAGAACGCGCTGCTCGGTGGGGGCCGGTACGACCATCTGGTGAAGCAGCTCGGTGGTCCTGATCGGCCCGGCATCGGCTTCGCGGCCGGGCTCGAGCGCCTGGTGCTGGCGCTGCCGGAAGGAGCCGGTGAGATGGACGTCGCGGATGCGTTCGTGGTGGCCCTCGGCGACCCGAGTTGGTCCGCGGCTCGCATCCTGACCCGCGATCTGCGTCGGGCCGGGCTGACGACGTTGATCGACTACGAGGGACGGTCCTCGAAATCGCAGATGAAGCGGGCGAATCGCAGCCGGGCCCGCCACATGCTGATCCTTGGTGAAGATGAACTGGCGACTAACCAGGTGACGGTCAAGACGATGGAGACCGGCGAGCAGCAGACCGTGGCCAGGGCCGACCTGGTCGCTCACCTACGCGCCGTGAGAACGGATTGAAACGTGTCTGAACGAACACATACATGCGGTGCGTTGCGCACCACCGACATGGGCGCTGAGGCGACCCTGATGGGTTGGGTGCATCGGGTGCGCGACCTCGGGTCACTGATTTTTGTCGACATCCGGGATCGCTACGGCGTGACCCAGGTGGTCGCTCGCGACGACGACGCGCTGCTCGCGCAGACCAAGCGGCTGCGCCCGGAATACGTCGTCAAAGTGTGCGGGACGGTCGAGCGCCGATCCGACGAGACGCTGAATCCGAAAATCGAGACCGGTGAAGTCGAGATTGCCATACGCGAGATCACGGTGTTGAGTGAAGCGCGTCGACCACCGTTTCAGATCGCCGACGAGACACCGGTGTCGGAAGACCTGCGGTTGAAGTATCGCTACCTCGATCTGCGCCGTGATCGGATGCAACGGAACATGCAATTGCGGCACCGCGTGTTGATGGCGGCGCGACAGTCGCTCGACGCCCAGGGCTTTCTCGACATCGAGACGCCCGTGCTCGCCAAGTCCACCCCGGAAGGCGCACGCGACTACCTGGTGCCCAGCCGCGTGCATCCCGGCGAGTTCTTCGCCCTGCCGCAGTCTCCACAGATCTTCAAACAGATTCTGATGATCAGCGGGATGGACCGGTACTTTCAGATCGCACGGTGTTTCAGGGACGAGGACCTCCGCGCCGACCGACAGCCGGAGTTCACCCAGATCGACATGGAGATGTCCTTCGTGACCCAGGACGTCGTCTTTACCGCCGTCGAGCGGCTGATGCAGGCTATGTTCGCCGCGAACGACGAGTCGATCGAGACCCCGTTTCCCCGCTTGCCGTACGCCGAGGCGATGGACAAGTACGGGTCCGACAAGCCGGATCTGCGAATCGAGATGGCGATCGTCGACGTGTCCGACGTGTTCTCCGAGTCGAGCTTCCGGGTGTTTCGTGACGTCGTCGCCGGAGGGGGCGCGATTCGCGCGCTCGTCGTGCCGGGCGCGGGGCAGTACTCCCGCAGCCAGGTCGACAAGCTGGTTGACGAGGCGATCGAGCTCGGGGCGCAAGGGCTAGTCTGGGCTCGTCGTGGTCCCGGCGGCGACGTGCAGAGTTCGATTCTGAAGGCGGCGGGAGCCGAGACGCTGGGCCGGCTCCTCGAGTCGGCGGGAGCCGGTGACGACGGACTGGTGCTGGTGGCGGCCGGGGCGCCCCACGAGGCCTCCGTGTTGTTGGGGAAGATGCGTCTCAGACTGGCTGCTCGCGAGGGCGTGGTCGATGAGCAGCGCCGGGCGCTGACCTGGGTGGTTGATTTTCCGATGTTCGAGTGGAGCGAGACCGAAGGGCGACACATGTCGATGCATCACCCGTTCACCGCGCCGCGTGACGAGGACCGAGACCGTCTGGAAACCGACCTGGGCTCGGTACGGGCGAAAGCGTATGACCTGGTCCTGAACGGCAGCGAGATCGGCGGTGGCAGCATTCGGATCCACGAGCAGCCGCTGCAACGGCGTATCTTTGAGCTCTTGGGGATCAGCGATGAGGACGCACGGTCTCGGTTTGGCTTTTTTCTCGAAGCGCTCGAATACGGGACACCGCCGCACGGAGGGATTGCCCTCGGGGTCGATCGGATCCTGGCGCTGCTGGCGGGAGAGCCGTCTATTCGTGACGTGATGGCATTTCCGAAAACGGCCACGGCCGTCGACCTGATGACGGGCGCACCGTCGACGGTGAGCGCGCATCAGTTGCGCGAACTCCACTTGGATCACACACCAGAGCGCTAAGATGCGGTTTCCGGGTGAGGCGTTCGTCTGGCCAGGCGCAAGGAGGGAGCAGCCAGGCGGGCTGTGACTGACGCAGCAACGCCGCCAGACGGGCGCCTCGCTCGAAACCATTGACCGGCTGCTGACAGCGTGTAACCATCATTTCTATCTGTGCCACAAGACCAAGGCGGGCCCAGCACCACCACCACCGAGCGGATTTCCATCCCCGATGACGGGGTCGAAGCGCTGTTCGGCTCCTACGACGCCAATCTCAAGACGTTCGAGCGTCTGTTTGGCGTGCAGATCCGCACGGACGGCACGGCGCTCCTGGCAGAAGGTCCCCGAGCGTCGCTCCTGGCACTGGAGGGTCTCGTGGGGCAGCTGGCCGAGTTGGTGACGCACGGCTACCAGCTCTCACAGGATGACGTGCGCCGCGCGGCGGAGTTGGTGCGGCAGGACGACGGAGTGCGGCTCAGCGACTTCTTCGTGCGGGCCACCGTGAAAGCGTCCAGTAAACGCCACATTGCCCCGAAAAGCGTGAACCAGCGCCGCTATCTCGAAGCGATCGACAGCCATGACGTCGTCTTCGGCATCGGTCCCGCTGGCACCGGAAAGACCTACTTGGCGATGGCACAAGCAGTGGCGTCTCTCACGGCCAAGAAAGTCACGCGGATCATTCTGGCCCGTCCCGCGGTGGAGGCCGGCGAGAAGCTCGGATTCCTGCCCGGGGACATGCAGGAGAAGGTCAACCCGTATCTGCGCCCGCTCTACGACGCGTTGTACGACATGCTCGATGCGGAACGTGTCGACCGTCTGCTCGAGCGCGGTACCATCGAAATTGCGCCGCTCGCGTTCATGCGGGGGCGCACGTTGAACGAGGCGTTCGTGGTCCTCGACGAGGCACAAAACACCACGCCAGAGCAGATGAAGATGTTCCTGACGCGGCTCGGGTTCGGTTCGAAGGCGGTCATCACGGGCGACATCACGCAGATCGATCTGCCTTCGGGGCGCACGTCAGGGCTGATCGAAGTGATGCGGATCGTCGAGCATGTCGAGGGTATCGCGTTCACCCGGTTCGACGGTCGCGACGTCGTGCGGCACCCGCTCGTGCAGAAGATCGTCGAGGCGTACGAAGCCTATGCCGAGGGGACCCCGAGCGGTTCTCTCTACCGCGCCGGCGAGATGATGGACACGGAGCCGCGCCCCGCGCAGGCCGCGAACGACAGATGACCTCGGACGACCCGGACCCTCAGGTTCGAATCGCTACGTCCCGGGCCTCTCGGGCCACGCGGTTGCGGGTGACCGTCACGGACGGTCGCGGGCGGCGCAAGCCAGCCCCGGGCCTTCCGGCCTGGTTGGCTGGTCTCGCGCCGCGCTCTGCGGTCGGCGAGGTCGTCGTGGCGCTGGTCGGTGACCGTAAAATGCGCGACCTGAACCGTCGATTTCGAGGAATCGGCAAGGTCACCGATGTGTTGTCATTTCCTGCTGATCCGGTGCCGGCCGGTCTCAGCCCGGCGCCCACACCCTGTCTGGGAGATATCGTCATTGCCACCGGACGAGCGGCGAGGCAAGCCCGAGCGGCCGGGCTGACCGAGTCCGAGGAGTGGCGACGACTCGCGTTGCACGGTCTGTTGCACCTGCTCGGCTACGACCATGAGCGAGACGATGGAGAGATGGTGCGACTCGAGCGCCGACTTCGGCGCCGAGGTGGACTGCCGGTGAACTAGAACACGATATGTTGCCCCTGCTGCTGTTCCTGATCGGATGTGGTGTCGTCTACGTGTCCACCATCGAGTCCGCATTCGGCGCCATGGTGCGTCTCCCCGAGCGTTTGAACGTGGAGCGCGACATACAGCACGGGTCCCTGACGGTCTACCTCGAGGACCCGTTGCGGTTGTATGTGGCGACGAGGCTGCTTCGGGGGCTGCTGTTTGCTGCCGCGGCGGTCATCCTGGCTCGGTTGATCGGCGTCTCGACACCTCAAGCCGTCGGGCTGTTGTTGCTGGCGTTGGTCACGTTTGTGCTTGTGTGCGAACAGCTTGTCCCGTCGGTCATCGTGCGACGGGGTGCCGGGCGGGTGCTGGAACTGCTCCTGCCCTCGTTCGACCGGACGCTGAGGGTGCTCGGTCCGGTGACCGGGGGATTGCTCAGGTTGGCGCATCGCCCGCGCCGGTCCGAGACGCGGGCCATTCGAAACGGCAAGTCCGACGAGGCTGACGCCAGCGAGCGTGCCGACCTCGAGGCGACGGTCGAGGACACCGAGGAGCGGAAGTTACTGCAGTCCGTGGTCGACTTCGGTGGCACGCTCGTCGTCGAGGTGATGACCCCGAGACCGGACATTGTCGCCATCGACCACGATGCCACGGTGGCAGAGTTTCGGACCCTCTTTGCCGAGCAGGAGTACTCGCGGATCCCGGTGTTCAGAGAGAACCTGGACTACATCCTGGGATTTGTGTTCGCGAAGGATTTGGTCGCGTTGGACGGGCTCCCCGGCTCGTCCAAGATCGTGCCGCGGCTGCTGCGCCCGGCCTATCTTGTGCCGGAGGGGAAGCGGGTGGCGGATCTGCTGCGCGAGTTGCAGGTCGAGCACGTACAAAGCGCCATTGTCGTGGACGAGTACGGCGGGACCGCGGGGCTGGTGACCATCGAAGACCTGCTCGAGGAGATTGTCGGGGAGATTCGCGACGAATACGACGGCGACGAGTCGGAGCCGATCGTGGATGAGGGCGACGGCGCCTTCGTGTTTCTCGCCACGGTCAGCGTTGCCGATATGTGCGAGCGGCTTGGGATCGCGGTGGAGCGCGACGGCTTCGAAACGGTGGGTGGTTACCTGCTGACCCGACTGGGTCGCGTGCCGACCGCGGGCGAAACGGTCGACGTCGACGACCTGACGGTGGAGGTCCTCGAAGCGGAGCGTCGACGGGTGCGGAAGGTGCGTATGGGGCATCGCCTCGGCGTCGAGGCCGTGGCGAAGTAACATGCGGTCCGGGTTCGTCTCGTTCATCGGTCGGCCGAACGCCGGGAAATCCACGCTGCTCAATCGCATCGTGGGGACCAAGCTCGCGATCGTATCTGACAAGCCTCAGACGACGCGCAATCGGATCGTCGCGGTGCGCAACTACGACGGGGACCGGGCCGCTCAGGTCGTGTTCGTTGACACTCCGGGCATACACCGGCCCTTGCACCGGATGAACGTGCGCATGGTCGATATCGCCTACGAGTCGATTGGCGATGTCGACGTCATCGGGCTGGTGCGTGATGCCACCGACGGGATCGGGGCGGGCGACCGATTCGTCCTCGAGAAGCTCACGCGGGCCACCGGACCGGTCATGCTCGTCCTCAACAAGATCGACCTCATTACCAAAACACGCTTGCTGCCGCTGATCGATTGGTACCGCCAGCAGCGTGAGTTCACGGACATCGTGCCGGTGTCGGCCCGGAACGGAGACGGCGTCGCGATTCTCGAGCGGGCCATCATCGAGCAGTTGCCTGAAGGAGAGGCCGTGTATCCGGACGACTTTTTGACCGACCAGCCGGAGCGGGTGCTGGCGGCCGAGACCGTCCGGGAGAAGGTCTTGCAGCATACCCATGCGGAGCTGCCATTCACGACGGCGGTGCTCGTCGATCAGTTCGACGAGGTCACAGAGCCCGGGCGTCTCCAGATCTATTGCTCGATTCTGGTCGAGCGGCGGTCTCAGAAACCGATCGTCGTCGGCCCCGGCGGCGCGTTGATCAAGCGGATCGGGACTGAGGCGCGGCGAGATCTCGAGCGCTTCTTTGGGAGCCGCGTGTATCTCGACCTCCACGTCAAGGTGCGGGCGGAATGGCGGGAGAACGATCGTCTCCTCGACCAGGCCGGGGTCGCTCCTCCTACCAAGACTCGTCGATAATCCTGTGTGCTATATTGAGATGTTACCGGTATTGATTGTGGGACATTCAGCCGAACCTGACCCGCGCGTGAACGCGGACCCGACCCGGACAACGGGACCATGCCATTCCTCCGCCGCACCGATGTGGTGCTCGATTCGGTCAAGCGACTGCAGCGGATCGGTGCGTCCGCGAACCTGATCAATCTGCTCCAAAAACAACATCCTTCCGATCTCGCTGAGCTCTTCAGCGAACTCCCAGACAGAGACCGTCGCAGCACTTTTAATCTGCTGCTCGATCATCATAGCCACCTCGCGATGGAGGCGCTGATCGAGTACGGCCCGGAGCCGGCCGCGGTGCTGTTGGCCGACCAGTCTCCGGATCGCATTGCGCTCTGGCTGCAGGAGATGCCGTCCGATGACGCGGCGGCGCTGGTCGACGAGCTGCCGGAGGAACTGTCGGACGCCGTGTTGGAGCAGATGCGGCCGCGCGAGTCTGGCGAGGTCGAAAACCTGCTGGATTACGCCGAAGAGACCGCCGGCCGGATCATGAATCCGACCGTGTTCGCCCTCTCGGAGGACCTGACGGCGGGTGAAGCGATTCAGGCGCTGCAAGGGTCTCGCGAGGTGGAGATGGTCTTCTATCTCTATGTCGTGGATGACCGCCGGCATCTGGTGGGGGTGGTCTCTCTACGCCGCTTGCTGCTGGTGGCCACCGAGACCCCGCTGCAGCGGATCATGACCATTGATCTGATCAGCGCAGGGGTGGACACGGACCAGGAAGAAGTGGCCCAGCACGTGGCCAACTACAACCTGCTCGCGATTCCGGTCGTCGATGACCAGAACCGGCTCGTCGGCATCATCACCGTCGACGACGTGATTGACATCATCAAGGACGAGGCCACAGAGGACATCTACCGTCTGGCCGGTGTGAGCGGCGATGAGCACGTCTTTTCCCCGGCGCGCGAGTCCATGCGGAAACGTCTCCCATGGTTGCTCGTCAACCTGCTGACCGCGACGGCGGCGGCCCTTGTGGTGCGCGCGTTTCAGGCCACCATCGACCAGGTCGTAGCGCTGGCGGTGTTCATGACCATCGTGGCTAGCATGGGCGGGAACGCGGCCACCCAGACCCTCACGATCATCGTGCGCGGGATTGCGCTCGGGGAGTTGACCTGGGGTAATTCCAGGAAGGCGGTGTTCAAGGAGGCGGCGGTCGGGTTGGGCAATGGGTTGGTGTTGGGCATGGTCGGGGCCGCGGTGGCGTGGGGGTTGTCAGGCAATATGTATCTCGGCCTGATCCTGGCCATGGCAATGGTCGTCAACCTGATGGTGGCCGCGATTGCCGCGACCCTGATTCCGATCGCGCTTCGGGCATTGAAGATAGACCCGGCGTTGGCTTCGGCGGTATTCATTACCACCCTGACCGACGTCTTCGGGTTCTTCGTCTTCCTCGGACTGGCGACGCTCTTTCTGCCGTATCTGGAGCCGTTGACGTGAGGACGAGGTCCCACGGAGATGAGCTGAGCCGTTCCACCCGCGGCGGGCTACAATAGCCCGGGGCCCGCGCCATACCACCGGGTCATGGCACGCGGGGCGACACGCGCTCGCGATGCCACTCTACACGACCGACGCGCTGATTCTGCGCACCTATCAGCTCGGTGAAGCGGACCGAATCGTCGTGTTCCTGACCAGTGATCGGGGCAAGAAGCGTGGTGTGGCGAACGGCGCCAGACGGACGAAGTCGCGGTTTGGGGGCGGGCTTGAGCCGCTGACGCTGGCGCGCGTGGCGTATTTTGAGCGGGAGCAGCGCGACCTGGTACGGTTGAGTTATGTCGACCCGGTGCGGTCGCCGCTGCTGTCGTCTGACGTGGATATGCTGGGTCATGTCGGGTACTTCGCGGAGCTGTTCGATGAATGCGCACCCGAGGCGGACCCAAACGCCACGCTGTTCCGGCTCGGGTCGGCTGTCGTGGACTCGCTGGACGGGGAGGTGCGCGTCGAGCAGTTGGCCCGCTATGTCGAATACTGGGTGCTTCGGCTCCAAGGGGTCTATCCGTCGATCCTGGCCTGCCATCGGTGTGGGGGCGATGTGAGTGGCGGCGGTCGGCTTGACCCGTCCGGCGGCGGTCTGTCCTGCCCCGCGTGCGCGAGGGACGGCGGGCTCGCGTTGTCTACTGCCTCGGTGAGCTTCTTGCGCGCCGCCGCCGGCACGACGCCTGCGCAGGCGTCCGGTCTCACGCTGCCGGTCCACGCGGCGCGTGAATTAGAGCGGGCGCATCGACAGCTCATTTCGAGCCACCTCGAAAAGGACCTTCGGTCGTTGCGGGTCTTACGCGCGATGACGCGCGGTATGAGGACCTGAAAGGGAACGTCAGGTGACGCTGCAGGATTTGATCGCTTCGCTCTCTCGTTTTTGGAGCTCCCGCGGCTGCCTGATTCAGCAGCCGCTCGACACCGAGGTCGGGGCTGGCACCATGCATCCGGAGACCTTTCTCCGCGTGTTGGGTCCGAGGCATTGGCGGGTGGCCTATGTCCAGCCGTCGCGGCGACCGGCCGACGGCCGCTTCGGAGAGAATCCGAACCGCTTGTTCAAGCATCATCAGTTCCAGGTCATTCTCAAGCCGTCCCCGGACGCGGCTCAGGCGCTGTATCTACAAAGTCTCCGCGCCTGTGGCATCGACCCCGCGCAGCATGATGTGCGCTTCGAGGAGGACAACTGGGAGTCGCCCACGCTCGGAGCCTGGGGCATCGGCTGGCAGGTGCTGCTCGATGGGATGGAGATTACCCAGTTCACCTACTTCCAGCAGGCGGGTGGTCTTGACCTCTCTCCGATTCCGGTCGAGCTGACCTACGGACTCGAGCGGATCGCCATGCACCTGCAGGGTGTCGACGACGTGTACGATCTCGAATGGGCACCGGGGATCGCGTATCGCGACGTGCGCCACCAAGAGGAAGTGGAGCAGACCAAATATGTCTTCGGGATGGTCGACATGCCGGAGACGGAGTTCGCGGCTTTTCACCGCGATCTGTTCGACCAGCATCACCGGATGGCTCAGACCCTGCTGCGTTCCGGGTTGGTGTTGCCGGCGCTCGACGCTTGTCTCAAGTGCTCGCATAACTTCAATATTCTCGATGCCAGCGGCGGCATCGGCGTCACGGAGCGGGCGGCCTACATCTTGCGCGTGCGCGAGCTGGCGGTGGGGATTGCGCAGGCCCACGTCGGCGAAACCGATCGAGGCGTGACGGCGTCTCCGGACCCGGGTGCTTAGGACCCGATCAGAAATAACTTGACCATTCTGACCACCGATGCATCCCGTCCAGCTACGTTGTTCGTCGCTTACATACTCCCGGTATGTGCACCCCTCACGCCTTGCTGGACAGGCGCTTCGACGTCCAGAATGATCAACGTATTCCTGATCGGGTCCTAACCATGTATCGAGAGCTACTGATCGAAATTGGATGTGAGGAACTGCCGGCAAGCTGGTTGCCGCCGTTGACCCGTCAGTTCGGGGAGCGAGTGGGGAAAGAGCTGGTTCTCGCACGTCTCGACTGTCCGACTACTCCGGAATCGTACGGGACACCGCGACGTCTCGCCGTACGGGTGGCCAAGGTGCCCGATCGGCAACCGGAGCTCGAAGAAACGGTCACCGGGCCCCCGGTTCGCGCCGCGTTCGACGCCGACGGCCACCCGACCCCAGCCGCGCTGGGCTTTGCCCGCAAGCACGGCGTCGAGCCCGCCGCACTCAGCCAGGTGGACACCCCGAAGGGGCGCTATCTGGCCTTTGAGCGGCGTCAACGAGGCGCGTCGGCTCGATCGGTACTTGGTGGAGTCCTCGGCGCGACCTTGCGCGGTCTTTCGTTCCCGAAACAGATGGACTGGGACGCGCGGCTCGACGATGGCCGTGGCGACCTGCCGTTCGGGCGACCCATCCGTTGGTTGGTGTTTCTGTATGGCGGCCGGGTTGTGCCATTTGTCATCGATCGGGCAGCCGATGCGGTGGCTCGCGGCGTCGCCCCGGTTCGGGCCGGGTCGATCACCTATGGGCACCGTTTTTTTGCCCGTGACGGGAAGCCGGGCCGCGGATTTCGGGTGCGCTCGTTCGCCGAGTATCGCGACGGCCTGAGACGGAATTACGTGCTGCTGGGTCGGGAAGAGCGACGCGCCCGTATCGAGCGCAAGCTCCAGACGCAGGCGACACGATCCGGGGGGGTGGTGGGAGTCGTAGGTGGGGAGTCGTCGTTGCTCGACGAAGTGCCGGACCTGGTCGAGTATCCCGCCGTCGTCACCGGTAGCTTTCCCACCGAGTTTCTCGCGCTGCCGGACGAGGTGCTGAAGACGACCATGATTCACCACCAGCATTACTTTCCGGTGGTGACACCGGAGGGGACGCTGACGGAGCACTTCCTGGCGGTGACCAACACCCCACGGGACAATGTGCCTGCGATTGCCCACAACTCGGAGCGAGTGCTGGTCGCCCGTCTGCGGGACGCGCGGTTCTTCTGGGAGGCGGACCGCAGCGCCACGCTGGCGTCCCGTCTGGACCGGCTCGACACGCTCCGGTTTCACGCGAAGCTTGGCAGCTATCGGGTCAAGGCGGCACGTATCGAGCAACTCGCCAGGTGGGTGGCCGGTGAGGCGCTCGGAGTTGACGACCACGCGGACCACGCCGCGCGCGCCGCGCTGTTGGCGAAGGCCGATCTGACGACCGACATGGTCGGTGAGTTTCCCGAGCTGCAAGGAGTGATGGGCGGCATCTACGCGCGTGAGGACGGCGAGCCGGAAGCGGTGTGGCGCGCGGTGTATCACCACTATCTGCCGATTGGAGTCACGGCCGACGCGCCTCCTCGCCCCAGCGACCTGGGGACGGCGGGCGTCAGCTGGGCCGCGGTGTCGCTGGCGGACAAGCTCGATACGCTAGTCGGTCTGTTTCATGCGGGCGAGAAGCCCCGGGGGGCGCGTGACCCCTTCGGTCTCCGTCGGCAAGCCCACGGGCTGTTCCGCATTTTGGTGGACCTCCCGGAGCTCGCGGGACGCTCGTCCCGACCTGACGTCAAAAGTCTGGTTCTGGCCGCGGAGGAGGTCCACGGGATCGAGCCGGATGCGGAGGTCCGTCAGCGTCTGTTCACGTTCTTGCTCGAGCGGCTGCGGTATGTCCTCGAACAGCGGGGTCACGACGTGCGTAACGTGCGGGCCGTGACCCAGCCCACCGCGTCGTGGGACGACATCGCCCCTTTGGACGCTCGGCGCAAGCTGGACGTGCTACCTGAGTTCACCGGTTCGGCCGACTTTCTGCAGTTGGCGACGCTGTTCAAGCGGGTCAAGAACATTGCGACCGCGCTCCCGGATCGTCAGTTCGAGGCGGTCGAGGCAGGGGAGATCAGACTGGGGGGTCGCGACGTGGCGCCGTCAGAAGAGCGACTCAGCGCGGAACTGGACAAGCGCCGGGCGAACATCGAGCGAGCGGTCGCCAGTGGCGACAACTACCGGGCAGCGTTCGCGGAGGCGGCACGGTTCGGACCCTCGGTGGACCAATTTTTCACGGACGTGCTGGTGATGGCCGAAGACGACGACGTCCGGCTTCGTCGTCTCTCGCTGCTGAAGCGACTTGAGCGTCTGATTTCTCGGCTGGCCGATGTGTCGGAACTGGTCAGAGAACAGGACTAAGCACGCGAATGGTGAAGAAGCGGAAGACGGCGAAGAAGACGGTGAAGAGGATCACGATGAAGGTGGGTCGCAAGACGACGAAAACGACCACGCAGCCGGCACGTCGCTCAGCCACGGAGTACGTGTATTCCTTTGGTGACGGCAAGGCGGATGGAGATCGCTCGATGCGCGATCTGCTGGGCGGCAAAGGAGCCGGACTGGCGGAGATGACCAACGCCGGGCTTCCGGTGCCGCCCGGGTTCACCATTACGACCGACGCGTGCAATCTGTACTATGCGAACCGGCGAACGGTGCCGGCGGCGGTGGATGCGGAAATGCTCGAGCGACTCGGGGAGCTGGAGCGGACGGCAGGCGCCGCGTTCGGGTCACTGACCGACCCCTTGTTGTTGTCGGTCCGGTCGGGCGCCAAATTCTCCATGCCGGGGATGATGGACACGATTCTCAACCTCGGTCTGAACGACGCGACCGCGGAGGCCCTCGGTCGTCAGACCGCTAACGGTCGGTTCGCGTTCGACAGTTACCGGCGGTTCATCCAGATGTTCGGCAACGTCGTGCTCGATATTTCGATGGACGACTTCGAGGACGAGCTGATCGATGTCAAGCAGGAGCGCGGCGTCATCCTCGACACCGAACTGGGCGAAGGGGCGCTCCGGGAGGTCGTGGCGAAGTACAAGGGTCTGATCAGGGACAAGACCGGTCGCAATTTTCCCGAGACGCCGTTGGAGCAACTGCGACTCGCGCGTAATGCGGTCTTTCGGTCCTGGAATAACCCGCGCGCGAGGGAATATCGTCGCATCTACCACATTCCGGATGAGATCGGCACGGCCGTGAGCGTGCAGTTGATGGTGTTTGGCAACACCGGCGACCGGTCCGCGACGGGCGTCGGGTTTACTCGGAATCCGGCCACCGGAGCCAAAGAGTTCTATGGTGAGTTCCTTGTGAACGCGCAGGGTGAAGATGTCGTGGCCGGTATCCGGACGCCGCAGCCGATCGCGGAGCTCGAACGGATCATGCCAGTGGCCTACAAACAGTTGCGCAAATTCACCAGCCGGCTGGAGCGCCACTACAAAGACGTCCAAGACTTCGAGTTCACGATTCAAGACGACCGACTGTTCATGCTGCAGACGCGGAGCGGCAAACGAACGGGTCACGCGGCGATCCGCATCGCCACGGATCTCGTCGACGAGCGTCTTGTCAGCGCCAAACGCGCCTTGTTGCTGATCGAGCCCGGGGCGCTGGTGCAGCTGTTGGCACCGGTCTTCGAGCCAACCGCGTGGTCCCGAATTCCGGTCACGACGAAAGGGCTGCCGGCGTCACCGGGCGCCGCCTCAGGCCAGGTGGTGTTCACCGCCGACGACGCGGTCCGGTGGACGGCCACCGGCAAACGCGTGGTGCTCGTGCGCAAAGAGACGGTCCCGGATGACATCCATGGGATGTATGTCGCCGAGGGTGTGCTCACGGCGACCGGAGGGATGACCTCCCACGCGGCCGTCGTCGGGCGACAGATGGGCAAGCCATCCGTGGTCGGCGCCGCTATCCAGGTGGACGAAAAGCGCAAACGCCTGCAGATGGGAGACCTCATGCTTGGCGAGGGCGATGACGTTTCCTTCGACGGGTTGACCGGTGAGGTCAAGGTCGGCTCGGTGACCAGCCAGCCGAGCGAGATTCTCCAGGTGGTGGCCGGAGACCTGCCGGCGTCGAAGTCTGACATTTATCAGCGCTTCATGCGGGTGATGAAGTGGACGGACCGGGTGCGGCGTCTGGGTGTGCGGGCGAACGCCGATCAGCCAGACCAGGCAGAGATCGCGCACGCGTTCGGGGCCCGGGGGATCGGGCTGTGTCGCACCGAGCACATGTTCTTCGGTGAGGGCCGACTCGAGATTGTCCAGCGGATGATCCTGGCTGAGACAGAGGCTGCCCGCCGGGCCGCGCTGAGAGAACTGTTGCCGTTGCAGCGGGCCGACTTTTACGGGGTGTTCAAAGCGATGCGCGGCGAACCGGTCACGATTCGCACCATTGATCCGCCGTTGCACGAGTTTCTGCCAAAACGTGAAGACCTGTTGGTTGACATTGCGCGTCTCGAGCTGTCCAAGCCGCGTTCCCGCAAGCTGGCCGACAAGCGTCGTCTGCTGCGCCGGGTGGAGCAATTGCACGAGTTCAATCCGATGCTGGGGCACCGAGGCGTTCGTCTCGGGATCAGCTACCCCGAGATTACGGAAATGCAGACGCGCGCCATCATCGAGGCCGCGGCCTTGTTGACTCAGGAAGGTGTCAAGGTGGTTCCGGAGATCATGATCCCGCTGGTCAGCGATGTGCGGGAGTTGCGTGACCAGCGCGCGGTCGTCGACCGGGTCGCGAAAATAGTCATGACCGAACAGGGTGTCACGGTGAAGTATCTCGTGGGCACGATGATCGAGGTGCCGCGCGCCGCCGTCACGGCCGGGGCCATCGTCGCCGAGGCCGACTTCTTTTCGTTCGGTACGAACGACCTGACACAGATGGTCTTCGGCTTCTCCCGCGACGACGCGGCGAAGTTCCTGAAGCAATACCAGGCGCGCAAGCTCATCGAACGAGACCCGTTCGCCAGTCTCGACGTGACCGGCGTCGGGGCCTTCGTGGAGATGGGCGTGCGCCTGGGACGCGAAGCGAAGCCGGGCTTGAAGGTGGGGGTGTGCGGCGAGCACGGAGGTGATCCCGCGTCGATTCGATTCTTTGATAGCGTGGGGCTGGACTACGTCAGCGCCTCGCCGTATCGCGTGCCGGTGGCCCGCCTGGCCGCCGCGCAGTCCGCGCTCGCGTTCGAGACCGCCGACTAACTGGTCGCACCCCGGCCACCAGCATCGCTGTGACACGAGCATCCCGGATTATCCGGCTCTCGACCGAACTCGCGAACCAGATCGCCGCCGGCGAGGTGGTCGAGCGACCGGCATCGGTCGTCAAGGAACTGGTCGAGAATGCGCTCGATGCTGGCGCGGCACGCATTGGCGTGAGTGTCGAGCTGGGTGGGAAACGTCTCATACGGGTCGAGGACGATGGCGAGGGGATGACCCCGGCAGAGGCGGAGCTGGCGCTTGAGCGACACGCGACCAGCAAGATCAGCCGGCTCGACGACCTGGCTGCAATCATTACGCTGGGGTTCCGCGGGGAGGCGTTGCCGAGCATCGCGTCGGTGTCTCACCTGCTGCTGCGGACGCGGGCGAGGGGCGAGTCGCGGGGTACCGAAATCCGAGTTTCCGGCGGCGGCACGGTGTCGACCCGGGAGGTGGGCGCGTCCGAAGGCACGACCTTCGAAGTGACGGACCTCTTCTTCAATGTGCCGGCGCGCCGGAAATTTCTCAAGTCCGATGGCGCCGAGACCACCCAGGTCTCGCGGTTGGTCACCCAGCTGGCGTTGGGACATCCGACGGTTGGGTTCAGCCTGACCAGCGGCCGGCGACAGTTGCTGCAGTGCCCTCCGGCGTCCAGTCTCGAGGAGCGGCTGTTTCAGCTCTACAAGGATCGCGACGACCTGGTTGAGGTCCGCAAGCAGGCCGCCGGGATTACCGTGACTGGTTTCGTGGCGGCGTTGGCCGGTCCCGGCGAGGGGCCACGACGGGGGCCGCAGAACATCTTCGTTAACGGACGCGGGGTCAAGGATCGCACCATCGCGCACGCGATTGTTCATGCCTACAGCGTCGCGACGATCAAAGAGCGGAGTCCCGAGGTGCATCTCTTTCTGGAGATGCCGCCCGACCGCGTTGACGTCAATGTGCATCCGACCAAAGCGGAGGTCCGCTTTCTGGAGCAGTCATTGGTCCACGAGGTGCTGCGACGCGCCATCGGCGAGGCTCTTGAGCAGGGGCCGGCACCGGAGATCGGTCTGGACCCCGTCGCGCCGAGGGTAGGGCGTGCCGAGGGGATGGCCTCGGGCGCGGGGGTGATCTCCGCGGCTTCGGCCGTCGACCAAGGGGGGTGGCGCCCGGTGTCAAGCACCGAGGGTGGGCCCGCGGTCGGGTTCTCGCCCGATGGCGGTGGCCAGCCGTTTCGCGATCTGGTGCGGGAGATGCGTCCGACCGCGGTGGCGCCGGCACCGGTGGTCGATCGTCCGCTGCAGCCGCTGGGACAGTTTCGTGACACCTTCATCATCGCCATCGACGACGAGGGGATCGCGATCATCGACCAGCACGTGGCCCACGAGCGGATTCTGTTCGAGCAGGTCATGGAGCGTCTCACGACGGGAACCCTCGAGAGCCAGCAGCTCTTGATGCCGATGGTGATTGAGCTGCCCGCGGCCGAACGACAGGCGCTGGCCGCGCACGGCGAGGCCCTCGCCCGGCTCGGTTTCGACGTCGAGGCATTCGGGGGCGACAGTCTGCGGGTCTCGGCGCTGCCGGCCATCGTCGATCTGGCGGCGTGTGAAACGGCGCTCAGGGCACTCGCGCAAGACCTGGACGGACTCGATCAGGGGGCGGCGATCGACGAGGCGCTCAGACAGATGGCCGCCACCACGGCCTGTCACGCTGCCGTCAAGGCGAACGATCGCCTGACCTCCGAGAAGATGGCCTATTTGCTTGACGAGCTGCGCCGCACAGCGCACTCGTCGGTGTGCCCGCACGGACGACCGGTCGTGCTGCGGCTGTCTCGGAAGGAAATCGAACGACGCTTCGAGCGAACTTAGGCGAGAGGTCCTTACGTCGGAACCTACTGAGCCTCACCAGCCTGCTACTCCGTAGTTTTCTGCACCAGGAGATAACCCGCGATGAAGGCGGCGACGCCGAACCCGAAAATCCTTGGGCTCGGACCGAGCGGACCGGCGATCAGGATCGCTTCCAGGAGTGCGGCCATCCCGAGCAGTTGCAACCCGCGTCCAACATAGTAAAGCGCCCCGGGCACTAGTGCACCACCGTCCAAATTGCATCAATCGTTGTGCCCTCGGCACACCCATTCGCGGCGTTGCCGTTCCTCGAAATACTGCCAGTATTCCTCGTTGCGGCGCCTGGCGGTTGGGTGCGCCGCGAACCCGACGACTTGACGCAATCTGGACGGTGGCGCACTAGTCGGTCGGCTCCTTGGTCTCGGCTCGTCGGCGCGTCTTCAGATCGCGCCACGCGGCCAGCCGTCGGCCCAGTTCTTTCTCGAACCCACGCGCCGTCGGGACGTAGTATTGCCGTCCCTGGAGCGACGGGGGGAGACAATCCATCGCCGCCACGGCGTCCGGCTCGTCATGCGCGTACTGATAGCCCTTGCCGTAATCGAGCTGCTTCATGAGCCGGGTCGGCGCATTGCGGAGATGCAGCGGAACTGGGTCAGCGACCTCTCGATGGGCGTCAGCGGCGGCCTGAGCGTAGGCGGTGTAGACCGCGTTGCTCTTGGGGGCGGAGGCAAGATAGACGGTGGCCTGCGCGAGCGCCGTGTTGGCTTCGGGCATTCCCATGAAGTGTACGGCGTCCTTTGCCGCGACCGTGAGCGCCAGCGCCTGGGGGTCGGCGTTGCCGATATCCTCAGATGCGAACCGGACCAGCCGGCGCGCTATGTAGAGTGGGTCTTCACCCGCTTCGACCATGCGTGCGAGCCAGTAGACCGCTGCATCCGGGTCGCTGTTACGCATCGACTTATGCAACGCCGAGATCAGGTTGTAGTGTTCTTCGCCGTCCTTGTCGTACACCAGGGCTCGCCGTTGCATGGCGTCGGCGGCTAGGGCGAGGTCGAGGCAGGCCGGCTCAGCGGCGCCCGCCTCGTCCGCGCGTGCGACGGCTGCGGCCACACCCAGCTCCAGTAGGTTGAGGGCGGTGCGCGCGTCCCCATTGGCGTGGCGTGCTATCGCGGCAATCGTGTCCGGTTCGACCTCGACCGCGTGGCGGCCTAGTCCACGGGTCGTGTCGGTCAGGGCCCGATTGAGGATGGTGGAGATGTCTGGCGCGGTCAGCGCACGTAGCACGTAGACCTGCGACCGGGACAGCAGTGCTGCGTTGACCTCGAACGACGGGTTTTCGGTGGTGGCGCCGATCAGTACGATATCGCCCGCCTCGACGCGCGGGAGAAACGCGTCCTGCTGTGCCTTGTTGAACCGATGAATCTCGTCGACGAACAGGATGGTCCGTTGCTCACCCCGATGTCTGGCGCCTTCCGCTTCCGCCATCACCGCGCGGATGTCCTTGATCCCGGAGAGGACTGCGCTGAAGGCCACGAAGCGTGAGGCGGTCACGGCCGCGATCAGACGCGCGAGCGTCGTCTTGCCCGTGCCCGGTGGTCCCCAGAGAATGAGCGACTGCAAGGTGTCGCACTCGATGGCATGTCGCAATGGGCGACCGCGTCCCAGCAACTCGTCCTGCCCGACCAACTCGTCGAAGTCGGCCGGCCTCATCCGATCGGCCAGTGGAGCGGTCGCGGACGCCCGCGGTGTCGGGGGCACCGCCGGCTCACCGAACAACGAACCGGACGTCACGCGGATGGTCCTCGGGCGGCGAGACTCGGCGCGGTGCGGTGGGCCCGTTGTCGGGCGGCTTCGTACACGATCAGCGCCGACGCGACCGCGATGTTCAAGGACTCGACCGGCGCGTGCATCGGGACCGAGACAAGTTCGTCCGCGTCATCCATCAGCGGAGGCGCGAGACCACCACCCTCCGCTCCGAGCCAGATCAGGCAAGGGCGAGAGAGGTCGGCGTCGGTGGCAGGCGTGCCGCCGCGTGGGACCGCCGCAAACTGGTGCAGTCCGCGTGCGCGGGCGTCGGCTCGGATGCGTTCCGCATCGTCCGCGCGGACGACCGGGAGCCGCAAGGTGCTCCCCATCGATCCGCGCAGCGCCTTCCAGCTGTAGGGGTCCGCGCCCGCGACGGTGACGACGCCGGTGGCCCCCCCGGCCTCGGCCGCGCGGATCACGGCGCCGGTGTTGCCGGGATCCTGCACACCGACCAGGCTCAGCACGAGTGGCTGGGCCGCGCGAATGGTCGACTCGAATGGCGCTGGTCGTAGGCTGGCGATCGCCACGAGTCCCGTCGGCGTCGAGAGGGGACTGAGCGCCGCCATGACCGACGGCGACACGTGCACTAGTTGGGTCACGCGGCCGAGCCGTTCGAGGAGGGAGGACCAGCGGTCCCGCGTCGTCTGCGCGGTAGTGACCGCCGCCACGTCGATCGTCACCCCGGCGGCGAGCGCGTCTTCGATGAGTCGCGGGCCCTCGAGGAGCGTGGATGCATCCAGCGGCGCGGCCCGCCTGGCGGCATCGCGAAAACGCGCGACGATCGAGTTGCGTCGGCTGCTAATTTGTTGCACGATTCGGTCCGCTACGGGGCGAAGGTGAGCATAGCAGATGTGCTATCGTTACCCGACAAGCGCCTGCCGCCGCCCGGCAGAGGAACGGCGCCGGACACGCCATGAAAGCCGAACTCATTAAGCGGTTTGAGAATGAAATCGCGACCCTTGCGCGCGAGTTGAACAGCGAGCTCCCGAAGGAGATTAAGCGGGCCCGTGAGCTGGGGGATCTGCGCGAGAACGCGGAGTATCAGGCCGCTAAGGATCGTCAGTCATTCGTGCAGGCGCGGTTGGCGATGCTCCACAAGCGAGTGGCTGAAGTGTCTCTGATGAATCTCGATCGGATCCCGGACGATCGCGCGTCCTTCGGCTCCACCGTGCACTTACGAGAGACCGGCGGTGCCTCCGTGGTCTACCAGCTCGTCATGCCCGAGGACGCCGACCCCGAGAAGGGCTGGATCTCGACCGCGTCTCCAATCGGACGCGCGCTGATGGGGAAGGAAGAGGGCGACGAGGTTGAGGTGCCGACTCCGAGCGGCACCCGGGAGTTCGAGCTTCTTAAACTCGTCACCATTCACGGCGAGTGACCCGTCGCGCTGTGACAGACGAGAACGTCGTCGCCGAGGCCCCGCCTCGAGCACCATCGCACAGTTCTTACGCGCCACAACGGCGCACAGCGCTGGTCCTGACCGGAACCGGTACCGCCGGCGCGTATCACGCCGGCGTCTTACACGCGCTGCACGAGGCTGGGGTCAAGATTGACCTGGTCGCCGGTCGTGGCATCGGCGTGGTCGGGGCAGCGTTTGCGGCGATCGACGGCGCCGAGCAGCTGTGGGATTCCAATGGGCTCTGGCGTGCCGCGAGCGCCACGCGACTCTATCGATGGCGTCCGTCCCTCCGCGCCTCGGCGTGGATCCTCAGTCTCACGCTCACGGCGGTGTTGTTGCCGTTGGGGGCCGTATTGCTCGCGTCGCTTGCCTATCCGGTGGCGTACCTGCTTCAGGTGGGGGGGATCCCGGGCGCCGGGGCGCTGACGACCGGATTCGGGCAGGTGGTCGAACTGGTATTCGCCCCGGCCGCGCTACCGACCTGGCTCCCTCGGCTGGTAGTGATGGGGCTGATCGTGCTGCTCGCCGTGTTGGGCGGCACGGCCGGTACCGACTGGTTCCGTGCGAGAGGCCATCGACGTACACGCGGGGCGCTCTGGTGGGTCTTGCTCGGCGCGCCTTTGGATGCGCGCGCCGCGCGGGGGTGGTTCGCCAACGGGCTGTGGAAGCTGATGCGCGGTGCGGCGCCGGTAACACAGCCTGGCCCCGTCGAGATGGGTCAGCGGTATACCGACCTGCTCATCGAGAACCTCGGGCAGCCGGGGTTCCGCGAGTTGCTGATCACGGCCCACGATCTCGACGGGCGCCGAGACGTGAGCTTCGCGTTGCTCGCGGACCCGTATCGTCGGCGGTTTTTTCAACGTCGGGTCGGCGCGACGGATCCGAACCGGGGATTGGAGGCGTTGGATCTCGGGGGTGACGCGCGGAGCGCGGCATTCGGCGCCTGTGCTGCCGCCCTTAGTCTCCCGGTGGCGACAGAACCGTGGTTGCTGGCCTTTGCGCCGTCGAGTAGCTGGCGGGGTGAGACACATCGCGTGTGCGATCGACCGGACGCCCTCGGCCGATTGCTCGACGAGGTGGCGCGGGCCGGCGTGCAGCAGGTCATTCTCGTATCGGCCTTGCCCGGCCCGGCCGGGCCGCACACTCTGGGGGCCGGTCGCCGCGACGGGCGGGGGAGGATTGGGGAGTCACTCGTGGCCATGGAGTCGGCCGCGGTGCGAGACGCGGTGGCGTCGCGGGCCAATCTGTTTGAAGAGCTATTCGAGATCCGGCCGCGGCACAACGCGCTCGGCTCTTTCGATTTTTCGGGATGCTACGACGAGCGTTCAGATCGGCACCAAACCGTCGGGGAGCTGGTCGACCGTGGCTACGAAGATGGACACCGACAGTTTGTTGGACCGGTGATTGGAGCCAGCGGGGAACAAATCGAGCCGGCCGCCGCCCCAAGAGCGGCTACCCGAGGGAGGATCCCCGATTAGTCAGTCGACCGGTTGCCATTCATGACACCGGAGTTGGGGCGTCGTCCTAGTCGGTGGCCAGCGTGGCCACCGGCGACTGTGCCCGACTCTCCAGGCGGCTACTCTAGGAAGCGTGCCGCCAACTCGTGCGTCGTGGCCTGGATCCGTTCCGGGTCGAGCGGTCCAAACTTCTGCTCAAACCGCTCGGTGGGCGCCACCGCCTTGGCCATGGCGCGATGGCCCCCGGCGCTGCCGATGTCGCCGAATTCTCGCTTCACGAACTCGCCCGCGTTACGTGAGTCGCCAAGATTGCGCACCGACACCACCACGTCTCCATGGACGATACCGGAGACCACGGACCAGGTAATTTCCTCCAGCTGCAACAGGAAGTCCGCGACATGTGTGATCAGATCTTCACGCGCGACGTGTCCGAGGTGCGCCGTGTACAGCGTGCCGCTGACCGCTCCCGTGCGAACCGCCTGTCCCACGCACTGTAGTCGCTCAACCGTCGTCTCCGAGCCTTCCATCTTCCGGACCAGCGCGGTGTTGGCGAGCGGATACAGGAACCGGAACGCATCGAGGTCCCCTTCGTTGGTCTGGCGCGACAGGAACAAGGTGTCTGACTTGATCGCGTAGAGCATCGCGGTGGCCGTGCGTTCAGAAATGTTGACGTCGACGGCCCGGAGGTGCTCCGTGAGGATCGTGCAGGTCGAGCCGTAGTCCGGACGGATGTCCTTGAAGGCCACGCTGTATCCGGCTCGCTCGGGGTGGTGGTCGATGACCAGGTCGACCTTGCTGATGAGGCCGCCGAAGTAATGCGGCTGCACGTCGACGGTGGCGATGCGGTCGAAGCCGGCGAGGGACTGATGATTCAACGGTTCCACGTGGATGTCGAGCAGGTTCGCCATCCTGAGATTCTCAGGTCGGGTGACGCCCTGAAACGCGCCAATGATGGCGGTGGTCTTGGTCCGGTGGAGGAGGTTGCGCAGGGCCAGGCCGCTGGCCATCGCGTCTGGGTCGGGGTCGTTGTGCAGCAGAATCAAGACACGGTCCGCGTCAGCCAGATATCGCTGGTATTGCTGTACCCGCGCCCGCGTCATCGAGAGATGCAGGGTGCCGGTCAATGGTCCGTGGAGCAGGTCCGCGAGCGACAAGCGGGTGACCTCTGGGAGACGTGCCCGCAGCATCTCCTGCCGCTTGGGGTTGCTCGGGTGGCCGACCTCCAGGAGATAGACCAGCGTGCCGCCGGCATCGCGAATCGCCTCCAGGGTGCGGCGTGGGCTCCGACGTCCTGTCTCCTCGACCAGCACGGAGGTCCCGGGCCCCACACCCGCCCGGACATATGTTTCCACGCGGCGCGGGTCGCCGACATGAATCGTGACGTCCGCATCGTGGAGTCGCCGCGCTAGCAGCCGATCCTCCACGAGGAATTCGACGTCCAGGGAGGGAGCGAGGGCCCGGGCCAAGAGTCTGATGACGAGTTCGTCCTGGCACACTGCAAGGCAATTCATGGCAGAGAGGGTAGGACTCGTTACCCGAATTCAGAATTATACGCCCGTGCCGCCGGGTGTCGCTCCCGGGACATCCGCGACCGAGGCGTCCAGGCGCCGATGGTGACCGGATCGGGGTAACATGCCGCCGTGATGATGGGTGCCATGGTCCGATGTTGGCCGGTGGTGTTCCTGCTCGATTCGTCTGTGGCGATGGTCGAGGCCCAACCGGTGTTTCGCGGTCGCGTGGATCTGGTGCGGGTCGGCGTCACCGTCGTGGACGCTGCCGGCGACCCGGTCGAGGGGCTGTCCGTCGAGGACTTCGTCGTCACCGAAGACACCCGCCGCGAAATGATCACCTATGTTTCCAGCGGGGTGGTCAGCGACCTCGACACCATGCCGTTTCATCTGGGGGTGCTGTTCGACTCCAGCGGCAGCATGGGGCGAGACGCCCGGTTCGCGAAAATCGCCGGGTTGCGGTTTCTCCGGAGTCTCGACTGCGCCGAAGACATGACGCTGATCGACTCCAAAGTGCGAGTCAGCCGGTTCTCGCAGAGGGACTTTCCGCGACTCGCCCAGCGGCTGCGCGGTCAGGAAGCGAAAGGCCTGACCGCGCTCTACGATGCCCTCGGCGTGTATCTCGACGGCGCCTTCGACCAAGATGGGCGCAAGGTGCTGCTGCTGTGCGCGGATGGCAGTGACACACGAAGTCGCCTGCGGCTCAACGAGCTGCTCGAATTGGTGCGCGCCTCAGACGTGACCATCTACGCCATCGGGTTCCAGACGCAGAACCGCACCGCCGATCGGATGATGACGCGGCGTCGGCTCGAGGAAATTGTCGAACTGACCGGCGGTCAGGCCTACTTCCCCGGATCGCTGGACGACCTCGAGGCGATCTGCCAGCAGATTAGCGACGAGATGTCGACTCGCTACTCCTTGGGCTACGTGTCCAACGACCCCGCCACGGACGGCGCCTGGCGGCAGGTCACGGTGACCCTGTCCGAGTCGCGACCAGAACTGCAACAATTGAGGGTCCGGGCTCGGGAAGGCTATTTCGCGCCTTACTTCGAGGGCGGCGCGCCAGATCCGCGATGACGACAGGACACGCTGACGGCGGATGACCCACGTCACACGACTCGAGCCACCCTGACTCGTGCGGCCGTTCGTCTTCTCCGTCCGCCCATCAGGCCCCCCGGATCATGTCGAGCACCTACGATCGCTTCCACCTCGTCTCTGACTTCGAGCTCCGTGGTGACCAGCCCGGCGCGGTGAAGGAGCTGACCGACGGCTTGGAGCGCGGAGCCCCGCATCAGGTGTTGCTCGGGGTCACCGGGTCGGGGAAGACGTTCACCATGGCGCAGGTCATCGCCCGGGTGAACCGGCCGACCCTGGTCATGGTGCACAACAAGACGCTGGCCGCGCAGCTGTTTCTTGAGCTCCGCCGCTTTTTCCCGGAGAACGCGGTCGAGTACTTCGTCAGCTACTACGACTACTACCAGCCCGAAGCCTACGTTCCGTCCACCGACTCGTATATCGAGAAAGAGGCGACGGTGAACGACGAGATTGACCGCATGCGGCTGTCCGCGACCCGGTCCTTGTTCGAGCGCCGCGACGTGATCATCGTCGCCAGCGTCTCGTGCATCTACGGGTTGGGCTCGCCCGAGGCGTATTACGGTCTGTTGTTGTCGCTCGAGCGTGGCCAGCACGTGGGGCGCGACTGGATTCTCCGCAAGCTGGTGGAGATCCAGTACGAGCGCAACGATCAGGACTTCAATCGCGGCACGTTCCGCGTTCGCGGAGACATCGTCGAGGTCTATCCGTCGTACGAAAACATCGCTCTGCGGATCGAGTTGTTCGGGGACGAGGTGGACCAGTTGGTGTCGTTCGATCCGATCACCGGCGAGTCGCTCCGGCGGCACGACAAGACCGCCGTGTACCCGAAGTCACACTTCGTGACGCCGCGCGCGAAGACGTTGCAGGCGGTGGAGACAATCAAGGCGGAACTGGTCGAGCGCCGCACCGATCTGGAATCGGTGGGAAAGGTACTGGAGGCCCAGCGTCTCCACCAGCGGACCATGTTCGACATCGAGATGATGCGCGAAATCGGGTACTGCCATGGTATCGAGAACTACGCGCGGCATCTGACGGGTCGCCAGGTGGGTGAACCGCCGCCGACCCTGCTCGACTATTTCCCGCCGGATGCGCTGACCATCGTCGATGAAAGCCACCAGACGCTGCCGCAGGTGCGGGGGATGTTTCACGGTGACCGGGCGCGCAAAGAGGTACTGGTCGGCTTCGGATTCCGTCTACCGTCGGCGCTCGACAATCGGCCGTTGAACTTCGACGAATGGAAGGCCCGGACCGGACAGGTGATTTTCGTGTCCGCCACACCGGGACCGTATGAGTTGGAGCAGAGTGAAGGCGTGGTGGTGGAACAGGTCATACGGCCGACCGGTTTGGTCGACCCGGAGGTCGAGGTCCGCCCGGTGAAGGGACAGGTCGACGACCTGCTGCACGAGATCCGTCTGCGCGCCGACCAGGGCGAGCGGGTGCTCGTGACCACCTTGACGAAGCGGATGGCGGAGGACCTGACCCAGTTCTACCAGGAACTCGGTGTTCGTGTGCGGTATCTCCATTCGGAGATCGATACGCTCGAGCGCGTCCAGATTCTACGCGATTTGCGGTGTGGCGCGTTCGACGTCCTGGTGGGGATCAACCTGCTGCGCGAGGGGTTGGACCTGCCCGAAGTCTCGCTCGTGGCGATTCTGGATGCGGACAAGGAAGGCTTCCTGCGGTCGTCGGGGGCCCTCATCCAGACCTCTGGTCGGGCGGCGCGGAACGTGAACGGCCGCGTCATCATGTACGCGGACGTGGTCACCAGGTCGATGCGCGCCGCGCTCGACGAGATGGCCCGCCGGCGCGTCCTCCAGGAGGCGTACAACCACGAGCATAAGATCACGCCGCAGTCGATCGTGAAGGACCTGGACGACGTGCTGTCGAGTGTCTACGAGCGGGACTATGTCACGGTGCCGGTCGTGCGCGAGGCGGCCGAGGAATTCACCAACCAGGCGGACTTCGACGCCCATGTGCAGTTACTCGAAGCGGAGATGCGCGCGGCCGCGGCGAACCTCGAGTTCGAGCGCGCCGCCGTCCTGCGCGACAAAATCAATACGCTCAAGAGCCCCGGTCAGACGTTCTCGTAAGGGTGGGCACCCGGTCGCGCCGTGTCCACATCGGGGCGCGACGAATCACTCCCGCGACGACCGCGGGCAACCGTCGAGTATGAGATGATGAGGGGGTAGGAGAGTGTAAATGGGACGAGACCAAGATGGACATGCGGGTGCGGTGCTGATGGCCTTTGTGCTGGGCGCCGTGAGTGGAGCGGCGGTGGCGTTGCTGTGGGCGCCAGGCGCGGGTGAGGAGACCCGACGGCTTCTGAACGAGAAAGCGCGCGAAGGGCGCGAACGGGCCGGCGACGCGGCTCGGCAGGGTCGCGAGTTCGTGAGCCGCCAGCGGGACACCATCTCGACCGCGCTCGACCGAGGCCGCGAGGCGTACGAACGGCGCACCGCGGGGACACCGGTGGCGACTGACGAGGACGTTTCAGAGGCGCCAGCGTGACCGATTGGCCCGCCGTGTTTCTGGCGGCGATCGCCGTGGCGACCGGGACCATGGCCCTCATTCAGATCGGCGTCATCATCTACGGCGCACGACTGGCATGGCGGGTCACCAAATTGGCCGACCGGGTGGAGCGTCAGCTTGATCCGGTGATGGACAAGGTCACGCAGATGAGTGCCGACGCGAGCCGCGCGACCAAGCTCGCCGTCGCGCAGGTCGAGCGGGCCGACGAAATGATGTCGCGCCTCTCGCGGCGGGCCGACGAGACGCTCGATCTCGCCCAGCAGGTGCTGGTGGTGCCCGCGCAGCGAGGCCTGGCACTGATAGACAGTTTGCGGGCGATTTTCTCGCCGCCGTCTGAACCCTCGCCCCAGGGGGCCGATACGGACACCGCGAGTGAGGCGTCCAGCGACAAAGACGAAGCCCTCTTCGTCGGGTAGCCCGGGATGATCGGTTCGTCGATCGGTCTGAGGTAAACTAGCGACGTTTTTCGGTCGGAGTGGGCGCTTGGCTCAGCGGTAGAGCACCGCCTTCACACGGCGGGGGTCAGTGGTTCGAATCCACTAGCGCCCACCACTCAAAACACAGGGTCAATCGCGATTCGCGGTTGGCCCCTTTCCCGTCTTTGCTGTAAGTTTTGGGACGCTCGGGAGTCTCCCTGGCCGCGGGCCGGGTCTTGGTGATACGGGTTCGAATCCCCAACGGGACACTCACCTTTGTGGAAGCCCGAAATCAAGGGAAGAGCGTCAGTGGCGCTTAGCGAATTGTGGGAGGTTGGGACAGCTAAGGCCGTTCTGTCGGCTACCACGCACGGGTGAGGTGTTCGGCCGCGTCGGTCCCTGGTCAAAGCCGCCTAGTGAAGCCGTCGGCAGACCATTGTTCGGAGCCGACGCCGCAACCGACGCGCGTAGTTGAGCCCGAACGTTCGACACCACTGCCGAATCGCCTCGTACGTCACGGTGACACCCCGTTCGGCGAGGAGATTTTCGATATCTCTGACACTCAGGCCGAAGCGGTGGTAGAGCCAGACCACGTGAGTGATGATTTCAGGCGGGAATCGGCATCCGCGGCAACTGGGCGGCGGGCCTGTCATTGGCCGACTCTGTCACCCGTCGCGTCAATTTGACAATGCCGGGCCACGGGGTCAAATGGAGGGTGCGCATGGCTTGCATGGTCCTTGGAGCGATGGCATAAGCGAGAGATGAATCATCCAAACGAGACTGAGGGCTTCTGGCTGCGCATCATCTACATCGTGTCGGTTCTCGTCACCGGTGCGGTCGCTTTTCTCATCCTGGGACCGCGTCCTCACGGCGTGGAGTCCGCGCTGGACGTCTCGGTTCTGCCGAGGGTCAATGCGACCTTGAATGGCGTGACGACGGTCTTATTGGTCGTGGCGTTCGTCTTCATTCGACAGCATCGAATCGAGTGGCATCGCAACACGATGCTCCTGGCCTTCGGCACGTCGATGCTCTTCCTCATCAGCTACGTGATCTACCATTGGTTCAAGGCGGGGCCGAAGGCCTACGAGGGCGAATTCTCCGAGGTCTATTTCTTCATCCTGATCAGTCACATCTTCCTCGCCGTGGCGATCATGCCCCTCGCGTTGCTCACTCTGTTTCGGGGATGGACGATGGATGTGGAGAAGCATCGGAAGATCGCGAAGCTCACGCTCCCCCTGTGGCTCTACGTGTCCGTGACCGGGGTCGTGATCTTCTGGATGCTCTACTAAGCGTTCGTCTCTGTCCCTTCCAGAGTCCATTTTCCGTCGCGTTCAGGGCGTCAGGCGGGGCTCGGAGGTGGCGTCGAGAGGGCGCTAATGTCGTCTATCGTTCCGGTCAGGTTGGTGGACGACGCCCATACCGGTTCACATCCCGTTGTCGATGTAATTTCAGCGCCCCTAGCAGATAAGGAATGCGTGTTTGCGGTTCGCGCGAGTTTCGGCTTGGTCAGCCTGACACGGCGCTGTGTTCGTACCAGTCAGCCGTTTCTGACCCGGGATCTGGGAGGATGTGCCCGGCTTCCATGATCCATGATGCCGGGGCTTCGCTGATGTGACCGCTTACCAGGTCTTTCGAAACCCCGGCGATTGTCGAGAGCCTGTCGATCAACCCCGCTAGAATCTGCTGCCTCACCTCGGGGGGCCGTCCCGCTCGGTTGCCTCCCGCGATGAAAAACGGCGTGTCGTACCGGAGTACGCCGTTTCCGTGGGAGTCGGCAATCTCGGCACCGTCAGAGACTTCAAGGAAGACGACGTTCACGAAGTTCCTCGGAGCCGCGGAGATCCCGCAGTGGACGTCGGTGAAGGCGACAGCGATCTCCTGTCGCTGTTCAAAGGACAGCGCGTCCTTGGGAGTGACGCATCGATAGAACGGCATTCTGCTGTCCCCTCTTGGGCTCCGGTCCGATCACCCGGACCAGCTTTGGTCGCGGGCCGCGACCATGAGCTCTTCCGGGGACGCCCCAGTGATCCGACACCAGGAGTCCCCGATCGATGTCAACAGATGGGTCCGAGTTTCCCGGTCACACCCGTCGGGTATCCGTCCACGCACCTGGGACGTGGTGGAAGGCTGACCGCCTCTGAACCCGAACCCCTTCGGGATGACCGACCAGGTGATCTCTACCGAACCGCATGCGCGGTCGCCCAAGATGTTGGTGCACGCGCTTTCGATCGCTGAGCCCAGTGCCGGACGAAGCGCATCCCGAACGCATCCCTCCTGCACCGTGCATTCGAAATGAATCATCTCGCTATGTCCCGATGCGGGATACCTGCCAGCATCGACCATTCTTCCTGTTTCCGGCTATTTTCTGTCGCCGCCTCGACGACGATACAAGGGTCTTGTCGTGATGATACGTGAAGACCCATCGAAGTGCCGCGCGATTCGTTATCTCAGGGCTCTCGCAGACATTGGCCGCTAGACGCCGCGAAGTCCGACCAGCGGACCAATCCGCGAGGCTCGTCGGGCGTACTGCTACGATCGGTCGAGATGGCAGATGTGGGCCACACGGTTCTTTTCAGCGCCGACCAGGTCAAGGACCGGGTTTCCGGTTTGGCGGCCGAGATCCGTCGTGCGTACCCTGCCGATACCACCCTGCACCTCGTGACCATACTCAAAGGCGGCTTTGTGTTCCTCGCTGATCTGGCTCGCGTGCTGGACCGTCCGGTCACCATCGATTTCGTCGCGGTCTCCAGCTACGGCGCCGCCACACGGTCGACGGGCGCGGTTCGGTTGCGTCAGGACCTCTATCTACCGGTGCGGGACCGCGACGTCCTGGTCGTCGAAGACATCATCGATACCGGCGAAACTCTGGCGTGGATTCTGAAGCACCTGCGGGCGGGGGGACCACGGTCACTACGAACCGTGGTGCTTCTGGACAAGCCATCGAGGCGTAAGCTGGATATCGAGGCGGACTACGTGGGCTTCACCATCTCCGACCGATTCGTGGTGGGCTACGGACTCGATCACGATGAGCAACTCAGGCACTTACCCTATGTCGCGGTGTTGGGCGGCAGTTCGACGGACACGTCGACGAACGTCTCGTGTCAGACGACCAGAGGCGCATCTGGTTGATGATGGAGGACGAGTTGGTGGCTGAGGATGACGCCACGACGAGGTTGGCACGGCTGTCCGCGCACCGCGCCTTCTGGTTCGGCTGGTACGCCCAGTTCCCTCAGACCGTGGTGTTCGACTAGTGGCCTAGTGTCGGGGGACGACGCACGAGCGTGATTGCCAATCTGGGGCGGAGTCTGCTACGGTGTCAGGATAGTTCGTAGGCAACAATGACCGCCTCACTCAAGGAGTGGAGTCAATGAGAATGCTCGTCGCATGCTGCATCATGGTCGTGATGGCCGTGGCTGCGGTTGGCGTCGGGGGAGTTCAGGCGCAGGGGCTTGAGGTCGGCGACATGGCGCCGGCATTCAGTCTCCCTGGCACCGACGGTAAGACCCATAGTCTGTCCGACTATGCGGGGACGCCAGTGGTGCTCGCCTGGTTTCCCAAGGCGTTTACCGGTGGTTGAACGGCCCAATGCAAGTCGCTGCGTGAATCCAGCGACGAGTTGAGCCAAATCGACATGAAGTACTTCATGATCAGTGTCGATGATCCTCAGACCAACCAGGAGTTCGCGGAATCACTCGAGTCCGATTTCCCACTGCTGAGTAACCCGACGAAAGAGGTCGCGGAAGCGTATGGCGTGGTGACGGCAGACCGGGCGTTCCCGTTCCGATGGACCTACATCATTGGTGGCGATGGTAAGATCCTCAAGATCGACAAAGAGGTGAATCCATCGACCGCCGGACAGGACCTCGTGGCGCACATGGCGTCACTGGGGATCGACTAGAGACGCACCGTCGTTTGGGCTCGAACAAGAAAAGGACCGAGGCGCACGTTGTGCGCCTCGGTCCTTTGTTTGTATCGGAGCGGTGTCGTGCCGTTAGTCGCCGCCCTTTTCTTTTCCAGACCCCATTTCGTCCTTGAATCCCCGGATGGCCTGCCCCATACCCTTGCCGAGACCGGACAGCCGGTTGGCGCCGAAGATGAGCATCAGAATCAACAGGATGATGACCAGTTCCCAGATTCCGATCGGTCCGAGGAGTGCGAACACTATTGACTGCTGCATCGACACACCTTCCAAATCTCGCGAGTAGCCGCTCACCAACATTATCACGAGCGGCAGGGGGAACCCACTACCCGACGAGCGGTACTGCAACGGCTGCGAACGCCGGGTTGTTTCGGATGGGGTCGAAGTCGGGGTCGGCCGGCGTGTCCGTCGTCGCGATGGCTGGGTGTCAGGGTCGAGCACGCGACCTCAATGGTGTCTCGGGTGTGAGCCTGTTTGCAGAGTTAAGACTCCCGGTCCAGGCCGGAGGTTCCCTCGGCGGGGCGGAAGAATGGTCTCTCGAATTTTGTCGGTGCCTCGAAGTGTGATAAACCGTCTGGCTGATGTCAACAGATCCCGCGCCGCTACAGAGACCGACGAAGACCGAGGCCGAGCTCCGGTTCGACGAATCTCGACGCAAAGTCGGCATCGTGGCCGGCCCGTTGCTCTTCTTGCTGGTGTGGGCCTGGCCCTTCACGTCGCTCACCCCGGAGGGGCACCGGCTGGCGGCCGTCATGGCGCTCGTCATCGTGTTCTGGATCACTGAGGCACTGCCCTTGGCAGTGACCGCGCTGCTGGGGCCAACACTAGCGGTCGTGTTGCAGGTCGCACCAGCCGGACTGACATTCAGACCCTTCGCTAGCACGACGATTTTTCTTTTCATCGGCAGCTTCATTCTGGCCCAGGCCCTGTTTGTGCATCGGGTCAATGAGCGCATCGCGTACGGCGTGCTTTCGCTCCGCGTCATTGGCGCGCACCCGACGCGCATCTTGATCGCGTATGGTCTGCTGGCCGCGTTTCTGTCCGCCTGGATGAGCAACACGGCGACCGCCGCGATGCTCGTGCCCATCGGTTTGACGTTGCTGCGGTTCATGGAATCAGAGGCGAACCTCCCAAAGAAGTATGGGACCGCGCTGATGCTCATGACGACCTACTGCTGCTCGCGCGGCGGCATGGCGACACCGGTTGGCACCCCACCCAATTTGATCGCGGTCGAGATGATCAGCGACCAGCTCGACGTGCGCATTACGTTCGTGCAGTGGATGATGTTCTCCACGCCGATCGTGCTGATTCTGTTGGGCATCGTCTTCGTGTATCTCGCCTGGGTGGGGAAAACCGGTGTCGACGAAATTCCGGGTACCCAGGAAATCATCGTCGAACGCAAACGGGCGCTCGGGTCCTGGCGCCGTGGGGAGATCAATGCGGTCATCGCGTTTAGCGTGACGGTCGTGCTCTGGATCGGACCGGGCGTGCTGGCTCTCGTCCTGGGGACGGACCACAGGGTGGTCACCGCGGTGACCACGAGCGTGCCGGCGGCCGTGGCCGCCCTGGTGGGGGTCGTACTGCTGTTTGTGCTGCCGAATAGCAAGAGCGAACCCTCGACCATTACCTGGCGGCAGGCCTCACAGATTGACTGGGGCACGATTCTGCTGTTCGGTGGCGGGCTGTCGCTGGGCGCGCTGGCCGGTTCGACCGGCTTGGCTCGGGAGGTCGCGGTGGCGATCACCGGGCTGGTGCCGATCAGTGACGTTGCGACGCTGGCATACGCGGGTGCGATCTTTACCGTGGTGCTCTCGGAGGCGATGTCGAACACGGCTGCCACCAACATCGCCATACCGATCGTGATTTCGATCGCGCAGGCCGTCGGGGTCAACCCAATTATTCCTGCCGTGGCGTCTGGGCTGGCCGCGTCCGTGGCTGCTGTCCTCCCAGTTTCTACTCCGCCGAACGCCATCGTGTACGCGTCCGGTCGAGTATCCATCACCGACATGATCAAGTATGGCCTGTGGATGGACGTCACGGCCGTGACGCTGGTGCCGGCGCTTGTACTGTTCATCGCCCCCTTCTTCATCGGTTGACGGCCATAAGAAAGAGGGCGACCCCCGAAGGGAGCCGCCCTTCCTGATTCTCGACCCGGCGATTCGTCGCCTGGCTGGCAGCGTGGCCTACTGCGCGACCGCGGGTGGCCTCGCCCGCGTCCTCGGCCAACGGTCGCAGGTCGGGGAGTTTGGCCAGGATGGTTCACATCGTCGCCATCGCGTTCGACAGTTCCTGCAATCGTTGCTTGGAGGCCGCCAGTTCTGTCCGCAACCGGTCGAACTCTTGACGAATTTCGCGTGTGCTACCACGACGACTGTGACCGCTGTTCCTGCCGTAATCCGGCCCCGGGGCGGCTGACATCCGCGGCACGTGATCGCGGGATCGATCTCGCCGGGAGTTTCATGGTGGGGGATCGGTGGCGTGATGTGGAAGCCGGTCGTCGTGCCGGGTGCTGGACGATTCTGGTTGGTGCCGGATACGGTGCGCCCGCGGAGGTTGCGCCGGACGAACGACCGGATCCCATTGCGCATGCGGCGGATTGGATTCTCCGTGTCGGCGACGGCACCGAAACGGCCACGCTCGATCGTAGCGTCGTTCCGAGCGCTCGACCGCGACCTCCATGTTGACGGGAGTCTGGGTATTGCAGTAGGTCGTTGATATCAACTAAAATTAAAACGCCGGTTGGCATGCTTCCAGCGTCACTGGTTGACCAGCCGACACACTCAGATTTTCCTAGGTTCAGGGCGCCCCACCGGTCACCATAATAGGACTGCTTCCTGCCGTCGGGTAGCCCCACCCGTTGCGGGTGCGACCAGATTCGAAACGAGAGCAACGAGTTTGAGGCGTCGCGTGGGAGGAATCTTTCGTATCCCCGTTGTCCGCACCCTGCACGAGCGGCATCTGCTGCTGCCGGCGGTGGTGGCCCTGATCGTGTCTGGCGTCTTGACACAGGGCGCGTGGGTGCGCAACCAGCCGGTCGAAGCCTTGAGCCAGGACGCGCGCCCCATGCCGGTCGCGCCACCAGTGGTGCGCCGGCCGGACCTCGAGAAGACGCCGCTTACCTATTTTGACGACTACTGGCGACAGCTGCGCGAGCGAGTCGAGGGCAGTGTGGTGCTCGTCGGTCCGGATTCGGTGCCGGCGGTGGTGGTCGTGCCGGGGCTGGCGATCAGCTCGGCCGAGGCTGGCGACGCGGTGCTCGCGGAAGTGGAGCGGGGTCGGTTGCTCTCGACACCGCAGGCCGACTCCGTGGTCGAGGAGTCGGCCAACCAGGATCCGGCATCGCCGGAGCCGCCGGCCCCCCGCCCGTATGGACTGATCGCGGTCGACGACGACCGCGGGTTGTCGTTGTTCGAAGTCGATGCTGCCGCCAGTCAACCGCTGTTGCTTGTCCCGCCGGCCTCCGTGCCGTCTGGATCCTATGTCGGCGCGGTCACCAGAGACCGCTCGGGGCGTGCGGCCATTACGCCAGGGCATCTCGTGGCCGCTCGGGCAGAGTCGCAACCGAATGGCGACCCGTCGCTCGCCGTGTCGATGACACTGTTGGGGTGGGGAGCGACGGCTGTCGTCAACCTGGACGGGGCCCTGGTCGGGGTGGCGATCGGCGGCGGGGACGCGGCCCTCGGTACCCGTCTGTTCTCGTCGAGTGTGGTCCGACGGGTGGTCACCGAGTTGCAGCGGCCGGTGGTGTGTCGGCCATTCGCGGTGACGGAACTGGATGCCTCTGTGCTGGAGTTGCTCGGGATCGACACGGGACTCCTGATCGAGCGGGTGCGTCAGGACGCGTTCCGGCCTGAGCCGTCACTGCAAGCCGGTGACGTGCTGCTTGAGTGGGGGGGCGAGCCGGTGACCACGCTGGAGGCCTTCGAGACTCGGTCGGATGCCCTCGGGGCCGGTGAGCTGACGGCCTATCGCATTCTTCGAGGACGTCGCCGACTCAATGGCAATACGATCATGCCCGCGCGCGACTGTCAACCGATTGCCGAGCCGCCGGTGCAACTCCTGCGCTATGGGTTGGCCCTTCGCTGGGTGGGCGGCCCGGTCGAGGACAAAGCGGGTGGCTGGCGTGTCGCGGCCACGGTCGACGGCGGACCGGCGGCGATCGCCGGGGTCCAGGTGGATGACCTCCTGCTGGCCGTGGACGGTCGGCCGGTGGCTGAGTCTGACGCCCGCGCGCGGTTCAAGCGGCTGGAGCAGCGCGGTCAGTCCGCCATCGTGACGCTGCAGCGGGTCGATCACGTGCGGATGTTCGTGCTGGTCCCCACCGACGTCCCCACCAACTGATGGCCGCTTCGCGCGGGAGCCTGATCTCCGAACAGCCGTGGGCACGGGGCACTCTACCGTTGCAAGCTGAGTCGCCGTGGTATCCCGGCCATGGCGGCGCCCGGGCATGGTTACGACGGCAGGCATACTCCCGGTATGCGCGCTCCTCACGCCGTGTCGGACTGGCGCCCCGACGCCCAAAGATGGCAACGTTATCGTGATCAGTGTCCTCCGACAGATCGGGCTTTGGCTGGGCCGACTGCTGGTGGCCGGTTCACGCTGGGGGGCTGAGCGCCTGCCGATCTGGCGGTGGGCCAAGATCTTCTTCCGCGCGTCGTTCTTGCCCGAGCAGAACTACCTCATCATCCTCGCGGTGGTCGTCGGCATTCTGACCGGGTTTGGATCGGTCGGCTTCATTTACCTCCTCGACCAGATTGCCGAATTTGCGGTTGGGCCGGTCGCGTCGATGCTTGACGTCTTCGGACCAGCCAATCTCGTGCTGCTCCCGGCGCTCGGCGGTCTGGTCGCGGGTCCACTGATTCACCGGTTCGCCCGCGAGGCCCGGGGCCACGGCGTGCCTGAGGTCATGACCGCCCTGGCCAACAAGGGGGGGCAAATCCGAAAGCGGGTCGCCTCCATCAAGGTCATCACGTCGTCATTGACCATCGGTTTTGGTGGGGCGGCCGGTCGGGAAGGCCCGATGGTCCAGATCGGGTCGGCCATCGGGTCGGCGGTCGGCAGTTGGACGAAGCTGGATCCACACCGTGTGCGTACCCTCGTGACCTGTGGCGCGGCGGGCGGCGTGGCCGCGACGTTCAACGCGCCCATCGGCGGTGCCATCTTCGCGATGGAGGTGTTGATCGGGCGCGTGCAGACAGATTTCTTGCTGGTGTTGCTGACTTCACTGAGTTCGTGCATGGTGGCGCGGTCATATCTGGGGAACTATCCGGCGTTTACGGCGCCCGCCTACGACCTAGTCAGCGGTCGCGAACTCCCGCTGTACTTCCTGATGGGGCTCGTGCTCGGCTGGGCCGCCATTCTGTACGTGCGAGCCCTCTATAAGGCCGAAGACCTGTTCAGCGCCTGGCGATTTCCGGACTATCTGAAACCGGCGGTGGGTGGATTGATGGTGGGGTTGGTGCTCCGCTACTTCCCAGAGGTCTATGGCGCTGGTTTTCCGGCCGTCGAGTCGGCGTTGTGGGTGCGGTTCCCGTGGGAATTGTTGGTCGGGCTGTTCGTGGCCGAGTTTCTGGCCAATTGTGCGACGCTCGGATCGGGTGGGTCAGGTGGCGTGTTCGCTCCCAGCCTGTATATGGGCGCGATGCTGGGTGGTGCGTTCGGAACGTTGGTTCACGCCATGTTTCCCGAGTGGACGGCCGGTTCCGGAGCGTACGCGATGGTTGGCATGGCGGCCTTCTTCGCGGCAACCGCGAAGGCCCCCACCACGTCCATCTTGATTCTGTTCGAAATGACGAACGACTACCGGATCATGCTGCCGCTCATGGCGGCCACGGTGGCTAGCGTGTATCAATCGCACCGCATGTCGCCGTTCAGCATCTACACGCTGAAACTGCACCGACGTGGAATCAGCTATCCGGGTCGGGAAGAGGCCGAGCGTGCGGCGCAACGGATGGCTGCGCCGCACGACTCGTCGCCGTAGTTACTGCGCTTCGGTGATTGTGATGGCCTCGAGGTCGTCCATCTCGGACGGCAGTTCCTCAGCGCCAGACGGCACCTGGTTCTTCTGTAGCAAGAAGGCAGAGATGTCAGCGTAGCCAGAGGGGCTGAGACTGGCGGGGGCACCCTGCGGCATCGTGGTTCTGATGGCGGTATACATGTCTCCCACTGAGAGGTCGCTCCAGCGGAAGAAGAACGACGAACCGATCAGGGCTGGCGCAATGCCATCGCCCATCAGATCGTCCAGATGACACGCGGCGCATTCCTGCTCGTAGGTTTTCATGCCTCGTTCCGCCTGTTCATCGGTGTAGACTCCATCCCAGATCGTCTCGTCCTGCGCGGCAAGCGTGGCCGCGTGCGCAGGGCTGTTAGTTCGGTTGGGAGCAAGAACCAGCGACGCGATGAATGGGCACAGCGCCGCGATCAGCAACGCCGCGGTGACACGGCGGTTCTGGCCTGAAGACGGGTTCTGCATATCTTTGGTTCCTCGTAGGTAATGGCGGCGAGCGACTGCCGTCGCTCGTGCTGCCGCTGCACATCCGGCTAGACGCCACATCGGCACCAGCCACTCGATTATATCATCGCCCGCACCGGGACTGGCCTCTCCGGGTTCTGGGGACCCTACGTGCCGTCTATCAGGTTGCCGAGACCGCCGATGTGGTCCAGCACCGAGCCCTCGCCCTGCCGACGAGTACCGGTTTGCGGCGCCGCCTTGTAGATCCGATCGGCGAGTTGGCTCAGCGGGAGCGATTGCAGCTAGCCCCGTCCCGGACCGGTTAAGTGCGTGAAGAAGAGTCCTTCACCCCCGAAGAACGCCGTCTTGCTGACACCGACGAACTGCACGTCGTACATGACGCTCGGTTGCAGCGCGACGAGGCAGCCGGTATCGATCCGCAGGCTCTCCCCCGCCTTCAGATCCATGAGGTGGACGGTGCCTCAGGCGTGCAGGAACGACAGCCCATCACCCTCGAGCCGTTGCATGATGAATCCCTCGCCTCCGAAGAGCCCGACCTCGATTTTTTCTGGAACGCGATGCCGATGGAGACCGCCTTTGCAGCGCAGAGAAACGCATCCTTCTGACAGATGAACTCGCCGTTCAACTCCGACAGGTCCATCGCGAGAATCTTTTTCGTGAAGGGGGCGGCGAACGCGACTTGCTCCTTGCCGGCGCCATTGTTGGTGAAGACCGTCATGAAGAGACTCTCCCCGGTTAACAATCGCTTGCCCGCCCCCAGCAGCTTGTCCATCACGCCAGACTGTTGCTTGTGGCCGGCGTCACGAAAGACCGTCTCCATCCCGATGCCACCGGTCATGTACATCATGGCACCCGCCTCGGCGACGGCGCTCTCGCTAAGGTCGAGCTCGACCTCGACGTACTGTATGTCAGCGCCTTCGATGGTGAAGTTGACCTCGTGAGCCGTGCGTTCCGGGGGTATCGGTGGGGCTGCGGGCCGTTGTCCATCGGCGATGTGCGCGGCTAACTGCGGCACCTCGGCCAGCGCGGTCTAGTTCGACATGCCGGCCGTGAAAACTAGCGTCTTGCCGTCGGCGCTGCCGTTGTGGACGTTGCCGACGATCTCGTTCTCCGCCATCGGTCCAATCTGGTGTCCGTTCTTCGCCATGTACCACTGCTGTGCAGACATTCGTGCTTCCCCCGCGGGGTTCGCAGCGCACGGGAGACCGAATTATAGTTCTCCAGGCGCTGTGATATCGTGGCGCGAGTTCGCGGGATGTGTGCGCCTGAACGAAGGAACGATGAGCCACGGGCCCCAGCCGACCCTCATGCGGACAACGGCCGACGGCTCGTCCTCGAAGCCGGCCACCGTCGATGTGGCACCGTCGGCCGAGCTCGTGGCCGACTCCGAAGATTGCGACATCTGTGCGCAGGTGTTGACGACGCTTGGCACGTTCGCGGCGGTGCGGGCGCTCAAAGCCTACCGGCTGCGCGTCGAGCTGACCCCGCCGGTTCCACAACTGCCCTGTCTCGACCATGAAGCGATGCTACATGAGGGGATTGCTCCGCATGCGGCCGCCTATGTCGAGGATCATGAGAGCGGCGAGTTGTATGAGCTCGTGCTGACGCCATCGAAGCGGCGTATCGAAATCGACGTCGCGTCGACCCTGCGCGAACACTCTCAGTCCGGGCGAGCACGGCTGCTGGAGCGCTTACGCGAGCAGTTTCCTGAGTTTAGCTATCGTGTGAACAAGGTGTCGTGGTTGCGTGGAGACCGTCGGGTGGCACGGGCCTGCCGAGCGCAGGTGACGCTGCGTGAGGTGCTGGTCGGTTCGGATTTCGACCGTACCGCGCGGGCGCTTGATCGGCTCCGTACCGTTGGTGCGCTGATGGAGAAGGAGTCGCGGGTCGCGTCGTGGAGCGTGCGCACGGTCACGGGGCCGTTCTTGGCCGTCATGGGGTTCCTCGTCTATCAGGGTCTCGGCGAGTTGGCCCCGGAACTGGGGGAGGGTACGGTGACGCTGTTGCAGGCCGTGTTAGTTGGTGCGGCCGGTGCCCTGTTCCTGTATTTCGGACTCAAGGCGGTGCACCTGACCGAGATGGCGAACCGGGTCTGGAAACGAGCCGCTGAATTCGGCTTGATCCTGGCTGAGCGCCGCCGTCTCGGCGACCGCGAGACGGCGAGATCACCCGCCGATGAGCAGGACAACAAAGAGCGCCAGGTTGACCATGTGTGATGTGAAACACAAGACGCACCTGACGCGGAGGACGAACAGCAGCGAGTAGGTCAAGAACAGCCCCAATCCGACGGTCGTGGCGCTGACGCCAAGTAACGTCAGCCGGACGAACGGCTCGTCGAGCCCCCCGCCGATTGCCGCGGCCGCGAGCAACAGGTAGTACAGGAGTCCGAGGACCGCGTTCGGGGGACCGAAGATCCGAGCTTGCCGTGTGAACACGACGACTGAGCAGGTGTCCTGTCCCATTCGGCACACCGGTGGGAGCCAGTGAGTGTCCGGCTTGACCCACTGGAAGGTGACACCGACGAAGTAGCCGGAGATGAGGAACCCGCCGGTGCACAACGTCACCAGCACCGCGAGCATCGCGTGACCCTCACCCACGGGCGGTGAATCAGTGATGCCCCGCGCTAGGGCAGTGGGAGCAGCAACTCACTGCCCGGTGCGCGCTGCACGTCGAACGTCTTCAGCGTGTAGTTGACGAAGGTGTAGTAGCCGATGAGGCCGGCCAGGTCCATCACGCCTTCATTGCCGAACAGGCGTTGCGCTGTTTCGAACGCGTCGCGGCTGAGTTTGGGTTCATTTACCAGCTCGCGGGCGACTTGGATGATCGCTCGTTCCCGGTCGCCCAGACCCGGCACCGTCTGGGTCTCGGGCAGCGAACGACCCGTTCGCACGAGCTCGATAATCTCCTCCTCGAGTCCCTCCCTCCGTGCCGCCGGTTCATGGGCCGACCATTCGTATTGGCTGTCGAGCTCGCGCGCGGTCGCGATGATGGCCAGTTCGGCCAACCGTTGGTCGCGTTCCCCGTCGTTGCCGAAACGCAGGTAGTCGCGGGCCGCGAAGATGTGCTCCGCCATGCGAGGGCTGTACATCCACATGCCGACCGGCCCTCGGAGGCCGCCGGCGTACGTGCTGTCCGGGTTCACGATGAGGTCAAAGACACGTTGGTTCTCCGGGGACAGAGACTCGCGAGCTACGGTCGGAAGCCGTGCCCAAGAGTCTTCATGGATGTCGGCCGGGATGTCGGCGCCAGCCACCTCGCGGGGGACGACGGGGGCCGACGACAGGGCGGTCGGCTCGGCCGCCGCCGTTTCGTTGTTGACCGGGGCGCCGCATGCGGTGAGACCCACAATGCACAGGACCAACGTGGAGGCAAGTCGTGACACGGTATCTCCTTCGAATGGCCAGAACGATCGTCCCGAATTATAGCGTCCAGCGTGTCAGCGGGTCTCGGCAGGTGCAAAACCGACCCAGTCGGCAGAGGCCAACCTCGGTCGCGGTGAAGCGCCAAGGAGGGGGGACAGTGACCGGACCTGGGCCGATCCCGATGGTGATGTGCGGGTCGAAGTGTCCGAACGACGAGTCGAGGCGGAACCGGGACACCCAGCGCACGTCTGCGTCGCGGGCCGGTGAGTCGTCAGACTGGAACGCCTCGGCGGTGCCGGGGACTTCGTGGTCGGCCAACACGCCGACGACCTGTTCGTGGAGGCGTTGGAGGTCTGGCGTGGGCGCCACCACGGCCACGTGGGCCGTGCGACCCCGGCGCCCGCCGGTGATCGCGATCTCTAGTGGCACGTGACGGGAAAGCAGAGGAGTCAGGTCGGCCCGGACGGCATCGACCGCGTCCGCGTCGACAAAATGTTGCCCGAGCGTAATATGCGGGTGGTGGGTGGTGTCGAACCGAAATCCGCCAGGCGTGGGGACGCAGCTCGCGTTCAGTTGTTCGAGCACTGACCGAGCGGTCGCGGGGAGCAGTATCGCGACGTCGACCGCGAGCGGAGTCACCGCTCGCTACCGGTGGAAGTGACCGGACCGGACGGTGCGTTGTCTCGCCGCCGCGGTCTCGGCCCTGTCGATCGGGGTCCAGCCAGAGCGGATCAACGCCGCTTGCAGCCGGACGGTCGCGGCATAGAGCGCCGAACGATTGGGGAGGCGTTCGGTGTGCAGATCGCCGCCTAGTTCGCGCCGCATGAGATGAAAACCATCGTCTCCGGCTTCGCACCAAACCGTCAGGTGTTGGTCCGTCGGTCGGCTCCGATTCAGAAATCGCACCATGACGCTAGTGTTATCGGACCCTCGACGGGCGGACGACAGTCCCCCCGCGTCACTAGGAAGCACTCTCAGCCGGTACACCAGTGCATCCCCTGGGGCTCGGGCACCCCGCCGGCCAGCGCCGCCGGCACGACGATGAACTCGGAACTCGGGAACCGGCCGGTCCAGCAGTCGCGCTGCTCTTGTCTCCGTCGTTCGGTCGGTCACGTTGTGCGACGCCAACGTCGGTCGTGTTGACGACGATCGACGACGATGTCCAGCGGGAGGTCGCCGAGCCGTTCCTTCAAGCGATGGAGCCGGTCGAGGTCGCCCCGGCGCACCACGAGTAGTAGCCGCGGCGACGCGGAGGTCGTCACCGGCCAGTCTGTTCGGGTGGGGGTAGGATGGACTCCAAGGTCTCCATCAGAGTGTCCTGCTCGAGGCGCGTGCCCACCGTGATACGGAGCATCTCGGCCAGCGCGGGTTCGTCGAAATAGCGGACCAAAATGCCCCGTTGCTCCAGCTCTCGGTAGACGTGTGCGGCGTCGCCGCCCGGCGGACGCACCAGCACGAAATTGGCTTGACTTGGCCAGACCCGGCAGCCGAGACGCTGGAGACCAGCGGCCAATCGCGTGCGGTTCCCCTGAATGCGGGTCACGATCCTGGCCGTATGCGCTGTGTCCAGAATGGCGGCGGCGCCCACGCGTGCAGCCACGGCGTCGACGTTGTAGCTGTCCTTGACTTTCACCAAGCCGTCGAGCACCGCTGGGTGCGCAATCGCAAACCCCAACCGCAGACCGGCGAGGGCATGGCTCTTCGAGAGCGTGCGCAACAGTACGACGTTCCGGTGGGTGTCGAGCAGCGCGAGGGCATCCTGGTCGGCGAACGCCGTATAGGCTTCGTCCACGACTAGGAGGCCGTCGAGCGCGGCGGCGAGCTCGCCCAGACGTTGTGGCGAAGTCGCGGTACCGGACGGACTATTGGGATTTGCCACAAATGTGACGGCGCCTCGGGCGTCGACCAGTCGTTCGACTGGGAGCGCAAAGTCGTCGGTGAACGGCACTTCGACCACCGGTGCGTCCTGAATGTCAGCCAATGTTCGGTATAACACGTAGGTCGGCGTGGGGTAGACGACGGGCCGTCCGGGGCCGGCGGTCGCGCGCACGAGTATCGTGAGGAGGTCGTCGCTTCCGTTTCCAGCCAGCACCCAGCTCGGGTCGACGCCGACCACACTGGCGGCGGCACTGCGGAATTCATCTCCCAGTGGATGCGGATACCGGCGGAGCTCGTCCGGATCGAGTGCGCGGAGGGCCTCGAGGGCTTTGGGGCTCGGAGGGTACGGGTTCTCGTTCGTGTTCAGTTTGATCATCTGCGCGCCGAGCGGCGGCTGACGACCCGGAACATAGGCACGCAGGGTGTCGACGGTCGGACGGAAGAAGGACACGAGAAGTTGGGACGTGTGATGGGGACTCAGCGGGTCCAGTTGAACGTGTGTTCCGCGGTGACCACTTTCGACGAACCGAGAACCGTGACGTTATTGCCGGTCAGCTCCTCTCCGAAGTTGCCGTACCGGGTGCGGATCGTCGGCGGCTGTGGCGCGATCGGGAATTGTACTTCTACCTGCACGCTCCCCTTGGGCCAGTACGTGGTGTTGAGACGTGCTCCGTACTTGCCTTCCTGCACCGCGGCCGTGCCGTCGGCGATGAGGTTCTGGGCCGGCCACTCACTCGGTGGGAGCTCGTTGGCGAGCGCGTGGGTGACCCGGTAGGACAACACCGCGCCGTCCGGGAGGTCGGTCGCGCCCTCGACCCGGAGTTCCCTCCACCGAGACTCGTGGGTGACCGATAGCATCACGGACTCGGCGCCAGAGGGCTCCTGACTCGGGCCGCCGCCGGCGGCCGGCTCAGAGCACGCGGCGACGCTCCAACCTATTAGCACCGTTAGCACGAGTCGTCTCACAAGCGTCATTATAGGCGCCAAGCGCCGATGTCGGTCTCTGATAGGGCCCGGACGACCGTGGTCCGCCGCGAATTGTGAGTGGGCGGCGGTGCGAGGGGCGGGAGTCGGTGGGCTGCCTGGATGCCGGGCGGTCTATTGTGTAGGACCGAGAGATGACATACTGTGTGCCTCACACTGCTGTGTTCAGGGGTGCTGCGGGTCCGCTCTTTGGGCTGCGCATTGGTACGGCGCCCGACGTTGGCCCAAGCCCAACGGTGTGGATCGATGAAGACCACCTGTGTGTGCTGTGGCAAGCGTGCATCGAACGAGTCGCTGCGGAGCGTCGGTGGGGCTTGGTAACGCTGCAACACGCATGGTGCGGTTTCGAGGGGCATAGTGTATCTCGGTCATCGCCAACGTGTGATGGCCTATCAAAGGTGCGCAGGCGCTGGCCGCGAAACTGCGTCCACTGTCCGACTGGGATGCTTCGACCCCTGGGTCGCAGGTCTCCAAGACAGCGGGGCCGAGACCTAACGCTCGGAACTGAGTTCACACAGAGAGATGGCTGATCACACCCCTCCCGACCGGCTCGAACCGGTGCGCCGCCTCGTGGCCGCGACGAAGGACCCCGTAATCCGTGAGTTGGTGGCGGCGACATTGGACATTCTCGAACAGGACACCAAACAGGTGCTGGACCAGACCCACATCGCGCGCGACATCGCCGCTCGCACGTCCGCCGGCGATTGGTTCGCGACCACCGAACTGCGAGAGATCAAGGCGGATGCGGAGTTCTTCCTCCGCACCTACAAGCACCAGCGGGAAGAGTTGAAAGGGCTGAAATCCGCGCTCGAGGGCGACGGCTGACGAACCCCAAAGGGGGACGTCCACCCGGTCAGTGTCCTTAGCCGGCCGGCGTGGCAGTGTATCGTCGCAGCCGGTCGATCCGCTCTGCCACGGGTGGATGGGTCGAGAGATACGGGCCAAGGCCAGACGCATCCGGTTGTGCATTCAGCGCTTGTAGCCGGCCGAAGAGTCGGACCGCGCCCGCGGTATCGAATCCGGCCGCCTGGGTTAGCAACACCCCCAGTTCGTCGGCTTCGAATTCCTGGTCTTGAGAGTAGGCGCGCTCGAGCCAGTCAAGACCCACCTTCCGGAGCCAGGGGCCGATGGTGCCGCGGCCTGGCGCGGCCATAGACGCCGCCGCGAACGCCGCCTGACGCAGCACGCGGTTGATGGCATGCCGGCGGATGACGTGGGCCATTTCGTGAGCGATCACGAACGCTAACTCGTCAGCATCGTGCTCACACAACTCAGTCAACGGCCTCGTCACAAAGATGAACCCGCCGGGTAAGGCATACGCCGTTGGCTGGTCGTCGCGCACCATGGCCACGTCGAATCGATGGAGCTTGTTCTTGACGACGGCGGCAAGCCTTTCGCGCGTGTCGTTGAGCACGCGCTGCAGGTCCGGATCCGCCTCGGTCCCGCTTCGCTCGAGTACCACGGCCGCCATTTCTCGACCCACGCCGTATTCCGCCTGGATCGCGGCCTCGTCATTGCCAGTCAGCGAACTCCACATCCACTGGACCTTCCGGGCTTTCGCGCCGGCCAGTCGACCGAGCTTGTAGAAGCTACTGTCGGTCATCGTTGCGGCTCGTGGGCCTCATGTGGAGGAGGGGCAGTAGCGCCCGCGCTGTCCAGACCCTACCGGTTCCAGGAGTGTCGCGGCGGCGCGCTGGACGCACGCCGATCATCACGTGGCGCAGGCCGGTGCGATGACACCGTTACGGATCTGATCGAAGGTACGGTTGGTCGCCTCCTGGTTATTGCAGCCGTTGACCCGATACCCCAGATACACTTCCAGCCAGACCGCCTTGCCTTCCAGGTCGATGTAACTGTCAGGCGCGGTCTCATTGAGCTCGTCCAGGTAATACGTGTTGAGCGTGTTCAGGAAGTCGAGTGAGACGTTGCGCGGCGGGAAGTTGAAGACGCCGGGGGCAACCACGCCGCACACTGGTTGGATTGACCCGGTGGAGATATTCAACAGCACGCGAGTGCTCGCCTCTGCCGCAGTACAACCGTTTAGCACGTACCTCAGGAACTCCGGGAGCCAGACCGCCGAGCCCTCCGCATTGACATTGCTCGGGTTGTTCTGTTGACGCCCAAGCGTGTCACGGTACTCGTTCTCAAGATTGAGGTAGAACGTCAGCACCTGGTCGCGCGGCGGGAACGGGATGCCGGTGACGGCGACGCCGTAGAGTGTCAGGGCGCCCTGGATGTCATCGAGCTGCAGCGTGTCGGTGTCGCCGATGAAGGCGTTCATGATCGCCTCGACAGTTTGTGGCGGCGTGGCTTGATCCGGGTGCCCGAGACCGATCGTGTGGCCGAACTCATGAAGCGCGACACGTCGGAGGTCGACACCGTCGGGCTCCGGTGTCGCGCCGAGGCTCAGCGGTCCGCGGAAGCAGTTGAACCTCTTGGCGTTGTTGAAAATGATATCCGACTCGGTGCGCTCATTGATGCCCTCTTTGACGATGCGCCACGAGGTCGCCACGGCAAGCGTGTTCTCTCCGAACGGATCGCCGAAGATGTTGTCAGAAAAGAACACATTGTTGATTCGATCGGGTTCGGCCGGAGTCCGAGTCGAGCCGCGGACCGCATTGAAGCTGATACCGGTGCCGCCCAGGTTGTTGTTCCACTCGACGAGCGCGGCAATGGCGCACTCATCCCAGTCCGGCGACCCGTCGAGCAGCCCGCCGGAGCTACCGAGCTGCATCTCCATGATGACCTCCCCGGCGGGCCAGCGGCTGTCTTTCAGAGCGAAGCCCAACAGCGGGAGCGCCACCGAGGCTACGGCTGCACACGTGGTCGCCAGCTTGGGGATGCTCGTGTTATTGAACAACGGAGTCTTCCTTGCCACACTCGTCTGCGGCAGTGCGTATGGCGGTAGAAGGGCAGCTTCTTGGCTGACACCAGCGATGGCGAGAAATGCTATTGCACCATTCGGTCGATCGTATCCCGGAAGGCCGTAAGGGTCATCGTCGGAATCGCTGTGGGGCTCACCAGAACCGGTGATCCGATCTGACCGACGGAGGAGAACGCGCGACGGTCTGGCAGCGTGACGTAGTCGATTCCGTCCGGCGCTGTGTTGATCGGAAAGCGGCCTTGCATGTGCCCCACGATCGGGCTTACCGCGCGGGCGGCCAACACGAATAGCACCGCTCGGTCGCCGAGTTCGAACGTCGGTACTCCCGAGACCTCGTAACTCACGTCGCCAATGGTGCCACCCCGGAACTCCAGCGGCAACAATATGCGGTCCAGGCCCTTGAGCGTATCGGTCACCCGGAACGTTACCCGGGTGATGATGGCGCGGGACGCCCCGGTCGTCACCCACTGGGCTCGCGAATCGATCGCTTCGGCGACCACAATTGTGTCAGCCGCGGTGACGATGTCGTCGAAACTCATCGGAATGACTTGCGCGCCGACGCTGCCAGCCATCGCCAGCACCATACCGCCGGAAAGTCCCAATCTTCGGATCTGTCGATGCATGACGTCTGCTCCACACGTGACGAACGACTTGCCGAGCAGCTGACGCGGTCGCGCACGCCGACCGGCCCAGGGTCAGCGCCCCAACGATGCGTCATCGTATCACCGGGAGCAGACCTATCAGTGAGACACGGCACGCCTCCGGTCCGGGTCATCGGACAGATCGAGCCGGGAACCTTTTTCGCTCAGATATATTCGTGGTCCTCAGAGAGCCATGACCTCGATCCGAGTGGGGTCGAACGGGACGAAATTCATGCGGTCGGTGCTGTTCGAAGTAGGGCCGACCGATCCGCTGACCTATGTGGTGGTTGTCGCGGGTTTCACCGCTGCCACACTATGGGCTTGTGCCGTCCCTTCTCGTCGAGCGGTTTCGATCGCCCCGGTTCGAGCGATCGGACTGGACTAGTCGCCGGTATTGGGCGAATCAGTACGCTTGTCGGGCCGAGCGGACCGGCTATTCTGAGGTGTCCGCGGTCTGGTAGCGCGTCCAGGCCTTATCCAAGGCCGAGGTCTCGCAGCGCGTGGCAATGGTGCGCGTGCCGCTCTCGGCCAGCAGGTCGTGACGCTTGAGCTCGACCTCGCATCCGCCGACCCCCTTGAAGCAGTCAAGGTGGTTACCCTCATCATCCTGCCAACCAGTGCAGTAGACCGGATCGTCGATCGGTTGGCATCGTTCCGCCGTCGTGTAGCCAGAGTAGTTCGGCAACGCTCGCACGAACGTATTGCACTCGCCCATTGATGCGAACTGGCCACGCGTGAAGTCGACCTTGCCCCAAGGGAGCAGATTGATGAAGGTCGGCTGGGGCGCGATCGGTTCGTCAGCGACCTCCGCCGTTGGTCCAACGTCTTGCGTGTCGGAAGGGGCAGACGCCGTGCAGGCCGCGATCGACACGAGGGCGACAAGGCCCGCGGCCACGCCCATGACCGTAGCCGGCAGAGTCCTTCGCATGAGAGGCTGAGTATACAGCCTCGGTCGCTCCCGGTTCGTGCAGTGGTCGGCGGTTTGATCCAGCCGGGTCTTGCCGATGGTGGTCCTGGGCGAATGGGGCTACACGATTCCGAACGGGCGCCACCTGTCGCAGGTAGGCGTAGATCTCCTCCAGTGCCGGTCAAGGTCCGCCACGGGGACGACTGGGTCGACCTGGATGCGCGACTGGTGTGGCACCGCTAGGCCACTGTCCATTGCCGCCGCGCCAGTTCGCCGGTGGCCGGAATCCCGGCCATCGCGTTGGCGGTCTCGCCGGCCGGCACGACCGGATTGGTTGGGACACCAATTGAACCGAACGGTCCACTCCTGTACATTGCAGGTGTTCTTCCCTGTCTTTGGAACCACCGGCGGTTGTGACGCGTCTCACGCGTTGAGGATCGCATTTTCGTTCAATATTGGGGACCCGTCGCATATGGTGAGAAGAATGATTGCTGGAGTCGCGTTGATAGCGGCCGCGATGTGGGGCGCCGCGTGTGCACCCGCGCCGATGGATACCGCACCTGCTGCCGCGCCCGATGTGTCGGCCGCCGCGGCACCGGCCAGTGCGCCGGCTGACATCACGGAGTTGGTTGGCCAGTTGCGAGACATGGCCTGGGCCGAACAGGTGGACGAAGCGCAGGCTCTGATCGAAGCGCAGCGGCCGCATCACGACACGGCGTCCCCCGACTGGCTCCTCGCTGCGTCCTGGCTGGGACGAGGCGCCAGCTTCGCCGAGCAGTGGGACGTCGCAGAGCACTACGCGAACGAGGCCCGTGACGGTAGCATCGCGCTGCTGTCGTCCAGGGAACTTGACGCGGACGGGCAGTTGCCGCTGGCGCTTGGCGCGGGCATCGAGGTGCTGGGCCACGCGAAGAACGCGGCCGGAGACAAAGCCGCGGCCGTCCAGTTCTTGAGCGACGAGCGCGAGCGGTATCGTGGAACGTCGATCGAGACCCGGATCCAGAAGAACGCGCTGCTCCTCGGTCTGGAGGGCCAGCCCTTTCCGGCACTCGATGTCGATGAGCATCTGGGACCGCCACTTCCGTCGGTCGACAGCCTCAATGGTAAAGTCGTCATTGCCTTCTTCTGGGCGCACTGGTGTCCGGATTGCAAGCGGCAACTGCCAGCGCTCGAGCAGCTCCACGAGACCTACGGCGACAAGCTCGCCATCATCGGACCGACCCAGCTTTACGGGTATGTGTCACGCGGCGAGGATGCGACCCCGGAGCAAGAGCTGGCCTATCTGCGTGGCGCGTATCAGGAGCGGTTCCCGATTCCTGAGTGGATGAGTGTGCCGATCAGTCAGACGAACTTTCTCGACTTCGGTGTCAGCACGACCCCCACCCTGGTGGTGATCGACACCGAGGGAATCGTGCGTCTCTACAACCCCGGCGACCTGCCGTACGAACAGCTGGAGCCCACCGTCAAACGGCTCGTCGAGGCGGCCTGACGGTGCCGGAGCCTGACCCTCTCACGGTGGTGCATCGCCAGGGGGGCCACGTACGTGCCACGCCCGCATGATCGCGGAGGCGACCATGCGGGCGTGTGGAAGCTGCGTCAAATAAGAGGAGCGGTCGTCAGCGGATGGTCAGGCTGATATTCTGGGTCGCCGAGGACGGACCATCGGACGCCGTGACCCGGAACAGATAGACACCCGCGTGCGCGAACGTGCCGGTGACGGTGGCGACGCCGCCCTCTACATTTCTTTCGGCTTGCAGTCGCGCTCCAACCGGTCCACGTAGTTGGGTCAACATGACCGTGATGCCGTCCACTTCGCTGCGGGTCGGCGCATGCCGGTTACGAGTATGCGCCCGCGGTACGTTGATCGGGAGCGTCGGACCGGGGACCCGCTCGAAGGTGGGGAGTACCCCCTGGCCGCCGCCGCGAAAGACTCTCGGCGGAGGGAGGCCGTCGTCGCTGACGTTGACCGTCATCGCGAATGCACCGCCGACGGCGGCGCTGGCCGGGGCGCTGACGCTCAGGGTCGGGGTGTCGTTCACCGCCAGCACACTGGGGTCGGTTCGCATGGCGCCGGGGTTGGCGTCGATCTCCCACTCGGGCTGTAGCCAGCCGACGGCGCGGTGAGTGTCCTCTCCGACGGTCACCTGCCACACAACCTCACGGTCGCCCCAGTCGGCCGGCACGGTCACACTGAAGACGCGTGTCCGTTTCCGGGGATAGAAGTAGTCGGGCTGCCCTCGGTCCGGGGCGTCCGGCGTGATGTGGTTGTTCGCACCAACCGGGATGTGCAACTCCTCGACATAGTTCCGGTTGAGATACCCAAAGTGGAACTCGAAGCTGCCGTCCGGGTTCCGGGCCCAGCCGTCGAAGAACGGCTGCACCGATTGGCCGGAGTTGAACATGAAGTTTTGGGCGTCGGCCTGCGCCTGCGCATGGGCGGCCGGTCCAAGCAGCACGGCCAGACCCAGTGCCATCATCATGATTCGTTTGTGTGTAGGCATCTGCGTTTTCTCCATGAAGGAGACCTGCGAGGTCGTGGGCGGTTCGCAAGCTAGAGCCAGCCGACGCCAGTGCACGGCGAGGGGCGGTTCGGCGTGGGGCACGGCCGATGCCGTGCTCCACGCCGGAAGGGTGTTTCAGCAGGCCCCGGGTGCCTGCGCGACTAGTTGTCGTTATCGGTCCGTTCTCGCGCCTCGAGCCGCTCGGTTACCGCCGCCTCGTATTCCTCGTCTTCCAGGTCGTACCACCCGATCCAGGCGAAGGCCATCTCGTCGATCGTGCGCTGCCCCGAGCCGGCCCAGTTCTTCGGGTCGACGTTGCCCCGGTTGGAGGCCGAGTTGTCGAGCCAACTCGTCACGTGCAGGATGGTTCCGGCCGGGACGAGCGGCATCTCATTCTCGCTGTAGTTGTAGTTCATGTGCCAGTTGTAGTCGAATCCGGCGCAATTGACCGTTTCCGCCCTGACCGGCTGCGTGGGATAGATGAACTCGATGCACTGATAGGTGCCCAGCATGTGCATGTGCGGCTGGAACATCGTGATGCGCGCCGCCTTGTTGAATCGCGCGTATCCATCCGATCGGGCAACTTCTCCCGCCGGAATGTCGAGGACGCCAATCGTGTTGCCTTGCGAGCCGCCGAGCTGCTTCGAATACCGGATGTGCTCCGGTTCGGTTCCGGCGGGCAGGAAGTTGATGCCGAGCTCGACTACGGCCTCGATCGGTTCACCCACCGAGTGCAGGTGATAGCTGAGCCGCGCCTCGCTGTCGGCCGGGAGCTTCAGGCCCGTGCCTTCCGGATAGATTTCCGCCTGTTTGCCCGAGGCGTATTCCACGAGGAACGTCCCGCCGCCCATCCGTTCACCCGAGTCGTCTTCTTCCACCGCGTAGGAGAGCGCGTGATGCACGACCTGCCGGGCCTTGTCGCCCACGGGCTTGGTCTGAATGGCAGTGATATAGCGGTCTTCCGTCAGCCCGAAATCGGTGAACAGATTGCCGAAGATGTCCGGACCGGCGGCCGCGACTTCGTAGGCGGGGAACTGTACGACCAGATCGGGCTCGCCAATCTGCCACGCATCGGCAGGGGCGAACTCGGGTGGCGTCGGGGTGTTGGCCGGGTTGCCCTGCGGCGCGCCGTTGTCCACCCACTTGACGATCGTCGCGATCTGGTCGTCGGACAACGACGGGTCGTTGAGGAAATCCTGAATCCCGATGTCGCGGTCCAGATGCCACGGTGGCATCGCGCGGGTCTCTACCTTGTTCTTGATCGAGCGGGCCCACGGACGCACGTCTTGGTAGCTGATCAACGACATCGGTGCGATCTCATCCGGGCGGTGGCACGTGACACACGAGTCGTAGAAGATCGGCGCAATGTCGTCGGCAAACGTCGGCTCGGCCGGAACTTGCGCGGATGCGCCAGTCGGCAGTAGCGCGAGCGAGAACACCGAGAGAGCGGTAGCGGAATGTACCAGTTTCACAAGCAGTTCTCCTGGCAGCCGTTGTCGACGGGTGCCGGACTGATCGGGCCTGGAACCCCGAATCGGGAAATCCCCGATCCAGAGCCGTTCGAGACATACACAAACTCGCGAAATTGTCCCACAAATGGACGCGGAAGTCTCTCCATTTCGGACTAAATGTGGGCGCCGGCGCTACTACCCGTCGTGCGGAAGGTCTGCGGGTGGGCGATGAAGGGACCGTGTATCATCTGGCGACTGCGACGGGGCATCATTCAGCCTGGCGACCACGTTGTCGAACCGGTCACACGACCTATGCCATGTATCACGTCTCTTGCTACGGCGTTGCCTGCACATCGGTTCACCCAGAGCGAGATCAAGGAGGCGATGGCCGGGGTCTGTCGCGGCAATCGGAAGATGGAGCGCCTGCTGCCCGTCTTCGACCGGACCGGGGTCGAGCACCGGGCCTTCGCGCGGCCCCTGGCGTGGTACGCGAGCGGGAAGACATTTGAGACCCGCAACGAGGTCTACGCGGAATGCGCCCTTGACCTGATCGACCAGGCGACGCGGGAATGTCTTGCGCGCGCCGATATTCGGCCCACTGAGATCGACCACGTCTTCTGCGTCACCACGACCGGTCTGACCACGCCGAGTCTCGATGCGCAGCTTTGCGCACGCCTCGGTTTCCGGCCGGACGTGCGTCGATTTCCGCTCTTTGGACTTGGGTGTGCCGCTGGAGCCGGCGCGCTCGTCCGCGCGACTGACATCCTCCGGGCGTATCCGACACACCGCGCCTTGGTGCTGTCCGTCGAGCTGTGCAGCCTTGTGTTCTCACCGACAGCCGAGTCGGCCACCGACCTGATTGGGGTCGCGCTGTTCGGCGATGGTGGCGCGGCGGTGCTCGTGTCCGGGGATGACGTGGAGGGCGACGGCCCGACCGTCGTTGGCACTCGCACGCATCTGTTCCATGAGGCGCCCGACCTGATGGGGTGGCGTTTCACTGACAATGGCATGCGGCTGATTCTGTCGCGTGGCGTGCCTGAGTTCGTTGCCACCGCGGTCAAGCCCATCGTCGAGCAGTTCCTGGATGAGCAGGGCTTGACGGTTGGTGACCTCCAGCACCATGTGCTCCATCCGGGGGGTGCGAAGGTGATGTCCACCTACCGGTCCGCGTTCGGGCTCGAGGAACACGCACTCCGACATGCCCGGGAGGCGATGCGGTGCTACGGCAATCAGTCGAGCGCATCCGTGCTGTTCATGCTGCACGACCTGGTCGCGTCCGAGCAGCCTGTTCCGGGCGATCGGGGGCTGCTCATGGCATTGGGCCCGGGTTTTGCGGCCGAGATGTTGACCTTGGCGTGGTGACATCGGCCGACGTCACGATCGTCGGGGGCGGACCGGCCGGCGCGGCGTTGGCGGTGGCGCTCGGCCGCCAGGGCGTCCGGGTGGAGCTCTACGAGAAAGCACGCCACCCGCGGCTCAAGGCGTGCGGTGAGGGATTGCTCCCTCACGGGGTGTCCGCGCTCCGCGACTTGGTCGGAGTGCCAGACGCGCCAACGGTGCGCGGTCTTCGGTTCCGAGCCGGCGAAGAATCGGTGGATGCGACGTTTCCGACCGGGCACGGTCTCGTGGTGCGCCGCGACCGATTTGACAACTGGCTGTTCGACCACGCCGCGTCGACCCCCAACGTGGACGCGCGGCCCGGTACGCGGTACATGGGGACCCGGGCGCCGATCCTGGTGGGCGCGGACGGGCGGCAGTCGATGTTTCACCGGCGTCTACCGGCCACCCCGGCCAGGCCACGCCGCGTCGGGCTGTCGACGCATGCCATCGGCGTGGAGGGCGTGACCGATCGCGTGGAGGTCTTCTTTCAACCGGACGGAGAGCTGTATCTGGCCCCGACCGGCGACGGAGAAGTCCTCATGTCGGCCTTGTTTGACTACCGCCACTTCACCCCGGACGGGTTGACGCGTCTCGTGGCCGCCATTCCGGCGCTCCGCGCGCGCACGCGGCGCATCGAGTTCACGACCCCGGTGCTGGCGTCCGCGCCGCTGGGGTCTCATGTGCCGCGTATCATCGACGAGACGGACCGTCTCCTGTTGATCGGTGACGCGGCCGGATCGCCCGACCCGATCGTGGGGGACGGGCTGGCGCTCGCGCTGGCCTCGACCCAGGATGCCGCCTCGGCCATCGTGTCTGGCGATTGGCGCGAGTATCAACGGCGCCGCCTGGCTAGAGGGGCCAAGGCCCGCCGCCTGGGCCGTCTGATGCTGCGGCTGTCGCAGACCGAGCGTCGCGCGTCCTGGGTCCTGCGGCACCTGTCTGCCGTGGTGCCGCGTCTGCTCGAGTTCGCCGTCGGCCAGGAATCGTCCCACCACGCGCGGCCGTGATGTGGCAGGTCCAGCGTTCGCTCGAGCGGGAGCACATGGACGACCATACGCCGCCGCAGGCGGTGGTGGATGAGGTCTACTGGTTTCTCGGCGCCATTGGCCGATGGCTTGGCGGGACGCGTGCGACGCTCCGCCGGTTCGACCGGCTGAGCGTGGGCTGGTCTCCCGGCGCTCGCATCACCGTGCTGGACGTGGCAGCGGGCGGGGGCGATATGGCCCGGGGCATCCAGGCGTGGGGACGCTCGCGCGGATTCGACGTGCGGGTCACCGCCCTCGACATCAGTGGTCGGACCCTCGATTGCGCGCGACGCCGTGGCCAGCCTGGCGACCAACCGCGGTTCGTCTGCGCCGATGTGCATCAGGCGCCCTTCCAAGACGGTGCTTTCGACTACGTCACCTGCGCGATTTTTTTCCACCACCTCAGCGACGATGAGGTCGTGCGGACGCTCCAGGCCTTCGACCGGATGGCGCGACGGGGCATCGTGGTCAACGACTTGATCCGGCGGTGGCGTCTGTTCGCCTGGAGCTGGCTGTTCACGCGTCCGTTCAACGCGGTCCTCCGTCAGGACGGTCCGTTATCCGTGCGCCGGGCATTTCGGCCTGACGAGCTGACCGAGCTGGCCCGACGTGCCGGTCTGCGATGGCTCTCCGTTCAGACCCATTTCGGCCACCGGATGACACTGGCCGGCGAACGACCGGCGGATGTCTAGTGCCCTGTAACCGTGATTCGCGGACCGAAATGCACGCTCCCCCGCCCGTTCCGGTGTGACCGGCAAGTTACCGCGCCTGAATGCGAAGCATGCGTCCGTATCCTTCGCCAGGCAACCCCTAGTGTGCGAAAGGAACCGGACGTGCGACAATGCGCGGCCCTCGGCGGCGGAGTGGCGCAGCCCCGTCTGAGGCACGTCCAGCCAGGCGGGCTGTGACCGATGCGGCAACGCCGTCCAGACTGGCGCCTCGCCTGGAAATCTAGTGGGTCAGGCCGTACATCATGTAGTTCACGCCGATCTGGAACCCGGTATTCTCAGCGTCGATCGGGAAGAAGCCGCGGCCGGCGAGTTGCCAGTACTCGGCCAGATTGGTGTTGTAGTTCACAACGGCCATCAGCCGCCCGTTAGGGTCGTTGTCCTCGAACACGCCGAAGTACTCCGGAGTCAGTCCGCCCAAGTGATGGTTCATCGGGTTAGGAACGTCGAGTCGGTCGATCCGGAAAAACGTGCTGAAGATCGGATGCGTCTGGTCCAGCGTCATGAGCTGGGCATCGGGAAGGACCCGCTTCAATTGAGCCTCGAAGTTGGTCCACTGGCTGGTCTCGAAGTCATTAAAAATGACGAATCCGCCCTTGAGCAGATAGGCCCGCAGACGCTCGGCATGAGCGTCGGTCATTATCCAGAACCCCGGTTCCCACAACATGGCGATCGGGTGCTTGAACAGGTCAGGGTCGTCGAACGACAGGATCAGGCTGCCGTCGGTCTCGGCATCGACCAAGGTGAAGTTCCCGAGCACCGACATGAGGTTCGCCTCCGCTCCCGGGTACTCGTGCATCCAGAAATTGACGCCCATGCCGACGGGCGGTGCGCCGTAGGTGCCGTTGGTCCAGCGGAGACGGACGAAGGTCAGGCCACCATCGTAGGGCACCGCCGGTGTTCCCCATCGACGCCGGCCCGGGCCCGGCTGCGCGGACGCCACGGTCACGCAGCAGAGCGCGGTGACCACCAGTGCTCGTAGATAACGACTCATGATGCTTCACAGATTCGGACGCGTCCATGATGCGCCAGACGGGGAGGGATGTCGACGCCGACACCCGGGCTGCGGGCCTCGACACTCAGAAGATGGCACACTTGCTTGTCAGCGTCGGTGCGTGGGTGGCGTTGCGATGGTTGAGAGTGTCCGTTGACTGCACGCCCCCGAATCGCCCTTGTCTTGTCGGCCGGCGGATTGCGCGGCGCGGCCCATCTGGGCGTGCTCCGTCGGCTGGCCGCCGCCGGCGTGCCGCTCGACGTTATCGTTGGCGTGAGTGCCGGGGCGGTGGTGGCCGGGTACTACGCAGCGGTGGGACTGACCATCGACGAACTCCTCGCGGATGCGGACGTGTTCAAAGGGCGCCATCTGGTGGCGCATAGCCTGTCTCTTCGTTTGCCGTGGTGGATGCAGCCGCTGGCCCGACCATTCGCCGGCATTATCCCGCGCCGACTCCGTCAACTCCAAAACGGTCGGTTCGACCGGCTACATCACGGGGTGTCGGCGATCGGCGTTGTCTGTCACGACCTGACGTACGACTGTCCCCGCTACTTCGCGACGGGCGCGGCCGGGGGGGTCGGCCTCTATTCGGCGGTTGCCACGAGCGCATCGATTCCCAATATGTTCCCGATGCAGCCGTTGGAGGTGGACGGCACGGTGTGCCAATGCACCGATGGGGGGTTGAGCGATGCGCTGCCGATCGCGTTCGCACGCGACCGCGCGCTGGCGGCCACGCACGTGATCGCGTCAGACTGCCGTAGCCGCGGAGTGCCGCCGGAGCCTGCAGACGACCTGGTCTACCTTCACCCCCAGCTCGATGACACCACCGCACTGCGTGCGCCGCGCGAGTCACTCTCGAAAGCGGTCGACGCCGGCGAGGCGGTGGTGACTCCCGCCGTGATCGAGCGGATTACGAGGTGGATCGGTTAGCCGTGGCCGCGGTCTGCCAGCCGAATAGCCCGTAGAACGGGAGCAGCGGTCGGTGATGCCTCGGCTGACGACTCCCTAACCCGCAGAATAGGCCGTGAGCCGGTCGAGACCCATCCACGCAGGGAAGGCTCGCCTCCTCGCCGACCAGCTCTGGCTGCTGCGACGGCAAAGACATCAGCCCCGGGGAGCGGAGAGTGTCCGAGGATTCCGAACGCGTGGAGAACCTCGTGACGTCGAGTGCGCTGACGTGCCAGTCCCACCGAGTTGAACCGCATGGTGCCTCCGGAGACCAACCTGCCAGGCAGCGAGTAATCCAAAAAGGCACAGGCCACGCCCAGGCTGCCACCGCAGTCGAATTCCGAGGCGCCAGCTATCAGCGGGACCACAACATTCGCCGCCGCTTCAGAGTCGACGATCCTGGCTGGAATCTCAATCCCGGACGCCCACGCCACGTCAGCCACGAACGCGACCTGCGCTGCCGCGCTCATCCCGGCCGGCAAGAAGAGGTCAACTCTCTTGGGGTAGACGGTTCGGCGTCTGGTGCGGGGATGTTTCCCGCGACCGGCGCTCTACGCCGTGTCTGTCGAGGTCACCGGCAGCCTCACGACGGCGGCTGCTACTCTTCGACCGAGAACGCTAGCAACACATTCCCCGGCATGTAGCCGAAGGCGCTGTATCCGGAGACCACGTAGAGCATGCCGTCAACGATGGTGGGACCGGGGCCATTGAGTGCCCCGCCGCGTGCCTCGACGCCGTTCACGGTCCTGAACTGGCGCGCGGTGTCGAAGTCCCAGATGACCCGGCCGCTGTCGACATCGTGGGCCCGTACGTGTCCGTCGAGGCTGCCGGCGAAGACCACGCCTGGGATGAGTGTTACCGCGGCCGGCTGTGCCGTGTGACAGCCCTCACGGTTCCCGCAGGTGTCTTGCACCGGCGGCGCGTGCCAGACCAACTCGCCGTCGTTGACGCGGAGCGCCGTCACCCCGCCTGCCTCGCCTGGCGCCTTCTCTATCGCGTCTGAGATCGACACGAAGACCTGCTCGCCATCGGTCGCGAAGCCCCACTCGATGCCGCCGATCAGGCCGCCGTCTGACACACGCGTTTCCCAGACGATCTTACCGTCGTCTGGCCGCATGCCGTACATCATCCCCGACTTCTGACCGGCCAGCAGCAGGTCGCGTCCGTCGGAGCCGGTGACCAGGATGGGCGCGCTGCCGTAGTCGAAGTCCGGTCCCGCCGATTCGGGGCAGTTTGCGCGCATGATCGGGTCGTCTCCGCCGGGGAGACCGGGAATGAGCCCGCTGACGCACGCGACCGTGAACGCGTCGCCAGGCGTCGTTTGCTGGACCCACCGAATCTCACCGGTGTCCATCGTCAGGGCCACGATCGCATCGCTCTCCGGAGCCGCCGGGTCCGAATAGGCGTCGCCGGTCGCGACATAGAGCAGGTTGCGACCCGGGTCGAGCGTAGGCGCCGACCAGACGCCGGCGCCGGACGGGCCCCAGTTCTGGGCGCCCGCGGCATTTGTCCTGGTTCTGACCGGTGCCTCGCGGATGACGAAGGTCTTCCACACCTGCTCGCCCGTGGCGGCGTCGATCGCGACGACACTGCCCCGGAACGTGCAGCATTCATATCTGGGGTCGGCCGCCGACACCTCTTCCAGCGAGGAGACAGGCACGTACAGCCGTCCCTCGTGGAGCGCCGGGGCCCCGGTGATCTGAGAGGCTTCATGGTCGTCGATCGCGGTCGTCCACCGCAGCTCGCCCGTCATCAGGTCCACCGCGTGCACCGAGGCGAACCCGTCGCCGAAGTAGGCCGTGTACCCGCCCCCGTCCGCCGGACCGACCGAGATCGCGGACCGTACCGAGGTTGGCGCTTCGTGGACCCAGTGCACACATCCGGTGGCCGCATCAAGGGCGTAGACGAGACCATTTCGTGTGCCGACCAAGGCTCGGCCTGCGACCAGGGTCGTCTGAGATCCGGTGTCGGTCACCCCGGGGAACCCGAACGCCCACTTGAGGCGCAAGCCCGCCACGTCGCCAGCCGTCATACCGGCCGCCTCGGCGGTCTGGAACCGGCGATTGTTGAGGTCGACACCCCATCCGTTCCACGCGGGGGCTCCCAGGTCGACGTTGCCCGTCACCCCCGCGTCGCAGTAGGCCGTGGACGTCAGGGGGGGCAGTGGCGAGTCCAGCGTCCCGGCCGGGTCGCCCGACAGAAACTCTGCCACCGCGCGTCGCTCGGCCGCGCTGAGCGGGCCTCCGAACTGCCGCATCACGCCGCTCGTGATCGCGGTCTGAATCTGCTGGGCCGACCGCTCCCGAAGAGCGTCCCGATTTGGCATTCTCGGCAGAGTGTCGTTATGACACCTCGCGCAGGTCGCGGTGTAGACCTGCTCGCCGTCGGGTGCCGCTTGTCCCGCCGACGCGCTCGCCGCCCACCCGCACATCGCCAGGGTCAACATCACGTGTCGCATGCTTGTCAAACTCCTCTAGTCTCTGACGGTTTCTCACGCTGTGAAACGTCCCATATTGGCGAGCGGGTGCCAGCGCTATTCGTCTCCATCCAGACCGAACGTGTAGAGCGTGTTCCCGATCGTCATTGACACGTATTGCTGTCCGTTGACGGCGTACGTCATCGGCTGGCCGTGCACGGGGCCGCCCAACGGGTGGAGAGTCTCGTGCCCACGCGTTGCCTCCTTCTGGGAATACAGACGTAGTCGCCGGTCTTTCGGACCGGTCCGGGCTGGGCTCAAGGCCCGCCGCGACGAATGACGGCACGACGTCCCCGGGTCCATTTGTTACCCGAGGCTTGACGCCCGCGTGTGACGGGCTGATCAAGACCTGAGCGCTTACTCGGGTAATGCCAACGCCACCAGCTCACTGGCCATGTCGTCCCAACCAACCGTCGCGATGATGAACTGGCGACCGTCGACCATATAGGTCATCGGCGCGCCACTCGTGCCGCCGGGAAGCTCCATCTCCCACACCACGTCGCCGCTGGCTTTGTCGTAGGCTCGGAACATCTTGCCGCCGGGGCCGCCGTACCACTGGGGCAATGCTGATACGCCGGTGTTGCCCCCTTCCCCCAGGAACACGAGGGAGCTGGTGATGAGCACCGATGCGCGTCCGGGCTGGCCTAGCGGCGGCAAGTCGAGATGCTGGATGGCCGGATGGTCGCGTGGTCCTTCGCCGTTGGGTACTTGCCAGGCGATATCGCCCTGGTTGAGATCGATCGCCGTCAGACGTCCGTACGGCGGCTTGAACATCGGTAGCCCCTGTGGGCCCGGTAGCGGCGTGTATTTCTCCCGGACCAGCCGCACGTTGGCTCGCGGGTGCTCCGAGGGTACGAGCGCGATCACGTTCTGGCTGTAGGCCGACGGCACGTACAGGATGCCTGTTTCGGGGTCGGCCCCGGCGCCAGTCCAGCTCGCGCCGCCGGCCGTGCCTGGGCTGAAGATGGTGCCTTGCGTGCCGCCAGGTCGCGGGTCGAGGACGACCGGGGCTGTGAACATCGGGCCCCACTCGTATTGATCGAGGATCGTGCGCGCCTCCGCCCGGAGCTCGGGTGTGAAGTCAATGAGATCGTCGATGCGTACTCCCTGGAGCTCGAATGGTGGCGGCTTCGTCGGGAAGGGCTGTGTCGGAGCCAGGCGCTCGCCCGGTACGCGCGATTCCGCGACCGGGCGTTCTTCGATCGGCCAGACCGGATCACCGGTCGAGCGGTCGAACACGTACACGAACGCTTGCTTGCTGGGTTGGGCGACCGCTTTGATGACCCGGCCATCGACTGTGATATCCATCAAGACCGCCGACGAGGCGAAGTCGTAGTCCCAGACCCCGTGGTGAATCGCCTGAAAATGCCAGAGTCGCTCGCCGGTCTCGACGTCGACCGCCACCAGGCTCTCGGCGAAGAGGTTGTCGCCCGGTCGATGGCCGCCGTAATAGTCGTTGGTGGGGGTCGAGAGCGGGAGATACACGATACCGAGCTCCTCGTCTCCCGTCGGGTGCGCCCACATGTTGGTGTTGCCGCTGTACTCCCAGGAGGCTCGATCATCGACCGGGTCCACTTCCCAGGTCTCAACGCCGAATTCGTTCTCACGAGGAATCGTGTGGAACGTCCAGACGAGCTCGCCGGTGCGCACGTCATACCCGCGGACATCACCGCGCGGGGACTCCTTGTTGGCCGTTAGCTGATTCGAGGTGATGTCCTCGACGAACGAGCCGATGATGATCACGTCTCGCACGATGATCGGGGCCGCGTTCCAGTAGAAGTTCGGAAATGGACGCATCAGACCGAGTCGCAGGTCGACTTCGCCAGCCTCACCGAACTCGGGGTCCCGCTCGCCGGTACGCGCGTCGAGTGATACGAGTTTGGGGCCGAGCGTGGCAATCACGCGTCTGTCGTCGCCGTCGGTCCAATACGCGACGCCTCGGGTCTGACGGACGCGCTCTTCGTCGCTGGGGCCGGTGTTCCAGGCCACCTCGCCCGTGGTTGGTTCCAGCGCCGCGATGGTGCCCAGCCCGGTGCTGAAAAAGAGCAAGCCCCCCGCCATCAAGGGCGTGGTCTGCGAGCCGACCGGACCGCGGGTGGTGACCCCGTTACGGATGGCGTCTGGGATGACGGGCTGGCGCCATACGATCTCCAGATCGTGAACGGTGTCGGCGTTGATCTGGTCGAGTGGCAGGTATTTGGTGCCCGCCTGGTCGGCGGCATAGGCCGGCCATTCGACCGTCTGGCCGGCGACCGCGCGAGGTCCCGTCGCGGCGATGAACCCCACGCTGGCCGCCGCCGCAAGCGTCGCCGTCCGGAAGACCGATTGCCCCATCTGCACCCTCCCTGCTGTGAGAGGGCAGTCTACCGCACTCATCCGATGGTCCGGGCGGAAGCCCCGTCCCTCTAGCTGTCCGCGGCGTTTGCGGTCATGACCGAGTCGCGCATCTGGCTGGCCAGGTCGCCCAGGGCGCCCGGTGAATGCGGGATCAAGATGGTGTTGGTCTTGGACGCATCGCCGAGGTCCTTGAGTGTGTCGAAATACGGGATCATCAGAATCAGGTTCATGACATCGGTGGCCGTCGTACCCTCGACGGTGCGTTGAGAGTCGTCGACCGACTCGCGCAGGCCATCGACGATGGCCCGCCGCTGGTCCGCAATGCCTTTGCCGGAGAGCGCCTTGGCTTCCGCGTCAGCCTCGGCCGCCTTGACCTGGATGATCTTCTCCGCCTTCCCTTTCTCGCTGGCCGCCACCCGCAGGCGCTGGGCCGCGTTGATCTCGTTCATGGCCGCCTTCACCATGGTGTCCGGATCGATATCGGTGACCACGGTCTTGACGATGCCATACCCGAAGTCGTCCATTACCTGAGAGAGCTCCGTCTTCACCGCGCCGGCCACCTCATCCTTATCCTTCTTGTCGAACACGTCGTCCAGTTTCATCTTCGGTACTCGGGCCCGCACGACATCGAAGACGAACGTCTTGATCTGGTTGACCGGGTCATCGAGCCGATAGAACGCGTCGTAGACCTTGTCGCGAGCACGTTGTACTGGACGGAGACCATCACGCGGACAAAGACGTTGTCCTGGGTCTTGGTCTCGACCTCCACATCGAGTTGCTGCACTCGCAGATTCACCGTGCCCGCGACTTTCTGCACGAACGGGAGCTTGAAGTGCAGCCTCGACTCGGCAATCCGTTCGAACTTGCCAAGCCGCTGAATGATGGCCGCGGTCTGCTGCTGGACCACAAAGAAGAACGGGCCGACGGTCGCCCGAACGCGTTCGGTGGTCTGGTTGAGTTCGCCATGCGTGCATCCTGAGGAGAATACGCTCGGCTGCGGCCAATAATTCTCGTCAGCGCCTGGGAGCGGTTGCGCGGGCTGACAAGGGACGCGGAGCTATAATCGGCCCGATCGTGCCGAACAAGTCCGAAGGCTGACCAGGAGCCAGGCTATGAGATACAGAGAACGCGTGACCACCGGAATGCTGTCAGTGACGATTGCCACGGTGGCGGTCGCCGGCGCGGGCTTGGTGATGCCGTCGGCGGCGCAGAGTCAAAACGCGGCTGCGGGCGGGGCGCCACGCACCGCCTGGGGCCAGCCGGACCTGCAGGGGGTCTGGGACTTCCGCACGATCACCCCGATGGAGCGACCCGAGGCGCTGGCCGACCAAGAGTTTCTCTCCGCCGAGGACGTGGCCGATCTCGAACAGGGCATCGCAGACCGCGATGCGCGCCTGGCGGCCCGACCGGCCCAGCGGACCGTGCCCACCAACAGTGTCGACCGCGGCGTCGATGGGGCACCCGGCTCCTACAACCAGTTCTGGATGGACCGCGGGACGCGGGTCATCGGGACCAGGCGGACGTCACTGGTCGTGGACCCGCCCAATGGACGGATCCCGCCGATGACCCCGGCCGGAGAGCAGCGCCGGGCGGCCGAGCGCGAGTATGTGCGCGACCATCCGGCCGACTCGTGGGTAGACCGCAGCATCTACGAGCGGTGCATCCTGGGGTTCAATTCGGGACCGCCGATCGAACCACGGGCGTACAACAACCACATGCAGGTGTTTCAAACACGCGACCACGTGGTGATTTTCAACGAGATGGTGCATGACGCCCGAATCATCCCGCTGGCGCTTCGAGACCCGCTGCCTGACCACCTTCGCCAGTGGATGGGAGACTCACGCGGTCGATGGGAGGGTGACACCCTGGTGATCGAGACCTCGAATCTCGACCGCTTGAACTCGTTCACCTGGCGGCAGGGAGCCACCCAGGACATGCAACTCGTGGAGCGGTTCACCCGGGTGGACGACGGCACGCTCCTCTACGAGTTCACGGTCGAGGACCCGGCCACTTGGACGCGGCCGTGGAGCGTGGAGGTGCCAATGGCGCGCTCGTTAGACCAGGTCTGGGAGTTTGCGTGTCACGAAGGCAACTACGGCATGGACGGCATTCTCGCCGGGCACCGAGCCGATGAGCGCGCCGCCGCGAGCGAGTCTCGATAGCCCCGCCCCACGTAGGATCCGGCCACCTCGATCGAGCCACAGATCCATTGTGGCGCACGGCTTTCGCCGTGCGATCGCAGGCGTGAAGGCCTGCGCCACTCGACTTTTTCAGCAGTTTCCTAAGGTTGCGTCGTGTCGGCACGTTCGGCCGCACGCGCGCCGCTCAGAAGGTTCTGCATCCCGTAGTTGCCCTCGTGGCACGCGTACTCGTAGAGCGGCTCGTCAGCCCGTAGCATCGGGAACTGTCCGGTGAACGCCTGGGTCCAGGTGTCGGGGTCGTTCACGGTCCACTCGTACATCACGGTGTCGGCATCGACGCGTGTGAAACGTTCGACCAGCGTCAGGTGTTCGGCCGAGCCCCACGACACGAACGAGGTGTTGAAGCTGCCGGTTTTGTTTGTGAAGTTCGTGGTCTCGACGACGAGGGTGTCACCGTCCCAGTGCCCTCGCGAGCTGCCCAGCCACTGCTGCAGGTTTGACGGCAGCGCATCCCGGCCGTCGAGTGGCACGACGCGGACGTCGTGCACCATTTCGTTCAACAAGACCACCCAGCCCGGCGCCTGAAACAGCTGAACATTGTTGTTGTAGCCGGCAGGTAACATCGGCGGACCGGTGGAGAAGCCGAGCAGACATCGCTCGGCGGCGCCGCGCGCCTCCGGGCCATCCTCGTTGATGCCCCCGACCCGCAACCGGACGGGGTACCCCCCAGCCGTCGCGTCTGCCTGAGCCCGCGCCGTGGCGGCGGCGGTCATCGCCGGAAGCTTGCCGTTGGGTGGGTCGACCAGGAGCGATGGCTGGGTGAGGGCCGTGGCCCGGGCTCGATCTGTCCAGACCGCTTGACTGTAGCCGCCGACGTCACCCGGTGGCGGCGGCTCATCCCTCGCCAGCGCCTCCGCGTTGCTCCGCTGCGCCACGACGGCGGCCTCCTCGGCCGTGAGCTGGTCGCGGTCGGCAAACTCCTCCGGACGCTCGAGCGGGGTGAAGGTCCAGTAGTCCCACACACCCTGCAGATCAGGGTCGCCCCACGCTGTACGCGGCCCCGTCGCACTCTGCGCAGTAGCGGGCGCGTGCGCCAGCACCAGAGCGGCCGCCACCGCCGCCGCCGTCAACATCGTTCGACATGTGGTGTCGGTCACAAGTGGTTCCTTCCTTGCTGTATCGCCTCGAGACGCGGGCAGACCGCCCACGCTTTGCTAAGATAGCAGAAGTCGCTCGCCCCGAAGTCCGAAGCCCGATGCCGAACCGTCCCATCGTCGCCGCTCTGCTAGGCCTTCTCGGTCTCCCGACGGTTCTGCTCGCCCAGGACCCACCATCCGGATGGCACCAGCTCGGCGGTCCGACTCGTAACTTCCAGGTGGACTCGGCGCCGCTCGCCGAGACCTGGCCCGACGAGGGTCCACCCATGCTGTGGACCCGGTCGCTCGGCGAGGGGTATTCGTCGATTGTCGTCGACGGCGATCTGTTGGTCACGATGTATCGGGCGCAGGACGAGGAGCTCATCGTCGGGTTGGACGCCGCCTCCGGGGCAACCCGATGGCGACACGCGTATCCGGCACCCCTCGCACACAACGGCTACGTCGACATCTGGTTGAATGCGTCCGGTCCCGGACCGTACTCGACCCCCTTGTTGGCGTACGGCGGTGTGTTCGCCGTCGGTATCGATGGCGCCCTGCACGCGCTCGAGGCGGAGACCGGCCTCGTGCGCTGGTCCGTCAATCTGTCCGAGCGATTCGAACTGGCCGAGTACAACGCGTTCGCCTCAAGTCCGCTGGCCTTCGACGGCACCGTGATCTTGCCGCTTGGCGGCAGTGGCGCTGGCGTGGTCGCTTTGAATCCAGCCTCCGGAGCCGTCGTCTGGCGAAGCGAGTTCTTTGCCGTCGCTCCGGGGTCGCCCCTGTTGATCCGGGTCGAAGGACGGGACCAGCTGGTGGTGGTGGGGCAGCAGGAACTGGTGGGACTCGACCCAGGCGACGGGCGCGTGCTGTGGCGGCATCCGCACGAGAATGAGCTGGGGCTCAACCTCAGTATGCCGGTGTGGGGCGCCGACGAGCGGCTCTTCATGTCGTCCGCCTATGGCAGCGGGAGCCGCATGCTGACCCTCAGCGTGATCGACGGTCGGACGACACCGGAAGAGGCGTGGTCCACCAATCGGATGCGCATACACTTCACCAACGCTCTCCGGGTCGACGGGATGGTGCTGGGCAGCAGCGGCGATTTCGGTCCCGCGTTTCTCACCGCGTTGGATGCCTCCACCGGTGAGGAGCTCTGGCGCGATCGGAGCTTCGCTCGGGCCCATCTGGTGTATGCCGACGACAAGGTCATCCTCGTGGACGAAGATGGCGAGCTGGCTTTGGCCTCGGTCACCGATGACGGGCTCGACGTGCAGGCACGCCATGCGCTGCTGACGGAGAACGCCTGGACTCCCCCGACACTGGTCGGCCGCACGCTGTATGTGCGTGATCGGAAGAACATCCTGGCCCTCGATATTGGTCGATAGGCACTGTATCGATCGCTCGGGCGCGTCCAGGCTGCTAGAATCTATCGCGTTCGTTACCAGAGGAGTATGGAATGAGATCTCTAGGACTCGTCGTGTGGGCGACCGTGTTCGCGGTCGCCGCAGGTGCGCCGGCCGTGGCGGATGCGCAGACCGCGTCCCGGGTCGACGGAAAGCCGAATCTTCAGGGCGTCTGGGACTTCCGGACTCTGACGCCGTTGCAGCGGCCGTCGGACCGCGTGGACCAGGCGCAATTGACACCCGAGGAAATCGCCGAAATTGAAGAAAACGCCCGCCAGAGCGCGATCGAGGCCGACGAGCCGAGCGAGGTGCGGACGGAGCCGCTGCCGGTCGGGGGCAACGTGGGCGGCTACAATAACTACTGGTTCGACCGGGGTGCCGGCGTGGTCGACGGCGGACGCACCGCACTGATCGTCGATCCACCCGATGGCCGCGTGCCCGACTCGTTACCGGACGTGACGCGTCAGGCGACCGAGGACGGTGTGTCACAACGGCCAGTTCGTTTCCGTGTGGGGGGTATTGCCTCCGACGGCCCGGAGGATCGCGGACTCGCCGAGCGCTGTCTCCTCGGGTTCAATACGGGGCCGCCCGTCGTCCCCGGCGGCTACAACCAGAACCTGCAGATTTTCCAGACGGCCGACCACGTCGTCATTCTGAACGAGATGGTGCACGACGCACGTGTCGTGCCGCTCGACGGACGCGATCAGTTGCCCGATCACGTACGACAGTGGAATGGGAGTTCGCGCGGACACTGGGAGGGTGACACGCTCGTCGTGGAGACAACGAATTTCACCGGGATGACGGCGAGCTTCAGCCCCAGCGTCCGCTCGGCCGTCGGCAGCGGGGCCACCCTGCACCTGACCGAACGATTCGGTCGGCTGGACGACGAGACGCTGCTGTATGAATTTACCGTCAGCGATCCGACCAGCTTCGAGCGTCCGTTCACGGCCGCGCAGCCGATGAAACGTGGGACAGCGATGTTCGAGTATGCCTGCCACGAGGGCAACTACGGGATGCTGAACCTGTTGACCGGCGCGCGGAAGGAAGAACTGGCCGGGACGTCAGAGCCGTAGCGGCCGGAGGCAAGCACGCTAAGCTCCACGCGGCGCCCTTGGTGTCGCATCACGCAAGGAGATTCACATGAAGCGCTCACTTCCGATCGTGCTCTCGCTTATCGCCATCGGTGTCGTCGGTCTGCGACCCGCCGAAGTGTCGGGTCAAGGGGCAGCGTGGGTCACACTGTTCAACGGAACGTCGCTCGACGGCTGGAATCCCATCGGGAACGCGAACTGGGAGCTCGTGGATGGCGCGGTCCAGGCCGATATGGGGAGCGGGTTCCTCGTCACTGATCGGCCCTACAGTGACTTCGAGCTCACGCTCGAGTTCTGGGTGGACGAGCCCGCTAACAGCGGTATCTTCATTCGGTGCGCCGACCCGACCACCGTGACCGACCGGAACTCCTACGAGGTCAACATCTACGACACTCGGGCCGACCAGTCCTACCGGACCGGGGGCATCGTACACATCGCCAGTCCGACGAGCGTGATCAACGCCGGCGGTCAGTGGAACACCTATGAGATTACGGCCCGCGGAGAGCGCCTGAGGGTGACGCTCAACGGTACGGAGGTGGTCGATGTGGAAGACTCGCAGTTCGCGAGTGGGCCGATCGCGCTCCAGTACGGCGCCGGCGTGGTGAAGTTCCGGAACGTTCGCCTTCGCACGCTGTAGTGCGTGTCGACGGACTGCGAGGCCCTCAGGTCTGCAGGCCGAGGTCGCCCGGGATGGGGGCGAGGCGCTGGTCGGGGGCCAGCCCGCGCAGCCGGTAGTCGCCCGGCAACAGATCAGCGATTTCGAACCGACCGTCTGAGGTGGTCGTCATCACGCGCCGAGCCACCGCGCGATGGATTATCGACCCCGGCTGGCCAGGGCGGTGGCAACGCTGGCGGCCACGAGTCCCGCGGCGATCACGCCGACCCACGGTGGCTGGGCCATCCAGAGCGCTCCAACCCCGGCCGCCACGGCCAGACCCACGGATACCAGGAGCGTGACCAGATGTCGCGGTACCGTGATCGTCGTCCGGTCGTCTGGGGTGATGTTGCGCTCTCGCCCGGATGATGCTGGCCGCCCGCCACGTCGCTGGGACACGTAGATGAGTCCTATGACCACCGCCACGATGAGTATTTCCGCAAAGCCGATCATGATTCGTTGCGCCCCTCAGGCGGGGTCAACGTCACACCCTATCATCGTGCAGGCAGGTCGGTGGTCGCGAACCAGGCGCTCCATGCCCTCTCGACGGCGGGCGAGGAACAGGCTCGAGATAGACGGGTGTCGTGGTGGGTCGGTCACGAGTATCTAGTCAGGCAGGGCGAACACGAACAGATTGTTGCCGTTGCTCGGGCGCAGCTCTGGCGTTAGCTGCAAGAAGCTAGGGGTGGTGGCGGCGCCGCCGGTGCTCACGGCCACGTATTGGCGCCCGTCAACCGCATAGCTGATGGGAAAGCCTGACACCGGCGAGCCGAGATTGATCTCCCACAGCACCGCACCCGTGTCGTGGTCGAAGGCCCGGAACCGTCCGTTGGCATCGCCGCCAAAGACCAGCCCGCCGCCCGTCGCCACGAGCGACAGCGTGGCCGCCCGCTGTTCGTGCAGCCATCTGGTCTCGCCGGTGTCGACCGAGATGGCGTGCACCGCCCCGAGTTGCTCGGTGCCCGGTGCCAGCTCGTGTCGGACCGCCAATGCGTAGATCCGGTGTGACGCGTCGGCCGAGGTCGTGGCCAGCAGGCGCTGACACATGTTGCGAAGCGGAAAATACATCGTGTGGGTCAGCGGGCTGTAGGCACCAGCTTCCCAGTCTTTGCCGCCGTGCATATTGGGACACGCCAGCACTTCCTGTCCTTCGGCACCGAAAACCACTTCCGCATTGACGGTCACCGCTCCGGTGGCGCCATCGATGTCGTTGATCACGTTCTGCGCGATGGTGGGTGTGGCCCACAGAAACTCGCCCGTCTCCCGGTCCAAGGTATAGACGACGCCGGTCTTGCCGGGAATGCCGGTCATCACTTTTCTGATCTCGCCTGGCTGGAGCCGCGGATTGATCCAGCTCACGGCGTCCGGATTGGGCGCGACGACGGTGTCGAGCAACAGACGCTCGAACGGATGGTCGAGGTCCCAATGGTCGTTCAGGTGCTGGTAGTACCAGCGGATCTCGCCGGTGTCCACCTCGAGGGCGAGGGTGGAGTTGTGGTAGAGGTGCGTGTTGTCGACCCCGCCAAGCATGAACTTTGGCGCGGGCGATGTCACCGAGGTCCCGATGTAGATCAACCGCAGTTCAGGGTCGTAGCTCGGCGGCATCCAGGCGCCGACATGCACCCGTTGCTCGTAGGGGACCCCGCCCCAGGTCTCGTCGCCCGGTTCTCCCGGGGCCGGGATGGTCCGGCGGCGCCATAACTCGGCTCCGGAGCGCGCGTCATGCGCGATGATCACGCACGACTCGGGTCCACCCTGCGGCCGGCAACTGCGTCCGGAGATCACCTTGCCGTCGGCGATGATGGGGCCCGAGCTGTGCCCGACCGGCGTCACCTGGTAGTCGAAAATTTGGGTCTCCCAGGCGATTTCTCCTGTCGCCACATCGAGACCGAAGACATAGCTGTCGTCGCTAGTATTGATAATGAACCGGTCGAAGATCGCGATGTTCCGGTTGTTGCGTGAGTTGCCCCCCACGAAATCGTAGACGTCGTCCGGGAGGTCTCGACGGTGGTCCCACTGCAGGTCACCGGTGACGGCATCGATCGCCTGAATGACGTCGCTCGCTTGCGGCATATACAAGACGCCGCCATAGACCAGCGGCGTGCCTTCCTGTCGCCCCGGCGCCAGCGCCCGCGTCCAGACCATCCGCAGGTCGTTCACATTTTCTCGGGTGACCTGGTCCAGCGGGCTGTAGCCCCAGCTGTCGAGCGTGCGGCGCCATGTCAGCCAGTCTCCGTCCGCGGGGTTCTGGAGGATAGCGTCCGTGACGGGGACGAACTCGGAGGGGGATGGTGTTTGACCGGTTGCCGGCACCGTCACCAGGGTCAGAACCGTCGCGGCCATGGCGGTGCCCGCCAGACGAGCGGCCCAATGTCGGTTGCGCATGCGCAACGGTAACATGCGGGACGCACCCTCTCCATTGTCGCTATAATCGGTTGCCATCCTATAGACGAGGCAGGACCACAGATGCATCACGTTCAGACCATTGCCAGGATTACGCGCTGCGCCGCCATCTCGCTTACCCTCCTCCTGCCAGCGTCGCTGGCCCATGCCCAGCCGGCGGAGTGGAGTCCACCACGCACGGCCGACGGGCGTGTTGACCTGAATGGCGTCTGGGCCAACAACGCGGCGACACCGCTCGAGCGTCCCGACTCGCTGGCCGGCAAGGCGGTGTTCTCCGACGAGGAGGTCGCGCAGCTTAGGGCATCCGCCGAACGGCTCTTCGGCGGCGCGGATGATGCCGCGTTCGCCGATGGCGTGTTCAACGCCGTACTGGCGGATGTCGAGAAGAACGTGTCTCGGGACGGCGGGACCGGCAATTACAGCTCGGTCTGGATGGTTGACCGGGAGTTCGAGAACCGGACCTCACTGATTACCGACCCTCTGGACGGGAAGGTGCCCGCACTGACGCCCGAGGCCGAGGCCCGTATCGAGGCGGCCCGTGTCTATCGGGAGGCGCATCCCGCCGACGGTCCGGAGGACCGCACGCGGCAGGTGCGCTGCATCACCTACGGCATTCCGCGGGTCGGAGGGCTCGGGGCGGGCTACAACAGCTATTATCAGATATTCCAGACTCCGGACCATCTCGTGATGCTCGGCGAGATGATCCACGACGCGCGCGTGATTCCGATCAGCGACATGCCGCACGCGAACGAGTCGATTCGGCTCTGGCACGGCGACTCGCGGGGGCACTGGGACGGCGACGCGCTGGTGGTCGAGACCAAGAACTACTCGCCCAAGTCCGGCTATCACGGGGCGGCCGACAACCTGCACATGATCGAACGGTTCACACTCGCCGGACCCGGCCGTCTGCACTACGAGATCACCGTCACCGACCCCACGACCTGGACTCGCCCCTGGACGGCCATGGTGCCGATGTCGCACAGTGACGACCCACTGTTCGAGTATGCCTGCCACGAAGGCAACATCGGCATGGCTGGCATTCTCGCTGGTGCGCGAGTGGAAGAGGCCGCGGGCGGCCGGTAGCGCCGGATCTACAGATTACGCAGAGGCACGAGCGGATCGGCCGGCACGGCGCGCACTGTCCCTCGTCAAAGGCGTCGACGCCTGCCCCGTCGAGCAGACGATTCAGCCGCTCGTAGCACGGATGCCTCGCGCTCTACGGCAGGTCCGTTACGGCCGTCCCTCGAGCATGACGAAGTCTGAGTTCGCCGCGGTCTGGCGAATACGGACCAGTTCCTGATAGGCGTCAGAGTTGTACCAGGCCAGCGCCTTCGCGGGGGAATCGAAGCGAAGGATGACGGTCGTCGTGGCCTCCCACTCGCCCTCCAAGACGGTCGGGTTCGAGCTGGCCGCGATGAGTTCGCCTCCGTGTTCCGAGATGACCGCGCCGAC